>Ga0209083_1000074_pt1 | contig 155935 bp, 122 predicted proteins | sample AM7aDNAmetaG_FD_184132 | JGI IMG/M metagenome (GOLD analysis project Ga0209083, IMG submission 184132) | Freshwater microbial communities from Finland to study Microbial Dark Matter (Phase II) - AM7a DNA metaG (SPAdes) (version 3) | ecosystem: Environmental > Aquatic > Freshwater > Lake ... | reverse complement strand
ATTTTGAGCACCAACGGCTAGAACACTTATTAATAATAATATAAAGAATGCTGTTTTCAGGAAAGTACTTCTCATATCTATTTTTATTAAATATTTTTATTGGATTTTCTGATAAACCAATTCACCACCGAGAACGGTTTTCAAAACTTCTGATTTCAGGATAGCCTCCTCCCGGCAACCCATCAGATCGGTATCAAGCACCACGAAATCAGCTTTTTTCCCGACCTCAATACTCCCTTTTTTCAACTCCTCAAAACTTGCCTTTGCTGCCCAGATGGTCATTGAACGAAGGGTTTGTTCCCGTGTAAGTGCATTCTCAATTTGAAAACCTCCTGTGGGAAGACCTGATGTATTTTTCCGGCAAACAGAGGCATAGAACGTCAATACAGGATTGATCCCCTCAATCGGGAAATCGGTTCCATTCGGTAGCCAACCGTTTTGTGAAAGCAATTGCTGATAGGCATAAGCCCCTTTCAAACGTTCGGTTCCAAGTCTTTCATCGGCCCAAAACATATCGGATGTTGCATGTGTAGCCTGGATGGAAGGGACGATAGAATATTTAGCAAACAGAGGGAAATCATCTTTGTTGACAACTTGTACATGTTCGATCCTCCACCTACGGTCGTTTTTACCTTTCAGTATTTTACCATAGATTTCAAGAATAAACCGGTTTGCCCCATCACCAATGCAATGGGTGGCAACCTGAAAATTGGCATCGTAAGCCTTTTGGCAAATCGATTCAAAATAAGGAGCAGGGTTCATCAATAAACCACGGTTGCCCTTATCGTCGGAATAATCAGCAAGCAGAAAAGCACCGCGTGAACCCAAAGCACCATCGGCATATAATTTTATCGTATTGACTTGTAACCTGTTGGTAATATATGGCCCATTTTTCAGGAATCGGTCCATATTGGCTCTATCCGGCTCCATCATGGCATTGATGCGCATTTTAAGCAACCCTTTTTCCTGCAAAGAATCCATGAGCGAAATTACATTTTCGGGGAGGCCGCAATCGGTAACTGAAGTAAGCCCGACTGCCAGACAGTTTTTTTGTGCAACCAGTAATGCCTTGGTTTTTAGCTCAATGTCAGGCATGGGAACTAAATTGAAAACCAGTTCTTTTGCATTGTCAATCAATACTCCGGTAGGTTTGCCATTTTTGAGCAAGACCTCCCCACCTTCGATTTTTGTCTTTGCAGTAATCCCGGCCAGACTGAGTGCTTTATCGTTGCACCAGGCGGCGTGTCCATCGACCCTGACAAGATAAACCGGCACATGCGGGAACAATTCGCTGAGCCGCTGGTTGTCAGGAAATTCTTTTTCCGGCCACAAATTCTGGTCCCATCCCCGACCCAACAACCAACTCCCGCCATGCTTTAAATAATGAGAATTTAGCCGTTGATAAATACTGTCCTGATTTTGGGTTCCTGAAAGATCGGCATATTGCATCACGTCCATCCCATAACCGAAAAAATGGCAGTGGGCATCGTTAAACCCCGGATAAACCGGGTTACCTTCACTATCAATTGTACGATTGGCATCATATTTTGAAGTGATTTCAGTGTTGGTCCCGATACCCACAAACATTCCGTCCTTGACAGCAAAACTTTCAGCAACGGTAAACGAACTGTCAACGGTATAAACTTTCGCATTGGTAACGATCAGATCAACTTTCATTTTCGGTGAATTGCATGAATATAATAGAGAAATAAATATAATCAACAGCTTATCTATTTGATTCATTGGTCTTTAGTAAAAGATAAATTAATTTGGTATTATTAAATGCCTTTTCGTGTTTCGGATCAAACCCTAAGCACAAATATAAGAATAAAGCAGTGTGTGTAAATCTCAATAACAAGTCACAAATAATATTTCTCATTAACAAAGCGATTAAGTTATGATAATCTTTCGTAACAAAAATCAGGTTGAATTGTTGTTTAAAGAGTATTAATCATTTGTTGAAAGTAATCTGGATTTTTTTTTCAATGATTTTCTTCTATTTTTGTAACGACCCATTGAAAAAAATTGACCAAATTGTTAATTTGGATATAAAAGTTTAGCCTTCCGTTATGGACATAAAATACCCGGTTTATCAACCTTCATTGAAAGGAAATGAATTAAAATATGTTTCAGATTGTATTGAATCGACATGGATTTCTTCCAAAGGTAAATACATTTCCGAGTTTGAAAAACAGTTTGCAGCATACCTACAGGCCGACTATGCCACAAGCGTGTGCAACGGTACGGTTGCTCTGCACCTGGCATTGCTTGTTTTGGACCTCAAACCTGGAGATGAGGTGATCGTTCCCACATTTACCTACATTGCATCAGTCAATGCGATCATGTATGTGGGCGCAACCCCTGTTTTTGTGGACTCGTTGCCCCAGACATGGCAGATTGATTACAATGATGTTGAAAGGAAACTTACTTCAAAAACAAAAGCCATTCTTGCTCCGCATATTTATGGCCATCCGTGCGACATGGATGCATTGACAGTGATTTGCAAGCGGAATCATTTGTACCTGGTCGAAGACTGTGCTGAAGCAATTGGGAGCAAATACAATAACAAACATTTGGGAACTTTTGGGGATATTTCAGCCTATAGTTTTTTCGGCAATAAAACCATCACAACGGGGGAAGGGGGCATGGTGGTCACAAATTCCAACGCATTGTACGAACGTGCCCGAAATCTTAAAAACCAGGGTATTGCTGATATACTCTATTGGCATGATTCGATAGGTTACAATTTTCGGATGACCAATATTTGTGCTGCTATTGGTGTTGCCCAGCTGGAAAGGATCGATGAAATACTTGTAAACAAAATCAGGATTGCCACAGCCTATAAAAAAGCTTTTGAAAACACATCATTGAAGTTTCATGGACAGGCAGATAATACTTTTAATTCCTATTGGATGTGTTCTGTCTTGATTCCTGCGGCCGGGCAGCGTAATGAACTACGGGACTATTTGAGCCAATTTGGGATTGAAACCCGCCCCTTATTTTATCCTGTGCATACTATGCCGATGTATTCAGGGTATGCAAAGGAGGATTTCCCTGTTGCCACGTCAATCAGTTCGCACGGCATCAACCTGCCAAGCTATCCTGATCTTACGAATGAAGATGTACAATTTATTGCATCACAAATCGTTAGTTTTGTTCAACGCTAATATTGATTATTGCCATGAAACCGATTTCTGTATTAATTGATTTGGACAGGCTAAAGGATTTGAATACCGGATTGGGCCAGGTCGCTGAATTTTTTGGCGATGAGATTAGTAAAATTAAGGATGAAAACTTCAGGTTTACTTTGCTGGTTCCAGCTAAATTCAAAGGTTATTTTGGGAATAGTGTTGATTATGAGGTTGTTTCACTAAAGCGGCGGTACTTCCCTTCACTTTGCAGAAAGTATGATCTATGGTACACCATACATCAGGATTCTGCCTATTTCCCATCAGACCGGAGAACTCCTTTTATTCTAACAATCAACGATTTGAATTTTCTTGGCGAAAAATCTCCTGCCAAGGCAAAGGCAAGGCTGAAAATATTGCAGAAAAAGGTGGACCGTGCAACTGTGATCACTGTAATCTCCAAGTTCACCGAACATGCAGTGCGCGAAAACCTCAATGTCGGGGCAATACCCATTCAGGTGATCTATTGTGGGGTAAAGGTCAAGACATTTGAAAATGTTCAAAAACCAACTTTTGCACCTGAAGGAGACCTGCTTTTTTCGGTGGGTGTTGTGCGCATGAAAAAGAATTATCATGTACTGATCGAATTTATCAAACTTTTGCCAGAAAAATACAAACTCATCATTGCCGGTAATAAAACAGGGGCTTATGCTGAGGAGCTGCAACAAAAAATTGACGTGCAAGGGTTGCACGATCGGATACTTATTACCGGTTTAATCTCGGAGGAAGACAAATTCTGGATGTACAACAATTGCAAGGCAGTTCTCTTCCCCTCAAAATTCGAGGGAATGGGGTTTCCCCCGGTTGAGGCCATGCGGTTCGGCAAACCGGTTTTTGCTTCGACCTACTCAAGTATCCCCGAAGTGAGCGAAGACAAAGCCTATTACTGGGAAACATTCGATCCTGAGGAAATGAGCAGTTTTTTCCTTCGGAAAATTGAAGAGTTTTACATGGATCCTTCACGGCCTGAGATCTTAAGGCAACATTCACAGAAGTTTACATGGGAAGTCAATGTAAAATCTTACCTTGAGCTATTCAGAAAATTGTCCGATACGATTTGGCATTTTACGAAAATAAAATCATAGGAAAAAGCAAGATGAAGACCGCTCTGATAACAGGAATTACCGGACAGGATGGGTCCTATCTGGCAGAATTTTTAATCGAAAAGGGGTACGATGTTCATGGAATTGTACGCCGCTCATCACAGTTCAACCGCCAAAGAATTGAGCATCTGTATATTGAAGAGATGATCGAGGATATGCAGTTGAAAAATAAGCTGACCCTCCATTACGGTGATATGACCGATTCTAGTTCCCTTGTCAGGATTATCCAGAAAGTCAAACCGGAAGAGATCTACAATTTGGCTGCTCAGTCGCATGTCAAGGTCTCGTTTGATGTTCCTGAATATACCGCTGAAACCGATGCAATCGGGACGCTCCGGATACTTGAGGCCGTCAGAATTTTGGAGATGGAATCGAAAGTCCGTATCTATCAGGCATCTACATCAGAGTTGTATGGGCTTGTTCAGGAGACGCCCCAAACTGAAACGACCCCGTTTTATCCAAGGTCCCCTTACGGAATATCCAAGCAATTCGCCTTTTGGATGACAAAGAATTATCGTGAAGCTTATGGCATGTATGCCGTAAACGGTATCCTGTTCAACCATGAAAGCGAACGGCGCGGGGAGAATTTTGTGACCCGCAAAATCACCTTGGCTGCGGTGCGGATAGCCTCAGGAAAGCAGAAAAAATTATACCTTGGGAATGTAAATGCCCTTCGTGATTGGGGCTATGCAAAAGATTATATAGAGTGCATGTGGCTGATGCTCCAACATTCAACTCCCGAAGATTTTGTAATCGCAACGGGTGAAATGCACACAGTGCGCGAATTCTGTACAATCGCCTTTCAGGAAGCAGGGATCGAACTCGAATGGTTGGGAAGCGGAATTAACGAAAAAGCAAGGTGCAAAAAGACTGGAAATATCATCATTGAGATTGACCCCGTTTATTACCGTCCCACAGAAGTAGAATTACTGTGTGGCGATCCTTCAAAGGCCAAAAGGTTGTTGGGCTGGAATCCAAATAAGACATCATTCACGGACCTTATTAAGAAAATGGTATCGGCTGATCGTGAATACATCAAATAATTATTTACAAAAATATATATACCATGATCATAGGTTTTGAGGCCAAACGGGTATTTCAAAATGCATCGGGACTCGGGAATTATAGCCGCAATACAATCAACCTGTTGGCAAAATTCCATCCTGAAAATAGGTACAAGCTTTTTGCCCCTAAGCTGACAAACCTCTATTCCCTTCCTGAACAAGCTGAGGTCATACTCCCACAATCGGGACTCTTTAAATTCTTAAGATCTTATTGGAGATTAAACATTGTATCTAAACTGCTTAAAATTAATAATATAGATATTTTCCATGGATTGAGCCATGTGATTCCCTATGGAATCGAAAAAACCGGAATTCCATCCGTGGTAACCATGCACGATGTTATTTTTCTACGTTATCCCGAATTTTACAAGAAAATCGACCGTAAAATCTATGCATCAGTTTACAGAAGAAGTTGTCAGAATGCCACAAAGATCATTGCGATCAGTAAACAGACCAAAGCCGATTTAATCCACTTTTTTGGGACTGAACCTGATAAAATCGAAGTTATCTATCAGACCTGCAACAATTGTTACTATGAGAAGGTCAGCGAAGAAAGTAAGTTGGCGGTCAAAAGGAAGTTCAGTTTACCTGATCAATTCATCTTGTGCGTAGGGACAATAGAGAAACGAAAAAACCAATTGGCCATCCTACAGGCGGTAATCAGCGAAAAGCTGGAGATACCGGTCGTAATCCTGGGGAGGCCAAGGCCAAAGGAATACCTCGAAGAGATTAAACAGTTTATCATCCAAAATGGGATCCAGAACCAGGTGATGTTCATCCATAACTCGGATACATCAGAACTACAGGCAATTTACCAGATGGCCCAGGCGATGGTTTACCCTTCTTTCTTTGAAGGCTTCGGGCTTCCTGTACTTGAAGCCCAGGCCTCAGGTTGTCCTGTAATTACATCCAATTTAAGCAGTTTGCCAGAGGCAGGAGGAGAAGGGGCAATTTATGTCGATCCATCGGATATTCCGGCAATTGGAAAATCAATTCGTAACATGTTATATGATAATACATTGCGAATTTTAATGAAAGCAAAGGGTTCTGCAAATGCAGCGCTTTTCTCCGAAAAATTGGTCGCTGATCGGCTGATGAAACTTTATAGGGAGGTTCTTGAAGGGAATATTGGCAAAAACAAATAGAGAAGATTTGAAATGACCAACAAATTAATTTGTCAAAATTGAACTGTATTTTGCTTGTTCAGGATAATGGACAGATCTTTTGCTCAGCCATGTACCCGTTGTAAGAACATTATAATAATATAAAATCAATTGAAAGTAGGCCATGCAACGGCTGTTCAGACTTTTACTATAAATGAAAACTGCCCCTGCAACCGCAGGAATTAACCCAAACAGTAAGTTGTTTAAAATCAAGAAAGTGTGCATATAAACGGCAACAAAGCTGGTCTGATGTTTAGAGATATAGACATGGCGAGAAATGTTGACCTCCGTTTTTGTCAAAGCAGTTACTTTAGGATTGATTCGGGATGCCCCACCATGGTTGTGCTGTATAACCGCATTTTTGAGTTTGACAACTTCACCCCCTTTAACCCGAGCCCTGTAACATAGGTCAACATCCTCAAAATACATCCAGAAATCCTCGTCCCAGCCGCCAAGGTTCTTAAAACTGAGCCGACTGATCATCACGACAGAACCTGAAACCCAATCGGGATAAATATAGTTGTCATTCTGAACAAAGGGTTTTAACTTACTCCCACCAAACATCTTATTAAAAGCACGAAGCCATCCGGTCAAAGTAAAAATTGAAAGAAATTTCCCGTAAGGCCGTTCTAAAGTACCATTGGCCTTCACTTGCCTGCACGAAACGATCGAATAGGAGTTGCGTTGACGAATCTCGGTGAGCATCAGGAAAATTGCTTCTGCATTGACAATGGTATCTGGATTTAAAAACAGCAAATTGGATCCCCGGCTAATGGATGCACCAAGGTTACAACCATTAGCAAACCCCAGATTATCAGAATTTACGACAAATGTGAAACGGGGATAAAGCTTTTTAAATTTTGGGACCAGCCAGTCATTCGAATAATTATCAACAACGATGACCTCAAATGAGAACCGATCGTCAGCGATATTATACAATGAGTCGAGACATTGTGAAAGCCTCTCCCAACCCCTGTAATTCACGATGATAACCGATAGATCTGTCGATGTATGCATAGTATTTAACCGAATTTATTAGTAAATTCTTAAACGACATATTCGACAGGTCAAAGTCCCGAAAGTTTAATTCGGCCACGAAAATTAAAATCCCGTGAAGATTCAACATCTCCACGGGATCAGAAAATCATTGATCAAGCACTTTACTTCTTCTTCAGCCACAATCCTTCCATCGACTCAAGTGTTTTCCCCTTGGTTTCAGGTACCATTTTCCAAACAAAGACAGCGGATAAGATGCCCATCACGCCATAAATCCAGTAGGAAAAACCATGGTTAAACTGACTGGTCAGCCAAACATTGTCGTTCATCATTGGAAAAGTGAGCGAAACAATCCAATTGGCAATCCACTGTGCAGCAACCGCAATCGACATGGCAGCACGGATCGAATTTGGAAATATCTCTGACAACAATACCCAGCAAACCGGTCCCCAGCTCATGGCAAAAGCCGCAGTATAAATGAGCATAAAGGCCAAAGCTGCGTATCCCTGTAAAGGTGTCAGATTCTCACCTGTTTGTCCGGTAAAGAAAGTTAACCCAAGTGCAAACATACTGATCGCCATACCTATCGAACCGATAATCATCAATAGCTTGCGGCCAAATTTATCGACAGTTAAAATGGCAACCACTGTAAACGCAAGATTAACAGCCCCGACAATTATGGTTTGCAACAAAGAGCTATCGGTTGATGCGCCCGTGTTCCTGAAGATATTTCCAGCATAATAAAGTACCACGTTTATTCCGACAAATTGTTGAAAAACCGATAACATGATCCCAACGAAAATGACAAGGAATCCATAGGACAACCAGGGTGCGTTCGCTTCGTGCAAGGTTGCTTTAATTTCCTCAAGGATAATGGCTGCCTGCTTGTTGCCCGCAATTTTATTCAGAACTTTTAATGCCTTATCTTCCTGGCCATTCAGCACAAGGAAACGGGGTGTTTCGGGGACAAAAAACAGAAGGACGATAAAGATACCGGCAGGGATAGCTCCTGAAAGGAACATCAGACGCCAGCCATCGGTAATCAGCCACTGTTCATTGCCTTGTTTTGCAATAAAATAGTTGACAAAGTAGATCACCAACATTCCGAAGATGATGGCAAATTGATTGAAGGAGACCAGTTTACCACGGATATCAGCAGGTGCGATTTCGGCGATGTACATCGGTGAGATCATCGATGCCAAGCCAACTCCTATTCCACCAATAATCCTATAGATTACAAATGAATACACTGGCAATGTTCCGAAAAAGTTCAGGCCCTCAGGATTCCATGCGCCAATTGCAGATATGAAAAAGGCAAAGGCAGCAATAAACAGTCCGTTTTTGCGTCCAAGGGCTCTCGAAATAAATCCGGCAACCGAGCCCCCAATTACACAACCAATAAGGGCACTGGCAATCACAAATCCCTTAATTGTATCCACAGAATCTTTCAATGCTCCGGCATCTGTTGGTATTGCCTTGGCAATGAAGCCAATAATCCAAATCAGTAATATACCAAGAATGATCGCTCCCGAAATTAACCCTTTCTTCTTTCCCAAAAGCTTCACGATTTGGCCAGAAATAATGCCAAACACAAGAAAAAGGACAACCGCCATCATGATTTTGTATTGGGTAATAATTTTTACCGCATACTCAAAATTGGCCGGAGCTGTAATTTTTGCAATATAAAACTCGACAAGCGATTTCTCTGCTCCGTTTACAACTGCAGTATCATAGCCAAAAAGCAAACCACCCAACGTTGCGACCAATGTGAGCATCACAATGTACAATGGATTCCCCTTTTGATAGGAACTGGATGTTGATTTTGAAGATGTATCAATAAATGACATACTTTCCGATGTTAGCTTAAATGTAGCAATTGATCAGTTGTTCAAGCATTTCCTGTTTGCCGCTAACCTGTTTTGGTTCGCCAGCTTCTTTGGCAACATTATAAAGATCAAGAAGGTTGAGCTTACCAGCCTCATATTCGGCACCTTTACCGCTATCGTAACTGGCATAACGAGATTTCCTCAATTTAAGGTAATCAGAATCTTTGAGGATACTGTCAGCGATGACCAGGGCACGGGCAAAAACGTCCATACCGGAAACATGGGAAATAAAGATATCTTCCATGTCGGTCGAATTGCGACGGGTTTTGGCATCAAAGTTCACACCCCCATTTGTAAATCCACCAGCCTGAATGATTTCCATCATAGCTTCGGTAACTTCGTAGATGTTTGTCGGGAATTCATCGGTGTCCCAACCGTTCTGGTAATCGCCCTTATTTGCATCGATTGAGCCTAACATGCCCTGATCGGCAGCCATGCGCAATTCGTGCGAGAAGGTATGGCCAGCCAGGGTTGCATGGTTCACTTCGATATTCAGTTTGAAATCGTTTTCAAGGCCATGGGCTTTAAGGAACCCAATAACTGTTTGTGTATCAAAATCATACTGGTGTTTCATGGGTTCCATAGGTTTGGGTTCGATCAGGAAGGTCCCTTTAAATCCCTGTTTACGTGCATAATCGCGTGCTGTTGCCAGGAACAATCCCATATGGTCCAGTTCGCGTTTCACATCTGTATTGTGAAGGCTCATGTAACCTTCACGGCCACCCCAGAATACGTAGTTTGTTCCGCCCAAGGCAATTGTGGCTTCCATGGCATTCTTAACCTGAACTGCTGCGTTGGCCAATACATTGAAATCGGGATTGGTTGACGCACCGTTCATGTACCTCGGATTTGAGAACACATTGGCTGTGCCCCAAAGCAGTTTAACCCCTGTGGCCTCCTGACATTCTTTGGCATAGTCAACCATTTTGACCAAACGTTTTTCAATCTCGAAAACGGTCCCATCCCCAACCACATCGGTATCGTGGAAACAATAGAAAGGGGCACCGATCTTGGTGATAAACTCAAAAGCTGCGTCCATTCTTTCCTTTGCAGCGTCCATTTTGTCTGTTGCACCAACCCATGGGAAAATCTGGGTTCCAGGTCCGAATGGGTCGCCGCCATCGCCACAGAATGTATGCCAGTAAGCAACGGCAAAGCGTAGGTAATCTTTCATTGTTTTGCCACCAACGACCCTGTTTGCGTCATACCATTTGAAGGCCAATGGATTTTTGGATTGCGGCCCTTCGTACTTGATTTGGTCTATACCTGGAAAATACTCTTTGTTTCCTTTAAATGCTGTCATAACGTTTAATTTTAATGATGAATAAGATTTTATTGAATTGAAAATGTTCCTTTTAAAAATTCTGCTGCCCCCAGGTCGAGGCTTCTTTTACCTGGCGACGCACCGCCAATGGTGATCTGGATATCCCCTTTTTCGATCAGGCTTTTACCCGTTTCGTCCACTGAACTCATCATCTCCGGCGTGATGACGAAGGAGATATCTTGCTTTTGTCCTGGCTTTAGTGCGACTTTTCTGATTCCTTTTAAAGATTGGATCGGAACCCTGAAGGTGGCCTGCAAATCGGTAATGTACAATTGGACGACTTCATCACCTGCTAATTTACCTGTATTGGCCAATGTAAAACTTGCTGTTTCAGGTTCCCCTTTTTTAATTTTGTCAGAGGATAATTTCAGGTTGGAATAGCTGAATGTCGTGTAGGAGAGTCCAAATCCGAATGTGAAAAGTGGCTCCTTATCCATGTAGCGATAGGTTCTGCCAACCATGTTGTAGTTTTCGAAGGGAGGAAGGTCGCTGAGCGATTTTGGGAAGGTAATCGGTAACCTGCCGCTTGGATTGGCATCCCCAAAGAGTACGTCGGCGACTCCATTGCCACCCTGTTCACCAGGATACCATACGAATAAAATGGCATCGGCCAAATCAACAATTTCGGGGCTTGCTATCGGACTTCCACCTGTCAGCACGACTACAATTTTTTTCTTTCCGGCAGCCTGCCTGAGTTTTCTTAAATAATTGAGCTGGCTTTTGGGCAAACTGATATCCGAGCGGTCTCCTTTATAGGAAGATGCAATCGATTCACCTTCTTCACCTTCGTCCAGGCCTGAAATCCCAAGAACAGCCACAGTTACATCTGCATCGGCTGCCATTCCTGTTGACCAGTCCATTGGGTTAAGGTTCTCACGGTCAGGCAAAATCCCGTACCGGTATCCTATTTTGGAGCCTTTGGCCACTTTGCCGGCAATCCCCTCAAGGATCGTTGACATATCGTCCGAAATACCATAGTAGTTTCCAATCAGTACATCGATGTTTCCAGCCATTGGCCCTGTCACAAAAATATTGGGGCAATCTTTTGCAATCGGCAAGGTGCCGTTATTTTTAAGCAGTACGACCGATTTTTGGGCAACCTTTCTTGCCAATTGTTTATGTTCCTTACTATTAATGACTTCTGTGCCAATCTTGTTGTAAGGGTTGGCGTCCTGGGGATCGAACATTCCAAGTTTAAACCGGGTTTTTAAAAGTCCGTGCAAAGCGACATTGACTTCTGCTTCGGTGACCAGCCCCTGTTTTACCGCTGAAGGAATTGCCTTATAAGTATCGCCACAATTCAGGTTGACCTGATTTTTTATAGCTAAAGCCACAGTTTGTTCCTCGGTTTGTGTAAAATGGTGGTCGCCATGGATATTGGCCAGTGCCCCGCAATCTGAAACCACGTGTCCCTTAAAACCCCAATCGTTACGGAGGATCTTCGTCAACAATCGGTTGCTTCCACAGCAAGGTTCATCGTCGGTACGGTTATAGGCACACATCACCGATTCGACGCCAACATCCACCAAAGCTTTAAAAGCCGGTAAGTAAGTTTCGTATAAATCTTTATCCGAAACCACCGCATTGAATTCATGGCGCAAACCTTCGGGGCCGCTGTGGACTGCAAAATGTTTGGCACATGCTGCAGTTTTCAGGTATTTTGGATTGTTGCCCTGCATCCCTTTTACAAAGGCTGAACCGATTGTCCCTGTTAAAAAGGGATCTTCTCCATAGGTTTCATGGCCACGCCCCCAACGGGGATCCCTGAAAATATTGACATTAGGCGACCAAAACGTTAACCCCTGGCAGATTTCGTGGAAACCTCTTTTTACGGCATCGTTGTACATGGCACGCCCCTCGTCTGAAATGGCAGATGAAACTTCAAAGATCAGATCCGGATCAAATGTGGCTGCCATGCCAATTGCCTGGGGAAAAATGGTCGCTTTTCCGGCCCTCGCCACACCATGCAATGCCTCGCTCCACCATCCATACTGTGGGATATCCAATTTTGGCAATGCTTCTGCAGCATTGACCATTTGCTTCGACTTCTCCTCAAGGGTCATCCTGCCGATAAGGTCGTCAACCCGGTTGTCGATTGGCAATTTCGTGTTCAGATAGGGCAGGACTTCTGCTTTCTGGGCTTTTGCCCCACATGCAAAAATCAAAAAAATATTGAATATTAATAGATTAATCCTTCTATTCATTTAAATATACTTATCAAGTTGAAGTTTCCAATTTTGATATGCATCTTCATATTGGGATTTCAAGGTCGGTTCAGGCAAAACGATTTCAAGTTTTTTAAGGCTTGAAAATGCCTCATTAGCTGATGTATAATACCCGGAACCAATACCTGCACCACGTGCCGCACCAATTGATCCGTCAGTATTGTACAATTCAATGGTAGCCCCTGAAATACCTGCAAGTGTTTCGCGGAAGATGGGGCTTAGGAACATATTTGCTTTCCCGGCACGGATCACCTGCGCTTTTAAGCCGATCCCTTCCATGATTTCCATCCCATATTTAAAAGAGAAAACAATCCCTTCCTGGGCTGCACGGAAAAGATGGGCTTCGTTGTGGGTATTGAATCCCAAACCCGAAATTTGGGCACCTATATTTTTATTTTGCAGCACCCTCTCAGCACCATTGCCAAAAGGCAGGATACTTAATCCTTCGGAACCAATAGCAACTTCGGCAGCTTTCCGGTTCATCTCCTCGTATGAAAAGGCTTTATTCCCTATGGTTTTATTCAACCATGAATTGAGAATGCCTGTTCCGTTGATGCAAAGCAATACCCCAAGGCGTGTTGAATCAACTGTGTGGTTTACATGGGCAAACGTATTGACTCGCGAATAAGGATCATATTTGACTTCTCCGCTAACGCCATAGACGACACCGGAAGTGCCTGCCGTAGTAGCGATTTCACCAGGATTCAATACGTTCAGTGATAGGGCATTATTTGGTTGGTCACCAGCACGGTAGCTGATTTTGGTCCCTTCTGCAAGACCTGTCTCTGCTGCAGCCTTTGCGTTCACCAAACCTTGAACAGAAAAGGTTGGGACGATTTCGGGTATAAATGATTTCTCAAAACCGTAATAGTCGAGCAACAGATTCGCAACCTTATTTTCTTTGAAATTCCAGAGTATCCCTTCCGACAAACCGCTTGCGGTCGTTTTTATTTCTCCTGAAAGTTTCATCGCAATGTAATCGCCAGGCAGCATTATTTTATAAATGCGTGAATACAATTCAGGTTCGTTCTCTTTCACCCACTTGAGTTTTGAAGCCGTGAAATTGCCTGGCGAATTGAGCAGATTGGTAAGACACACCTCTTCTCCGATTTCACCAAATGCTTGATTACCATATACTGCTGCACGACTGTCGCACCAGATGATGGATGGGCGCAAAACCTCATGATTTTTATCCACCAAAACCAGTCCATGCATTTGGTAAGAAATACCGATCGAATCAATTTTACCAGGTTCAATTTTAGAGGCTGCCAAAACATCGTGGATTGCCATTTTCAGGTTTTCCCACCATTGCAATGGTTCCTGCTCTGCCCATCCGGCTTTCAAAGCCATTATTTTCATCTCCTGTTTTGGGTAATAGGCCGATGACAAACAATTTCCAGTCTGTCCGTCTATCAACGATGCCTTCACCGAAGAACTTCCAATGTCAATTCCTAATAAATACATATCGTTTCAAATTCAAAATGATTAATATATCTGTTCTGTTGTGTTATGATCCTTAAAGCGAATCCCGTATGATCAATTCTGTTGGAACCATAAAATCCTGCTTCGAATTGCTCAGGGCAAATTCGGCAGCTTTCTGCCCCATCAACTTAAAATCGGTAGAAATTACAGTTATTCCCTGGGCTATAAACTTTTTCATAGGGGTGTCGTTGTACGATAAAATCCCAAAATCGTCCTTCAGCCTGAATTTCTTCTGTTTGGCCTGTTCAAGGATTGCTGCAAGGTCAATATCTTCAAAAACCATATAAACCTTACCTACCTGAATATCAAGATCAGACACATCGTATATCACACTGAATTTCAGTTTATGGTCACTGCAAAACCTCTTGATATTTTCGACAGAATCAATTGGGTGAAAGGTATATTCGGGATAAACGCAAACCACTTCACTGTATTTTCTCAACAAATGCCATCCGGAATTTAAACAACGGTAAACAGATTCACCAAAATCCTGATATACTTTAGATTGTCCCTCCTTTGAATGGATCTGCCAATCGATCAGCAACAATTTGTCCTGATCTATCTCATTGATAATCTCCGGTATTTCGGGATGATTAAAATTCATGATGATGTATGAATTGAACTTGCCTATGCTATTACGGATCGTTGACTCAAACAAATCAAAATTGTAGTGGTGAAAGTTAATGTCAACCATCACATTGCGTGGGAGGTTTTGCTTAAAAGAATTGTATAACACCTCTTTATAAGCTTTGAATGTGTCGAGGAAAAGGAAAACCTGTTTTTGCGACCGTGTCACAAAATAACCCTTATTTGGAATCGCCTCTACAATTCCGCGCCGTTTCAGTTCAGAATAACTTTTAAAAACAGTATCGCGTGATAAACCTGATTCTTTCATCAAATCATTCACCGAGGGCAAGGGATCCCCTTCTCGCAACATTTTAAAATTGATGGACCGGATCAAAGCATCAACAAGCTGCTGAACTTTGGATGTACCAGAGTCTAAATTGGTCTTAAAATTGAATTTGTTCATTTGTAATTCGTGTTTTCAACTGTTCTGATCCGTTCTGCAAACATAAGCTTTTATTCAGGTTGGTTGTTTAAAAATTTTGATGTTATTAAACATGTATTTTAAATCATGAGGATGCTCTATTTTTCATATATTTAAAGGTGATTTTGAAGATTTTAATGTCAACCGATTAAAAATAAAACTATGAAAAGTCTAAATTTGATTCGAATAATAGCTATAGTCATGATTATTAATTGCATAGGTGATTTGGTCAACGGACAAGAGAGGACGGGTATAAAATCTGTATTCATCACAGGGATGGTTTATGACAGTAAAACCCAGGAACCACTGGGAAATACCAATTTCCGGATCAACAAAAATACCGGTTATGTCACCAATGATTTGGGCCGTTTTTCCTTTTTGGGCAGCCCTGGTGATTCTGTCATTTTTTCCTATGTTGGATACCATACCAACAGGCTGGTAGTTCCTGATACTTTGAAATCGGATGAATATGTAATGGGTGTTTTTATGCACGAGGAAACAGTGAAATTGTCGGAGATCATCATTTTTGCAAGGATTCCTACAAATTCAATCGTAGTTACTCAGGTTCAATCAGACGAACATGCTAAAAACCTTGCACAAAGCAATGTTGACAAAGCTGTAGTTGAAAGCCTTACGCAGTCTCCAAAGGTTTATGATGCCGCGATGAATGCAAAAAGGACCATGCGGACGAATCAAATGAAAGCAGAATACAAGGGAATGTTGGTTTCCCCCGAAAATTCAGTTGGGATTTCAAATCAAAGTTTTATGTCGAGCAGTTTGATTTTTGGATCACCAATCCTTACGCGTAGAAAAATGGCCAAAGAAATGATCACAAGCAGTGAAAGTGCTTTGCTGATAGAACAATACGAAGCTTTAAAAAAGGCTTATAGAATTTCAAATATCCATGCAGATTCAACAAAGGTGAAGTAAAAGTGTTACCGGGAAAGGGTGGGCCGAAAAAGCAAAATACGACCTGACAACTCTCTTATCTTCTGATAAAAATTGCTTTTAAAATATCCCAGACCATATTCGGGTTCTCTTTAAGCCTACGTGTGGAGTAGTTGAACCACTGTTTTCCAAAAGGGACATACACCCTCATTTTGTGTCCCCGATCCACAACGGACTGGCGCAGTTTAGGTGCTACTCCGTAAAGCATCTGGAATTCATACTTGTCGTTTGAAATACCCAATTCCATTATTAACTCCAATGATTTGTCAATGAGGTATTTGTCATGGGTAGCAATTCCAGCATAAATGCCATTCTGAAGCATAAATTTAAGATCTGCCATAAAATGGTCACGGACCTCCTGATATCCTTTAAAAGCGATACTTTCATGCTCAATATAGATCCCTTTGCAAAGCCTGAAATTTAAGGGGGCATCCGTACTATGAAGATCCAATAGATTTTTGACGTCGTCAAGGGTCCGGTGAAGATAGGCTTGCACGACAATTCCCACACGATTGGGAAATTCAGTTTTTAACCTCCTGAAGATCTCCAGTTCATTTGAGGTACATGCGGAATCTTCCATGTCGATTTTGATGAAAGAATTGCATTGATCTGCGACTTCAACAAGCGACCGCAAATTGCGGTAGCTGGCTTCACGATCGAGCAATAATCCAAACATAGACGGTTTTACAGAAAAATTACCATTGATTTTCTCTGCAGAAAATCTTTTGATCAAATCGGTGTACTGCGCTTTGTACTGGTCCGCTTCACCAAGGTTTTTGATGTATTCGCCCAGAAGGTCAACCGTTACAAGCATACCCTTCTGATTCAATTTTTGCGATTCCCGAAGGGCATCTTCAATAGATTGGCCTGAAATATAAGGCTTGGAGAATATCCATACCAATTTTTCCGGAAAATAGGGCAGCATCCTGGCGATTAACTTATTGATCATCTTTTTTCAGATTAACTTGAAATTCAATTAATGGAAACTTTACAAAAATAGGAAGGTTGAATACAACGATCTATGATGTTTATCAATGTGAAACTTTCAGTAAAATATTTAACATGACAAAAATATTTGGTGAAACAAAAAAAAATCAAGTAGTTTTGTGTTACAACTTTTCGATTATATTTGTCACAGCAAATTTTTAGGGAATAAAACAGAAATACTTTTTATGAAGAACTCGATTATTGTAAATATTATTTTGGCAATTGCTATCGTTGGCCTTTACATTATCCATTTTACAGGAAGCACGAAGGACAAGTCGGCTCAGACCAGTTTGGAGAAAGGATCTGGTAAAGTACTGTCCTTTGCCTATGTAAAAATGGATTCCATGCTTTATACTTACGAACTTGCAAAAAAGCTGAATACGGAATTCACTGAAAAGAAAGATAATTTCAGAAAAGAGTACACCGATAAACGGATCAAATTTGAACGCGACGCGGCTGCTTTCCAGGAAAAGGTTCAGCGTGGAGGTTTTCTCACCGAGGAGCGTGCCCGTCAGGAACAAGAACGGCTGGTAGGCGTTCAGCAGGAAATCCAGAAACTTGACTATGAACTGACTCAGAAATTATCGGATATGCAAGCCCAGATCAATCAGCAGATTGTTGATAGCATCTCTTCTTATCTGAAAAGTTATAATGCGGTAAAAAAATACGATGTGATCCTCAACAGTGCCAGTATGCTTGAGGGATCCGATCAATACAACATCACGAAGGAGGTAACCAAAGGACTGAACGATCGTTACAAATCTTTAAAAAATTAACCGAAAGTCCTGAGTCTCTCAGGACTTTTTTTTATGAATGTTCTTCAAAGATACGTTGACCAGCAGACAAGCCTGTCATTTTCAATTCTGGATCAATCCATAAAAGGTTCATCAATGTTTATCGTTATACCCTGTTATAACGAGCCGGATATTTTGACGACCCTTAATTCCCTTGCTGGATGTGACCCACCTACGGCGACTGTTTCTGTTTTGATAGTCGTTAATGATGCTGATGATTCTTCTGAAGAGGTTGTCATGCAGAATCGTTTGACATTAAACGAAATTGCAGAATGGAAACTTCTGCATCCTCAATTGTTTTATAATCTTGATTCAATCTATGCCAGAGCACTTCCTTCAAAATGGGCTGGGGTTGGGCAGGCTCGGAAAATCGGCATGGACATTGCAGTCAAACAAATGGTAAATTCGAATATTGCCGATGGGATAATCGTTGCGTTTGATGCCGACAGTACGGCGACGGCCAATTATCTTCAAGCAATTGAAAGGAACTTCCTAAACAATCCCAATTGCAATTTCTTTACAATTCATTTTGAACATCCCATAGATTGTCAGGCACTTACTCCGGCTATTCGTGAAGGGATCATCCGTTATGAGCTCCATATGCGCTATTTCAGAAATGCTATGGCCTGGTGCGGATATCCACATGCTATCTACACTGTAGGTTCAAGTTTTGCAGTAAAAGCGTCAGCTTATGCAAGGCAGGGTGGGATGAACAGGCGGAAAGCAGGGGAGGATTTCTATTTTTTGCACAAATTGGTGCTTCTTGGGGAATATGGAAACATTTGTTCTGCGACTGTTTTTCCGGCTGCCAGGGAATCGGACAGGGTGCCTTTTGGCACGGGAGCAGCAATTAAAAAATGGATCCAGGGCGATTCAGGTTTAAGGTTCACCTACTCCCTTGAGGCCTTCAGTAGTTTAAAACCATTTTTTGCCATGGTTCACCAGTTTTGGCAAAAAGAGATAGGTGCAATGTACGTTGAACTGGAAAACCTTCACCCGTCTTTGCAATTGTTTTGTAAAAATATGCAAACCCTCAATCAGATCGCAGAACTTAAAAAGAACTGTTCCAACCATAAAGTATTTGAAAAAAGGTTTTTTCATCTTGTGAATGCCTTTTGGATATTGAAATATCTCAATTTTGTGCATGAATCGGATTTTGAGTGGGGCGATTTGCAAGCTGAATCGATAAAGTTGCTTTATTTATTTGATATAGAGATCTATAGTAGCATGTCCCTTGAAAATATCCTTATGATTTATCGAAAAATGGACAAAGGAATTAAAATTGTGGTTAACTTTGCCCCATAAATTAATGGGATATATGATTACTTTAAAAGTAGTACTGATTACAATTGCTCTAATTTCAACAGCGATACTGGCATTATCAATCCGAATCGTTCTAGTAAAGGATGGTAGGTTTCCTGAGACGCATATTGGCAGGAACAAGGAGATGAAAAAGAAGGGAATCCAATGCGTAAAAGCTATGGATCGGATTGAACAAGAGAAGATGGATCAAAAAAACAGATACAAAAATATTTCGATCATTTAATGTTATTAAATATAATATATTGAATTATAAGGTATTACAATAATCTTTGCAGTTTTCAGGATTTGCATAGATGGATTCTGAATACGATTCACAAAATAAAAAGGCTGCCCTAAATTACAGGGCAGCCTTTTATTTTATTAAGCTATTTTCTAAAAATCAAGGATTTTGCGTCCCGATATTTGGATTTGCATTGAACTCATCTTTTGGGATCATCCACTGCCATGCATTGTCACCTGCAGCAACAGTTGCAATCAACCCAACTGATGAGGCATAATTTGCACAAGCACGGTTCAACGACTGGTTCAGTCTCTTTAGATCGAAGAAACGGAAGCCTTCACCCCAAAGTTCCATACGGCGTTGAAGTATGATTTCATCGACAAGTGCCTGACCAGTACTAGTTGACTTGACATACGAAGGATTACGGTTGTTGACTAATGTAAATAGGATATCCTGGGCTGTTACGTCATTGAGTCTTGCTTTAGCTTCAGCTTCAATCAGGTACATCTCACCAGCCCTCATATAAACCGGGTCACCCATGAAACTGGTTGTCAAAGGAGTTGTTGTGAGGAACTTAAGGATACCATATTTGGCTTTTAATCCTCCTGATGGTGCAGGTACATTTACACCGGTTGGATCCCAACATTTTTTGCGCACATCAGTCGCAGAAATCAAATTGTATAAATCGGCATTGATTACTTTTGGTGTTTGCTTGATGTTGGTGGAAGGTGCATTAGCGGACATAAAAGCAAAGAAGCCATAGAAATAATTGGTCTGATCGTCCTGAACTTTGCTTCCCCACATCCACTCGCGGTTGGTTGTAGCATTAAAACCTGCAAGATATTCAGCATTTGTCATCAATGAATAACCGGTTCTTGCTTCCGATGCGTATTTTGCTGCGTTGGCCCAATCCTGCATGGTAAGTGCTACCCTTGCCTTTATTCCTTTCACTACTCCTACATCAAAGTGTGATTTGGAAGATCTTGCTACCGCACCAGTGAGGTTAACGATCGACTCATCGAGGTCCTTATTGATCTGAGTGTAAACTTCTTCAACGGTGGACCTTTTAAGGCCTACTGTTACATTATCGATCATAATCGGTACTCCAAGCTGACTATTGGGTTTTGTTGCTGCGTCGTAACGCTTGGCATAAAATTGCACTAGCATTGAATGCGCCCATCCCCTATAAGCCAAAGCCTGCCCTTTGATCAGTTTTTTATCAGCATCGGTTCCCGTAGCAGCATCTATGTTCTTTAAGATCATATTTGCATTGACAATGATCATATAATAGTAGGTATAAACGTACCTGGGCCATGCTGCAGTTTCATTGCGACTGTCAAGCCATTGGTAAATACCTCTGTAGTAACTGTTTGTGGAATTTGGCAAAAGGACATCATCCCCAAGTACGTCAGCTACAATATTAATTGACTGCTGACCACATTTGTCCTGACCATATGCAGAATAATAGTTTCCACTCTGTTCATACATCATGCGATGGATTCCGTTTAAAGCTGAATACGCATTGGTTGTTGATGTAAAAACCGTCACATCTGAATACTGATCGGTGGGTTTTGTTTCAAGATACTCCTTTTTGCAAGAGGTTGTAAAAACAATGAACAACCCCAGTATATAATATAATCTTTTCATTTTTCTTAATGGATTAAAGTGAGAAATTAACACCTATAGTATAAGTACGGGCTGGCATATAAACATTGGATACCGTTCCATTAAAACTTTGCTGATTGTTCATCCCTTTTAAGGAATTGCCCAACCACAAATTTTCACCACTTAAAAACACCCTTGCATTATTGATACCTGCTTTGGCAGCGTATTTCTGTGGCACAATATACGATAAACTAATCTGTTTTAAGTTGAAATAGGAAGCATCGACCAACCATCTGTCTGAGGCTGCATTGATATGGGATGTCCACGCTTCGTCCAATCTTGGTACGTTGGTGATGTCTCCTGCTTTAGTCCAAGCCTTTAATGCATCGATGTGTAAAGTTGTTCCATAACCAGGGCTCATCAGGGAGGCATAATTCGATTCATAGATTTTCCCACCGATCTGGTATGTACACAAAATATTCAATTCAAAATTTTTGTAAGTGAATGTATTGGTAACACTTCCATACACTTTTGGAATAGCAGAGTTCGCATAATGGTATTTTGCCTTGTTTGCATTCATTGTAAGGGTATCGACACCCGAAATGCGATAGTCTTTGATACCGGTTGAAGCAGGGTTTAAATCAAAAGCAGCTTTGTCTGCAGCATAGTTGACCGGATTGGCCCTATACAGAGAATATCCATCTGCTGGATCTACACCTTTCCATTCGCGCAACCAAAAGTCGTACATCGACTGTCCGACCATCAGTTTTTTTGTGCCGGATATAATCTCAGCTTGTGGCAACTTTGTAACCTCATTTTTAAAGGTTGAGGCATTAACAGTCAAATTCCATTTGAATTCCTTGGCTTTAACAATATCTGCACCTACCTGGACTTCAATTCCCCTGTTATACATTGTTCCAATATTTTGCCAAAGAGTTTCCACCCCGCTCGACAATGGTTGAGGAACACTGAACAACAAATTGCTTGATTGACGATTGTAGAATTCTACGCTTCCAGTTATTCTTTTTAATAAGCCAAACTCAAGGGCTAAGTCAAAACTTGCATTTTTCTCCCATGTCAGATTGTTGTTTGCCAATTTACTTTGTAAAAATCCTGATTCTGCTGCGTTGTTGTTAATGTTGTAAAGAGCTTGCCATGCATACAAGCCAGCTTCATTGTTTCCTGTTTCACCATATGAAGTTCTCAGCTTCAAAAGGTCTATAGATGGGATGGCTTTGATGAAGTCTTCCTGATCAAGCCTCCATGCAGCGCCGAAGCCAAAGAAATTACCCCAACGTCCATCAGGACTAAATCTAGAAGAACCGTCCCTACGGAATGAGGCTGAAGCAAAATATTTCTCTTTGAAGTTGTAATTGAAACGCGAAATATAACTTTCAATCCTGTCATTGTCAGTGTAGGAAGTTAAATCATTTGTTGTTGTAAAATTGGCGAGTTCGTCATTTCCATCAACAATCAACCCTTGTCTGAAACCATATAAATAGCTGTATTGATATTTGTAGCTTTCATGGCCAAGAAGTGCATCAAAATTGTGACCGCCAAATGATCTGACATAACTTAACAATTGATTGACCGTTAGCGTTGTAGTTACTGAATTGGTCCTACTGCTTCTTCCTGCTGGAGCACCATCACCAACATACTTGTTTTCAAAACCTGAACTGTTGTAGCTGTTAACATCGATACCCACATTTGTAGTGAACTTTAAATTCTTGACGATAAAGAAATCGGCGTAGGTTCTTGCGCTGATCACATTGCGTTTCAATAACCGGTCGTTTAAGAGTGTTTCTGCCACAACATGGCGGCCACCATAACCTGTTCTTTGTGGTATTCCGGCAACATTTGAATTGCCATAGTCGAAAATTTTATCTCCGTTTGCATCCAGAATATAAGCTCCAGTTGTTTGGTCGTGAGCATAGACGGGATAAATTGGGGCAATGGTTCTTGAGAAAAAGAATGGATTTACATAACCTGTTGAGCTGTCGTCGTTTGTATAATTCGACTTGGTCATGTTCCCAGTGATACTTAATCCTGTTTTTAACCAATCTTTAACCTTGGAATCCAGGCTTAACCTACCGGTAAAGCGTTCGAAGTCTGATTTTACAACAAATCCTTTGTCATTCAGGTAACCAACCGAAAGATAATATTGTGTTTTGTCAGTGCCGCCGCTTAGGCCCATGGAATAATCCCCACGCTGGCCTACACGTTGTAAAGGGGAAGCCCAGTCAAGATCATCGCCCCAAAGCAATTTGGCATCAGGGTTCATTACACCATCTGTAGAAACAATCGAAGTTGCAGCTACATTGAAGGGGTTGTAGCTAAGTTTATCTTTGATCCCAGGTTGTCCTGAAACAAGTCCGGAAGCTGTTTGATTCGCAACAGCCAATGTGAGTGGGGTGCTGGTACGGTTAACCATACCATTTCTGTAATATTGCCACATTAAAGGATAATATTGGAATGCATCAACCCTTTCATATTCGGGCAATCCTCTTTCGCTGATACCCTGAGATACCTTAAATGAAATTTTGTCTTTGGCCGATTTCCCCCTTTTTGTTGTGATCAGAATGACACCGTTTGCGGCCCTACTACCATAAAGAGCTGTAGATGAGGCATCTTTTAAAATGGAGACGTTTTCAACATCATCCATGTTCAAGTTCGAAATGGAGAGTGTGTAAGGAACTCCATCAACAATATAAAGCGGACTGTTTGAGGCGTTTATAGATCCAAAGCCACGGATACGGATATCGGAAGAGGAACCTGGTTGTCCACTTCCCGAAGTAACCTGGACACCAGGGGTCGAACCTTCAATCGCTTTTGAAATGTTGGTGAGTGGTCTGTCTGCTAATTTTGCAGCAGAAATAGACGTAGCGGCACCAGTAATCGCGCCTTTCTTGGCAGTACCATAAGCAACTACAACAACTTCATCTACAGCTATTTGTGCTGATTTTAAAGCTATTGAGTAGGTTTTGGCCGATGTTAATGCAACTTCTGTTGGATTCATACCAACAAAAGATACCAAGAGTGCCTTGGCATTTTGAGGGGCTTTCAATGAAAACTTCCCCTCCATATCAGTGATGGTTCCAATGGTCGTTCCTTTTACCACAACGGATGCACCAGGTATGGTGTTTCCATCATCCCCTGAAATCACCACTCCAGAGATGTCCCTGGACTGTGCGAAAACAACTTGCATTCCGATTAACCACAGAAAGACAAGTGATAGTGAAATTTTTCTAATCGACATAATTGTATTGTTAAAAATTGTTATGAAGTACAAATATATTTATAAAAGAATATTTTACAAATTGATGATGTTTCGAGTTAAGGTCAAAACGGTTTTTATATATGATAAAAGTCAGCTATCGAATTAATATTTAATTATTTGAGGTTTTATTACCTTGATTATGTGATTCTTGTACTGACCAGAATGGCCCATGCCAATCCGACATTGAATGATTCTAAATTATTGTATAAAAATGAAATAATATATTAATCCAACTTTTTTCTTTTGAGATTCTTCCAAATGAATGATGTATAAAAGAGGCCACCCCTATCAAAAGGGATGGCCTCTTTAAATCTTAAAAACCCCAGAATACAGTTAAAGCTAATTCAAAGTTATTATAGCTGTTAAATAGGGTATATTGTTTAAATAGGATGCATATTGATCTGCAAGACCCTTTGCGTCACCAACATAAAATATATCATAAGTGATTGTCATAACCGGTTTACTACCACAGTTCTCCCATTTACCGGAACCCTTAATTTCATAATCGGAATAGGCTCCTTTATAAACCGTTGTGAATATCGCCTGGCGTGGAATATCAACAGTTCCGTTTCCTTTAACTGTCATTGTAAACGATCCTCCACTTGTAATGTCTTCTCCCCAGAAATCATTGATAAATCCAACATTCATGCCTGAAACAGTCAGGTCGGTCCCCTTTAAAACAGTTTTGATCAGACTACTGTTATAACCAGCGTCCTTACCTGTCCATGAGCCAACGAGGCTTGCTGTACCACTTGCCAATGGACAGAAATCTATACGCTTAACGTTGTAAGTAAGCTTGGTCCCCGTCGCACTTGGCGAATTGTGATCGCCTGCGCTCATGTTGAGGGCAAATTTCAGGGTTTGGCCAACGGGCATTTTGGATGTAACCGTTGAAAATGTAACTGAACCTGATGTGCTTCCGGCCGGAATGGTGATACTATTTGCCGATAAAGTGTACATCGTTGATGTAAGCGTATTCGCAGCATCAGGAGTTAAATTAACTGTGATTGCCGAAGTCTGCGGAATGCCCATTAATGAAACAGCAACTGCAGAAGTCGCATCAACCAATGAACCGCTTTCAGTTACACCGGTTTCCATTGTTTTTGAGGCATTTATGAACTGCACATAATAGGTGGCATTTGGATCTGGTTTTGTCGTAATGGAGCCAAAACCTGTCTCTTTGTCAACGCAGGAGTTAATGAAGATCCCTGAGATGATTAAGGTAAAAAGGAACTTGTAAATATTTTTCATGTTTCAGAATTTTATTGTTTTCAATAAACTATTTGGCCCACCATAATTTATCACTGATTGTCACAACCGGGACATTGTCCCCATTGTATGACATCTCATCCTGTGGATAAGGATATCTTGTTGGCATACTAGCCAGGACAGCTCCTGTAGGAACTGGGATTACTGGTAAACCGGTCCTGCGATAGTCGGCATAGGCCTGGTTTGTTCCGAATGTTGCAATGTATTTTTGCTTCATGATCAGATCAAGAGTCAATGTTTGGCTCCCAATATTTGTGGTGTACCAGGTCTGGTCAAAGGTTGCACTTCCCGTTACTCTTGTAACAGAAGCTTTTACAGCTTCCAACAAAGCCGCTTTGGCTTCTGTCGTTTTGGAGAGCATAAAATTTGCTTCCGCTTCGATAAATTTTTGTTCCGAATAGGATATAATCATTGATGGTGCTGTTGCACCTGAAATGTAGCTCCCGGGACTCGAAGCATTTCCATTTTGGGAACCAATCACGCATCCGGTATAATTTCCCCCTGCATCCTTGGCTGCATAGAATGGCAACCTCGGGTCGCTTATGGATTTCATTAAATTAATCATTGTTGCAGCCATACGGATATCCCCACGTTGTTCCATAAATTGAAAGATTGGATTGTGGTTTGCTGATTCCCATGGGACTTTCATATCGTCACTGTTGGAAGTAAAACCATTTGCTGCGGCAGTCAATGCATCCGTATATGCGGCAGTACTTTTCACTTTTGAAAGTTGAATCGCATTGCGGGCCTTTACAGCATAAGCAGCTTTTTTCCATTTGCTGATATCACCTGCATAAATGACATCACCTTTAACTGCAACAAGATTTTCAGTTGACGCTTTTCCAAAATCGGCTATTGCTTTGTCAAGAATAACCTTGATTGTATCATAAAGCTGTTGCTGGGTATCAAATTTTGGTTTTAGAACGTTTTGATTTCCTTTTAAAGCATCCCTGTAAGGCATATCACCAAATATATCGGTAACGACTCCCAGAGAAGTTGCCACCATTACCCTACCAATTGCAGCATTATAAGGTGAGGACTTTCCGGCAGTATTCTCTGCCTTTGAAATCAACACTGTCGAATTCATAAAAATGGAAGTGTAAACTGCATTCCAGATGTTGTTGACGTCAGCAGGGGTCAATTGATATCGTGCTTCGGTATAGGATTGTCTGTCAATCCCGTCAAATTGTTGCATCCAAATGTTCGTGGTCCTTACCAGGTCGTTTCCTGACAGGTTATAGCCCATTGCCTGTTGAATTGCCGGAAGCATCAGGTTCATAGGCACATCAGCCGGTGAGTCGGGATTGATGTTTGTTTTATCATCAATCCATTTATCGCAGGAGATAAGTAAAAGTGCCGAGAAAGAAATAAGTACGGTACTTTTTAAAAATCTATATAAGAATCTTTTCATGGTCACATTTATTAAATTGTTAAAAAGTAATTTTTAATCCAAACAAGTAGGATTTGGTTCCCGGATTGTTGAAGTAATCCATTCCTTGTCCGTTAGTTGCACCTTCAAGGTTGGTTTCAGGATCGATACCGGAGTATGGTGTGAATAACAAAAGGTTCTTACCTGTTGCATAAATCTGGGCCGATTTAATGACCTTGTTTTTTATTGGCAGGTCATAACTTAATGTAATGTCCCTTAACCTGACCCAATCAGTACGTTCGATTGCAGCAACCGAAGGACCACCTCCAAAATTACTGCCCATTCCCTGATACCATGCCTGGTCCAAAACTACTGGGGTGACATTGTTTTTATTTGAACTGATAGGATTGCCGGAGGCATCAAGATGTCCATAGACGCCATCAAACACGACGATATTTTCAGCAGGAGTCTTTGCAAAATCAATGGTTCCCTGTGCCGTATAATAAACCTCCCTGTTTTCTGTCTCTTTACTTGTACCAAAATAGTTCATTGCAAAATGTGTACCGTTGTACATTTTCCCGCCACTCTTGATGTCCCACAGAAATGATAACGAGATGCTTTTATAGGTCAATGTATTGGTGACATTTGCTGTCCAGTCGGGATTTACATTTCCGATAGGAACCATAGCACCTGTTTTTGTCCAGGGATAACCGTCGCGATAACTATCAGTCGGATCATCATTGATAAGTATTTTTCCACTTGAATCCCTTGCCCAGTCTTCACCAAAAATACTACCATATTGTTGTCCAGCCACCGCACGTACCTGAGGAGTTGTAAAACCGCCCAGGAAAAGGTTGTCCACACCCGGTGCAAGTTGAAGAATTGTATTCTTCAACTTTGTGAAATTGGCAATAATGTCCCATTTGAAATTCTTGGATTTTACGATGGACCCATCAATGGTTATTTCGATCCCTTTACGCTCCATGCTTGCCGCATTCATATAAACCGAAGTAAATCCTGATGAAGCAGCAATAGGGACACTCATCAGCAAGTCTTTGTTCTTGTTATAGAAATAGGCAACGTCCAACCCAAACCTGTTATTGAAAAACTTGAGTTCCGTCCCAACTTCCCATGAGTCCATTGTTTCGTGTTTCAAGTCAGGATTGCCCAAGCCAGCACCAAGTGAGAAACCGGCCGATCCCTGATAAGGAAATTTATTGCCAGTAGTCCATCCATCACCTGATGTTGCTGCATAAAAATAATTTGAGGTATTGTATGGGCCTGCAATGTTCGCTGTACGGGCCATAGAGCCGCGCAGTTTTCCAAACGACAATATTTTATTTCCTTTTAAAGCATCCAATTCTGTAAACACAAATCCTAAGCTTACAGACGGATAAAATGCTGAGCGGTTTGCTTTTGGCATTGTTGTTGACCAGTCGTTCCTTCCAGTAACTCCCAAATAAAGCATATTGTCATAGGCAACGTTCATGTCGCCAAAAACGGCCATCGTTTTGTAATTGGTGGTTCCGGCACTTGTTGTATTGGTTGCCGAATTTGACAACTGGTAAAACTCTGCAATTTCAAGGCCTGTTGCATCGCCATAAAGAAATTTATTAAAAGAGGAGAAAAAGTTGTTTCCAACAGAAGCCTTGAATTTTATTTTGTCTCCAAATTTTTTATTGAAATTCAACAATAAATCGGAATTGAAAATACCTGCATAATACATGTATTCATCCATATAGCCAGCCGGTTTGGCCCTTGAATTAACAGCAAATTTATTGGTATATCTCCTGTTGTACCAGTCGATACCTGCGGTGTAAGCCAGGTCAAGGTAATCTGTAAACTTAATGTTCAAATTGCCGCTTCCCGTAAAACGGTTGACATTCTCGTCAAAAGAAATATTGTTAGCTGTCCAGTATGGATTGTCATAACCTCCACCATTACGGTAATTTCTTTGCGTTCCATCAGGAAATTGATAGCCGGCACTGTTGTCGAAAGTAGTGGCGCTACGGACAAGACCCAACATAACACCTGAAACGTTGGAGCCTTTTTGAATTTGGCGCGCAGTTGAATTGGTATAGGCAAAATCAACGCCCATGGTTACATCCTTGCTCAATTTGGTGGTGGCATTCAACCTCAAGGTTGTCCTTCCATATTTATTGTTTGGAACGATACCCTTTTGGTCGAGGTTAGACATCGAAAAATAGAAAGTACCATTTTCATTTCCATTGCTGATGTTTAAACGATTATTGGTACTAACACCAGCCTGGAAAAATTCGTATGGGTCGTAATATTGAGCTGGAGTGCCATTTCCTTTCCCTTTGGCTACCAGTTTCCCTTTTGGATCCCATTTGTAAGTGGCATCACCATCGTATTCAAGATCAGAAATTTTCGGTCCCCACGAGAACGTATTGCCGCTAATCCAGGCCCCATCATTTCCCTGAGCAAATTTCGTTTGACGCTCCTGAGTCTGGGAAATTTGGTCTATTCCTACAGAAGTGTGAAACTCTATCTTCCTGTTTGTTAAATTTTTACCACTTTTAGTAGTTATAAGCAATACACCATTTGCAGCCCTAAGCCCATAAAGTGCCGTTGCGGCACCGCCTTTTAGCACAGTGATTGATTCAATGTCTTCAGGGTTCAGGTCGATTGAACGGCTTGAAGTTGTAACCCCGTCAACACCACTGGATCCGCCGCCTGAAATAATTGGCATCCCGTTGACAACAAATAATGGCTGGTTATTCCCGGTGATCGAAGATGCGCCACGGATTGTCATAAACGTAGAAGCACCGGCATCGCCCGCAGAGCTGGTTATCTGTACGCCGGATGTCCTACCCGCAAGGGAGTTGACAATATCCGAGTTCGGTTTGGTTGCCAAAACTTCCGAGCCAACTTTCTGTACCGAATAACCAAGACTCTTTTTCTCACTTGATAAACCTAAGGCGGTAACAACAACCTCATCAACAGAGATACTTTCGGATTTTAATTTGATGGGATAGTTTGTTGATCCAGTGAGTTGTACTTCAACCGAAACCATCCCAACAAATGAAACGGCCAGGGCCTTAGCACTTGACGGAATTTTTAAAGAAAATTTACCCGCCATATCGGTAATCGTTCCCATGGTGGTTCCCTTAACAGCTACAGAAGCTCCTGGAATGGTACTCCCGTCTTCACTGGAAGTCACAACTCCGGAAATCTCCCTGGTTTGTGCAAAAACAACCTGCAGTCCGATGAAACCCAGAAAAGCAAGTATCAGCGAAATTTTTTTCATAGACAATAATTTATTGTTAAAAATTGTTATTTGTTGCAAATGTATTTAATCATATCATAGATTTCAATTAAACTGATTGAATTATGGGAAGAACTACAACCATATAAATATGATAATAATCAGGTATTTGACATTATCCGTAGATTTTTCTATTGCTAAGTGCTTATAGGTTTGATTGATATATTATTGGTTTTGAATTTTAGAACATCGTATTAGAATGATTCTAAATTTCAATATTTGAATTCGACATAAAAATAATGGCAACCCATGTTTAGTGGATTGCCATTTTTTTATGTGGTAGCAAGTGCTTTTTAGGGGTAGGAAGACGTATTCTTCATTGGAACATAAAACAAACATGAAGTAAACTCAAGTTTATCACAATAATTTTCCAATTTAATTTGGTCCACTTTAGAATTAAGATCGATTTTATTCTGCCTGAAGAAATCCTTGAGTTTGTCACCGTTTTCATGGAATAATTTAATGAACTGCCTTTCAGAAGTAAATTTCTTCAAGTCCCTGTTTTTCTGTACCCAATAAATATCATCCGGGGCAACGGTCACGTTTTCCGGTAAAACCACTCTTAATGAAAAAGTTAAAACATCTTTGTTCCGGACAGTGATGAAATAATGTTTTTTTATTTATTGATCAATTCACCTAATTTTTGAAGGTCGTCAACTTTTGAAAGGTTGATTTTGTTGGATTTACAAAACTGTCTGATCTGGGCTTCTTTATCTGGGAAGAGTTTGGCAAACTGCCTCTCTGAAGTAAATTTCCTAAATGCGCCATTTTCCTGCACCCAGAAAATATCATCAAGACTTATGGTAACATTTTCAGGCAAATCAAGACTCCGCATTTGATTTCCACCCTGTACTGTCAGAACAGCAGTTGGGCCGGTTGTTTGGGAGGTCATTCCATAGGCCGATTTGCTGCCGGCAGATGTATATTTCGCTTTATGCTGGTAGAAAATTGAGATTTTCCCTTTATAGGCCAGCTCAATAAATGCTTTATTCAAATAGATGAATTTTTTCCCTTGCCAGACTACAGTATCAATTTCATCAGGTTTTTCAAGCGCCAGATAACTTCCCCTTTGTTCAAAGATAAATTCCTGGTCAACCATATTGTAATTGATGACAGCTGACAAAGTAGATCCGTTTTTCATTTTCAAGATCCCCTTTGAAAATTGGGGGAAAAGGAATTGTGGTATCTGATTTTTATTTTCCTGAGATTGAACAGTAGATAAGAAGAGTGCAAACAAAGTAAAAGTTACAATTAGACGCAGTTTATAAATATTCATGATTTTATTGAATTAATCAAAATTTATTATTCGAAAGAAAAAAGAGGCTGACCGGTTAAGATCAGCCTCTTTATATCTATTTAAATTTATCGCGGACCAATATAAACCAATGTATCAGTACAACCTCTGATATAAGGAATTGTAGCACCCCAGTTAACTCTGAAATAGAAAGTTTTGGTTGCTGGATCGTAACGATTTGGATAAGTAGGATCTAATAACCAGTTTACAGCAACCGGATCAGTCACAGTAATCGCATAAGGTGGCGTTCCTGTATCTTTAATCGTAAATGTCCAGGTACCTATACCCGAAATTCCACCAGCGTTAGCCCAAAGTTGATTAGGTGACATTGATAAAGCTGTCGATCCGGCAGTAGCCATGGTTTTTTTGTGGTCTTTGAAATAGCCTTCCAATCCACCTGTATCGCCGGGCCTCATAATAAAACCTTTCATCATATAAAAACCATCATATTTATTTTTCGCAAGAACTTCACAGAGGATTGTTTTGCCAACAGCATCAGAAATTTTTCCGACTCCTGTAATTGAAGTAACCTGAAAACATAAACCATACTTTTTACTAAAGTCAAAGTTGCCGGAATTGGGAAGGGTAACTTTAACTATTTTAGTAAATTCACCAGGACTGAAAGTAATCGTAATGCTCCCGTTTGTAATAGTAGGAGAAACAATACCTAAAGTAGCTGGAAGAGCGATATAACTTGTTGAATGAGCTGTATTATATGCAGTCATAAGACTGCCATCAGCATCGTATTTAAGTGACACAGTAGTGGTACCATTTAAATCTTCCTGGTTGGCAGGATCTCTGCGCACTTCAAATAAGATAACATCCTGAGAGGTTGAAATTGCGTCAACTGCAAGCATGTTATAACCCGAAGGATATAACTTAACAAAAGTGGTCCCGGTGCTTCCAATCGACTCATTTTCCGGAAGACAGGATACTGCCAGCAAAGAAACGAGCACCATAAAGGCCGCTACTTTAACAGTTTTTATTGTATTCATAGTCACAATATTATAAGTTAAAATGATTAAATAAATTACTTATCCCACCAAACTTTGGATTCCATTTTGTCACCACCGGAGATTCTGGCGACTGCCTCATCCACACCTGTTTTATTCAAGCTGTACTCAGCTGTTCCATACATAAACCTACGTGGGATAACTTTAGGAGTATTGGTTCCATCAACCGCAGGGGTAAGTACCGGGTATCCGGTTCTCCTCCAGTTTGACCAACCCTGGATACCATCAGGATAGTACGCAAGGTACTGCTGAAGGGCAATCTGAGGCAGATTGGAACCTGCGGCGCCTAAAGCAACACTGGTATTGGTAAAATAAGAAGAAGCCGGTGCAGCGAGGCTCCACTGGTCAAACGCAGCATTTACACCTTGGGTAAACAAAGTAGCTGTAGTTTCAGTAGTCCAACCTTTATCGGCAGCTTCAGCCCTGGCTAACAGTACACTTGCAGCCCTGACAACACAAAGAGGAGTATTCTCTTTTCTGTAATTAGGAGCAAAAACATAGGTGTAATTTGGATTCTTGGTTGTCCAATCTGTTGCAAATGCCCTGGCATGTCCATAAGGTACTCCTAATGAAGAAGCCCCACCATTGAGGTTAGCGCCAAAAACGCTCTGTCTTGCATCATTCAGATTTGTCATAAGGCCAGTCATCACATCAGATTCACCATAGTCTTTACGACCATCATACATGCTAAAATAAGGGTTCTTAAAACTACCGCCCGGGTAATTGATCGTAAAGTTATCTGCATTGGCGCTGATTGTGCCATTGGCGTCAGCCAAAGCTGCTTTAAATTGTGTAGCAGCATAATCAGATGCCAAAGGATAAACTTTTGACAGGCGCAACGACATTAGTAACCTCATTGAATTGGCCAGTTTTTTCCATTTGGAAATATCGCCATTATAGGCAACATCCCCTACCAAAGCAGCACCGTTGTCGAATGTAGGAACTAAATCTGCAAGGGTTTTGATCATTCCTTTGTAAATGGTTTCCTGTGGATCGAATTTAACATTTGGATCACCTTTAAGTGCATCAGTATATGGCAGATCACCCCAGCGGTCAGTCATTACCCAGTAAATGTAACACTGAAGGATTTTAGCAACGGCAATCTGATTCGCATTTGAACCGTTTAATGCTGCAGTACCTTTTGTTGCGTCATCTGTATTATTAATAATAATATTCTGAAGATCATAAAGCATACCTGAGTAGTTCGCCATCGGACTGGCGGAATTGGCAGCATAACAGGATATATCGGGGTACTGTGTTTCTGAATAATACTGGCAATATAAAGACGAGGTATTACTTGCAGCGAACCCACCAACACCGGAAAGTACATTGGTTAATAAGGCAGAAGTGATGGGCAAATTGGTAGCGCCAGGGTTAAGGTTGGTACTGCCAAAGTCCTCAAACTTGCTACAACCTGAGAAGGTTAAGACAATCCCTAGTGCTAAAACTCCTATGATATGAAATGTTTTTTTCATTGTATTCAATATTATATAGTTAATATGCAATTAGAAATTGATTTTTATGTTGGCGCCAACAGAGCGGATACCCGGGAACTGTCCTGATTCACCAGAAGCAGCAGAGATTTCTGATGGATCAAAGTCTTTGGTCTTTGAATAGATCAACCAGGGGTTCTGTGCGAAAATGGAAACATTAAGACCTGTCACATATTTGCTCCAGCCCAACTTGGCAACAGGGATTTTATAACCGATGCTAAGCTCCCTTAATTTGATATAGGTCAAATCGTGGATAAAATCATCAAAGTACTGCCTGTCGTAGGTGTTGTGCCAGTAAGTCTGAGCTTCAACATAATAATCTTTTGGCTGTCTGGTGGTCTGGTCAACACCATATACATGCATACCACCGCCATCAGCAACTGCATCACGGATAGGATTACCTTTATCATTAAGACCGGAAGTTTTGGCGGTCAAACCTGAATAAGTACCCCACATATCGGACAAGGAGAAGAATTTACCACCAAACTGGTAGTCAAGGTTAACGGCAACAGTAAAATCTTTCATAATAGTAAATGTATTCTGAACCCCACCGGTTACCTTAGGCAAAACACTGCCAAAGTAGGTATTTGGGTTGGAAATGTAATTACCTGAAGTATCAAGTAATGGAAGTCCTGAAACACTATCCCTTGCCATACCGGCTCCGAAGAGTTGTCCCCATTCCATCCCCTTCTTATGAACCATCACCGGAACATTGTTGCGGCTCCAAATGGTTTGAACTGTAAACTGGTCAATCCCATCAGCAATCCTGTCAATGGTATTCTTGATCAATACAGCAGCAGTGGCATTGAAATCCCATGAAAAGTTCTTCAGGCTAACCGGTTTCAAACTAAGGGCAAGATCAATCCCTTTTTTCGTAATTAAACCGGTATTAAGGTATTTAGAAGTAAATCCACTATAGTTGGAGATTGCAACAGAATATGGAATATCATTTTCAGAACCATCCCAGTAAGTAGCAGTAACACCAATCTTGTTTTTTAAGAATCTGACTTCAAGACCCAACTCTTTTTGTGTTTTTACCGCACCGCGGATGTTCGGGTCAACCAACCCATCGGGAGTGGACATCAGGAAGTTACCATTCCATTGATTAGCACCTACACCGTAGGCAAAACCAGGATAGGAATATACACCGATTGCGGTAGGAACTTCACCCCATGCTGCACGTAATTTTCCGAAAGAAAGGAAATCAATTTTTAACAGGTCACTAAATACAAACGATGCACCGAAAGATTTCGAAAGAATCGAGTTGTTATTTGGAGGCAATACAGAATACCAGTCATTACGTAATGTAAAGTCGACAAAAACAAAATCCTTATAACCGGCATCACCTCTAACAAATGCAGCTTTGTATTTTTCCTTACTGCGGCCATTACCGATAACAGCCGGATCTTTTGAGTTGTTAACGGTGTAATAATTCTTAATACTAAATCCGTTTACAGTATTAGCACCATTTTGTTTGTATATAGACTGGAAGAAGTCGGTACCCACATTGGCGTTGACTTTGAACTTTCCAAAAGTTTTACTATAAGAAAGTAAAGTTTCAAGGTTTTCCCTGTTGGAATAACTTGTTGAGGTTGCATAGTAACCTTTGGCCTCCGGAGAATTACCGGTTGTTTGAGTACCGGAATCATTAAGGTCGGTACTGTACATCGATTCTGACCAAGTTACGTTTTGCTGACGCCTGTAAGTAACTTTTGCAGAAAGACCCTCCATAATTTTATAGTTGAAAGAGATGTCGCCAAACAGACGGTCTGCATTGGATGGAATATTTACAAGGTCAAACCATTTGTAGAAATTATACCAATAATTACCGGCATAGAATGACTTGGTATTTTTCGGGTCATAAGATGTTGGGTTGTTATGGTTCCAGCTTGCCCATATACCATCAGAGGTACGAAGGTCTTTTAATTCCCTCATGATATTCATATCCAGATCCCTGTGGAACCACTGGTTGAATGATCCGGTTGACTGGTTGGAATAACCGTCATCAAATTCACCCTGTGTTTGGGTTGTGAAGAAATTAACGTTTGCTGCAACTGTTAAATTCCTGGTTATATCGTAGGAAGTTTTGAGACCGAAAGTCGTTTTGTTCAATGTTGAATTAGGAATATTTCCTTTTACAGCAACATTACCTAAACTGATACGGATGCTGTAACCTTCTCCTGCTTTGGAAAAGGCGATACTGTTGTTGTAGGTAAGACCTTTGTCAAAGAAATCTCTTGCATTATTTGGTTGAGGAACCAATTTCGCAGTAGTTCCGGTATATTTTGAACCTGGATACCATGAATACCATGGAATGTATTCCTGTCCTGCCATTCTTGGACCCCAACTGGAGTCGTCTGTATAATCATGATAGTATTTTCCATCAAGCGGTTTCCATTCGATAGGATCGGTAGCCTTATAGGTATACTTGTACATATCATAGGAAGCGCCACCGGCATAATCATTCTGATAATGAGGAAGAACATAAACACTTGAACCCATAACTCCGGTATTGGCTTCAATGGTAGCTTTACCATTTGCATTTGATTTACCTTTTTTGGTAGTGATAATCACCGCTCCGTTGGCACCCTGCGCGCCAAGAATGGCAGATGCACTTGGACCGGAAAGTACGCTTACATCTTCAACATCATCCATGTTAATGTCATTGGAATTCGGAAGAATTGTACCATCAACAACATACAAAACGCCATTACCAGTGCTGAAACCACCGTCACCACGTAACCTTATATTACCGGTACGGCCAAGTGCAGCAGCAGACTGTCCCTGAAACTGAATACCAGAAACTTTTCCTGCAAGTGCATTGTTTACGTTTGTTTGACGAACAACGGTCAGTTTGTCATTGTTAACCACCTGGTTAAGCGCAGTAGAGCCCTTCGGAGCTCTCTTAATCCCATAACCACTTGTTACAACGACTTCCTGAATTTCCTGTTTGTCAGTTTCCAGTTTCACATTGTAAGTGCTGGAATTGGTAATTGCGACCTCAACAGATGTCATACCAACGAAAGAAAATACAAGGGTTTTGGCATTGTTGGGTACTTTGAGGGTGAATTTCCCACCCATGTCTGTAATTGTACCCAGAGTAGTCCCTTTAACGACAACAGATACACCTGGTACAGTGCCTCCATCATCGCCTGAAGACACAACCCCGGAAATCTCTCTGGTCTGTGCAAAAACAACTTGCAGTCCGATGAAACCTAGGAATGCAAGTAACAGCGAAATTTTCTTCATAGACTAAATTTTAAAGTTTAACAAAATATATAGATATTAATTTAATAATATGTTTTATGCTACATAAAGTTGAATTAATTCTGAAAAGTCAAAAGTAAAAAGAGCAGTTCCGCCAAGAAGCTTACGATTTACTTAAAAACGATTTTTACAATCAAATAACTTAAAAATTAACAAACAAACTGTTTAAACAGCAAATTTGTTAAAAATTGTTATTCGATGCAAATATATTTAAAGAAAAATGTTTTGCAATAGTCAGGTGTTAAACTTTTTCCAGAGTCATAATTATATTTTATGATAAAAGTCATGTAATACAATTATGTAATTATTTGATTATGTTATAAGCATTTGATAATTAGACTGATATGAAAATTTTATCATCCAATCAAACATTTATCTGGAATCATTTCAAATTTTCATAGAATATTGAAAATTTCTTCAAGGCGTGTAATGTATGTGGTAATTGTATTGTTAAAATTTATTTTATTTGAAGTTAGTTCATTTTTTTGGGGGGTATAACCAGAAAAAGAGATGTTATTTTCTATTGATCCCAAATTTGTGGATGGCAAATCGGATTTTTCCAAATTTGGCGAAAAGTAAACCTGATCAATTCCAAAATTCATTGCCCCGACGATATCGGCATCCCACGAGTCGCCAATCATCAAAGATTTTTTTTTCTTCGCATTCATTGATTTCACCGCATATTCAAATATCAGTTTATCAGGTTTTTGTGCACCTATCTCCTCTGAAATAAATATTTTCCTGAAATATTTGGATAACCCCGATTTCTGGATTTTGTCGTATTGTACTTCCTTAAAACCGTTGGTGATAACCGACATCTCGTATTTCCCGTGCAAATGGTCGAGAAGTTCGCGTGCGCCATCAACAAGACGGGTCTGCAGAGGCATCTCTGAAAGATAGGTTTCATTAACAGAAGCACCCCCTTTGGGAAGGGGAGTGCCATGTTTTTCAAACGATTCTTCAAAACGCTGGACGCTTAAAACTTTTTTTGTCATCGAGCCTTGCCGGTATTGTTCCCATAATTTCTCATTTACATCACTATAAATTTTGAAAAAATCGTCATATGAACCTATTGGGTCAAGTAGCTCAAGTCTATCTAATGCGACCTGTAGAGCATCATAGGAATTGGCATTAAAATCCCAGATCGTATTGTCAAGGTCAAAAAATAAATGTGTATATTTTTTCGTTGTCATTTCTGAAAATTACTTTTACTCAGATTTTTGTTACATGCTACTCAGATTCCTCTTCGGGTTCATGCGATCTCGGGTCAGCCTGCTTCCCTTCCACTACGATAACGATTTCGCCTTTAATGACCTTTGATTGAAAATGCAAAAGGACTTCTGCAATCGTCCCCCTTTTGTTCTCTTCGAAAACCTTGCTTAACTCCCTTGAAACCGAAACATTCCTTTCAGGACCAAAATGTTCGGCGAATTGTTCAAGAGCTTTGACCAGGCGGTATGGCGATTCATAAAATATCATGGTACGGGTTTCGCCTGCCAGTTCTTTAATTTTTTTTTGTCGTCCTTTCTTTTGGGGCAGGAAACCTTCAAAACAAAACCGGTCACTGGGAAAACCTGAATTTACAAGGGCAGGGACAAATGCCGTAGCACCCGGAAGGCACTCAACCTCCACGCCCATGTTGAGGCAGGTACGGGTAAGCAAAAATCCCGGATCCGATATTGAAGGGGTACCGGCATCCGATATCAAGGCGATATTGTCACCGCCAAGCATCTGGTCTGCAAGCCTTTCAACTGTCTTGTGCTCATTGAACTTATGATGTGACGAAAGTCGTGTTGCAATATTATAATGTTTCAGGAGGAATGAGGATGTACGGGTATCTTCTGCAAGGATCAGATCGACTTCCTTTAAGACCCTTATGGCCCTAAGGGTGATGTCTTCAAGGTTACCTATAGGGGTCGGTACGATATAAAGTTTACCCATATTTTTATTTTGTAAAACGCTGTTTGACCAAAATTAGAAATCTCTGACTTGCCTCTGAATTGTTCCATTTAAAATTTGTCTTTAAATAGTTGACGGCTTCCTGAATCGAAGCGAATTCATCGATGGTCTTTACCGTGGATTCCAACTTATTACTGTCGTTGTCGAACAACTCGCGTACAAAAAGAAAACGGTCGTTGATCCCAATTGCATCCCAAATACGTTTGATTGGGGTGATTGGATATCCAAGGTTAATTTTTTCACCCTGCAAAAGGTCATTTTCCACTTGATTGCTTTCCCTTAAAGTCTCGTTGATGGATTTATGTTCCTCAATCTTTATTTTGGTGGGAATATCTTTTTGGGATTTTTTTTCAACGGGCGTTTCATCCTGCACAATCTTTTCTGTAACAACAGGTATCTCAATTTTTTGCTTCTCAGGTTCTGAGACCGGCTTATGTTCATCATTTCCCTTTTCAACCTTTGGTTCAATATCTTTTCGAAGAATACTTTCTACCTCGGGCATAGGGATTTGAATAATATCTTGAGTAGCAACCTTTTCACTTATTTCTAAATTCTTTTTTGAAAATTCAATGGTATTGTTGGGTTCAGGATCTTGAATTACTGTATGTTGAACTGGAATGGGTTCTTGAATTTTTGGTGAAGTCAATTTTTTCAATAATTCCAGTTCAGTAACCAGGGCCTTCGCCCTCACAATGGCCAAATCCACATCGTCGGACGGAGGAAGTATTTCAATGCTAAATTCGTGAGTAATTTCCTCTAAATGTGCAATATCGTCTTTGATCAGACCAATTATTTTTTTCGCTTCCATCGTTCTATTTTTTTCGTTAGTAAAAATACACAAAACAAATTAATAACATAGCCCGGATAATGGAACCATGTGAAAGGGGGCAGAATTGAAAAATTGGTTATTTTTGTTCTATGTTTATCGAAAGTAATCTGCCCAATAACCGCAAGCGCGGATGGATCGAAGTCGTTTCCGGGTCAATGTTTTCAGGAAAAACTGAGGAATTGATCCGTAGGTTGCGTCGTGCTGAAATTGCGCGTCAAAAGGTGGAGATATTTAAACCGGGCATCGATGTGAGATATTCAGCCACAGAAGTTGTTTCTCACGATGAAAAATCCATTCGTTCAACGGCAATTGACAATTCAGCTACAATATTGCTCTTGTCCGGGAATGTTGACGTTATCGGCATTGATGAAGCGCAGTTTTTTGACCTTGGGTTGATCGATGTTTGCAACAAGTTGGCAGATATGGGAATACGAGTGATTGTTGCCGGACTTGATATGGATTTCCGTGGTCAGCCCTTCGGGCCGATGCCCGGCCTGATGGCATGTGCAGAGTATGTCACCAAAGTTCATGCTATCTGTATGCGGTGTGGGAACCTTGCCCATTTCAGCCATCGGTTTTCGAATCTGGAAAAACTGGTTGTGCTCGGCGAAAAGGATGTTTACGAGCCACTTTGCCGTGAATGTTATTACGATGTATTCCGCCCTAATCTATGATTTCATACTCACCAGCCGAGATTTGCAAAATTGTAGGTGGACAATTGACCGGCACTGAAATTACCTCCGATCGGATCATCCGCTTTTTATCTTTCGATAGCCGCACAATCCTTTCGGGTAAGGAAACCATGTTTTTTGCATTGAAAAGTGACCGGAACGATGGGCACAATTTTATTCAGGATGCGATCGACAAAGAGGTCTGCTCATTTGTCGTTGAGAAAATGCCCTCATTGTCTGTCCAGATCAAGACGTGTTTGAATTTTATTGTGGTCAAAAACTCCCTGGAGGCCCTCCAAACCCTTGCAGCTTTTCATCGTCGCAGATTTTCCTATCCGGTGGTGGGAATTACGGGAAGCAATGGTAAGACGATTGTTAAAGAGTGGTTGAGCGAATTGTTGAGCCCTTCGCTTAAGATTGTCCGCAGTCCCCGCAGTTACAATTCCCAAATAGGAAACCCTCTTTCTGTTTGGTTGATGGATGACCGGTTCGATCTCGCAATCTTTGAAGTAGGGATTTCAAGGCCGGGGGAGATGGAAAAACTAGAGGCGATTCTAGCTCCCGACCATGGAATTTTTACCCATCTTGGTCAGGCCCATCTCGAAAATTTCACCTCTGTCGAAGAATTGGTTTCTGAAAAAGTCAAGTTATTTGTAAACAGCTCATTGATAATATATTGTAAAGATTTTTCGTTGTTGGACCAAGCCATTGAGAAAATCCTGTTTAAGAAAAATCCACGATTGTTCAGATGGTCTTTCAAGGATAAAAAGGCTGATTTACAGATTACCGACAGGGTAAAAAGCTTGGATTCAACTTTCATCGTAGGAGTTTACCAATCAGATATAATTTCAATAACTATTCCATTTACCGATGATGCAAGTATCGAAAATGCCATTCATTGCTGGGCATACCTTCTGGCAAATAATTGTGATACAAGTATATATAAAGATCGGTTTATAAAGTTTTCCCCCATTGCAATGCGGCTTGAGATGAAAAAGGGGGTAAACGGATGTATTTTAATCAACGATACCTATAACTCCGACACTGCGTCATTGATCAACGCACTCGATTTCATCGAACAACAATCGGAAAACCGCAGAAAAAAGTGTACCGTCATCCTGTCGGATATCCTGCAATCGGGCGAAAACCCCGAAACCCTTTACCATGAAATTGCGGATTATGTACAACTTAGGCACATCAACCGTCTGATTGGTATTGGAAATGAGATCAGCCGCTTCGCTGAGCTGTTTGTCGTACCGGTAAAGCAATTTTTCCCATCGTGCGATGAGTTTATATTACACTTCAAAGAGGAGGATTTTAATCAGGAAGTGGTACTTTTAAAAGGAGCCAGGCCTTTCCGTTTTGACCGGATATCAGACTTGCTTCAGGAAAAAGCACATCAGACAATGATGGAAATTGATCTGGATGCCATGGTCCATAACCTTAATTTTTACCGTCAAAAGTTGAATCCGACGACCAAAGTGATGGCTATGGTAAAGGCGTTTTCCTATGGAACAGGTTCGATTGAAGTGGCAAAAATATTGCAATACAGACGAATTGATTATCTTGCAGTTGCCATTGCCGATGAAGGGGTGGAGCTTCGGAACAGTGGGATAGAAGTGCCTATTGTAGTCATGAATCCCGAAGAGCATAGTTTTGGTGCAATGATCGATAACCGCCTTGAACCCAATATTTACCGTTTTGAATTGCTCCGCAATTTTGATCAAGCCCTAAGGAGAAGTGCTGTGAATAATTTTCCGGTTCACCTGAAACTGGATACCGGCATGAAACGCCTTGGATTTGATAGCCTCGATGAAATGCGGTGTGTCGCTGATTTTATCAGGACGAACGATACGATGTTTGTACGTTCTGTATTTTCACACCTTGCAGTGAGCGATGATCCCAAAAACGATCCTTTCACACGACAACAATTCGCGAAATTTTTAGCGTGGTGCGACATTTTCACGAGTGTTTTCGATTATAAGATACCCCGGCATATTTTAAACTCAGCGGGAATCGAACGCTTCCCGGAAATGGAACTTGACATGGTCAGGCTTGGGATCGGCCTTTATGGAGTAAGCCCCAATTTTCAATCGGAATTGCGGAATGTGGCCACGCTTAAAACAACAATTTCACAGATCAGGAACGTGTCAGAAGGTGAAACGATCGGTTATGGAAGGAAGGGATTGGCAGAAAAGGCAATGAGGATTGCTATTTTACCAATCGGCTATGCCGATGGGTTAAACCGCCGGTTAAGCAATGGGACGGGCAAAGTCTTGATCAACGGTTTTTATGCGCCGATTGTCGGAACAATCTGCATGGACATGTGCATGGTTGACATTACTGGTATCGAAGCTCATGATGGCGACCATGCTATTGTTTTTGGTGAGGATTTACCAGTCAGCGAAGTTGCCGCAGCTTTAGGGACAATTTCCTATGAAGTTTTAACTTCGGTGGGGCAACGAGTAAAGCGGGTCTATTTTAAGGAATAGGGATTCATCATCCCCAAACCTTAAAACGGTTCCCCTTCGGCGATCCGGTTACCGGATGGTTTGAAACTTGTTTGGCTGAAGTCGGGTCCGGAAGGGGTATATTCAACATTCATCTTTGAACTGAAGACCGCTTTTTTCCCTTCCCCAAGGTCGTCTGGCATTGAACCCATAGAAACCTCTTCGATATCGCTGAACCGTGCAAGTGAAGCTTTAAAAGCAAGCTGAACATCCCCAACCGAACCGTTACGGTGTTTTGCAATGATGATTTCTGCTACACCAATCAATGAATTGCCATCTCCATCCTGTGTAATCCCATAATATTCAGGTCTATGGATAAACATAACCATATCAGCATCCTGCTCTATCGCTCCCGATTCGCGCAAGTCTGAAAGCTGTGGGCGTTTCCCGTCCCGTGATTCCACCGAACGGTTCAACTGCGAGAGGGCAATAATCGGGACATTGATCTCCTTTGCGATCGCTTTGAGGTTTCGCGATATCGTACTAACTTCCTGTTCACGGTTTCCCTTCACATCAGTCCCGGCGGTCATCAACTGGAGGTAGTCAACAATGACCACACCAATGTCGTATTGCATTTTAAGCCTCCTGCATTTCGCCCTGAACTCAAAAACTGAAAGTGCAGGTGTATCGTCGATATAAAGTGGGGCGTTTTCCAGATTTTTGATCCTGCGGTTGAACAATTCCCATTCCCAGTCTTCCAGTTTACCACTCTTAATCTTTTCGGACCCCAACTCTGTCTCGGCGGAAATTAGCCGGTTGACCAACTGCAAGGATGACATTTCAAGTGAAAAAACAGCAACCGGGACCTGTTTAAGCACCGCCATATTTCGTGCCATCGAAAGGACAAAAGCGGTCTTACCCATAGCAGGACGTGCTGCAATGATCATTAAATCAGTATTTTGCCAACCAGACGTAATTTTATCGAGTTTCGAGAACCCTGAAGCAATACCACTTAACCCGTCAGGTTTTTTTGCATTTTCCTCAATACGTTCAATGGCCAGGCGAAGTAGCGGTTTGATGGGCTGCGACTCTTTTGAGATATTTCCTTCTGTAACTTTAAAAAGGGATGATTCGGCATAATCAATCAGATCGTCGAGTTCCATCGAGTCATCGTAAGATTTGACCTGGATTTCGGATGAGATCCTGATCAATTCGCGCTGAATGTATTTTTGGGCTATGATCCTTGCGTGAAAATCAATATGCGCAGCAGAAGCCACCCTGCTTGTCAATTGGGTAATGTAAATCGGACCACCGACCACATCAAGCTCCTGCCGGTTTTTTAGCTCCTGTGTGACCATCAACAGGTCAACAGGCTTCTCGTTTGAAAAAAGGTGCTGGATCACCTTGAAGATTTTCTGGTGTTCCTCCTTGTAAAACGATTCTGCTTTAAGTATATCTGCCACTGCAATATACGCGTCCCGTTCAAGCATCAATGCCCCGAGGACTGCCTCTTCCACTTCGGGTGCCTGAGGCGGTATCTTGCCATATTGGGCATTCAACTGCTCAATGGTCATTTTGGGCTTAGACTTGTTCCGGAAATTATTTATTTCAGTGGGCATAATTATCTGTATTCTAACGGCTTATACCGTAATTATTTGATATATAATAGATTGACAATGGGGATCTGAAACATCCAGGTTTACAAACGGAGTTGTTTCAAATTCCCTCAAAATTAACATTCAATTTTAGATTTTATTTTGGCCAATATGGCCAGGACACTGATACTGATTCCCTATTCAGCCAATTGGCCGGTTATCCCAAATTATAAACAGGGTTATAAACGGATTTATAAACAATTTGTGAATAAGTTTAAATCCCTATAATATTCAGTGGTTTAGTGCATTATGGCCTATTCCTTCAGTCCGTATGTGATGATGTCTGTTAATAGGTCAGTAATGTTGAGTCCCATTGCTTTTATCTGTTGTGGGATAAAACTCGTTTCAGTCATCCCGGGAACTGTATTGACTTCCAGAAAATAGAATGTATCGCCGTTGAGGATATAATCGATGCGGACAATTCCGTTGCAATTGCACAAGTCATAGATCTGCGAGGAGAGGGTTTGGACTTTAAGTGTCAACTCTTCAGAAATCCTGGCTGGGGTAATCTCGTCCGCCATGCCAGGAATGTATTTGGCTTCGTAATTGAAAAACTCATTCTTCGGGATTACTTCGGTTACTGGAAAGACCAATTTTCGTTCGCCAATTTTAACTACACCACAAGTAAATTCCTGTCCGGCAATGAATTGTTCTATGATCGCTTCCGGGCTTTCATCAAGTGCCTTGTTTACGGCTTCAATAAGCTCTTCTGCTTTTTTCACTTTTGTAACGCCAAAACTTGATCCGCCTGCGCTTGGTTTTACAAACAAAGGCAATCCCAACAATTCAACGGTCTCCGCTGCACTGTACTTTTCACCGGCAAGGAGTCGCACAGATTGGGCCATAGGGATACCGAAACTTCTTAAATAATTGTTGCAGAAGTATTTGTTGAAAGTAAGGGCGGAGGCCTGAACATTACTTGACGAATAAGGGACATTGACCATTTCAAAATAACCTTGCAGCACACCGTCTTCACCAGGTGTACCATGGATAATGATGTAGGCATAATCGAATTTTATCTTTTTTCCATCGAGATTGAATGAAAAATCGGCTTTGTCAATATGGGATAGGATAGTCTCCCCATCAAGAACGACCCATTCGTCCCCTTTGATCATGGTTAACCAGGGATTAAACAATCCGGTATCGATTGCCCGTAAAACATTGGCACCACTTCTAACCGAAACTACATATTCTGACGAGTCACCACCGGCAACTACGGCAATATTCTTTTTTGTGTTCATAAATATTAATCTAAATCTCTGTTTGATATATAGTTACGCCATTTTTCAATCACCTTCGTGAAATTTTCGGGCAACTCGGAATCAAAAACCATTTCCTCTTTTGTCGTCGGATGAACAAATCCCAGGATCCTGGCATGAAGTGCCTGGCCGGGCATCAAAGCGAAACAATTTTCGACAAACTGTTTGTATTTTGCAAATGTCGTTCCTTTTAGGATCGCATTTCCACCATACACATCATCATTGAAGAGCGGGTGTCCGATGTATTTCATATGAACCCTGATCTGGTGTGTCCGACCTGTCTCCAGTACGCATTCCACAAGGTTTACATATCCCAACCTTTCAAGGACGCGGTAATGGGTAACTGCGGTTTTGCCATGGTCGCCTTCGGGATAAACGGCATAGATCTGGCGGTTTTTTGTGCTCCTGCCAATATTCCCCTCTATCGTCCCTTCGTCCGATGACAGATTGCCCCAAACCAGGGCCACATACTTTCGCTTGGTCGTTTTATTGAAAAACTGAAGAGCCAGGTTGATTTTGGCCACCTCTGTTTTTGCGATCACGATCAACCCCGAAGTGTTTTTGTCGATGCGGTGAACAAGTCCGGGCCGGGGATCGTTCCCACCATACAGTTCAAGGTCTTTATATCTGTAAACTAGCCCATTAACTAGTGTACCGCTGTAGTTTCCATGCCCGGGATGAACAACCAGTCCGGCCGGTTTATTGATCACCATCAACTCTTCGTCTTCATAGACAACATTCAGCGGAATGTCTTCGGGGGTTATTTTAAGTTCCCGCCGTGGATAATCCATCATGATGGTCACCTCTTCGCCAGGTTTGATCTTGTAATTCGATTTGACCGGAATACCGTTTACAAGGATACTTCCGGCATCGGCTGCCATTTGAATCCGATTTCGGGATGTACCTTCTATCTTGTTGGTCAGGAATTTGTCGATACGTAACAATCCCTGGCCAGGATCGGCTACAAACCTGTAGTGTTCAAACTGACCAGAACCTTCATCAATATCCTCCAATTCGTCAGGATCATCCTCAATCGGTGTTATATAACTCATTAATAAGGTCCAATTTTTCGTTTTTTGCTTTTCGGGAATTGATTATTTCAACTGTAGCCAGATATCAATGGATACACCTGGCTTAACAAAGTTTGTGGAGTCTGGCAAAGGCAATTGTTTCCAGATCACCGAATTTAGTGAATCCTCTTTTGAACGGACCAATGGGTCATAGACTGCAGAACCAATCAAAAGTGATTTATTCTTCAATATTTCCCGTGCAATAGCAAGTGTATATCCTGAAAGATCAGGAATTAATGTTGCGCCACCTTTCAGATTTTTGCCAACAACAAGATCGATGGTTTCCCCATTTCCCAATTTGGTGCCTGGTTCTATTGAATGGCCCTTGTATTTTTGTTCAAGCACAAGGTCATCAAATTCAGAGGGTTTGAATTCAATATTTCCAAGGGCGAAACCTTTGGAGTCGAGCAGCACCCTGGCCTGACGCATTGAAACATCGGTAAGCTTCGGAACTTCGACCTGTTCAGGAAAAGTCGAAGCCAATGTTAGGTGTATCAGCCTATTGGGCTTTATTTTATGGCCAGCTTCCGGATTTTGCAATACGATGATTCCCGGTTGAACGTCCTTACGGAAAACAGAATCCTGGACGACAAAACGGAAATTGTTTTTGCCTGAAAGATTTTCAACTTGTCCGATTGATAACCCTTTCAAATCAGGAGTGGGGAAATTTTCGCCCTTGTTGGTGTAAAACGAGAGCATAATCATTGTAAACCAGATTATTACAAATGTTAATACAACGGCAAGCCCAAAATGTTTGAGAAAGGTTTTGCTTTTGAGAAATTCTTTTAACGGCATAGATGATGTTTCATTGATTTTACCTCAGGTTGCAAAATTAATCGTAAACTTCCAAAGAAAAAATTGTGGTGAATTTTATTATTTAAAGCTTTAATGGACATTGATAATGTTGTAAACCGTATCGCGTTCCGCCGGAATTTTACCCGCTCCTTTAATCAAATTGATCAGTTCTTCCGTTGATGCTGACGGCTTTTGTTCTGTTGATCCGGCCATCGAATAGATTTTCGTCGAATCATCGATTGTCCCATCCAGGTCATCAACACCAAAAGTAAGCGAAATCTGTGCAACCTGTTTCCCCATCATTGGCCAATAGGCTTTTAGATGGGGGATATTGTCAAGGAAAATCCTTGATACCGCATAGTTTTTCAGATCTTCGACTGTCGTTGTTTCTTTGATATGAGAAAACAGATTGTTGTAATGCTTGAATTTCAGGGGAATAAAGCAATTAAACCCATTTGTTTCATCCTGAAGGTTGCGCAACCTTTCCAAATGGTCGATCCTGTGCCCATAGTTTTCGATCAGGCCATACAACATTGTAGCATTGGTTGGAATAGAAAGCTCATGAGCGACTTTGTGGATACGCAACCAATCGGTGGAGCCCGTTTTATCGGGGCATATTTTAAGCCGTATCTTTTCATCAAAAATTTCGGCGCCACCGCCTGGCATCGATCCAAGTCCTGATTCTTTCAGCAGTTTCAATCCATTTTCTATTGTCAGTCCGGCTTGACCGCACATGGCATCAATTTCTACGGCTGTAAAGGCTTTGATATGAAGGGTGGGATCAGTATTCTTTATGGCACTAAGAAGGTCTGCATAGAAGTAAACATCGCGGTCGGGGTGTACGCCACCAACAATATGGACTTCAGTAGCACCGCTGTTTTTATAGGACCCTACTTTTTCAACAATATCATCAATACTATATTCCCAACAACCAGCTTCATTTTTCCTTCGTCGGTATGAGCAAAATGCACAATGATTGACACAAATATTGGTAGGCTCGATGTGGAAATTCCGGTTAAAATAGACATGGTTATTGCTAAACCTTTGTGATACAGTTTCTGCAAGTAATGATAAGAATGGCAGGTTTCCCTCTTCAAACAGGGCTATCCCATCTGTTGCATTGATCCGTTCGTTCGACAATACCCTTTCTGCAATGTTGAAAAGGCGTGGTGCTATTCCGGCAGTTTGAAATAAAGATAAAGTGGGATTGTTCATCATTGAGGTTAAAATGGTGATAAACACAAAAGGTAAAGAACGATGTCCTTTACCTTTTGTGTTTGAGATTGTTGAATCACAACTTATTATCTTTTATGCTGGGGCTCGTCGGAAACAGTCAGTTTTTTACGTCCTTTTGCACGGCGGGCTTTTAAAACTTTGCGACCATTTGCTGTAGCCATTCTTTCACGAAACCCGTGTTTGTTTTTCCTCTTTCTGTTCGAAGGTTGAAATGTTCTTTTCATCTCGGAAAATATTTTTATTAATTTAAACTATTTCTTTCGTAATTTGGAGTGCAAAAATAACTCTTTTTTCGTTTGTGGCAAATAAAAAATGATTTACTATGAATTTATTTTCTTTTTTTATTTGTTTACAGGCAGATAGACTATTTTCTTGGTTTCAAAGTACGGTTCGCTGAAGAACAATTTGATTTCCGTCACCTCGACAATTTGTTTAAATGGTTTGATTTCTTCGTGAAAATCACCACCTTTCAAATAGATTATTCCGTTTGGCCGAGAGTTTTTCTGGTTTCTGGAAACATTCTTTTTGACCAAACCGACAAAGTCGGGGAACGCTGTCACTGCCCTTGAAACAACAAAATCAAACATTTCCCTGACCTCTTCGACCCTTGTTTGGATAGCTGTTACATTTTTGAGTTCAAGGTTTTCAACAATATTCTGCACAACTTTTATTTTTTTACCGATCGAATCGATCAAAACAAAACGACAGTTGGGGAATAAAATAGCCAACGGAATTCCAGGGAAACCGCCACCTGTCCCAACATCCAAAATGGCACTTCCAGGCTTGAAACTGATGATTTTAGCGATAGACAGCGAATGTAAGATATGTTTTTCATATAACGCTTCAATGTCTTTACGCGAAATAACATTGATCTTTTCGTTCCATTCGGTAACGACTGGCCCCAACTTTTCAAATTGTCCAATTTGGCGAGGTTCCAGATTTGTGAAATATTTTTTGATGATGTCCATATCAATCGGGTATTTCACTTTTTTTGATGATTTCCAGGAGCATTTCTCGTGACCGGAACAGCTGTACTTTTACCGTTCCTAAAGGAAGGTCAAGCTCCTCCGCGATTTCGGAATAGGAATATTCCTTAAAGTAACGGAGTTCCAGTAACGTACGGTACCTGGGTTTTAGTGACGTAACAGCCTTATGGAGAACTTTCGCATTCTGGGTCTTTATAAAAGCATCTTCGGGATTGTCTGATTCTGATGCGATATTATAATTGTAATCTGTTCCAGTATGCGAATCGCGCCCTGATGAGGTATCAAGGGGAACAGTACTCACACGTTTCTTTCGTAAATGATCGATTGCATTGTTCGATGCGATTCTGAAAAGCCATGTACTGAACGCAAACTGTGGTTCATATTGGTTGATATTCGTAAAAGCTTTTCCAAATGCCTCAATGGTCAAATCCTCAGCATCTTCCTTGTTATACACCATTTTAAGCAACATAAAATAAATGGCATCTTTATACCGCTTCATGAGTAGGGCAAAAGCCTTCTCATTTCCAGAACGGGCTGCTATTACCAATTCAAAATCATGTCGGGCATTTTCCGAAAGATTTGGGCTTACTTCCATTTTCGTTTTGATCCGGTAATTAACTGATTTAAGATTAAAATACCGTTAAAAAGTGGTAGAAATGATCGGAGAAGCACCAAACCTGGAAAGAGGTTTCTTTCCTTCAAGCGCTTCATACCAACTATACCCCACACCAATTCATGAACGATTTTAAATAACCAGGTTGCGGCGACCCATATGCGCCAGGGTGAAAGGAAGAGGAGGGTAACCATCGATATGTCGAATACCAAACGGCTGATTGTATTGATCCACAGAAAAATACTTTGCCCGAATGAGAATTTTCTCCTCAGCAGCAATTGCTTTTTTTTATAATTGATACCGTCGTACCAGTCCATCTCCCCGTCATAATATATGGCACTGATAGGATCCAGCAAGTAAACAGTGTTCTTCTTGTTGGAAATTTTATTGAGATATAACTCGTTTTCGCTAAAGGGGGTATCAAGTACTGCTGCAAAACCTCTTCTTTTAAGGAATTGTTCACGTTTATAGGCGATGTTCATATCGCTTATTGGCATAGGTAGCCCAATGTAGCTTGCTGATCCGTAAAGAATAAATGAATCAAAATTTTCGTATCGGAAAAATTTCCTCATGGAACCTGTAGCATGTGAATATTTTACAAATCCTAAAACAGCTTCTGTTTCGGGGCGTATTGCTTCTGCGAAAGACTTGAGCCAATCTTTTCCTGTAATACTACACAGTGGATTTAAAAACACGAGCCAATCTTTGGTGGCAGCCCTTATTCCAATTGTGATTGCAAGTGCATTTGGGAAATCAGTTTCTTGAAGTATCCTGCTTGTTTTAAGTTTGTTTGATTGCAATTTAAGCTCAGTGAGGTACCATTCTGTTCCATCAGAAGAGCAATCATCAACAACAACTACTTCAAAGTCGGGATAGTCCTGTTCAAGAATAGAAGGGATGAGGATCCGAAGATTCTCCTCATAATTTCTTGATGTAATGATGATTGAAACTGATGGGCTATTCTCCTGTTTACCTTTTTTCTTGCCGCTTAAAGTAAAGGATATTGTAAGAACCTGATAAAAAAACTGGATGAGAAAGGAACTACCAAAACCGATGAGTAACCAGAATTCTGGAACACTAAATGAAAACCCGCTTATTTCAACCATAATATCTGTAACGAAAAGTGCCAAAATTACACATTGGCGTTTAATCTTTTCTGATTTTTTTCTGATTTTTTCACTTTTCCTGTTATTCTTCTAATATAACTATCTTTGCATCGCGAAATTTTGAATATGAGATTTGAACTGCAAAACACAGCCCCTTCATCCAAAGCACGGGCAGGAAAAATAGAAACAGCTCATGGTGTGATAGATACACCAATATTCATGCCTGTGGGAACTGCGGGATCGGTTAAAGGTATTCACTTCAAAGATTTGAAAGAGGATATCAAGGCTCAGATTATTCTTGGCAATACTTACCATTTATACTTAAGGCCAGGTATCGATATTATAGAAAAAGCGGGTGGACTGCACAAATTTAACAGTTGGGATAGTCCAATATTGACCGACAGTGGCGGCTTTCAGGTATTTTCGCTTGGTGCAATCCGTAAACTTTCGGAAGAGGGTGCCAGGTTCCAATCGCACATTGATGGTTCGCGGCATCTTTTTACCCCAGAAAATGTTATGGACATCCAGCGTTCGATCGGAGCGGATATCATAATGGCATTCGATGAATGTACACCAGGCGATGCCGATTATTATTATGCCAAAAAATCGTTGGAGCTAACCCAGCGCTGGCTTGCGAGATGCGTGGGACGGTTTAATGAAACAGAACCAAAATATGGCTACCAGCAATCATTGTTCCCAATTGTTCAAGGATGTGTTTATCCCGATTTGCGGATCAAGGCTGCAGAGCATGTGGCAACTTTCAATTGCGATGGGTATGCCATTGGCGGGCTTTCCGTGGGCGAGAAGGAGGAGGATATGTATGCGATGATCGAAGTAGTCAATGAAGTGCTCCCTGAAGATAAACCTCGGTACCTGATGGGTGTAGGGAATCCTGTCAATATACTTGAGGGAATCGACAGGGGGATTGACCTTTTCGATTGTGTGATGCCAACCAGGAATGGCCGGAATGGTATGTTGTTCACAAGTGAAGGGATCCTCAATATCAAGAACAGCAAATGGCGTGATGATTTCTCTCCTATTGATCCAAATGGCAGTTCGTTTATCGACCACCAGTATTCAAAAGCCTATCTGCGCCATCTTTTTCATTCAAAAGAGATGTTGGGTGCACAGATCGGAAGCATCCATAACTTGGCATTCTATCTTTGGTTGGTTGGTGAAGCGCGAAGCCGGATCCTTGCCGGAACATTCAGGGAATGGAAGGATAAGATGGTTACAAAAATTGGAAGAAGATTATAATAATCAACACTTTTTATACACAATAAACTGAAGGGAATGTTCAAAAAGTATATTAAAAGGATAGATACCTATATCATTAAGAAATACCTGGAAACTTTTTTTCTTGCTATTGCATTGATAATCAGCATATCAATAATTTTTGATATTTCTGAAAACATTGACGATTTTATAAGTAAGAATGTTCCCCTGAAGGCTATTGCAATCGACTACTACCTGAATTTTATCCCCTATTATGCGAACCTCTTTAGTGCATTGTTTACCTTTATTGCCGTAATTTACTTTACAAGTAAGATGGCTTATAACTCTGAGATCATTGCAATTCTGGCCAGTGGGGTTTCGTACAAACGTCTGATGCGGCCCTACATGATTGCTTCTGGTATTATCGCTTTGTTGTCATGGATTCTGGGAAATTTTGTAATACCGGCAGCCACAGAATCGCGTGTAAATTTCAGGAATACCTATATTAAGAACGAATTTGTAAACAACGAGAGGAACATTCACCGTCAGTTGGAACCCGGATTGTTTGTTTATATGCAGAGCTACAATAACCGGTTGGATGTTGGGTATCGATTCTCTATAGACCAATTTGAAGATAAAAGGCTGGTATCCAAGTTGATCGCTGAAAGTATCAAATGGGATCGTGAAAAGAAAAAATGGGTGATCCAAAATTATTACATCCGTGATATGCATGGCCCACAGGAAATTATAAAAACCGGAGCTTCAATCGATACGACATTGAGGATGGTACCAGCGGAATTTGGTCAGCAAAATAGTAAAGAGGAGACAATGGATTACTGGCAGATCAATAATTATATTTCAGATTTGAAGCTTCGTGGTGTTGACAATGTGGTACGTTATGAACAGGAAAAATACAGGAGGACCGCAGGGCCGATCAGCACCTTTATATTATCGGTCATCGGCGTATCTCTTGCTTCCCGGCGTATGCGGGGAGGAATGGGGCTGCACCTGGGACTTGGATTGTTGTTAAGTTTCTCGTACATCATGTTTATGCAGGTATCGACTATTTTTGCGATTAAGGTCGGGTTTAATACGTTGTTGGCAGTTTGGCTTCCCAATATTGTTTATTCCCTGATAGCAATTGGTTTATACAGGTGGGCCTCAAAATAATTGGAATATTTCACCCATACGGTCTATTCTTTGATCTATAATCGATTAGTGAATATTAATTTGGGATCAGGGTATCATTACTTATTAATTGTTGTATTTTTGGCGCAATATTTTTTAAACAAACACAGTTTGTTTATTTTAAAAAGATGAATTAGTAATTTAAAACGCACTTATGTCATTTAAGAGAAACATCCTTGACCTCCGTAAAAGAAAGAAGGAGGCCCAGCAGGGAGGTGGCGAAGCAGCCATCGAAAAGCAGGTGGCCATGGGCAAGAAAACTGCCCGCGAAAGGATAAAAGCCATTCTGGACGAGAATTCTTTTCACGAGTACGATCTCTTTGTTGAACACACAGGACGTGATTTCAATATGGAGAACAAGGTTTTGCATGGAGATGGTGTTATAATTGGAACTGGAACAATGTACAATCAGCCTGTAGCCATTTATGCACAGGATTTTACTGTGGCTGGAGGGTCTCTTGGACTGATGCATGCACGCAAGATTACCAAAATTATGGACCATGCGCTGAAAATGCGTGTTCCGTTAATTGGCATCAATGACTCAGGTGGAGCACGTATTCAGGAAGGGGTTAACTCGTTGGCCGGATATGGGGAGATTTTTTATCGCAATACAAACGCTTCAGGTGTGATCCCTCAGATATCTGTCATTCTTGGCCCTTGTGCCGGTGGCGCAGTATATTCCCCGGCACTCACCGACTTTGTATTCGTAGTTGAGAATATTTCCAAAATGTTCATTACCGGCCCCGGAGTGATCAAAACAGTGCTTGGGGAAGAAATTTCTATGGAGGAGCTTGGCGGAGCAATGGTTCACAGTGAGATAACAGGTAATGCCCATTTCTTTGCCAAAAGTGAGGATAAATGTTTCGAGCAAATCAAGAAACTGATCACTTTTATACCATGGAACAATTCACAAAAAGCAAAAAAATTCCCTGTTCAGGAACCATTGTTGAAGAAAAGCATTGAAGAGATTGTTCCTACAGATCCTCATCATCCATATGATATTCGCGACATTATCAAAGCTGTTACCGATGGTTCCGACTTCTTCGAAATCATGGAATATTTCGCCCGTAACATTGTTATAGGATTTGGCCGGATCCAGGGAAATACGATTGGTTTCGTTGCCAATCAACCCATGTACCTGGCCGGAGTTCTCGACTGCGACAGTTCCGACAAGGCAGCACGTTTTATCCGCTATTGCGATGCGTTTAATATCCCAATCGTAACACTTGAAGATATGCCGGGTTATTTACCTGGAGTCGATCAGGAACATGCCGGTGTTATCAGGCATGGTGCAAAGCTTCTTTATGCGTATAGTGAAGCAACTGTTCCTAAAGTGACCGTCATTATCCGTAAGGCTTATGGAGGTGGTTATATTGCGATGAACTCCCGCCATCTTGGAGCTGACTTTGTTTTTGCATGGCCAACTGCTGAAATTGCGGTTATGGGACCGGAAGGTGCTGCCAATATTGTATTCAAGAAAGAAATTGAGGAGGCAGAGAATCCGGCTGAAATGAGAAAACAGAAAATCCAGGAATACAAGGATAAATTTGCCAATCCGTTTGTAGCTGCATCGAAGGGATACATTGATGAAGTGATTGAACCGTCGGAAACACGTGCAAGGCTTATTCACTCGCTGGAAGTATCTGGAAGTAAGGTCGATACGCGACCTGCAAAGAAACATGGCATTCCACCATTCTGATCTATAATATTTCAAATATGAAAGAAGAAAACAGTTCAAATTATCAGGTTTTCGTTGTTAACAGTGCTAAGTATCTCACACTGACAACAAAGAAATATGATAGGAGAAAGAAATGGCAGCGGCTCGATCCGAATGAGATCAAATCTTTTATTCCGGGTTCTATAATCGAAGTTTTCGTAAAGCCTGGACAACGTTTAAAGGCCGGTGAAGTGATACTCGTATTGGATGCAATGAAAATGTATACCCGCGTTACTATGCCCCATGATGGTGTGATCAAAACCATTGAAGTTAAAAAAGGTGACCGTATCCCCAAAAATACCCTGATGGCGACAATCGAATAAAATAATAAAAGAGGATACCTAAACAGGATCTTCTTTTTGTCGGTTTTTCAATAAAAAAGGCTGTCTGAAAAGACAGCCTTTTTTATTGAAAAATGATCTGATTGTCAATTTGTTATTTTTTAGGAGCTTTTTTTGCAACTGTCTTCCTGGCAGGTGCTGCCCCTTCAACTTTTGCGGGTATTGTTGCCTTCCTGGAAGATGCAGCTGTTTCAACTTTAACTGGTGTGGCCAACTTATTTTGGGTCAGCTTAGCTGTTGCAATCTCTTTTCGCACCTTTTTAAGTTCCCTCTCTGCCATTTCAAGCTTTTTCGAATTTGCTGTTACGAGTTCTTTAAGGTGGGCAATTTCTTCATCCTTGGCACTTACAGGAACAAATGCATTTAACCTTATTTTGAAATCGCTCAACACGTTCATATAATTGATAAACGCTTCATAAGGGGTACCGTAAGGATTGAAATATTTATGGACCTCACCATCGGAGAAAAACTTTGTGCACATGTAATACAAATGATCGTTGGTCTGGAGGTAGTCCCAATCCTTGAGCATTGTTTTGTCTGTACAATTTTTCATGCGGTCCTTAAGCTGATAAAGTTTATCAAAAGCTTCTTTTTGAAGTTCATTACCCAACCATGCAGAAAGGTCGCGTTCTTCATCTGCCCATGACATGGGATATGGGACATGGATCGCAGAGACAGGCTGAAGCGTTTTTACAACTTCTGATGGGGTGGAGAATTTCAGTTCACCGGTTTTTAAAATTGCTTCCGGAAGCTTTTTAAGAAAATCAAATATTCCTGTATTTTTAGGCTGAAGTTGGCCGAAAGTGTCGTAATTGATAAATACAGTTACGACCTCCTCCTCTTTGGGAAGAGCGGCCATCCATCCGGCATATTTTTCAGCAGTGAGGGGGTATTCGCTCCAGGAGTGGTTGGAGAAGCGGAATGAAAGGTCATCACTGAACCTGAAATTACGCATCAAAACCTTTAGCCTTGGGTTTAATGCATTGCAATATAGATAATTGGGACTTTTCCATCCTAAAATGTGTTTTGCACCCTCCGTGATCATTGCCTCAAAGCCCATCCGTTGAACCAGGTCTCCAATTTCATCGGAGTAAATCAATTCTGTATTCCTGAAAACCCTCGGGCGGACACCAAAAAGTTCCTCTATAAGGTCATCATGTGCCTTAACCTGTGACTCGAATAACTCGGCATCAGCCATCGAAACCATTGAATTGGTAAAAGTCTCGGATAAGAATTCGACACATCCGGTCGCTGCAAGGTCTTTAAACGAATCGATAACCTCGGGGGCGTACAGTTTGAACTGGTCGATGACAACTCCTGTCAATGAATAGGTTACCTTGAATTTACCGTTATTTTTGCGTATCAGATCAAGAATGATCTTATTTGCAGGAAGATAACATTGGTCGGCTACCTTACGGAGGAAGGTTTCGTTTGCAAAATCATCGTAGTAGTAGGCGTCGTTCCCTATATCGAAAAATCTGTACTTGCGATACCTGAACGGTTGGTGCAGTTGAAAATTGAGGCAAACTGATTTCATATCTCTTTTGTATTTGAGTTGCTTAATGCGGTTAAATATACTTCGCGAACGTGTTCGGCAGACTGTTTCCATTGCAGGTTATCCACCTCTTCACGACCAAACTTTTTGAACATATTTGACAAGGCCGGATATTTTAATATTCCATAAATAGCATCTGCCGTTGCATTGATATCCCAGAAGTCAACCTTTATGGCATGGGTGAGAATTTCGGCCACACCCGATTGTTTGGAAATGATTGTTGGAACGTCCGACATCATGGCTTCAAGGGGTGATATTCCAAAAGGTTCAGATACAGACGGCATCACATACACATCGCTCATGCGGAACATGTCGAATACATCGTCACCGTGAAGAAAACCTGTAAAGTGGAATTTATCGGCAATACCTAAATGGGCTGCCCGTTTGATCATTTTTTCCATTAAATCACCGCTTCCTGCCATTACAAAATGGACATTGTCTGTTCTACGAAGTACCTGATAGGCAGCTTCGATGAAATATTCAGGTCCTTTCTGCATCGTGATCCTACCTAAAAAGGTCACGATCTTTTCTTTGATCCCCCTTTCGGAACCTTTATTTTCGGGCTTTTCAACCGGTTCAACTGCATTGTAAACAGTTGTGACCTTTGCAGGGTCGATCCCATACTTTTCGATTACAATATTTCGGGTAAGGTTACTGACCGTAATGATCTGGTCGGCGACCTCCATCCCTTCGCGTTCGATCGAATAAACCCTTGGATTTACACTTCCACCACTACGGTCAAAATCGGTAGCATGAACATGGATAACCAATGGCTTACCACTTACCCTTTTAGCTGCTATTCCAGCCGGATAGGCAAGCCAATCGTGCGCATGGATGATATCAAAGTCATATTCTTTACCGATAAATTCGGCGACAATAGCATAATTGGCAATCTCTTCGTGTAGATTGGCACCATATTTTCCGGTAAAAGGAAGCTTACCTTCCGAATCGGTCTGGATAAAACGGGTTTGTGAAGAAACACGCTGTTCTGTAAATTTCCAGAATTCTTCAGGATCCGAGTAAGGGACAAGATTTGATTCGACTTCAAGCGACTCGAATTTCCGTTCCGAATTGCTGAAAATGATCTTTTTCTGGGTTATCGATACATCACTAGCTCCAATAATCTGTTTTACTGCCGTATTATCCTCGTCACCATAGGCTTTAGGAACTACAAACAGCACCTCAACATCATCAAATTGCGCCAGTCCTTTGGTCAATCCGTAACTGGCCGTTCCGAGGCCCCCACTAATGTGCGGGGGAAACTCCCATCCAAACATTAAAACTTTCATCTTGTATAACCTAAGTTGAGATATTTATTTTTCACCCTTTAGAGCGATTCACCGAATTTTTCGATTAACGAAGTTGCACTTAGCACCCCGCCAACATTCCATGCCATCGATATCGCGCCCCTGGCGGTATGTGGCGGATTGCCTTCATAAATTTCGGACAAAGTTCCCAGGCAATGTTCAGACATCTCTTCTTCAAACCCTGCCATGGCTTGTTTGACAAACGACATGCCACCTGCTTTGTGAATATCAAGATAGGCTTTTACAAAAGGATAAATCAGGAAGGGGTATACACTACCATTATGGGCTGCTGCCGAGCGTAAGTTCACATTTCCAACACATGACCCTTTGTAATTATGGTCAACAGGAGCAAGGGACCTTAGCCCGCGGGGGGTTAATAGCTCATTCCTGACTTTACTGACAATCAACTTCTTCTGATCGCGTGATAAAGGTGAATGTTCGAGGCTGGCAGCAAAAATCATATTTGGCCTAACCGACCAATCGGTATATGTACCATCAACGAAATCAGCGAGATAACCCATTTTATCGCTCCAGAAAACATCAAGGAATGATTCGGCAATCAATGTGGGATAACCATTCCATTCAGTGATAAATGCCTTATCTTTTGATGCTTCGGCAAGTTCAAGGGCAAAACAAACAGCATTGTACCAGGCTGCATTGATCTCAACAGTAAAGCCGCCTCGGGGTGTAACAGGTTTGCCGTCAACATAGGCATCCATCCAGGTTAAGGCTACACCATCCTGTTTTGCGTAGATCAAACCATTTGAATCCATTTGGATATTAAATCGGGTGCCTTTTTTGTAATTCAAAAGTATCTCCTTAAGGTAGGAACCGTATGTTTTCCAAAGTTCTTTCTTTTCTTTATAAGGTTTGAGTTCCTGAATAGCCTGAAATGCGAAGAGTGGAGCATCAGCCGCATCATAGTCACTTGGAACTCCTGCATATTTCGGTAACAATCCATCTTTAAGTCGGTTCAGATTTGTTTTTAGAATCTGTTCGTAGGTACTTATATTGGATTGGGTTAGCAATAATCCCGGTAATGCGATAAAAGTCTCTCTGGGAATAGAATCATACCAGGGAAATCCAGCTACAATGTCCTTTCCATCCTTCCATTCCCAAATAAACTGCTGTGCTGAATTGAGAAGGCAATTGATAAAACTGTCGCGCGGAATTCGTCTTGTTTTTTCGAGTGCATAATGTTTTTTCAGTGACGATGGATCACATAGTTCAGTTGAAGCCGAAAAGAACACGGATTCCCCTTTTTTAATCGGCAGTTCAAAATATCCGGGAACATAAAGGTCTTCCTGATATTCGTATCCCCTTGCCTGTTCTTTAATGTATTCGATATTACGGTACCAGTCAGGAACGGGTATGAAATCGACATCTTTTGAAAATTGCATATGAAGTTCAGGATACCCCTCATACAAACACATTTTAATCCCATTTTTAACCTTGGTATATTTCCCATTGGCAACCATATTGGCTTTACTCAGGTTATGTACGTTTCGAAAGGCCAGAAAAGGCTTGAACCTTAAGGTCGTAGGGCTGTTTGCTTCTTCAAGGGTATATTTTATGATCACCTGGTTCGTATTCTCAACAAGCAGCCTTGTTTTTGTAAGTACAACACCTCCAACTCTATAGGTTAGTTTTGGAATGGTTTCGTTCTCATAGTTCCTGATGTACTTATGTCCTTTGGGTTCATAAAAATCTCCCGGAAATTTATGAATCCCAAGTTTAAATTCTTCATTGTGCTGGATAACTGTTTCGTCAAGTGAAGAGAGCAGTACATGCTTGCCACCATCTAGTTCATCAAGCTTCACGATCAGAACGCCATGGTATTTACGAGTGTTGCACATGGCAATTGTTGAAGAAGAATATGCTCCTGAACGGTTGGTACGCAGGAATTCGCGTTGCAGCGAATATTCCAGATTTACCAGTTCTTTTTTGTCAAATTTTAGATAGCTCATACGAACTTTATTTTATTTAATTCTTTTTTTCTCTTAATAATATTTCAGAATACGCAAAGTTGACAGATGGCTAAAAATAACAAAACTTTCTTTAAAAGAAAATTAAATCTCATTTTTTTCATTTAGATTTTTTATTAAGCTACCAACGTCAATAAAAGGGTATTTGTTTTGAATCTGTTGCGCAATCTCAATATTATTTTTTATAAACACCTTAAATCCGATATTGTTGCAATTCTGTAATCTGTGTTTGCATGCCTGGACAAGTTTTCCCATTTCTGATGAAATTACCTTTGCTTCCTGATCGAAAATAGATATTTCAAATTTTTCCCTGATCAACTCAATTGCCAAATCACTTGGATGAGTCAAATCAGAAGTGTAAAAACGATAATCACGTAACTCATCAAGCATAAGTTCGTATGATGGAAAATAGGAGACAAGGTCTGTACCAAATTCCGTGACAAGATCATCAATTGCAAGAAGCAATATTGATTTACTGAGTTGATTGTCGTGTGCCCCATCTTTTAGATGCCTGATCGGGCTTACTGTAAATACGATTTGGAGATCTGGGTTTAATTTGACCATCTGTTGGATGAGCTGAACCCATATTTCGGTAATTTGCGCAACTTGCAGCCGATAGTGATCAAATAGTATTCCGGGAAGTTTATGACAGTTTGAGACAACGTTACCGGTTTCCTTGTACCTGAAAACCCATGAAGTGCCAAAAGTGACAAACAGGTGGCTGCATCCTTTCAAAACATTCTGACTTTCTTTGACTTTGGCATTGATCAAATCAAGCATCTTTACCTGATCAGTACCTGAGAACTTGCCAGAATGTGAAAAACTATGGTATAAATGTTCATGAAAAAAAAGATCCTGACTAGTAAATTTCTTATTTTCTAGCAAGTTGGTCAGGCAATTGGCAATTGAAACAGGATTGTAAAGGATACCAAAAGGATTGACAGTGATTGGTAAACATAGTTCCAGCAGATGATTTCCAATGTTTTCTGCAAAGCAAGAACCCATCATCATGGATTGATGACGATAACCCACCTTTTTTGTGAACACTGGCAAATCAACCTCGGTTAAAAGCTTAATCATATTCCTGTTTTAATCCAATCTATAATAAAGTCCATTATTTCGTTGCTCCTCTCTGAAAAATGCAATTGATGTCCGGCATATTTCCATTCACGGTAGTTGACCTGACCCGGAGAACTGTCATTTAATTTACGGGTTGCAGCGCCATCCATAATTTTATCATCCCTTCCTTGCAAAAGCAACATCGGAGTCTTGATTTCAGCAAAATGGGAAAATATTTGCTGTACTTCATTTTGTACTTCCAGCAAAAGCCGGGGAGATATCCGGTCGTGAATGAATTTGTCTTTTTCCCGTTTGTCAGAATAACCTTCTGCATTAGAAAAATCAGCTGAATGCAATCCTGTACTGAATGTCAAATAGGGCAAAATCAGACAAGCAATTTTAATGAGTACCCATAAGAACTTACGGGGCGGATGGTTCAATTGCAGCCATGGCGAGGTCACAATTGCCAAAGAAGGTAGCGATGGCGATTTTAGAAGATAACTTAGGACAATTGTGCCGCCCAGACTATGCCCATACGAGACAACCGGAATCCCGGGATAAAGGGCTGTTGCATTTTGGTGCAATAAGGAAACATCTTTTAGAAGGTCATCAAATTTCCTAATTGACCCCCTTTTGCCTTCTGACCTGCCATGACCGCGATAATCAAATGCAACTACAGAAATATTTCTGGAATTCATCAACGAGAACCATTCATCGTACCTCCGGCAATGATCGCCATGACCATGAACAAAAGCCACAACGGCTTCTGTCCTCTCGCAAGATGACCACTGAACGGCATAAAGATCAAGTCCGTCATGGGATTTCCAGATATGTTCTGTAATAGGCATTTATGAGAAACCGGCGAAATAAATTCCGGTAGTGCAAAGATATGATCAAAATCAGTCTTTCAGATAACTTATGTTGCGCATGATCCGGTCATACCCGGTCCGTTCAAATGACGAGTCCTTGAATTTGTCAAGAAACCTGACATTCCCCAATTGTGACCAGTCCTTTTTCGTCATATCGAGTAATCCTTCAATGGGTTTAATATCAATGCTTTGGTTGGGATTTAATTTTTGGTTCCAGGGGCATACGTCCTGACAAATATCGCATCCGAAGATTTGGTTTTGTAGTTTGGATTGAATGTACTCAGGAATTTGATCTTTGCTTTCAATGGTATGGTAAGAGATGCACTTTCTGGCATCTACGACATGAGGGGCGACAATGGCTTTTGTAGGACAAGCATCGATACAACGGGTGCAAGTTCCGCAATGATCTCTGGTAAACGGAGGGTCGTAAGTGAGCTCCAAATTTATAATCAATTCTCCTATAAAGACATACGATCCAAACCTTCTGGTTACCAGCACAGAGTTTTTACCTATCCAGCCCAATCCTGCTGCCTTGGCCCACTGACGCTCAAGTACAGGTGCTGAATCGACAAAGGCCCTTCCTGAACAGGAGGAAATATGCGTCTGAATGAATATTAAAAGATTATTAAGCTTTTCTTTTACAGTTAAATGGTAGTCTTTTCCATATGCGTATTTTGAAATGACAGGAGCGGTCAGGTCCACTTGTTTTTGGGAAGGGTAATAATTAAAAAGTACCGAAATTACCGATTTAGCACCTTGTTCAAGTTTTCCGGAATCCAGCCGTTTTTCGAAATGATTGGCCATATACCCCATTGTGCCATTCATCCCAGCAGTAAGCCACTTTTGCAAATGTTCACGCTCAGTGTCGAGACTTTTTACTTTGGCTATCCCACAGGCTGCAAATCCTAGTTGAAGGGCTTTTTCCTTTATTTGATGGCAGTATTCGCTTGTGGAGGATTTCATCGAATGAAAATCTCTATTTTTTTACTTTTTGTGTGACCGTCACCCAGGATTTATCAAATCCGATTGCTTTTAAAATTTGATCTTTATCAAGTGTTGGAGGCTGTTTTATTTTCAATATCAGACATTTATCTGAAACCTCCTCTATAATTGTAAATTGAGATCCATGGGTTTGCCAAGTAAAGGAATGTTTCCCAGTCCTCTTTTGAGTCCCAATAAGATTTTTTTCTTTATTCCATTCCCAATTGAATAATTCAGGGTCATAACGAATAGTGTCAAATTCAAAAACAACAACTTCTGACAGATCATTGGATTTGATTAAAACCACTGTTCTTAAATGCTTATATTTTTCACGGATTGATGATACCCTTTCGTTCCATATATCAAGGACAAGTTTGCCAATTAATTGAGGATCTGCATTTTGATCGCTACGTTCATTAAATGAATAATTGGGTGAGTTTCGGCCTGAGATTAACCTAACATCTTTTTTATCAGAAGGTTTATTTGCTTTGATGGTTTTAGCTCCCCAGGCTGTATTTCCCATCACCACATCGTCAAGCCCAACATTTGATGGTTTCCATTCAGCACCAATACAGGTAGCGAAAATTCTTTCCCACTCAGCTCCTTCAAGTGAAGGTAATCCTTTTGATGCCAGCAAGTAAATCAGCTCTTTTCCAAGTAGGAACGGAAACTCAATTGGAAATTCATTCAACGGGAAAGCAGAAACTGATTTATGTACAGTCCTTAATTTAGGCAAATTATTGTTTTCCATAGGTTACCTCATATTCCCTTAATACCGAAGTCATATCCAATGAGGTTGCAACAAACGGTAATAATTTTAAAATAACTGCTTTTATTATATTTACAGGTACAGCATTCCCTGCTTGTTTTCTTGCCTGACCATCGTTTACTACAATCTTGTAACTGTCTGGAAAACCTTGTAGTCGAAACAATTCCCTGGGTGTTAAACGCCTTTCCCCGTTTACAAGTAGATAATTGTATGAGGCACCGGCCCGTAATGCACAAGAATATGGATAAGAACAGATATTGCCGGCTTTATTTTCGTGCCATATTGAAAGAGTGTAAGCTGACTTGTGCTTCTCTTTTCGTTTTTGAGAAATATAATCAGATGCATAATGTTTTGGGTCAACCTTAGTTTCAAGAATTTCTGAAAGTGGTTTGAATGGTCTGATAGGAGACGGAAAATTGAACATTATAGGTTCTCTATGTCCAACAATAATTACCCGTTCGCGTTTTTGAGGTAGCCCATAGTCAAGTGCATTTAAAACAGCAAATTGGACGTTGTACCCTAAATCTTTTTCTAAGGTTTTTATAATTGTTTTCAATGTTTTACCCTCATTATGTCCAACGAGCTGTTTAACGTTTTCCAAAATAAAAGCCTTTGGCTTTTTATGATTGATGATCCGTGCAATGTCAAAAAATAAAGTGCCCCGGATATCGTTAAACCCCTGCATTTGTCCTATGATACTGAAAGGCTGGCAAGGGAATCCAGCAAATAATATATCGTGATCAGGAATATCTTTTTCGTCAACTTTTGTAATATCGCCAACAGGTCGATGTCCAAAATTCGCTTCGTAATTATCCTGACAATAAGTGTCAATGTCAGATGAAAACACACATTCAGGAATAAGATCGTTTTCGATACATGCCTGATCCATGGCAGTCCTAAATCCGCCAATCCCACAAAAAAGATCGATAAATTTTACTCTTTCCATTGTCTAAATATAAAAGTATCCAAAATTAGTAAAATTATTCGCCTTTTAGTTAAACCTACATAAACCCCAATTCCAACCGAGCCTCTTCCGACATCATCGACTTCTCCCATGCAGGTTCGAAAGTAATTTCAACTTTGCACGATTCTATCCCTTCAACCTTTTTGGTCATGTATTCGACGTCAGCAAGGATCATATCTGCAGCGGGACAGTTCGGGGCTGTAAGGGTCATCAATATCTTTGCTTCATCACCTTCTATATCAACACTATAAACTAATCCTAAGTCATATATATTGACCGGAATTTCAGGATCGAACACCTCCTTGAGGTTTTCGATGATTTGATCTATTCTTGAGTCCATCTTAATTATTTATTTTGAGCTATTTTTTCGTAAGCCACTGCATAAAGTTTCATCTGTTTCACCATTGCCAGAAGGCCATTCGACCGGGTGGGGGAGAGGTGTTGCCTTAAACCGATCTCATCGATAAACCGTGGCTCAGAAGCAAGGATCTCCTTTGGTGTTCGATCAGAATAGATCCTTAATAGCAAAGCGACCAATCCTTTTACAATTAATGCATCACTCTCAGCCTCAAATATTATCTTTCCCCCAATAAATTCCTGGTGTAGCCAAACTCTTGATTGACAGCCTCTTATTAAATTACTTTCGACTTTGTATTTTGGATCGATCGGCGCAAGTTCGTTCCCAATCTCAATGAGGTACGCGTATTTGTCCATCCAATCCTCGAACCCGGAAAACTCATCAACAATCTCTTTTTGGATTTCGTCTATTGTCATTTATGATATATTTTATTCTGCTTTTATCGTTGGCATCCTTCATAAATCTTTTTTTGCATCATCATCCACTGCAAAACCCGATAAGGGAAGCAAAGAAAGATACTTCTGCCAAAAACTAAATTTTAAAACATCGCTTTAAGCCTGATCAATGCCTTGTAGAAAACATCAATTTCATCAAATGTATTGTAAAATGAAAAGGAAGCGCGAACCATGTTTTCTACACCAAAATGGTCCATCACCGGATCCGCACACAATCGGCCTGTCCGGACCGCAATTCCCAATTGGTCGAGCAATGTTCCCAGATCAAACGGATGGATCCCATCAATATTGAAACTTACAACGCCTGCTTTTTGTGGTGCCTCTCCATATATTTTCAACCCTTCAATTTGCTTCAACTTCAAGGTCGCCGCAGTGAGAAATTGATTTTCGTAGATGGTGAGTTCTTGATGATCAAGATTTTGCACAAACTGGATTGCTGAAGCCAAACCAATCGCACCGACATAATTTGGGGTGCCGGCTTCAAATTTATAAGGAAGTTGATTGTACGTTGTTCTTGAAAGGGTCACCCTGTCGATCATCTCTCCTCCACCCATAAAAGGTGGCATCTGGTCCAGCCATTTGCGTTTTCCATAAAGAACTCCAATCCCGGTAGGTCCGTAAATTTTATGGCCGGAAAAGGCATAGAAATCGCAATCCAAAGCCTGAACATCGATCCTGAAGTGAGGAACTCCCTGTGCCCCGTCAATTAAAACCGGTATATTTCTTTCGTGAGCTTTTGAAATAATTGCCGCAATTGGATTGACCGTCCCAAGCGTATTCGAAACATGGGTAATCGCAATTATTTTTGTTTTATCAGTAACGATACTGTCAAACTGGTCGGTACATAGCTCTCCGTTGTCTGCAAAGGGGATTGCCTTAAGAATTGCGCCCCGCCGTTGGCACATCATTTGCCAAGGGACAATATTGGCATGGTGCTCCATTTCAGTGACAACCACTTCATCACCTTGATTGATAAATGCTTCACCAAACGAAAAAGCGACAAGATTGATGGATTCGGTCGTCCCATGGGTAAAGATAACCTCAGCAACTTCCTGAGCATTGACATAATTTCGGACAGTCTCCCTTGCTGATTCAAATGCCTCTGTTGTTTTGTTGGCAAGGGTGTGCGTGGCACGATGAATATTTGCATTGGTCAGAAGTGAAAATTCATCCATCTTTTCGATCACCTGAAGTGGTCGTTGTGCCGTCGCCGCATTGTCAAAATAGATCAAAGGTTTTCCGTTGATCTTTTGATCAAGGATCGGAAATTCTTTGCGTATGGCTGAAATATCAAGTGACATTTTATGTGTTTGAAATACAAATGAATGTAATTTTTTATCGTATGCAGTCCATTGCACACGAATGGCATTTTGATACTTCGCCCCTTAAGCGTTTGTTCACGAGTTTATCGATCATTTCGCGCAACTGATCTACCTTAACTTCTGCAAGTACCTCATGTGCAAAGGCAAACATCAGCATCAGGCGGGCTTCTTTTTCATTGATGCCCCTCGACTGAAGGTAAAACAGGGCCTCGTTGTCAATCCGGCCAACTGTTGCACCATGGGAACATTTGACATCATCATTGTCGATTACCAATTGCGGTTTTGTATTCATCTTCGCCACATTGGTAAGCAAAACGTTGTTGTTACGCTGGTAAGCCTCGGTCTTGACAGCATGTGGCGCAACATGGATACGACCTGTGAAACCACCTGTTGAGCTGTCGTCAAGAATGTTCTTGTACAATTGGTTGCTCTTGCAATTGGGTTTCAGATGTTCAATGTATGTAAAATTATCAACATGTTGATTCTTATCGGATAAAGCAAGCCCACAAACTTTTGCGGTCGCATGTTCGCCATCAAGCTTGATGTTGAGGTTGTTCCTTATGATGCCTCCATGCAATGTAATGGCATTTGTCACAAGTTGTGAATTGCGTTGCTGGCGGATATAAAGGCCAGTCAGGTTAGCAGTCTTATTGTGTTGGTTCTGAATGCTGTAAATGTCGATTACCGAATCTTCCCCGATCTCGCATTCTGTAACATTATTGATGATAAAGTTCTGTGGCATAAGCGTATGGTCACAAAACATGATTTTTGCCTGTGTGTTCTTTCCAGCGATGATCAGGTTGCGTTGTGTAACATAGAGATCATCAGTACTCCTTAAAATGTTGATCAGTTGTAACGGCTTTGAAAGATGGGTATTGTCGGGGATATAAATAAATACGCCATCGCGAACAAATGCCGTATTTAGTGCAGTTAACGGATCCAATGAGGAATTCGCCAATTTGCCGTAATATTTTTCAACCAGATCAGGGTTCTCGATGGTTGCCTTTTTAAGACTTTTGATAATCACCCCATCTGGATAGGGTTTGTTCATGGAATTTGAATCGTCGTACCAACCGTTAACCACTAAAATCAGGTGAGTATCAAATTCAGGAACATCACAGCTAAAAATATCTGTAAGGCTGACTTCGAATTGGTCTGGTTCGAATGAACGCCTAAACCTTTCATTTTCGAAAAGACGGGTCAGATCAGTGTATTTATAACTCTCTGTTTTATAGCTAGGTATCCCCATTCTCTGAAAAGCCGCAAGTGCCGGTTGCCTGACATTGTTGACAAAGTCTGAAAGGCCGTCTCCAATTCGCGTGAAGTTATCAGTGAATAATTCGCTGATCCTGGATATGGCTGCTATTTTTTCAATTGTTTCTGTCATGGTTATTCCCCCAACTCTTTTTTGATCCAGTCGTATCCCTTCTCCTCCAGTTCAAGGGCCAATTCTTTTCCTGCTGATTTAACAATCCGGCCTTCATAAAGGACATGAACAAAGTCAGGAACGATATAATCGAGCAAACGTTGATAATGGGTAATGAGAATTGTTGCATTGTTTGGGGTTTTCAATAAATTGACACCATTTGAAACAATCCGCAGTGCATCTATATCAAGTCCGCTATCGGTTTCATCGAGGATCGCCAAGGTTGGTTCGAGCATTGCCATCTGAAAGATTTCGTTTTTCTTTTTCTCACCGCCTGAAAAACCTTCATTTACAGAGCGGTTGGTCAGCTGCGAATCAAGATGGACCATAGCTTTTTTCTCGCGCATCAGCTTTAGAAAATCCCCTGCCGATAATGGGGGTTGGTTTCGGTATTTGCGATGCTCGTTTACAGCCGTTTTCAGGAAATTTACCATGCTCACTCCGGGTATTTCAACAGGATATTGAAAACTAAGGAACAAGCCTTCCTTTGCCCTAACATCGGCTGATATGGCCAATAAGTCTTTCCCGTTGAAAGTCACCGTGCCATGTGTAACTTCAAAATTGGTGTTCCCTACCAAAACGTTGGCCAAGGTGCTTTTACCTGATCCATTGGGACCCATGATTGCATGGATTTCTCCCTGATTTACTGTAAGGTTAATCCCCTTCAGGATGTCTTTGCCTTCAACTTTGGCATATAAATCTGTTATTTTCAGCATATTCATTTTATTTCTAATTTATTTTCTTCTTTAATCGTTGATGCAACTTGCGACTGGCAACTTGCGGTTGGCAATTTAGTAAAGTTCAAATTTTCCCGTTTTTCGGTCTCCTGTTTCCGTTCTCTATGACTCCCCACTCCATGCCCCCAGCTCCATGCACTTTGCCCCCTGCTTATCCCACGCTCCCTTCAAGGCTGATCTGCAGCAATTTTTGCGCTTCTACTGCAAATTCCATGGGAAGTTTATTGATCACTTCTCGGGCATATCCGTTCACGATCATCCCAATTGCATCTTCTGTGGAGATTCCACGTTGGTTACAATAGAAGATCTGATCTTCGCCAATTTTAGATGTAGTGGCTTCATGTTCGATCACTGAACTGCTGTTGGCCACTTCAATATAAGGAAAGGTATGTGCCCCACAGGTGTCACCTAATAAAAGGGAGTCACATTGCGAATAATTGCGGGAATTTTCAGCTTTCGGGGCAACCCTTACCAATCCTCGGTAGGAGTTGGAGCTATGGCCTGCAGAAATTCCTTTTGAAACAATGGAACTCTTAGTGTTTTTCCCAATGTGGATCATTTTAGTACCGGTATCCGCCTGTTGATAATTGTTTGTAAGCGCTACTGAGTTGAATTCAGCAATAGAATTGTCCCCAATTAATATGCAACTTGGATATTTCCAAGTAATTGCAGAACCTGTCTCAACCTGGTTCCATAATATCTTCGATGAAATACCTTTACAGATGCCCCGTTTGGTAACAAAGTTAAAAATCCCTCCTTTTCCGTTTTTATCACCGGGATACCAGTTTTGAACTGTAGAATATTTGACCTCGGCGCGATCGAGGGCGATAATTTCGACAACTGCAGCATGAAGCTGGTTTTCATCGCGCATCGGAGCCGTACAGCCTTCCAGATACGATACATAACTGTCATCGTCGGCGATGATAAGGGTTCGTTCAAACTGGCCTGTATTCTGTGCGTTGATACGGAAATAGGTCGATAACTCCATCGGGCAACGGGTGCCCTTTGGAATGTATACAAATGATCCATCTGAAAATACTGCAGAATTAAGCGCAGCAAAATAGTTGTCATTGTAGGGTACAGCCATCCCAAGATACTGCTGGATCAGATCCGGATGGTGCTTGACAGCTTCACTGAAAGAACAGAAAATGATACCCCTTTCAGCCAGGGTTTCCTTGAAAGTGGTTTTTACAGAAACACTGTCAATTACTGCATCGACAGCAACGCCGGAAAGCATCTTTTGCTCCTCAAGCGGAATTCCGAGTTTTTCGAAAGTACGGAGCAATTCAGGATCAACTTCGTTCAAACTTTCGTATTTAGCCTGTTCCTTTGGCGCAGCGTAGAATATAATATCCTGGTAGTTGATCTCAGGGATTTTTAGTTGTGCCCAATCGGGCATTTTCATTGTCAGCCAACGACGGTACGATTTCAAACGAAATTCAAGCATCCATTCAGGCTCATCTTTTTTTGCAGAAATTATCCTTACTACCTGCTCATTAAGCCCCTTGACGATCGTATCTGTCTCGATATCTGTAACAAATCCAAAGCGATAATCACGTCCGGTAACTTCATGCAACAATTTATTTTGGTCTTCCATGATTGTATCTATATTGAAAATAGTAATGCAGTAACAATTAAACAAGTATAATTCCTACTGGTAAACCAGCGTTCTTTTCATTTAATATAGACTGATTACAAATTGCAAAGATACAAAATGAAGCGTACTTTTGGCAGTTCATAATTTTGAAAATATACAAGATAGACTATGGGAAATACAACACGTTCTAAAACAGAGCTTTCCGAGTTAGGGGAGTTTGGTTTGATCCAACGGCTTACAGAGAAAATTGTCTTAAAAAATGAAGGTTCAATAAAAGGTGTAGGTGACGACTGTGCTGTTTTAGACTTTAAAAATAAAAAAATAGTGGTCACGACCGATCTTTTAACCGAGGGTATCCACTTTAACCTGATGTATGTCCCTTTAAAACACTTGGGCTATAAAGCAGTGACAGTAAACCTGAGCGATGTATATGCCATGAATGCGACACCAAAACAGATTACAGTTTCGATTGCGGTTTCTGCAAAAATGTCTGTTGAGGCACTTGATGAATTTTATTCAGGCATTTATCTGGCTTGTGAAAGATATGGGGTTGACCTTGTGGGTGGTGACACAACATCCTCATTGACTGGCTTTACGATTTCGGTAACAGCAATCGGTGAAGCAGAGGAAGGGGAGCTGGTTTACAGGAATGGAGCAAAAGATACTGATTTGTTGTGCGTTACGGGGGACCTTGGAGGAGCTTATATGGGATTGCAGTTGCTTGAGCGTGAGAACGAAGTTTTTAAAATCAATCCTAAGATGGTACCTCAGTTTGCTGGATATGACTATATTTTGGGAAGGCAGCTTAAGCCTGAAGCAAGAAAGGATATATTGCCGATATTTAGGGAATTAGGAATTCATCCTACTTCGATGATCGATATTTCGGATGGATTGTCGTCTGAGATATTCCATTTGTGCAACCAAAGTGGTGTCGGGTGTCGGCTTTATGAAGATCGGTTACTTTTTGACAGTCAGACAAAAAAAATGGCAGCTGAGCTGAACATTAATCCTTTGGTCGCAGCATTGAACGGGGGGGAAGATTATGAACTCCTTTTTACAATTCCTGTTACCGATCACGATAAAGTCCGTAACCATCCCGATATTTCTGTAATTGGCCATATTACAGATAGAAGTGAAGGTGTTAACTTGATAACGGCAGGCATTGGTCAGTTGATCCCGTTGACGGCACAGGGTTGGAATGGGTTGAATGAAAGAATTAAGGAATGAAAGAATTAAGGAATTGTGCGAAAGTGAATTTGGAGATTTGGAAATGCAAGAAAAAGGAGATTTGAAATGAGAACATTAGGTTTAAAACATACAATCTATTGTTAATGAATTTGATATGATATCATTTGAATAAATGTTGGGTACAATTCCAAAAGTCGATATCATTGTGACAAAAATGTTTTTCTTAGTTTGGGTTATAGTTTTAAATACATCTACTTTTTTCCTGAGATTTTTTGAGTAGTTACTGTCAATTGTAAATTCAGCCTCTGAGAATTTCATTTCGCAAAGGTTGATAGCAGCATCTTTTCTGTCGATCAGCAAATCGATCTGGGCTCCGTTTCCCAAGCTGTCCTTGGGTGCCGAATAATACCATGGGCCATGAAAGGTTTCAACTTTTCCGATTCCAAGTTCATTTTTGATCTGTTGTATGTGTTTCATACATATTCCTTCAAATGTGTAGCCTGACCATGCCCTTCTACATGGGTCATTTTGTAACGTTAACCAGTATCCCTCCTCTGGACATCTTTTTCCAAGAGGTTTTAACCAGTCAAAATAGAATAGTGAGAATTCATCCGTGATCCGGTAAATTGCATCGTTTGATTTTTTTCCGTATGGGATCCAGGAACTGATAAAACCCGACTCTTCCAGTTCTTCCAGAATTTGACTTGCCGTTCCACCGCTTGGAATTTTGGCCGTTGCGAGAATCTGGTTTCGGTTTACACCTGACCTGTTCTGTCTTAGCACCTCCATAATCTTGATATTCTGGTCGCTGTGATCGAATAGCGATGAAAACAGCCTTTCAAATTCATTCCTCAACAGACCGTTTTTTGAGAAGCAAGCTTTATCGATGATCTGGGCAGACGAAAGACCGGATTCTGCCTGTTGAAGGTAGAAGGGGACGCCGCCCATGACCATATAAAGCAAAATAATTTGATATCTTGTAAGTACAACACCCCTTGATTTTAAAAAGCTTTCGGTTTCATGAAGGGTGAAAGGCAATAACCGGATTTGGCGGGTCAGCCTATTGTGAAGACCTCCTTTGGAATTTACTATTTTCTGGATCATCCAGGAAGCTGCAGATCCGCAAACAACCAGAATCAAGTTGTTTTGTTTCGATCCATAACTATTCCAGAAATGTTCCAATGACGCTAAAAAATTCGATTTTGGTGTGTTTAACCAAGGTAGCTCGTCAATAAAGATTACTTTTTTTCCGGTATTCTTATTTGTGCTAAGAGATTCCAGAAATTGCTCCAGGTCGGTAAAAGCTTGAAACCAAGTCGAGGGAGTTTCAGGCTGTATCCCTATACCCATCGCTTTTTTAAGTGATTGAGCGAAATTCTGAAGTTGTATTTTTAACCCTGCCTGATGAACACCGACCAACTCAAAACAAATCGAATCCCCATAAAATTCCCGTATCAGAAAAGTTTTACCAATCCGTCTGCGGCCATATACTGCAATAAATTCAGGATCCGCTGAATGAAGGGCTTTATCCAATATACAGGATTCATCATCTCTACCAATGATCTTATCTTTTGCCATAGTGTTATTTTTGGCTGATTATAATTAACTATTATCAGCCAAAAATACTAAAGATATTTCTTTTTTGGCTGAGTTAAATATTTTTAATTCAGCCAAAATTGAAATATTCATTCTGAAATGGCTGATTAAGGTGATTCATAATCAGCCAAAAGTATGTAAAGCATTAATAAATAATGATATATAGCTAATCTTGGTAATAGAATATTTTATGGCATCTGCCATCCCCAACATCATTCCTATTACGGGATTTGGTTCTGACCATTGATTTGTAGTCATTTTCCCAAATTGTTTTTCTAAAAAATTAATATTTATTTTATTTCATAAATGATTAATTATTCACCTGATTTTATCATTGTCAGGCCAATCCAACAGTATTTATTGTAAAAAGTGTTTAAAAATGCAACAGTGTTTAATTATTAAGCAGAACCAGTAAAGGGTATGATAATCAGGATGATATATTGATATTGAAATTTGAGTGTATAAATATACAACACTGTTGATTGTTGAGTTCGTAAACACTAATAGACTAACTGGTTGAAAATCAATATAAAAGCATTCTATTTAGTGTTTGGCACTGTTCTTGAATCAACCCTGAAACGATTACATTATCTGTTTATTGTAATTTGATCCAGTTGATAAAAACAATTTTTAATCTCAATACCATGAAAACAATTTCATTCATTATCGTAGGATTGTCACTTTTATTTCTTTGTAATATTGGATTTTGCAAGGGCAACAATGACAAAAAGGCTACTTTGAAACCCGTTACCGAGGGTGAGAAATCCTTAACTGTTATGAGTGCACCTGAGTTGAACGACCTTACCTCCAATTGGGCTGCTCAATATGGTAAACTCAATCCAACCATAAAGATCAACGTGGTAAATGCAACTGAAAAAGCGTCAGCAAATTCTTTAAGCTTTGTTTCGGAGGGTTACCCAGATTATAACAACAATGGTGAAAATTGGAAAATGGTGATTGGTAGGGATGTAATTGTGCCGGTAATCAATGCGAAGAATCCGATGTTGAAGAAGATCTTCAGTCAGGGGATTTCAACATTGACATTTAGTCAATTTTTTGCTGATCCACAAAAACAAAATTGGGCAAGTTTGATCAAAGGCGGTCTTAATTCTCCGATAAAATATTATCTACTAGATAATGAAACGTTTATAGGAAATGTCAAAAAATTTGCAAAAGTGAATTCAACTTCATTTGGAGGCATCAAATTGGCAACAGCTGCTGAGGTTATTTCCGCTATTCAAAAGGATGTATATGCAATAGGCTTTTGTAAGCTTACAGATCTTAAGGAATCTGGATCAGGTGAATTGGTGAATGATCTTAAACTTCTTCCAATTGACAAGAATGGTAACGGACGCATTGATAATTTTGAAAATATATATGGTAGCATGGAGTCTTTTACGCGTGGTGTATGGATTGGCAAATATCCCAATTCATTATGTGGGAGTATCTATGTTTCGTCGCCTTCAAAACCAACCGATAAAACAGCATTGGATTTTTTGGCATGGGTTATGGCCGACGGACGTCAATATTTGAGTGTTAACGGTTATAGTGAACTTGCCAGCAGCAAAATTGAAGCCAACCTGACCACATTGGGTTATACAACAATAAATGCTCCTCAATCAAATACTCCTGAAACATCGCATATCTGGTTGATTGGTTTGGTCGTCTTGGTGATCGCAGGGATGATTGTTCCTATTATGATGAGAGCAACAAAGGTCAAAAAACCACATCACGCTCACAATGAGATTCAATTGTCATATGGGTTAAATGAAAATACAGTTGTTGCACCTAAAGGATTGTATTTTGACAAAACTCATACATGGGCTTTTATGGAAAAAAATGGAACGGTTAAGGTTGGCATCGATGATTTTCTACAACACATTACGGGAACCATTACCCGCCTTAAAATGAAGGAAGCTGGTGATAAAGTAAGAAAAGGGGAGAAAATCATGACAATTATTCACGACGGAAAGCAGTTAAATCTCTATGCTCCCATTTCAGGGATTATTAAAGAACAAAACCCGTCATTGATTACCGATTCCTGGTTGGTTAACACCTCCCCTTATGCTGACGGATGGGTATATCTGATTGAACCAAAAAATTGGACAAGGGAAATTCAGTTTATGTTTATGGGAGAAAAATATATTGAGTGGCTCAGAAATGAATTTAGCAGGCTTAAAGATTTTGTGGCTGATTCTATGAGGATCAATACGGTTGCCTATTCCCATGTAATTCTTCAGGACGGAGGGGAAATTTCCGATAATGTTCTTGCTGAATTGGGCCCTGAAGTATGGGAAGATTTTCAGACAAGATTCATTGATACTTCTAAATAAAACCTATTTATTAACCGATAAATCGCTTAACGAATTGAAAAAATCTGATTATGAGTATAGATAGACGACATTTTTTAAAAATTATTGGGCTTGCGGGAGCGTCACTGGCTATCGGGAAAAGTTTTGGGGCAGAGTCAGAAAAAAAAGGAGAAGTTGAATTTAAGGCGATGCTTTATGATTCTTCCCAGTGTGTAGGATGTCAGGCATGTGAAAAAGCATGTGCAGCAGCACATCAACTTCCGGAGCCGAAGGACGAACCAAAAGTAGGTATTATTCGTAAAACAAGCGAGACACAGCGGTCGGCTATCAATATTTTCAATACTTCCAAGGGCGAAGTTTTTAATAAGACACAATGCATGCATTGCAACGAACCCGCCTGTGCAGCAGCCTGTCTTACCCAGGCGATGTACAAAACAAAAGAGGGTCCGGTGATCTGGAGGGGTGACAAATGCATGGGTTGTCGTTATTGCATGGTTTCATGTCCATTTGATGTTCCAAAATTTGAATATCACAGTTCAAACCCAATCATTCAAAAGTGCGACCTGTGTTATGACCGTATCATTAAAGGTCAGATACCATCTTGTGCAGAGGCTTGTACTGCTGGTGCAGTTATTTTTGGAACCCGGAGGGGATTGATTGCCGAGGCACGAAAAAGAATCGCAAAAAGTCCCAAAGATTTTTACGAAGATATATATGGGGAAAATGAAGCAGGTGGAACAAGTAATCTCTATCTATCTTCAGTTCCTTTTAACGAAGTAGGGTTTAAAACAAATCTTCAGAATACATCATATCCGGCATTGTCAAAGGGGTTTCTTTATACAGTACCTTCTGTTTTCGTTCTTTTGCCACCACTGTTACTTGGTATCCATGAAGCAACCAAAAATAAACCTTCTAATTCTGAAGAAAATGAATGATCAGATTTTACCTATTGGCAAAGATAATGATGGGAAATCTATTCCCAAGTTCCTGTGGTCTGAACTAAAACCAAGAGGGAAATGGCTGACCCCGTTCAATATTATATCTATTCCTGTGATATGTATCGGCTTGGTAATTATTGTAATCCGTTTTTGGAAGGGTTTAGGAGCTGTTACAAACCTTTCACAAGAAGTTCCATGGGGACTATGGATTGGATTTGATGTTGTTACAGGTGTCGCATTTGCCGGCGGGGCTTACGTTGTTACTTTTATGGTTTATATACTCAACCAGCAAAAATACCACTCTATAGTCAGGGTAACAGTTCTGAATGGCTTCCTTGCCTATGTGTTTTATGCAGGGGCTTTACTGCTCGATCTCGGACGACCTTGGAATGTGATTAATCCAATCATTGGGAACAATTTTGGTACAAGTTCGGTCCTGTTTCTGGTTGCATGGCATTTTATGTTGTATATGATCGCTGAACTGATCGAATTTTCACCTGCTATTGCTGAATGGCTCGGAGCCCGTGGTGCCAGGAAAATTCTTTCCGGATTGACGATTGGAGCAGTAATTTTTGGGATTACGTTATCAACTCTTCACCAATCAGGGCTGGGAGCACTTTATCTCATGGCAAAGGACAAAATCCATCCGCTCTGGTATTCAGAATTTATTCCCATTTTATTCCTGGCTTCCAGTGTTTTTGCCGGGCTTTCGATGGTAATTTTTGAGGGAACGATCAGTCACAAAGTGTTCTTTGACCAAATCAGCGAGAAAAATCACAAAGCTCAGGAAGGGATCGTTCATGGATTGGCAAAAATCTGTGCCGGTGCAATGTTTGCTTACTTTTTCCTTCAGCTTTTGGTCTTTATACATGACAAAAACTGGCAGTATTTGAATACACCGATGGGCTATTGGTTCCTTATGGAAATGATCGGCTTTGTCATACTTCCCATGATGCTTTACTTTTACAGTTACAGGACGAATAACCAACTATTAATCCGGATTGCTGCAATACTAACAATGCTTGGGGTTATCCTGAACCGACTGAATGTAACGGTTATTGGATTCAGATGGGATGCGGCGGTCCGTTATGTTCCAACTATAATGGAGATCGTAGTTACAATGACGGTTATCTTTATAGAAATATGGGTGTTCAGATGGATTATTAACCGTATGCCAGTGTTAAGGGAATCACCTGAATGGGCAAAAAAAGAAAATTAAATAACCAGTTGTCAGACAGTTAGTTGTGGCAACATAAAAATTAAAATTATGGATGGATTTACTTACAACAACATTTTCGAAACCAAGGGTATCGAATATTTGGCGATCATTGCATTTTTTCTAATCCTTGTCCCTTTCTGGGTTCTGCTCAACCGACAAGTGAAAATTTCAAAACAAATCGAGAAGGCATTGGGAATTCTCACATCAAGTGTGTTAAAGGTTCCTCAGGGTTTATTCTTTAGCCGGTTACATACATGGACACATCTTGAGAAATCGGGTGTTGCCAAGGTAGGAATGGATGACCTATTGCTTCACATTACCGGTGAAGTTAGCTTTAATAAGCTTATAGAACCTGGCGAAAAGGTCAGTAAAGGTGATTTAATGGCAGAAATAAATCATAAAGGTAAAAATTTAAAGATCTATTCCCCGATTTCAGGTGAAGTCATTGAAGCAAATCCTTTACTTAGCAAACGTCCTGAAATACTAAACGAAGATCCATATTTGAAAGGTTGGATGTATAAGATTAAGCCAACCAGTTGGATGGCCGATACAAATTCATATTTTCTAGCGGAGGAAGCATCCGACTGGTCGAGACAAGAATTGGAAAGGTTTAAAGATTTCTTGTCCAGCTCAATGGGCAAATATTCACCCGATAATGCAAATGTGATATTACAGGATGGCGGCGAAATTTGCGATCAACCCCTTTCAGAATTGCCTGATGAGGTGTGGCAGGATTTTCAGAAAGATTTTCTGAGCTCAAAAACATTGTGCCATAATGCGAATTGTTTCAGAAATCGCGAGTGAAGGATTAATATCCAGATAAACAAATTTCTAAAGTTCATTTACTGAATTCTATTATTAAAGCGATGTGCCTTGCATATCGCTTTAATTGTTGCACCAAAGTGCATTTAAGTTTTTTACCGCTAATAATTTCCGGATACAAAACTATTTTGAACATTAGAACGGTTAATTAAAATTTTGAAGCTAATTTAGCAAGCAATTTCCACTTCCAAATAAACAGTCCATGGTTTGGTTTAAAAAATTAGTTGTTGAAAAGAGTGTCGGGAGTCCTCTGGTTAGCGGATACGTAAAATTCCGGTCTTCCATATATGGCCGTGTAGTATTTATATTTACCATTTCCTCTTTTTTCCTGTTTGTTGCCTTTGGTATCATCTTCCGATCCGTCAATGAGAAATACATGCAATCAGTGATACGCGAGAATGGTAACAATATCAGTTCCCTTGTCGAGGGTGCCTTGTATCGTTCAATGCTAGAAAACGACCGGTCATCTCTTCAAAGTACACTTGACATTATCAATAAGATGAGCGGTATCGATGATGTTAATATGTACGACAATAGCAACAATCTCGTCTTTTCTTCGATTGCAAACGATACGATCAATCACAGCAATCCTGACTGTAAAAATTGTCATGCCGATATAGCCACTATGTTTTCGGCAAAGGAGAAATCATACAGGATCATTGATGTAAACAGCGAATGCACGATGAACCCCAACAACAACAAAAGCAGACATTTGTTGATCAAATCCCCCATTCTAAATAGTCCATCGTGTTCTACCGCTTCCTGTCATGCACATAGTGAGAAGGAGGCTATCCTGGGTTCATTGCTGATAAAATTCCCAATGGGAGGGCTCGATGCAGCACTTAATAAATCAACAACCGATTATTTTCTGATGGCAGCAACCATGACTTTATTGCTTATCTTATTTCTGATCTTTTTTACGATCAAAAAAATTAAAGATCCGCTTTATGCGATTATTAAAGCAAGTGAGGCTGTCGCGAAAGGGGACAAAAGCACCAGGTTGGTCATCAAACCGCATCAGCTTTCGGATATGCGGATGGTATCGTACGCCTTTAATGACATGCTTGATAACCTTCAAACTGCAACGAATGAACTTCAGAACTGGTCGCATCAACTCGAATATAAAGTTCAGAAAAAGTCGGAAGAGTTGGGCCAGGTGCAAAATGAGTTGATGAATATTGAACGGATTGCCTCTTTGGGGAAATTGTCTTTGTCAGTTGCGCATGAAATCAACAACCCATTATCGGGTATTCTTATTTATGCAAAATTGATTTCCAAACAGCTGAACAGTCAGGAATTAACGCCGACCAAGAAAGAATCGATGCTGAAGCATTTAAAATTAATCGAAAATGAGACCAAACGATGCGGGGATATCGTAAAGGGCTTATTGGATTTTTCACGAAAGGACCAAAATGATTTTGAACCCAGGCACCTTCATGATATCCTGTCCGAAACTTACGAATTGATGTCACATTCAATGAAGGTTGCCAATATAAATTTCTTGTCAGATTTTTCGGCTAAAACTGATTTGATTTTTTGCAGTCCAAATCAGATCAAACAAGTCTGCGTCGCGATCTTAGTCAACGCATCTGAGGCAGTAACCGAAAATGGCGAAATATTGATCAGGACGTTAAATCCTGATGATCATCATATTCGGATAGAAATTATTGACAATGGCGTTGGAATATCGGATGAAGATATTCCCCATATTTTTGAACCCTTCTTTTCCACCAAGGAAAAGGCAAGTGGGATTGGCCTGGGACTCGCCATTGTTCATGGGATCGTTCAAAGCCATAAGGGAAAAACAGATGTTAAATCAGAAAGGGGAAAAGGAGCTACAATTTTAATAACTTTACCTTTAATAAAGGCTTAAAATTAAAATATTATGTCGAAAAAGATCTCCATATTAATTGTTGACGATGAAGAATCTGTAAGAAGTTCTTTGTATAACTGGTTTATCGAAGACGATTACCGTGTCGATTGTGCCGAGGATGCTAAAAAAGCACTTTCGATTCTTGAATCGGACAGTTTTGATATAGTCCTTGCTGATATTAAAATGCCGGGAATGGATGGTTTGGAGATGCTGAAGCGGATCAAATCGTTCAGAAAAGATGCAATTGTAATCGTAATGACCGCATTCGCGACTGTTGATACGGCGGTTCAGGCTTTGAAAGATGGGGCTTTTGATTACATTACCAAACCATTCGATCCGGATGATTTATCTCACCTGATCAGAAATGCCTCCAAGCAAATTACCCTGATAGAGGAAAACGAAGTTCTTAAAGAAAAGGTCATTTCGCTTGAGAATGTTGAAAACCTGATAGGCAATAGTGAGGCTATACGTAAAGTGCTTAAGGAGATCGAAAGTGTGGCGCAATCCAATGCATCAGTCATTATTACTGGAGAGAGCGGAACAGGTAAAGAGCTTGTCGCCAGGGCTATTCATGCAAATTCACCGCGCAGGTTTTTCCCGCTGGTAAGCGTACATTGTGGCGCTTTGACCGAAAGCTTATTGGAAAGTGAATTATTTGGTCATGAAAAAGGGGCATTTACGGGAGCTGTTTACAATCGGAAAGGAAGGTTTGAGATGGCCGACAGTGGGACTATTTTCCTTGATGAAATTGCGACAATTTCATCGAAAATGCAGGTCGAATTGTTGCGTGTACTGGAAAGTAAAAGTTTTGTAAGGGTGGGAGGGAACAAAGAAATAACCTCCGATTTCAGGGTAATTTGTGCAACCAATCGGGATTTAAAGGGAATGGTTGAAAAGGGCATTTTTCGTGAAGACCTTTTTTATCGGTTAAACGTTGTCAATATAAATGTACCACCTTTGCGCGAGCGGATTGAGGACATTCCTTTGCTCGTCGATTATTTTATTAAGAAATATTGTACGACAATGAACAGGTCATTGATCACAATTGATTCCGGTGCTTTGAAAAGGCTCGAAGAATTCACTTTCCCGGGTAATATTCGTGAGTTGGAAAATATGATCGAGAGGGCGATTGTGGTTGGAAATGGCAAAAAGATCACGCTTAAAGACCTGCCTTTGGGGAAAGAGATTGTAAATACAACCGCAGAAAGTCTTGATGATCTGGAAAAGAACCACATTTTTCAGATTCTCACAAAATACAATTGGAATATTACCGTTGCTGCCAAAGCTTTGAAGATAGACAGGGTTACGCTTTATAATAAAATAAAGAAGTACGGTCTTACAGAGCCGAAATAGGAACATTAATATTTTTATCTATTTCAATTTATTTCTCATTTCACACAGATATTGGACCCCCGGATATCATATTATCTTTTCTGAATGAACCTGGAATATATCAATTTAATTTCTTTTGGGTATTTTGAGAAAGGTCTTCTTGAACTGGTTGCCAATGATGTGAAGAAAGAATTTTTGCTTCCGGTGATCTATCGGGAAGGCCATCTCGATTTAAGCGAGTTCTACGATCCGGGCCGAAGGCAATACGATGGCAATAAGTTGCTGAAAACCATCGATTCAAAATTTGCATTCGATAATGACAAGACGCTTGGTTTATTCAATGTTGATCTTTATATCCCTATTCTTACCTATATTTTTGGACAGGCCTATTTAAACGGACGTGCGGGAATTGTTTCCATTAGCAGATTAAGTAACGAACGTTATGGAATTAAGGCTGATGACAAACAATTGGTTGACCGTTTTAGGAAGGAGGTCATCCACGAGCTTGGTCATACCTTTGGGCTTATCCATTGTAAAAATTCCACATGTGTCATGCGGTCAAGTACATACGTCGAAGACATTGATCAGAAAAATCATCAGTTATGCGAAAAATGCAGGGGGCAATTGGGTTGAGATGATTAATAAATGTCATTTCAGATTCGCAATCTCCAAATCGAGATTTTACCTTAAAAAAACGGCCGACATAACCAAATGGTTTGCCGGCCGTTCCGATTATTAATTGTTGGTGTTGTTGTTAAAAGAATTAATTACCTGTCATCAACTTGTTGATATCCAACTCACTGGATGGGATGGGCCAGATGTAGGTAGGAGAACTTGGTGCAATCGAAGATACACCTGGTTTTGCAGGAATCGTAGTGAGAGTCCTCAATAAATCCATATTTCTCAATCCTTCACCTAAAAATTCCATGCTCCTTTCGAGCAACATGGCATCCAGAAAGGATTTTACATCTGGAAAACTTGCTAACGTATAAGCACCTGCCGTGAAGGAACGCGTTCTTACTGCATTCAGAAGATCCACTGCTTTTTGGGTAACTGAATTTCCACCTCTAACGATGGCTTCGGCATAATTCAGCAATACCTCTGCATACCTTATCACTGGAGCATAATCAGACTGAATAGTGTAATTCGGATATTTCCCACAATAATAAACCGTATTTCCCGACACTGTTCCTGTAACAAACAGTAACTTTCTTGCATCAGCTGCATTCATTTGACTAACTGTACTTCCAGTTGCAGCGTTCAGATAATAGGATTCTGCAGAAAGAGGATGATGATACCATGCAAGGGAATTCTGTGTTCCTGCAAGGTCGGTGGAAGTAAAGGGCATCGAGAAAACCGATTCCTTTGTTGTATATGGGGTTGCAAATATACCGGCAAAGGTTGGACTAAGCGCAAATGGCACACCAGTGGTTGCTGTGAATGGTGAAGCTGCTGAAACAATTTTAGTCGCTTCTGTCTGAACTTTTGCGAAATCGTTCATGTGCAGATATATGCGGGTTTTAAAAGCAATGATTGTGTTTTTATGGACCCGTGTTGTATTCAACAAATCAGTTGAATACTTGTCAATGGCAAGTGGTTCAGCAGCATTAAGGTCAGCAAGAACTTGGGTATAAACCTCCGACACTTTACTTCTTGCCATGTCATTGTCAACTCCAGTTTTATAAGCTTTTAACCTAAGTGGTAACCCTGCACTGGCACCGTTGTCTTTGCTGTAGGGTTGGGCGTACAACATGAGCATATCAAAATAACACATTGCCCGGAGGGTCAATGCTTCGCTTTTGAATTGATTGTACTCGGCTTCGGTAATTTTCCCAGTAAGAGTACCTGCTTTCCAATTGGTATCCAACCCTTCCATAAAAATATTAATTGCATTTACGGCAGCATAAACTGCGCCCCAGAGATTAATAACCTCATTTGTTGAGGTGATTACACTATGATTCCATGTCGAATATCCGGTGACAAGGTTGGTGTTTTTTGCTATGAAATTGTCTGTCCTGATATCATTGTAAACCTGATACCTTCCTCCAAGATAATTCCCGTTTTTCATAAAGGCATATAAGCCGTTCACCTGTCCGACAACCCTGTCCTTGGTGTCGAAAGCTTGAAGTTCCCCTAAAGATGTTTTTGGATTTGGATTCAATAAATCAGTTGAGCATCCGTTAAGCACCAAAACCAAAAGGAACAATATTGATTTAATCGTATTTCTCATGATATACAAAGTTTAAATTGGTTAAAATGTAACATTTACGCCAAACGAAAAGCTTCTTGCCTGCGGGGCTGAATTTCGGTCAATACCCGGTGTGAGGTTACTATTGCCGTTTGCCGAAACTTCCGGATCTGATCCAGTATATTTGGTTATTACCAGGGCGTTGAATACCTGAGCATATAACCTTACTTTCTCTATTCCCAATGATGTTGGTAATTTTCTAAAGGTATATCCTAAAGATACATTCCTAACTTTAAGATAGTCACCCTTTTCCACGTTTTCGGTAATTGGAATTGATGAACCGTTCGATACGTTGTCATTCATTACGGGCTTCGGTATATTGGTAATGTCACCTGCCTTGCTCCAGGCTGTATTGTAAACCTCCATTGAATTGTTCCACCACCTTTGGTCCCTTAATCCAGCTTTGGATCCATTGTACAACTTGAAATCAAGGGCATATGTGAGGCTGATGGCAAAGTCAATATCTTTGTAGTTGAAATTGTTGTCCATCCCACCATAGATCTTCGGTAATGGTGAACCTGCGACAACACCGTCAGTGGTAAGCGCAATGGCAGGGGCATTGCCGCTTCCGTCCCTGTAAGTCCATTTGCTGGCTGCAGGATTCTCAAAAGCATACAAAACCTCTTTCCCGGCCTTATTGACAAAAACCCTTCTTCCGGTTGTGGGATCTACACCTCTTGTCTCAACAGCAAAAATATTTCCAATCGGATAACCGACCAACGTACGGTTTGTCGTCTCCAATGAGGAAGTTATACCTACTATTTCAGTGACACCTGGTGCAAGTGAGGTTACCTCGTTTTTCAAAGTTGATAAATTTAAAGTGGTTGTCCACTGAAAATCTTTCTTTGTAAAGTTATGGCTTGTCAAAGAGAATTCAAATCCTTTGTTGTACATGGTACCAATGTTCATCGGAATTATATTCCCTGGTATTCCTTTGGAGGGAGACTGCGGAACATTCAGAATCAGGTTGTTGATATCATTGTAGAAATAATTCACTTCAACCTGGAATTTACTCTTCATTAACCCAAAGCTTACACCAGCATCAAATTTATCACTGGTCTCCCATTTGAGGTCTGGGTTTCCAGCCTGACTGAAATTCCATGTTGGGGAAGATCCATATAATCCACCGGCATATAGCGACATAGAAGCATAATTACCAATTCCTGACATATTACCAACCTTACCATAACTGCCTTTTATGCGGATGTCTGAAAACAGTTCACCAATTTTGCTCTTCTTGATGAAATTTTCGTTCGAGAGGTTATACATAACAGATCCACCACCAAATGTTCCGAATTTCTTCCCATCAGCCAAACCTGAAAAACCATCCCGTCGAACACTGCCTTCAACATAAAAACGTTTGTCAAAGTTTGCGCTGATACGGCCAAAATACGACACAAAATAGTTTTCGTACTGGGTGCCACTTCCCATTCCGGCTGTTACCCATGAACCCTGGTAGGTTTCAAAAAAGTTGTCAGCAACATTGGTTTTCGTACCGTACCAATAGTTCCCTTTGGTGGATTGCTCTTCTGTACCACCAAGGAAAGAGAGGTTCAATTTTTCCAGAACAGTAACTGCATAGTCTGCTGTATTGGTCCATGTCCAACGTTTTAGCCGGTTAAAATCGTTTTCAGTAAATCCATTGGTGGCGTAACCATCACCTGTGATGCCGGTTTGGAAAGTCATGGATTCGACAGAAAGGTTGTCCATCCCATAGACCGTCTTGAGGTTTAGCCCTTTTACTGGTTGAAACGTAACACTGAAATTAGCTAAAAGCCTGTCATTCTGCGATGTATATGAATTCAGGTCAAATATTGGCACTGGATTATAGTAAGAGTAATTTCCCACTGGTTGCCCCAAACTACCTATGGCAGATCCGTTGATGTTGTATGTTCCATCGTTTTTATAAGGTGCAAGGTTTGGAGGCAATACAAAAGCCAATCGAGCGGCACCGGCTGTATTGAATGCCTGTGAAGACAACGATCCGGTGTTTGGCGCGGCATTAAAAGAATTCGTAACCGATATATTGGCTCCCAATGTGATGTATTTGTTTAACTTGTGGTCAAGGTTCATTCTTGCATTTTTCCGCTCATACGAATTCTTCTTGATCATCCCTTCCTGATTGTTGTAACCCACTGAAAGGAAATAGGATGTCGAAGGTGAGGAGCCCGATATGGTCACAGCATGGTTGTGTTGAAAACCGGTCCTATAAATGTAGTCGGACCATTTGGTGTCGATTGGTTTCCCATTTGCATCCAAAGGATCAGTAAAACTACTTGTTAAAGCCGAAGGATTATTGGCCAACGCTTTATTTTTGTGTTCCACATATTGTGCTGCATTCATCATTTCGAACAAGTGGAAAGGTTTGGTAAAGCCCATGTATCCATCGTAGGTGACCTTAACTTTACCGGTTGCCCCCTTACGCGTAGTGATAAGGATTACCCCGTTGGCAGCCCTGGAGCCATAAATAGCCGTGGCAGAAGCATCTTTCAAAATTTCCATTGATTGTATATCGGATGGGCTAATATCAGCCAATGCATTTGAAGCAGCAGCACTACTGGAAACATCCCCTGTAAAAACAGGAACGCCATCAACAATAATCAGCGGATAGGAACTGGAAGAAATGGAGTTCACACCCCTTATCCTGATTATAGGTGGGTTGTTCAATACTCCATTGGGTAGTGTAACGATCACACCAGAAGCTTTTCCCTGTAAGGACTGGTCAAAGCTCTGTACAGGTGTCATTTTGATGTCATCGCCTTTGACTGTTGAAATGGTACCCCCTACATCACGTTTTTTCTGAGTTCCATAACCTACTACAACAACTTCATCAACAGCAACTTGCTCTGATTTTAAGGTTATTTTGTAATCTTTTGAGTTGTTGAGGACTACTTCCTGAGAAGCAAAACCAACAAAAGAAACCACAAGAGTTTTAGCATTAGCAGGAACTTTCAATATAAAATGGCCTTCCATATCTGTAATGGTCCCAACTGTAGTTCCTTTAGCCACAACGGAAGCACCTGGAATTGTCGCCCCATCATCGGAGGAGGTAACTGTACCTGTTACGTCCCTGGTTTGGGCGAAGGTTGTGATCAACCCTACGAACAGGAGGAATGCAAGTAAAAATAGAATTTTTTTCATAGACAATTATTTTTTTGTTAAAAATTGTTATTTAATGCAAATATATTTATTCAATGATATATTTCAGCTTCTTTTGGGAATAATTTATTTAATGAAATTAATTTAAGTAATTTAATGATCAATCATTAACATATATTTAAATAATTATTTGCCGTATATATCAGATATATAAATAAATACGCTTACCAATTGTTTGGCTATACAATTATATATAGAATGTTTCTAAATTGTTAATTATTGCTGGAGTTGTCCTTCCTCTGTTTCAATGAAATAAGAGAAAACCATTTCGAGTCGGACCATTAAAAGAAACAATATCAAATAAGAAAGGCCGGCAAATATGCCAGCCTTTCCTTTTTGATATTGTGGGGACGCGATTAATCGCGTCCCTACATAAATAATTAAACAACAATCAATTATACCCAGGGTTCTGAACCAGCTGGGGAGCTTTGTTCATCTCGTCGCGTGTCAACGGAACCCAGTAGAATTTCTTGTCCGTGAAGAAACGGTCGTCCTGTAGGTCGCCGGTATCGGTGCCAGAAGGAGTCCTGTAGATCCATTTTGTCAAGCCATTGTCATAATGCTCGACCCTCATGTAGTAGATTTTCTCAATTGAAGTTTCGCACTCCATCCAACGGCGCATGTCGAAGAAACGGTGCCCTTCGGCAAAGAACTCGATGTTCCTTTCCTGATGCAGATAACCCCGAGCTGTTGCCTGGTCGGTGGTGACCCTGCTTGGCAGGCCGGCACGTTTGCGCACCAGGTTCATGGCATCGATACCTTTCTGAAGGTCGGTGCCGCCCAATTCGATACAAGCCTCGGCATAGATCATCAGGATCTCGGCATACCTGAATTCGACCCATGTATTGGTATTCCTGTAATACTGTCCGGCACATGAAATGTCGAGCAATTTACGGATGTTATAACCGGTCTTCTGGCCGTTCCATGCCTCGATGAGGCCCTGGCGGGTATCAACCCCACTATAGTATGGGCTGGGATCCCCTTCATTGTGAAAATTGTAGCCGGTCTGGACCTGGTTCTTGGGATCGAACGCGGCGGCATCCGCTGGCCTTTGCTGCCATGGGGCACCGTCATAGAGGACGCTGGCGTAGAAGCGCGGTTCACGGCCATTGTATGGATTCCGATTTGGGTCTGCTGCCAGCTGAGTTGCAGTCGCAGTACGTACCCTCATGTCACCCGGGTTGTATTTGTCCCAAACAAATGGTGTTCCGTCGGCCATTTCCCATTTCCTTACCATTGGTTCGACCGGGTCGTTGTTCCCCCAGTTGTGGTAACCGTTGGGGCCGTACCAGAGGTTGGCGTTGTTCACGTTGCCACCGGTGAGCGGAAACTGGATGCCCCAGATGGTCTCGCTGTTCCAGCCGGCAGTTTGTGTGAAGATGCTTGTATAATTTGCGGCATATGCCTGTACTTGTGCAGCTGTCAATGGCTGGGTCGGTTCAGCAGTTGTACCAACCAATGAGAAGGCACCATATTTGGCATCCATAACGTCCTTGGCAGCGTCGCGGGCTGCGGTCAAAAGGGCGGTCTGGCTACCGGAAGGGAAGGAGACCAACGTATTGGCGGCCTGTTCGGTCCATCCACCGTTTGTAAGCTTGCTGGCACAGAAGAGCAATACCCTGGCTTTTAAAGCCGCAGCGGCAGCCTGAGTGGCACGTCCCTGCTCCATACCGCTAGCCGGCAGGTTCGCAATCGCAGAAGCGACGTCTTTTAGGACCCAGTCCTTCGTTTCGGCAATCGTGGCACGCTTCTGGGTAGAATAGTCGCCATCCAATACAAATGGTTTGTCTGCCAAAACAGCACCACCGTAAACCATCAGCAAGCAAGCATATTCATATGCCCTGATAAAATAGGCCTCCCCGATCATCTGTTTTTTCAACACGTCCTGTCCCGTAGTGAGCGGTACTGCATTAATACCGTCAAGGATCCTGTTGATGTTCTGGATGTTCTGATAAAGGTTGTTCCAGCGTAGGAAACCGCCATAACCGTCATTTGTAAAATAGCCAAGGTTATCGGGGGTCATGGTCCCTTTGAGCATCACGTAGTTGGCCGGGCGGTGGATACAAAGGGTCTGGTCGGTACCGGAAGACAAAAGGTCCTCACGGGCCCCGAGGATGCCCGAGTCGGTGTTGCCGCCCATACGGTCGTAACATTTGCCCAGATAGGCGTTCACGACATTGATATCAGAAAAAACAAGTCCCGCATTGAAGGAATCGACCGCCGGTTTGTCGAGCACGTTGGTACACGATACCAAATTGAGCAGGACCATTGCAATGACCGATATGCTAAGTAATATTTTTTTCATATTCTAATTTTTTTAAAGTTGTACAATATATTAGAAAGTGATATTTGCGCCGATTGCAAAAGTCTTCATTGCAGGATATACACCAGGGTTGTTAACTTCCGGATCCCACTTCTTGGTGGCAGTGTAAAGCAATGCAAGGTTATTTCCGGTGAAATAGATCGAAGCTTTTGAAATTCCCAGTTTGGAGTAGATCTTGGTAGGAATCGCATAGTTCAATACGATATTTTTCAGACGGCAGTAAGCGGTATTGTCAAACCAGTAGGTGCTCATGTTGTTGTCGACCGACCAGTACTGGTCGCCGCGATTGTAAGCCCTTGCAATGTTTGTGACCGTATTGGTAGGGGTCCAACGGTTGTCGAACTGCCACTGGTAGTAGTTGCCGGCCTCGCCGCGACGGTTGTCGTACTGGCTCATCTTCCAGAATTTTCCCTGGCCCTGGAGCTGGACTGTCAAAGAGAAAGCTTTGTAGCCTACATTGATCGTACCACCGTAGAAAACCTCAGGTGCGTCAACTTTGTCGAGCAGGATCCTGTCATTGCCATCGATTATACCGTCACCCGATACATCCTTGAAAATAACGTCACCAGGGACAGCGCCCGCCATGTGCGGCGTTGCAGCTACCTGGGCGGCATCTTTGTAAATACCATCTGCCTGGTACATCAACCATGCGCCGTATGGGTGGCCCGTCAATTGCTGCCATGCGACCGCCTTTTTAGGTTCGTCAATAGATACAACTGTGTTGTGGTTATAGCTAAAGTTACCGACTACATCAAGACGGATCTCTCTTTTCAATGTCTTGTGGAACCCTGCCTCAATTTCAAAACCGCGGTTGTCAACAACACCGATGTTCTGGGCGGGTAACGACAGACCTGTGAAATTGGGAACCGAAGCATCTTTGGTTGCCAGGATGTTGTCCCTTCGGCTGTAGAACAATTCGGCGTTCAAATGGAACATGTCACTCTTCAACTTGGAGTCAAAACCTACGTTGTAGGTCGTCTGAGTTTCCCAGTGGATCAACGGGTTGGCAACAGAAGGAGGTCCAACAGCGGTGGCAATAGCGCCTGAGGTGCCAAAAGTCATACCTGTGCTGATGCCATATTTGTCCATGAACTGGAACGGTGAAGTTGGGTCCATACCCATCATACCTACTGAACCCCTCAATTTGAAGTAATTGATGAACGGGAGGTTGTTCTTCCAGAAAGTCTCTTCAGAAGCGCGCCATCCCAACAAAAGACCTGGGAAATACCCATAACGTTGTGCGGTAGGGAATTTCAGGGAACCGTCAGCACGGAACACAACTTCTGCAAGGTACTTTCCTTTGTAGTCGTATGTTGCCCTGCCCATGTAAGATTTACGTGCATAGACAGAAGCAGAACCTGTGATGTTCTGGTCTTTTGCGTTACCGGCGTCCATGGTCTGGATCAGGGAGGAAATGTAGTACTTACGGTAAGCGTAGAAATAGTTCCAGTCGCTTGTATATTGCTCGAAACCGCCCATTAAAGCGATGTTGTGGTCGCCGAATTTATGGGAATAATTGGCATTGACCAAAATGGTCTGGTTCAACGTACGGTCGTACCTTTCGTTGTTTTCAGCAGAAGAAAGCCCCCTTAAGGTTGGGGTCGGGGTCATCGAAGTGACATATCCGTTTGAACCAACCGTAGCCGACGACCAGTTTGGATAATAGAGCGTCCATGGCTGATAGAAAGCCTTGTTGTAATAGTTGGTGAGGTCGTAGTTGTAACTGCCCGTGAACGAAAGCCCTTTTACAAAAGGGACAGAAATGGTAGCACTGAACGTACTTAAGACCCTGTAGGTTTTCTGGTCGTTCTTGCCCGCGCTGAAAGTTGAGGTCTCAACTGGGTTGTCGCCATACTCGATGTCGGGGCCTGGCTGGCCGTTTGGCCAGAAGGACCATGTTGTTGGGAGCAAGCGGGTTGCCTGTCCAACGATGGCATCGGCACTCTTGTAAGGATAGATGCGGTTGTTGAGGAAACCTGCGATCTCAACGCCTGTCTTCAACCAATCGGTAACTGGCATCTCCAATTTTGTGCGGACATTGTATTGTTTGTACTTGGTTGATGAAGCTTTGTAGAAAGCGTCATCAGACTTGAAACCAAAAGAAACGTAGTATTTCATGCCGTTGGCGCCACCATCAAGGGTAATGTTGTGCCTTGTAGTTGTCGTCCATGTTTTGATCAGGTCGCTGTACCAGTTGGTGTTCGGGTGTTTCCATGGGTCGAGGCCGTTCCTGTAAAGTTCGATATCGGCATCCGAATAGGTGCGTGCGGAACCTTTGGAAACCTGGTATTCAGAAAGCATGGTCGCGTAATCGGCAGCATTGGTTGTCTGCGGGATAACCGTAGGGGTCATTGCGCCTTCGTAGAACTGGTAGCTCAAACGGGGTTTGCCATCCTTGCCCGACTTGGTCGTGATCAGGATAACACCGTTTGCAGCCTGGGAACCATAAATTGCTGCGGAAGCGTCTTTCAATACAGAAAGGCTGGCGATGTCGTTGGGGTCGATTTCGTCCATCGAACGTCCTGGGACACCGTCGATCACAACAAGAGGGGCTGTTTCTGCCCTGTTCGACATACGGCTACCGTCGGAGTTGACGGTTGTCCTACCGCGGACCATGATACGTGGGCTCATCTGGCCAGGCTCACCGGTCTGTTGGATAACAGTTGTTCCCGGGATCAAACCAGAGATGGCGTTCGAAACGTTCACGGCAGAAATGGATTGAAGTTTTTCCCCGTCAACAGAGGCAACTGCACCGACTACATTTGCACGTTTCTGTGTACCATAACCAACGACGACAACTTCATCGATGTCGGTCACGGCAGCTTCCAATGTAACATTGATCGTGCTCCTGCCGTTCACGGCAACTTCCTGGCCTTTCATCCCGATGAAGGTGATCTGAAGGGTTGCCTTTTCAGGAACATTGTTCAATGAGTAAGTTCCGTCCATATCTGTGACCACACCTGTGGTAGTCCCCTTGACCAATACAGTTGCACCGGGTACGGAGGCCCCGGTCTGATCGGTAATTTTACCCGATACTTTCTTGCCCTGCTGAGCCATGGCACCGATAAGACCTGTAACACAAATCAATACGACGATCATTTTAATGACCAGAAGGAATTTTTTAAATGGGAGCTTAAAATTCTGTCCCTCAATTGTTTTGTTTTTTTTCATATAAAATAAATGTTTAATAGTACCTAAAGTTGTCAGCCAGTTTAGGCCATTGTAACTTAATGTACTGATAAATAAATAAGTAAGCAATAAATTGAGCAGAGTTGGCTTAAATACCCACCCGCATTTTTTGGTCCGTTTTTAGTTATCCCATAGGCAGTAATTTTTTTTAATTAGTACAAAAAAGACATAGTCATTTTAACCAGAGTAATTGCATGCTACTCCAGGACATAAATAATCCAATTTTAAAGGGTTTAATGTTAATTGGCATTTTCAGTTAAGACCTTTTTACTACAAACAGAAAAGAACTTAAGTCATCATAACTTAAATCCGTCGGTGTAAATCAAACATGTTTGTCTATTACTGTATTTGCTTTGGAGAATAACCTATTTCAAGGTAAACCTAAATTTTGAATTGGCATAGTCATCACAATAAAGTTCGTTAATAGTTGTTAGAAAAGTCAAAAGTACTATAAAAAAATATGAAATACCAAAAGGTTTAATTTTTTTTTGGAGATTTTAAGCCTTTTAGAAATAGATAATAATCAGGTTTTTACTAAAAATAATTTCTGAAATTCTGCCTTTTTTAAGTAAAATACTTGATTTTTGGATGTTAAGGGGTGTTTTCTTTTACCATTAATCATGTTAAATGATTTCAAATACATAACAAATGTCAGATATTCATTTTTGCGAACAAATAAAAAAGGCCGGCAAATTTGCCGGCCTTTCGTAGAGACGTGATTCATCACGTCTCTACATAAATAATTAAACAACAATCAATTGTACCCAGGGTTCTGAACCAACTGAGGAGCCTTGTTTATCTCGTCGCGTGTCAGAGGGACCCAGTAGAATTTCTTATCCGTGAAGAAACGGTCGTCCTGAAGGTCACCGGTATCGGTACCTGAAGGTGTCCTGTAGATCCATTTCGTCGTGCCATTGTCATAATGCTCGACCCTCATGTAATAGATTTTCTCAATTGAAGTTTCGCACTCCATCCAACGGCGCATGTCGAAGAAACGGTGCCCTTCGGCAAAGAACTCGATGTTCCTTTCCTTGTGCAAATAATTACGGGCAGTTGCCTGGTCGGTGGTGACCCTACTTGGCAGGCCGGCACGTTTGCGCACCAGGTTCATGGCATCGATACCTTTCTGAAGGTCGGTGCCGCCCAATTCGATACAAGCCTCGGCATAGATCATCAGGATCTCGGCATACCTGAACTCGACCCATGAATTGGTATTCCTGTAATATTGTCCGGCACAAGTAATGTCGAGCAATTTACGGATATTGTAACCTGTTTTCTGGCCGTTCCATGCTTCGATGAGGCCCTGACGGGTATCGACGCCACTATAGAATGGAGTTGCATCTCCTTCATTGTGAAGGTTATAGCCAGTCTGTACCTGGTTTTTTGGATCGAACGCAGCTGCATCCGATGGCCTTTGCTGCCATGGGGCACCGTCATAAAGCACGCTGGCATAAAAACGTGGTTCGCGGCCATTGTATGGGTTGCGATTCGGGTCAGCGGCCAATTCTGCAGCAGTAGCCCTGCGCACTCTCATGTCGCCTTGGTTGTATTTGTCCCAAACAAATGGTGTTCCGTCGGCCATTTCCCATTGCCTTACCATTGGTTCGACCGGGTCGTTGTTCCCCCAGTTGTGGTAACCGTTCGGGCCGTACCACAGGTTGGCGTTGTTGACATTGCCACCGGTGAGCGGGAACTGGATGCCCCAGATGGTCTCGCTGTTCCAGCCTGCGTTTTGTGTGAAGATGCTCGTATAATTGTCGGCATATGCCTTGACTTGGGCAGCTGTCAATGGCTGGGTCGGTTCAGCAGTTGTTCCGACGAGCGAAAATGTACCATAAGTGCCGTCCATGACCAACTTCGCAGCATCGCGGGCAGCGGTCAAAAGGGCGGTCTGGCTACCGGAAGGAAAGGAAACCAACGTATTGGCAGCCTGTTCGGTCCATCCACCGTTTGTGAGCTTGCTGGCACAGAACATCAATACCCTTGCTTTTAAGGATGCAGCAGCGGCCTGGGTGGCACGTCCCTGCTCCATACCGCTTGCAGGCAGGTTTGCAATCGCAGAAGCGACATCTTTTAGTACCCAGTCCTTTGTGTCGGCGATCGTGGCACGTTTCTGGGTGGAATAGTCACCATTCAAAAGAAACGGTTTGTCATTTAAAACAGCACCACCATAAACCATCAGCAAGCACGCATATTCGTATGCCCTGATAAAATAGGCTTCCCCGATCATCTGTTTTTTCAACACGTCCTGTCCGGTTGTAAGCGGAACTTTACCGATTGCGTCAAGGATCCTGTTGATGTTCTGGATGTTCTGATAAAGGTTGTTCCAACGTAGGAAACCGCCGTAACCGTCATTGGTGAAATAACCAAGGTTGTCGGGGGTCATGGTCCCTTTGAGCATCACATAGTTGGCAGGACGGTGGATACAAAGGATCTGGTCCGTACCGGAAGACAAAAGGTCCTCACGGGCGCCAAGGATGCCCGAGTCGGTGTTGCCGCCCATACGGTCGTAACATTTGCCAAGGTAAGCGTTCACAACATTGATATCAGAAAAAACAAGGTCCGCATTAAAGGAATCGACCGCCGGTTTGTCGAGCACGTTGGTACACGATACCAAATTGAGCAGGACCATTGCAATTGCCGATATGCTAAGTAATATTTTTTTCATATTCTAATTTTTTTAAAGTTGTACAATATATTAGAAAGTGATATTTGCACCGATTGCAAAAGTCTTCATTGCAGGATATACGCCCGGGTTGTTTGTTTCCGGGTCCCACTTCTTGGTCGCGGTGTAAAGCAACGCAAGGTTGTTGCCTGTGAAATAGATCGTTGCCTTTGAAATTCCCAGTTTTGAGTAAATCTTTGCTGGAATTGCATAGTTCAATACTACGTTTTTCAGACGGCAATAAGCGGTATTGTCCATCCAGTAGGTGCTCACGTTATTGTCAACCGACCAGTATTGGTCGCCGCGGTTGTAAGCCCTTGCAATGTTCGTGACCGTGTTGGTAGGAGTCCAACGGTTGTCGAACTGCCACTGGTAGTAGTTACCGGCTTCACCACGACGGTTGTCGTACTGGCTCATCTTCCAGAATTTTCCCTGGCCCTGGAGCTGTACAGTCAAAGAGAAAGCTTTGTAGCCTACATTGATCGTACCACCGTAGAAAACCTCAGGTGCATCAACTTTGTCAAGCAGGATCCTGTCGTTACCGTCGATCACGCCGTCGCCCGATACGTCCTTGAAAATAACGTCACCTGGGACCGCGCCCGCCATGTGTGGGGTTGCAGCTACCTGGGCGGCATCTTTGTAAATACCATCTGCCTGGTACATCAACCATGCGCCGTAAGGGTGGCCGGTCAATTGCTGCCATGCGACTGCTTTTTTGGGCTCGTCGATGGAAACGATCTCATTGTGGTTGTAACTGAAGTTACCGACTACGTCAAGACGGATATCCTTTTTCAATGTCTTGTGGAACCCTGCCTCAATTTCAAAACCGCGGTTGTCAACGACCCCGATGTTCTGGGCTGGAAGCGACAAACCTGTGAAATTTGGAACAGAAGCATCTTTTGTGGCCAGGATGTTGTCCCTGCGGCTGTAGAACACTTCTGCGTTCATATGGAACATGTCGCTTTTGAACTTGGAGTCAAAACCAACATTGTAGGTCGTCTGTGTTTCCCAATGGATCAAAGGGTTAGCTACAGAAGGTGGCCCAACGGCTGTTGCAATGGCGCCCGAGGTGCCAAATGTCATACCCGTGCTGATCGCATATTTGTCCATGAACTGGAACGGTGCAGTTGGGTCCATACCCATTTTGCCGACCGATCCCCTCAATTTGAAGTAATTGATGAACGGGAGGTTGTTCTTCCAGAAAGTCTCTTCGGAAGCACGCCATCCCAACAAAAGACCGGGGAAATATCCATAACGTTGTGCAGTAGGGAATTTCAGGGAACCGTCAGCGCGGAACACGACTTCAGCAAGGTATTTCCCTTTGTAGTCGTATGTGGCCCTGCCCATGTAGGATTTACGCGCATAGACAGAAGCAGAACCTGAGATGTTCTGGTCTTTTGCGTTGCCCGCGTCCATGGTCTGGATCAACGAGGAGATGTAGTACTTGCGATAGGCATAGAAATAGTTCCAGTCGCTTGTATATTGCTCAAAACCGCCCATTAAAGAGATGTTGTGGTCACCAATTTTTTTGGAATAATTGGCATTGATCAAAAGGGTCTGGTTCAGGGTACGGTCGTACCTTTCGTTGTTTTCAGCCGAAGAAAGTCCCCTTAAGGTTGGGGTCGGTGTCATCGAAGTGACATATCCGTTTGAACCAACAGTTGCATTCGACCAGTTTGGATAATAGAGGGTCCATGGTTGATAGAAAGCCTTGTTGTAATAGTTGGTCAAATCATAATTGTAACTGCCCGTGAACGAAAGACCTTTGATAAAAGGAACAGTAACAGTTGCACTGAACGTACTTAAAACCCTGTAGGTTTTCTGGTCGTTCTTGCCCGCGCTGAAAGTGGAGGTTTCAACTGGGTTGTCACCATACTCGATGTCGGGGCCTGGTTGGCCATTTGGCCAGAAGGACCATGTTGTTGGGAGCAAACGGGTTGCCTGTCCAACGATTGCATCGGCGCTCTTGTAAGGATAGATACGGTCATTGAGGAACCCTGCGATCTCAACACCGGTCTTCAACCAATCGGTAACCGGCATTTCAAGTTTTGTGCGGACGTTGTACTGTTTGTATTTGGTGGAGGAGGCTTTGTAGAAAGCGTCGTCAGACTTAAAACCAAAAGAAACATAGTATTTCATGCCATTGGCGCCACCGTCGAGGGTAATGTTGTGCCTGGTAGTAGTGGTGTATTTCTTAATAAGGTCACTGTACCAGTTTGTGTTCGGGTGTTTCCATGGGTCAAGGCCATTCCTGTACAATTCGATGTCCTGATCGGAATAAGTGCGTGCGGAACCTTTGGATACCTGGTATTCAGAAAGCATCGTCGCATAATCGGCAGCGTTTGTTGTTTCAGGAATAACCGTAGGGGTCATTGCGCCTTCGTAGAACTGGTAGCTCAGGCGTGGTTTGCCATCCTTGCCCGACTTGGTCGTGATCAGGATAACACCGTTTGCAGCCTGGGAACCGTAAATAGCGGCAGATGCGTCCTTCAATACGGAGAGGCTGGCGATGTCGTTGGGGTCGATCTCGTCCATTGAACGTCCCGGCACACCGTCGATTACAACCAGTGGGGCTGTTTCCGACCTGTTCGACATACGGCTACCGTCGGAGTTGACGGTTGTCCTACCACGGATCATGATACGTGGGCTCATCTGGCCAGGTTCACCTGTCTGCTGGATAACGGTCGCTCCCGGGATCAAACCCGAGATGGCGTTCGAAACGTTCGCTGAAGCCATTGCCTGAAGTTTTTCCCCATCAACAGAGGATACAGCACCGACAACGTTTGCACGTTTCTGTGTACCATAACCAACGACAACAACTTCGTCGATGTCGGTCACGGCCGCTTCCAAAGTAATATTGATCGTGCTCCTGCCGTTCACTAAAACATCCTGTCCCTTCATCCCGATGAAGGTGACCTGCAGGGTTGCTTTTTCAGGGACATTGTTCAATGTATAAGTCCCGTCCATATCTGTGACCACACCTATGGTAGTCCCTTTGACCAATACAGTTGCACCGGGTACGGAGGCCCCGGTTTGATCACTAACCTTACCTGAAACTTTCTTGCCCTGTTGAGCCAAGGCACCGATAAGACCTGTGAAACAAATCAATACGACGATCATTTTAATGACCAGAAGGAATTTTTTAAATGGGAGCCTGAGATTCTGTCCCTTAATTGTTTTGTTTTTTTTCATATAATAAATAAATGTTTAGTAGTATCCCGGATTGACGATTCTGATCGGCAAATATCCTTAAGATACTGATAAATAAATAAGTAAGAAATTATTTTGCCAATGCATCAAAAGACATACTGGCATTTGGGATTGTTTTTTATATCATAGGCAATTAAAATTTTATTATGAAACATTAAAACTTAAAATTATGCCAACCTGATAAGTACACTTTATCTCAATATTCAGATTATCAATCAGAAACAATCTAGTTCAGTCACAAAATACAAAATGTTACGAACTTATAAAAAAAGATGTTAAATAGACGATTGGTTCTGTAAGTGTCTTTTTTGGCTTGTTCTACCGGAATTATGGTAAAAGGGAATTATTGTTTGGTGTAAACATTTTATTGTACCGTTTGTTAATAGTTGTTAGAAAAGTCAAACGTACTATAATAAATCTGTTTAAACCGAAGATTTCCAAATAATTTTCAAAAATATTTTTATGTTTTCAATCTATTAGATATCATATCAATACGCTATTATTTTATTTATTATTTGAAAATAAATTTTGTTAAAATGCTTTAATGGAATTTTATTTGTTGATTATTCACCCGAATAATGTTCATCTCAACTCATTTTCTGCATCCAGCGAAAAAAATATTAAACTTTTTTTGACCTGAAGTGTTTCTTATTAAGAATAAATACAAATAGAGTTTATATTTATTTATCTGGACGAATTGTGTTTGTATATTTTAATTAATTATTTGAATATGAAAAAATTACTAAGTTCGATTTTTGTAGTTGTCCTTTTCTCTGCATTTACCTTTGGAAGCAATCCACTTCCTGCCGATAATTCGTTTTGGAGCAAGGTATTTTCAAGATTATCCGAATATCAGTTGACGGGACAGTCGAAGCAGCTTCCGCTACCTTATGCTTATAAAGACCTCGAGCCAACAATTGATGCCAAAACAATGGAGATCCACTATTCAAAACATCATGCCACCTATACCAAGAACATGAACGATGCAACCGCGAACACTGATAATTCCGCAAAACCATTGTTCCAACTCTTTACCGAGATTGAAAATAGTCCTGCACTTGTGAAAAACAATGCCGGAGGGTTTTACAATCATTTGTTATTCTGGACAATACTTGCGCCGGAGTCGGGGCAGGCTCCGAAAGGGGAATTGCTAAGGGCGATCAATGAATCCTTTGGAAGTATGGATAAACTCAAGGAGGCTTTCAGTAATGCAGCAAAGAAGCAGTTTGGAAGTGGCTGGGCCTGGTTGACTGTGGATGAAAAAGGGAAACTGGTTGTGAGTTCCACACCTAATCAGGACAATCCGCTGATGAGCACCAGTGAGGTAAGGGGAATTCCTATTCTGACACTCGATGTTTGGGAACACGCTTATTATCTGAACTATCAGAACCGTCGTGCCGATTATGTGGATGCTTTCTGGAAAATTGTGAATTGGAAAGAAGTGGGACGGCGGTACGAAGAAGCGTTGGTTGCCATTTTATATTAATTAAATCCAATTAAGGTTTCAATGCTTCATAATAGAAGTGCATAAACTGCATATAGCTTTGACAGATTATTACTTACAATTCCTGTAAATAAGGTAAATAAGGTTGGGTTATCCTTACTCCCTCATGCTATTAAGGTTAGGAAAAAAGGTATAAATAAGGTTTGATTGGCTGTCAAACCTTATTTACATATTCTCTTGAAACCTTTATAGATTTAGTTTGCAACTACGATTAAACCTTATTTACCTTATTTTCAATTCCGACTGTGTACCCTCGAATTTGGATTCAATATCAAAACAAATAACTTTGAATTATTTGTTCAATGCCGAGATTGCTTTTTTTATCCTGAATATGGTCTCAGATTTTCCAATGATTTCACAGATCTCAAAAATATCAGGGCCAAAACTACCACCCACCAGGCAAAGCCGTAATGAGTTCATCACAGTCCCAAAGTTCCAGCCTTTTGAGGTTACAAAGGCAGAAAATGGCTCTTTAATGGTTGGTGCTTTCCATTGTTCTATCGTTTCCAGGAACCCGGCAATCTCAATCATTATCGCAGGTACATCGTCCTTCCAACGTTTGCTCACGATTTTTTCATCATAGGAAGTGGGTGGAGCAAATAGAAAGTAGCTTTGGTCCCAGATTTCCGAAACAAAATTGCACCGTTCCTTAACCATCCCACATACTTTGGCAACCATATCCGGATTGGCATGTATGCCTTTATCTGCAAGGAAAGGTAACAGCAGTGCACCAAGTTCTTCATCCGACTTTTTGACAAAATACTGATGATTAAACCATTTGGTTTTTTCAGGATCAAACCTGGCTCCCGATTTTCCAACCCTTTCAAGCGAAAATGCATGGATCAGTTCGTCCATCGAAAATATCTCCTGTTCTGTACCAGGGTTCCAGCCTAGCAATGCAAGCATATTGATAAAAGAATCGGGGAAATACCCATCTTCACGATATCCACGTGATGTTTCACCAGTTTCTGAGTCCCGCCATAAAAGCGGAAATACAGGAAAGCCCAGTTTGTCACCGTCACGCTTGCTCAGTTTCCCTTTTCCTGTTGGTTTTAAAATCAACGGTAAGTGGGTAAAACGGGGCATGGTATCTTCCCATCCAAATGCACGGTACAAAAGGACATGCAATGGCATCGAAGGAAGCCACTCTTCACCACGGATAACATGCGAAATGTCCATCAGATGATCGTCAACCACATTGGCGAGGTGGTAGGTGGGCATACCGTCACTTTTAAACAAGACCTTGTCGTCAAGCAAAGAGGTATTAAAAGTAACGCTTCCGCGGATCAGGTCTATCTCTGTTACATCCAGATTATCAGGCATTTTAAAACGCACCACATAATGTGTTGAAGAGACCATTTCTTTCCAGGCTGATTCAGGAAGTGAAAGGGAGTTTTTCATCTGCCCACGCGACAAGGCATTGTATGTGAATGTTTCACCTTTTGACTCAGCCGTATTCCTGGCTTCATCAAGTTCTTCCGGCGTATCAAAGGCATAATAGGCATAGCCGCTTTGGAGCAATTGTTCAGCATAGTTAAGGTAAAGTGCTTTTCGTTCGCTTTGGCGGTATGGGGCGAAAGGCCCCCCTTGTTTTGGGCCTTCATCAATCGAAATTCCGCACCAGGCCAATGCTTCCTGGATGTAATCTTCAGCCCCGGGAACATAACGGGTTTGGTCCGTATCCTCGATCCTTAGAAGGAAATCACCGCCATGTTTTTTGGCAAACAGATAATTAAATAGGGCAGTACGGACACCTCCGATATGTAGTGGTCCAGTGGGACTGGGTGCAAAACGGACCCTTACTTTTCTTTCGCTCATGATGATTGATATCGATCTTAATATTTTTGCAAAGATAGGGAAATAGGCATTAACATTAAAGAGTTGAATTTTTATCCTGATTTGTTGATCTTTTTTCGATGGCTTTCCATATCAAATAGGCAATAACCCCGCCTATCAGAGATGCAACAATGTTATTTACATCCAGAATTCCGGAAGCCCTGAATTGTTTGATTTCGTTCACAATCGAAATAAGACAGACAACCAAAATGACAATGGATGGATAGCTGAAGGTTTTAATCAAAAACACAAGTGAAAAGCCAATCACATAAAAAAGACAGGACAAAGGGCCTGCAAATCTGGAGAGGTCGGGACCATTGTTGTTCAGGTAATTGTGATAAACTGAATTCGCCAGAAAACTCAGGATCAGGAAAACGATACCGATTAAAAGAGATGACCTGTTTTTGGGTTCCATAGTTTCTTTTTTAATAATCTATTTTATCAGGAATTGAAAATGGATGTCAAATGGCAACCTCGCCGGAGAAAACATGGTCGGCACTCCCAGTCATGTAAACATTTCCATCAACCCATTCGATCAATAGGTCACCCAATGTGAGATGAACTGTGACCGTCCTGCCGGTTTTACCAATTAGACATGAGGCTACTGCAGATGCACAACTTCCTGTTCCACAGGCTAATGTACTTCCGGCACCACGCTCCCATGTTCTCATTTTAATTTCATGGTCGTTGATCACTTCCACAAAATTGACATTTGTCCCTTTCGGAAATAACGGATTTTTCTCTATTTGCCTTCCAATTGTGACAATATCGGTGTTGTTCAGGTGATCGACAAAAACCACGGTATGTGGTACGCCCATAAGCATGCTCGTAATGTGGTACTCCTTGCCTGAAACGGTCAGAGGTTCGTTGATGACAGTTCCTGCTGCACCTGTCATCGGAATGGCCGACCTCTCCAGGTCCGGGGACCCCATATTCACTTTAACAGCCAAAACCTTTCCATTTTCGGTGATCAACTCTGGAACCATAATGCCAGCCCCTGTTTCAATGGTAAACGATTTTGCGGTATTGATTTGATTGTCATATACATATTTGGCAAAGCACCTTATCCCGTTCCCACACATATTGGCTTCGCTTCCATCCGAATTGATAATGCGCATTTTAACATCGGCAATTTCGGAAGGCAGGATTAAAATTATGCCATCGGCACCAATTCCCTGATGCCTGTCGCATAATTTAATTGCAAGTTCTTGCAGATTAAAATTTGAAGGTTCGATCCCATTCATCAAAATGAAATCATTCCCCAATCCGTGCATTTTTTGAAATACCATTTTATAAGGCATTAATTATGAGTACTATGCAATGTCATTCAGGACAATTAGGGTCGTGACCGACATCGATTGCAAAGTTAGCAAAATCCCATTAACTGTTTTATTGAAATACATTGTTCGGGAGAAGTGAGCCGTTCGAGCAATAAGAAAGCGACATCCAAGGCCGTTGAAGGGTTCCATGAAGTGATGATATTGCCGTCTATTACAAGGGGCTCATTCACCAAATTGACCTGACAGCTCCTCAGGGCATCTTGCCTTACCGGATTTCTATTGTAAGTTGTCGCATTACGATTCACCAATACACCACTTCTCGCGATCGGAAGGGCTCCAACACAGATAGATGCAATATTTTTGCCTTGAGCATCAAATGTACGGATAAGGTTTAGAAACCGCTCATCAAATGCATGTTCATAAAAACCATATTTTTCGAAACCACCTGGAATCGCAAGGGCATCAAATGAATTGGTATCTATTTCATTTATCAGGTAATCGACCGTAAACTGCTGATCGAATGAAGTTTTAATTTCCCGTTCCAATCCACAGGTAAAGAGTTGTGTCGTTCCATCCCCTTCACTAAGGTTCCATCCGATCACATCGATAAAAGCACTCGCTTCGAGGGTCTCGAACCCTTTTGCCAAAAGCAGTAATACCCTTTTCATTTTATTTAGAGATCAAGGTCACAGTTCCGTTCCTGGGCATCGACCACAGCACCCAGACTTTTGTAAAATCCTATGGCAGGGGCGTTCCAATCGGAAACCTGCCACCTAACTTTATGGCAACCCGTCGATTTGGCAAAGTCAATTACTTTATTTATAAGTAGCTTGCCGATACCTGCCCCTCGGTATTTCTCCCTTACGTACAGATCATCCATGTAAAGCGATTTGCCTGTCCAGGTAAAGTAGGCGAAAAAGTGGGTTGCATATCCTAAAATCTCATCCTGAGGATTTACTGCCACAAAACAATGAAAATATTCCTTTTCTTCGGTCATCCGTTCTACCGTATTGACCAACCGTTCATCAAGATGTTCAAAATGGGCAAATTCCTTAAACATTTCAACAATTGCCCAATAATCATTTTCTGTTGCTTCCCTGATTGATATATCCATAATTTCCTGATTTATATAATTTTACCATATTTATCCATAATTTTCAGGCTTCTTCTGATCTCCTGTATTATAGCGGATTGCATTTCATTGTGAAGTTGTCCTTCCAAAAATGGACGACTTTGCGGAAATGCACTCATTGCCCTGTATATTTTCCACCTGATCAAATCGGAATTGAAATGTTTTCTGTAACAATTTAAAAGCTGTCCAAGATATTCAGGCAGGGGATTTTTAAAACAAATAAACCCTAGGGAATCAACGGCCTCACTAATTTTGGATATATCTTCCCTATTGAGGACTTCCAAAAGGGATGGAAGTGCAACCTTGCCAATCCGGATAAGGGTCCTGGCGGCAATATCCCTTGGCAAAGGAAAGCTGTTTTTCACAAACGGTGCTATAGGAACGGTTTTATATTGATTCTTCCCGATCTTCCCCAATCGTTGCACCAATCCTGTCACCGAATCGTTCCCAAACCTGGCCAATGAATTGCAAATTTCAATTTTGGGATAAAGTTTCTTTTCATTATCCAGAGCGAAAAGCAGCTTTTCAACGATATGATTTTCATTTCTTTTACCAAGACATCTTGCAGCAATTGTCCGTTCCTGAGCTTTGGGACTTTTCAACAAGTCAAGCAATTCTCCTGTTTTAAAAGCGCAATAATCTGATTCGTCACCTGCCGCAACAAAACCCCGATTTATTTTATTATTGAGCGTGTTCAATTCCAGTTTAAAAATATTCCGAAAATACAATTTATTGACAACTCTTTAAATTAAATTTGCGCGAATATTCGCTAATTACAAATTTGGATGAACCTTTGTAGATAGGGTTAATCCTTAAAACAAATTAACTAATGAAACAATTTTCTTTTCTTTTAATGATTGGATTAATGGCCATTACTTCGTTGGTGTCGGTTGCTCAGGATAAGCCTGAACGCCCTGGCCCACAACCGGCACCCGAAACCGGCGAAAAGTTTAAGATCGGAATGGCAGGTTTTACCTTTCTGAAATTTGACATCGACAAAGCACTTGAAACACTGCAACGTACCGATGTCCATTATCTTTGCATCAAGGATTTCCATCTGCCGCTCACAAGCACCGATGAGCAAATTGCAGCTTTTAAGGCCAAGCTTGCATCAAAAGGTGTAACTGGTTATGCAGTTGGTCCAATTTATTTGAAGTCCGAAGCAGAGATTGACAAGGCTTTTGAATATGCAAAAAAGGTAGGCGTAAAGTTGATTATTGGTGTCCCGAATTATGAACTTTTGCCGTATGTTGACAAAAAAGTTAAAGAGTATGATTTTAAGTTGGCAATACACCTACATGGCCCGGATATTAAGACTTATCCGGATGCTGAAGATGTATGGAACCACGTAAAAGACCTCGATCCAAGAATCGGGATGTGCCTGGATATTGGTCATGATACAAGAAACGGAAAAGATCCGGTTGCAGACCTGAAAAAATACCAATCGCGGGTATTTGATATCCATATCAAAGATGTAACAGGTAAGACCAAGCTTGGCTATTCGCTTGAGGTAGGGCGTGGGGTGATTAATTTCCCGGCCTTCGTTAAAATGCTGCGAAAGGTCGGTTATACAGGCGTTTGCAGCCTTGAGCATGAAATCAACATGGACAATCCATTTATGGGAATTGCCGAGTCGATCGGTTATTTCAGGGGCGTCATTCGGTCCACAAAATAATTCAATCTCAAAAGGGCTTATCGCTCTTCGAATTATAAAAAAGAAACTCCTGGTCAAATCAAGGCTGGGAGTTTTTTTTTGGATAGGGCAGGGGATTTACGTACAAAAAGTTGCAGATGAATCAATGGAAGCTTGAAATCAGGAATTATTGTTAGTTCATTTGTGAAGGCAATTTTCGGAAAATTCATTTACCATAGAAAAGGACTTCTTTAAATATTTGGAATACAATTCATTAGCTAAATATAGTCTATTCCTGAAAACAGCAAACATTTTTTCATTCTTTGAATGGATTTGTCTAAATTCGCAAAAAATTTCCCGGAAGGGTTTTATCGAGTTATAAATATCTTAAAATACAAAAGACAATGGCAACTACAGCAGAAATCCGTAATGGGCTGTGTATTGAATTTAACGAACAATTGTTCCAGGTTGTACAATTTCAACATGTAAAACCAGGAAAAGGCCCTGCCTTTGTCCGTACAAAATTAAAAAACCTCAAAACAGGAAAAGTGATCGACAATACCTTTTCTGTAGGTACAAAGATCAATACGGTCCGCATTGAGCGCAGGCCTTACCAGTTCCTTTACAAGGATGAAATGGGATTTAATTTTATGAACGCTGAGACTTTTGAGCAGGTTTCCATCGGAACCGAACTTGTTGACAATGCCGACCTGATGAAGGAAGGGATGACGCTTGAAATTATGTACCATGCTGATACAGAGACACCTCTGACTGTTGAATGGCCTCCTTTTATTGAGCTTGAGATCACTTATACTGAAGTAGGGGAAAAGGGAAACACGGCCTCATCAACTGCCCTGAAACAGGCAACTGTCGAAACAGGGGCAACGATCATGGTACCAATGTTCATCAACGAAGGGGATGTCATCAGGGTTGATACCCGTGACCGGTCATATTACGAGCGGGTTAAAAAATAAATTCTTTAATCAAGATATACAACAAAGGCCGGAATTTCCGGCCTTTGTTGTATATCGTTAATCAATAGGTAGATACCATCAGATGATCAGCATCGCATCGCCATAGGTTCCGAAGCGGTATTTTTCCTTGATCCCAACTTTATAGGCATTCATCAGTTTATCGTACCCTGCAAACGCAGCGACCATCATCAATAATGTTGAAAGCGGCAAGTGAAAGTTCGAAATCATACTGTCGGCTACAGTAAAGTCGTAGGGGGGAAATATAAATTTATTGGTCCAGCCTTCAAATGGCTTTAACATCCCATTCGTGGAAACAGAACTTTCAAGTGTCCGCATTACAGTGGTCCCAACAGCACAAATCTGGTGTTTGTCAAGTTTGGCGGTATTCACGATTTCAACAGCATCTTCCCTGATCCAGATCTGTTCGGAATCCATCTTGTGCTTGGTAAGGTCTTCAACATCGACACTCCTGAAATTGCCCAACCCGACATGAAGGGTAATGTTTGCAAAGTCAACTCCCTTAATCTCAAGCCTTTTCAACAATTCCCGACTAAAGTGCAAACCAGCTGTCGGGGCAGCAACTGCGCCTTCGTGTGTGGCATAGACTGTCTGATACCGTAAGGCATCATCTTCTTCGACAGGGCGGTTGATAAATTTAGGAAGAGGGGTTTCTCCAAGCTTGTACAGGGTATCTTTAAATTCCTCATAAGTTCCATCAAAAAGAAACCTTAGGGTACGCCCCCGGGAAGTTGTATTGTCAATTACTTCAGCAACAAGCAGATCGTCTTCACCAAAATAAAGCTTATTCCCAATCCTGATTTTACGTGCAGGATCAACGAGGACATCCCATAAGCGTTGTTCGCGGTTAAGTTCCCTTAAAAGGAATACTTCGATCTGAGCTCCGGTTTTTTCTTTATTGCCATATAGACGTGCAGGGAAGACTTTCGTATTGTTGAACACCATCACATCGTCGTTGTTGAAGTAATCAACTACGTCTTTGAATATCCTGTGTTCAATTTCTCCGGTATTGCGGTGCAAAACCATTAAGCGAGATTCATCCCTGTTTTTTGTGGGATGGAGGGCAATCAATTCATCCGGTAGATTGTACTTAAATTTTGAAAGCTTCATAGATGATGTCATTTATGCTGATGTTAATATATCTCATTTGTTGTCAAATGCTTATCTTTGATTATCGGCGGTGTTGCTAAAAAATCCTCCAGATCGATTGCCTGGCTTAAATCGAATTCTCCTACCCTTGTCCTGCGAAGACCGGTCAGGTAAGCCCCACTGTTAAGCGCCTCGCCAATATCACGTGCAAGTGCCCTAATATAAGTGCCTTTACCACAAACAATTCTCAGTTTCACTTCGGGAAGTTGAAAGCTTAAGATTTCGATCTCTTTCACTTCTAGTATTTTTGGTTTGATCTCGACAGCAATTCCTTTTCTCGCATATTCATAGGCCCTTTTACCATCAATTTTTATCGCAGAAAAATCTGGCGGAATTTGTTCAATTGTTCCGATGAATTTTTTTAATACCTCGGTCAGTAAATCACTAGTAATATGGCTGGTCTCAAATTGATGGTCTTCCTCACTTTCAAGATCGTAAGAAGGTGTAGTAGAACCTATTTTCAAAGTTGCCAGGTACTCTTTCTCACCAGTCTGAAGTGATTCGATTTTGGACGTGGCTTTTCCCGTGCACAAGACCAAAATCCCGGTTGCCTTGGGATCGAGTGTTCCGGCATGGCCAACTTTCAACTTTTTTATTTTCAGTTTTTTACAGATAATGTACCTGACTTTGGATACAAGATCAAAAGAAGTCCAGTTAAGGGGCTTGTCGAAAACCAATATTTCTCCTTTGTGAAAATCGAATTGTGTAATTTCTGAATTCGTCATTAATTATCAGGAATTACTTTTTCTCTGTTGGTTTTTTCATGATTGCGTAAATCTCGAATACAAACCCAAACAGAACCACAAGCGGTGCAAGTGTAATTCTCTGAAAATTAAATATTTCCTTGTTGAAAAAAAACGGATCTTTACTATTTCCCCCAATCATTAATAAAAATCCAACTACGATGATCAGAAACCCTATGGATAAAAGTTTCAGGTTCTCTTTACCGAGGGCAAATCCCTTGTCCTCTTTGTTTTCGATATTTATGGCCATTCAAACAGATATTGATTCTAACCTGCAAAGATATATCAATAAAACAGCTGATCAAACTTCATTCGTAAAAATTTATTTACGGCAAAGTAAGTGGAAACCACAGTGATAAGAATTCCGCATAAAAAAATACCTGCAACGAGCAACCCAAGGGAGGTCGGATTTTGGAAGTCGATGAACGATTTTAACTCACTTTGGTAGGAGAAAAAGATCGCCAAAAGCATGAAACAGGCGATGATTGCCCCATAGATACCATGCAGGGCACTTTTAGCAATAAAAGGTGTCCGTATGAAGGACCGTGTTGCCCCAACCAATTGCATGGTATTGATTAAAAACCGTTTGGAGTAGATTGACAACCGAATTGTATTGTTGATCAGGGCTGTAAAAATCACGAACATCAACAGGCTGATTGCCAACAGGATAAAACTAATTTTCTTTACATTTGAATTCAACTGCTTAACAAGGTCGCGTTGATAATAGACTTCCTGAATTTGGGGGTGGGTAAGAAGCTTCTTTTCCAGCATCATAAGGCTGTCGGGATTTGCATAGGCAGCATAAACAGTTACATCTATTGAAGAGAGTAGTGGGTTATATCCTAAGAAATCGACGAAGTCTTCGCCCAGTTCTTTCTTCAATTCAATGGCCGCATTGGATTTATCAACAAACCGGGTTGACTTAATAAAATCTGTGGCTTCAAGATTTTTCTGCAGTTTTATGACGTCCACCTCCCTGGCATCGTCTTTCAGGATTAAGGTAACCCCAATATTTTCCTTCACGAAATCGGAAAGTCGCTGAGCATTGATTATCAGCAATCCCAACAATCCAAATAGGAAAAGAATCATCGAGATGCTAAGGGTTGTGGTAAAATATGAACTTAACAAACTGGTTTTCAGTTTTTGTGGTTTGTTCCTGGCCATTTTGAAATATAGTTTGTTCTCAGAGATTCATTAAATTTTTGCCTTGTAGAAAAATTTCCTGTAAATTGACCCGATAATGAGCAACAATAAAAGTACGGAACTCCACACCGAAATTTTTTGTCCGATTAAATAGGAGGTAGGCTCAAATTTGAACACAACATCATAATTGCCTTTTGGAAGCACCATACTCCGAAGCAAATAGTTCACCTGGAAATGGGATACGACCTTGCCATCAATATATGCATTCCAGCCTTTTGGGTAATAGATCTCGGAAAAAACAGCTAACTGGTTTCCATTTCCCTGATAGTGATAAGTCATCTTATTAGGCGAATAGTTGGTCAATGAAATTTTGGCCCCAGGGTCAGCAGCAAATGTAGTTCCGCCAACTATATCCTGGAACTTCTTATCGATTACCACTTCTTTGGTAGGATCAATATTATTTACAGCTGCAATTTCCTGATCGGCATTGTCCACCAATTTGTATTTATCGACCAGCCAAACATTCCCTAGTGCGTGGTTGTTTAAAAGTGGTGGAGCTTGTGGATTGTAAATCAGGTATTTGGTGTTTAGCATGTTTAAAGCATTGAGTCCGATAAATACAGAGTCGATTCCGGCTTCTGTCTTAATTTTCCCAAGACGGTCACCAACAATACCCATTTCGTTGACTATTTGAAAATCAACCAATTCCTGAAAACGGCGCATTTTGGCCCCGTGATAGCCACCTATCGATTTGTGAAAGTAGGAGGTGCTCACATCGGCAAAAGTACTGACACCCATATTTAAAACCCTGTAATCCGGCGATTTATCTTTCAGGATATCAAGATCGGCTACTGTTGCCTTGATGGGATTCTTTGCTTCACGGTCGGACACGAAATTTCCATCGTTCAAATAACGTTTGTCAACACTCCACATATCGGCAACGACTAGGACGCCCAAAATAAGGATTGCATTTTTGACTGGGAGTTTCTTTAAGTTCATGGCATATACCACCCCTGCAGCGAGCAGGATGAAGATTACGGCACGGATGGCGTCAGCTTGCAGCAACGATTTCCGGTCAGCGACCAGACTTTTGTGCAGCCATTCAGGTAATTGACTGTCGGTAGAGGAGATAAATGAACCGGCTAGCCCTGGTAACACTGCAAAAATCAGTGCCAGGCCAGCTGTAATCCCAACACTCCATGCCAATGGTTTGAGCCATGCCTTGTTATCGAATTCGCCATTTACGAGTTTTTGTAATGTGAGCATTGCATAAAGCGGAAAGGTAAAACCGGCGATCACAAGGATCATTGTAACTGTACGGAACTTGTTGTATCCTGGGAAGAAATCGAGAAAGAAGTTGGTCAACGGCATAAAATTGTGGCCCCAGGCAAGGGCAATCGAAAGGATGGAGGCGACTACCACCCAGGTCCTGAGAGGTCCCTTCAAAAGAAAAAGTCCAAGAACAAAAAGGAAACATACGATTGATCCGAAATAAACCGGACCTGACGTGCCTGGCTGGTCGCCCCAATAACCTGGAAGTTGTTTGACCAATGTATTTGCGTTGGGGACATTGTTGCTTTTTAAAGCTTTTCCGGTTTCGGAATCTTCACTAAAACCAACAGAAGAAGATCCTCCGTTAAAATTTGGGATCAGCAATGTCATGGTCTCGCCAATTCCATAACTCCAGTGTGTCGCATAATCGCGGTCAAGGCCGGAGGTCTTATTTGACAGGTCGTTTGTAAGGTCCGATTTTCCACGGAGGGAGTACTTCCCATATTCTAAAGTTGTCCAAAGCCGTCCTGTATTTGAGGCAACCGCCAGAACGGCAAAACCTGCAATGATTAATGTTTTCTTGACCAGTTCCGGAACCCGTTTGTTCTTTATTGAGGAAACCAGCTCGACAATTCCAAGAATCAGGATAATCAGAAAAGTGTAATAAGTAATCTGAGGATGGTTGGCATAAATATCAAGTGCAAGAAAGAGGGCGAACACCGCGCTTCCTATCCAGAGATCCTTTTTCAAAGCGAAGTAAAATCCTGCAATGATAGGTGCCATATATCCAATAGCAATTGCCTTGGAAGCATGGCCAGCAGCGATGATCATAAAATTATAGGAACTGAAACCAAATGCGAAAGCTCCCACTATTGCAAGCCATGGATTGACGCCAAAAAGAAGAAGTGTTATGTAAAAGCCTATAAAATAAAGAAATACGAAATTGGCCGGCCGCAGGTTAAAAAGGTTTGTAACTGTATAGATCGAGGTGATTGCTGTGTTGGTTGGCAATCCGATCAGATACGAGGGCATCCCACCAAACATCGAGTTGGTCCACAAAGCCAGGTCATCGCTCTTCTTGTTGTAATCGACGACCTCTTTCGACATACCGATGTAGGTCATCGAATCGTGCTGATTGAGCTGTTTATTCTCTAATATTGGTGAGAAATAGATGATTGGCAGAACAAGAAAAAGAACCAAAGCGATCAGGTGCGGTAAACTGTCTTTCCACGAAAACTTCGTCATGATATTTGCTTTTGAAGATTGATCGCAAAAATACTATTTTTTTGAAAGTTGGGATTACCCCTTTTCCGTTAACATTCAATAATTCGCATTGATTTAGTTACTTTTGCCGTTTAACAACTTTGTTTCTATTATTTCATTAATTTCATTCTCCATTGGGAATTATTATCAATCAGTCTGTTAAGGGAACAATTTGCACTTATGTCGGTGTTGTGCTTGGTTTTTTGACCACGGGAATTTTACTGCAGCTTATTTTCTCGACCGAGCAGGTTGGTTTGCTCAAGATCATTGTCGCTTATGCAACACTTGTGGCACAGTTTGGAACTTTGGGGTTTAGCGGCGTCGCAATCAGGCTGTTCCCATTTTTTAAAGATCCTAAAAGTGGCCATCATGGTTTTCTTTCTATGACGTTGTTGGCTGGCCTTGCCGGTTCGCTGATCACCCTGCTGCTTTTTTTGATCTTCAGGAATTGGTTTATCGAATTTAGTTTGGAGAAATCTGCCTTGCTGGTCGATTACTTGAATTACCTCCTTGTCCTGATTTTTTTCCAGATCTTTTTTATCCTTTTGGATGGATATTATACCGCACTCCTCAATAGCGTACATGGTACTTTCCTTCGTGAAGTATTTCAAAGAATATTGATTATCATAGGAATAGGTTTTTTTTATTATGAATTGATTGATTTTCACCAGTTCGTCTTTTTCTACATCGCTTCGATGTCGGTTCCCACCCTCTTTATTGTATATACTTTGATATCTGAGAAGCAATTCCCGTTAAAAACAGATTTTGCCTTTTTGAAAAAACCTTTGCTCCATTCTGTAGGATTAATGGCCTTGTTCAGTATCCTGAATGGGTTTTCTGTCCTGATCATCCAAACAGTGGATACTCTGATGATCAATAAGATGATGGGTTTGAGTGCTACTGGGATTTATACAGTCTGTTTCTTTTTCGGGATCATTGTCAGCATTCCTTCGAGGGCAATCCTGAAAATCACCAACATTGTTTCGGCTGATGCCTGGAAGAACAACGATTTGAATAACATCAGGACTATTTATGAGAAAAGTTGCATTACCCTCTTTATTATTGGACTGATCATGTTCTTAGGGCTATGGGCCAATATTGACAATGTTTTTCATATCCTGAGGCCCGAATACCTTCCAGGAAAATGGGTGATCTTTTTTATCGGATTGGGAAGCCTGATCGATATGAGCACAGGGGCCAACAGTTCAATTTTGGGTTCGTCAAAGTATTATAAAGTCCAGACTGTTTTTTTGTTGGTGCTTGTTGTTTTACTGGTGATTACCAACCTTTTGCTGATTCCGGTCTTGGGGATAACAGGAGCCGCCCTTGGAGGGGCCGTTTCGCTGACGATACTTAACCTGTTGAGGTTTTCATTTTTATATTATAAGTATGGTTTACAGCCGTTTAACTTAAATTTCGTCATTGTGGCAGCCATTGGTATAGGTGCTTATCTGATCACAATGCTTTTACCTGTATTGCCAAATTTTATCCTTGATATCTTTGTCAGAAGCACCATCCTGACTGTTTTGTTTTGCCTCCCGGTTTACCTGTTGAAAATATCACCTGATATCAATCAGAAGGCGGATGACGTGTTGATGGTTTTGGGGATGAAACAGAAAAAATAGGTGCAATAAATGTAAAAGGACTCACGTGATTTTTCCACCTAAAATGGGTCTATACAAAGCGTTTTAAAATTGGCTTGAATGGTCTGAAAAAAGCGTTTTCCAAGTTCAGGAACTTGTTCGTCATACCATTCAATTCCCTCGTTAATATCAATCTGAGCCTTATGTGTTATTACAATCTTAAAAACCATATTTTGTTTCGATTTCTTTTTGAACATCGACCCAATCCAAAACATTTTCAGGGTTACTATGGTACTCTTTAAGTCTTTGCAGAACTATTTCTTTTTGCCAATCAGGAATTTCCAAGGTGTCTTTTTCCTCCCGCTCAATTTCCTTGTATTTCCTTTTTAAGTACTCGCCTTTCATTACAAAAATATTAAATGATTTGCTGAAAAACTAATGTCATATTACGGACAAAATTATTTATCAAAGCAATTTATGACGAAAATACATAAAATAAAGCGAATAAATTCCATCAAGCTTTTCTTAAATAGAAACAGGCCGAATCGCCGTCATTCAGTTGGTTCAGTCTTTGTGCTTCCTTTGCGAAGCTTTCTAACTGTTCCTGCGTGAATATGGAATTATCCTGCGTAAATCCCAAGTCCCTCAAGTATTTTTCGCTTCCCGTAAATTGAAACGCACTTGACTCAAATTCAAAACGTTGAAGGTTGAGGCCACATTCCTTGGCAAGGAGGGTCATGCTTTTGATCGAGTGCAAAAAGAAGTGGCGCGGTGCATCCAACTGGAGCCAATGGGTTTGGTATTTCCGCCATGCATAGCAATTGGCAACGGGAATTCTAATAATTATAAAACCCTGGTAATTAATTAGTTGTCCTAATCTATCCAAAACAGTTTTAGGGGAATCCATATGTTCAAACGAATGGTGCAGCATCACAAGGTCATATTGACCCTCCATTTCAAAGACATCTTTCTTATAGACATTTACGCCATTTTCGTATCGGATATCTTCACTGTTGTAGGGATCGATACCGGTCAGATTCTGGTAGCCGCTCCTTTTCATCGACAACAACAACCTTCCTTTACCGCAACCCACATCCAGAATTTTGGACTTAAAATTTACAATATTGGGTTTTAGCCAGGTAAACGGGTTGCCATAAATTTTTGACAAGATAGAACCTGTGAGGTTAAATTTCCCAGTGTAATAACCTGCAAGGCTTTTTTTTAGGAAATGCCTTATCCCCGTCAGTTCTGTGGTAAATACAGGTTGTTGGTACGAATAATATCCCGTAGGATAATAACGATCCATATCGGTAGGTATTTCTTTGATTTGTAGGCACATGCAATTTGAACACTCAAAATATTCAAATTCGTCATTGAGCCCCAGCATCCGTTCCCTGGCTGTAAATGGTTTGTTGCCAGTACTGTTATGGCATATCCTACATTCAAATTCTGTATTTGTCATCTTAATGTATTTAAAGTACAAAATTAAGAAAATCCTTACCAGTTATTGAACATCGATAAATAGGAGAACAATTAGGTTAGTTTTACGAAATTTAGGTAGGTTTTCAAATGATTATTTTGCCTTCTAAAAAGGACTAAAATATCTTTACCTTATTGTTTTATTGTTGTAAACTTTTTACATTTAACCGCTTAAAAATAACTGGTACCAGGCATGAACCAATTCGATTCATTACATGATCTGCCCTTGTACAACGGCCCCGAACCGTTGCAACATTCCCATGAAATGTCTGAACCACGGAAATTTGTAATAGGCGATATTCACAGCCATTTTGACGAGATGATGGATCTCTTTAAGCGTGTTGGTTTTATATTTGAAAAAGACCTTCTGATTAGCCTAGGTGATTTGGTTGACCGCGGTCCAAAACCAATTGAGGTCATCGAAAAGTTGATGGAAGTTAAGAATTTCATCCATATCCTTGGTAATCACGATGAATGGTGCTATCAATATTTAAAATCTAATCGGATTCCCAAAGAATGGAAATCTCAAGGGGGAAAACATACCCTTGAAGAATATCAAAAGGCTCCCCACTTATGGGAAAAGCATATCCGTTTTTTTGAAAATGCAAAGTTGTTTTTTATTGATCCGGAATCACGATTGTTTGTCCATGGTGGTTACAACCCGAGGATTCCATTTTATCGTCAGCAGGAAGATAAAGACATCTTATTATGGGACAGGTCATTGGTGTTGACTGCTCTGGAGTATCACCAAATAGATCGGGTTTTTGAAGAATTTCGGGAAATTTTCATCGGACACACACCTACTCTTTTTATTGGCGATTCGGCACCCAAACACTTTGCAAATCTCTGGATGCTCGACACAGGAGTCCACATTTCCGGCAAACTTACACTAATGGATTTAGACACAAAGGAATACTGGCAATCTGAAATTGTAAATGATACCTGATATTTTAGGTTTCCCGCATTTGACAATATCAAGTGAAATTGTGGGTTTCCTACAATACTTAAAATTCCACTCTTTTTCAACCAAAATTCCATTGATTCGACATGATCGGGGACGTATTTTTACCGACATAGATTTAAAATAAAATTTCAGGAGCATGACGCAAAATATAAAACAAGTCAAAAAGGTGAATATTGTAAAGCCTTATATCACAATCAGATCAATCGATGGTGTCGAAACCAGGAGGGTTGTCGATAAAGACAAGATCATCATTGGACGATTGGAGGACCTAAACGATATCTCCCTTTTGCCCGATCCCCAACAGTTGGTCACACGGTATATGCACTGCTCGATTGAGGTCAAGAATTGTACATCATGGATAATCGACAATGCAAGTAAGAACGGGACTTTTGTTAAACGGCAAAATTCTGTACAGAAAGTGAAAGGCGAATTGAAATTGCAAAACGACGATATCATCATGGTACTTGCCAGTATTGGTGTTGAAGAACCTGCCAAATATTGGGAGTTGCATTACAAAGACCCACTGGCTACCGAAAATCACGAAAATTTCAAATCAGGATTGTGTTATGATTGGGTCCAGGCCAAACTGCTGATTTACAAAGATAACAAAGTAATCGAAGTTGGTTCGTTAACTCCATTGGAACACAAACTACTGAGGTTTATGGATCAAAAAAACAAATCAAACGAGAATATTCCGGTGATGTGTACCTTCGATGAGCTGATTTCGGCTCTTTGGGACGATGCCTATGAGCATACCGCAAACGATGTCAATCACATTATCGCGGCATTGAGGAAAAAAATAGAGCCCGATTTTAAAAACCCATCATACCTCGTCAACATAAGGGGTATGGGATATCGGCTAATTACCAATCCTTAAAAAAATGACAATATGGCTATACTAACTGAAGGACAAAGAATTAACAATACCTACGAAGTTGAGCGCTTTTTGGGTGAAGGGGCTTTCGCCGAAGTTTACCGGGTGAAACACAGGTTTCTGGGCAGGCAAGCAATGAAGGTTTTCAAAACATTCGGGATGACGATGGATGAAATCGAGAAGATCATGGGCGAAGCCATACTCCTGTCCCAGATCGGGCATCCCAATATTGTAAGGGTATTCGATGCCAATGTCTCGACAACCCAGAAGGGCATTTTCGGCTATTTTACTATGGAATATGTTGCAGGGGGCAGCCTCGACAAGTTCTGGCAATCGTACGACAATCGGGTTGTTCCGATTGAGACTACCGTTCAGGTTATTACACAGATCTGCCAGGGACTTGCTGTTTCACACAGCGAAAACCCACCTATCATTCACAGGGATATTAAGCCACAGAATATTTTGATCGGGTACGATTCGGAAGGGATTAGGGTTAGGGTTTCCGATTTTGGCCTGGCAAAACATGTCAACCCGCTTACCCTTCTTGCCAGTGCCAAAGGGACCAAAATCTTTAAATCGCCCGAAGTTTACAAAGATTACAAATTTGATTCATGTGCAGGCGATGTTTGGGCTATCGGTTGTATTCTCTATCTTATGCTGACGGACCGTTTGCCTTTTGCCGATATAGTTGAAAACGAGTTCTTTGACCATTCCAGTTTTTTGGTGCCGATTATCCCGCCAAGTCGTTTGAATTTAAACGTAAATCCATTTCTGGACCAGATCACTTTGAAGGCATTGGCCATTGAACCATCGGCAAGGTACCTGAACGCAATGGAATTCTTAAAGGACCTGAAAAAATGGAAACCCTCTAAAACAGCCAAACACACGGATATCGCTATAAACCAAGCAGAAACAACAAAGGAAGCCTTGGGGGTGCACACACCGGTTGACGAAACGAAAGCTACCGAGTTACTGAAAGAGGCATTAAGCCTTAGCATTTATTCGAACAAATTGAACGATGCGGCCGATCTGCTCGAACAGGCTTTTCTCCGTTTCCCCGATTACAAGGAGAAATATGAGTATTTGGCCAAGTTGTGGAGAAAAGGAATTTCAAGATAAACAACATCATAATCTGAATAAAAAATGGAACCAAAAAAAGCAACAAATGACGAATGTTTGATCCTCCTTCAGGCAGCAGTACCTGAAATATACAGGGGAAACGCTTTTCGTATCTCGGGTCTTTCTGTGAACGCCACGACACGGGAAATAACCACGCAGATGCAGAAAAACCAACTGATGGAGAAATACGGCAACAAAACGATCAGCACAGAAACTCCATTTCCAATCGTTCCAGCTCCTGATACCGACCAGCACAGGTTGGCACTCCACAGATTGCGCGAACCCGAAACAAGAATTCTTGACGAGTTTTTCTGGTTTTGGCCTCACGATTTTGAGATGGCAAATTCCGATAAAGCCCTTGGGTTTTTATCAAACAAGGATATTGCTGCGGCTGAAAAGACCTGGATCGAATATGAAAATATGTTGACCGAATCAAATGTATCGCGCCATAACCTTGCAATTCTATCTCATTTGCAAATACTTGACGATGAACTATCCGGCTATCCACAGAAGAAGCCTGAAACAGCCAACCTTGAACAACAATGGGTCAAAACCTTTAAAAGGTGGAAATTACTTATTGACCATGAAGGGTTCTGGCACAAGTTTTCGGAAAGAATCATTCAATTGGACGACCCCCGCATGACAACAAGCTTTGTTCAGGAATTCAGGGGATCATTGCCCATGGCATTGTTGTTGATCAACGCGAACCTTGCGCTCAAGGCTGCCGAAAAACAGGATTCCCAAACAGCCAAAAGGCATTTGGAACTTATCCTAAATTCAGAATTTGGCAAAGAGGCAGGTGATGTGGCATTACGTAAAACAGTGGAACCGATCAGGAACAGGATTAAAATTACCACAAAGTCTTTTACTAATGAAAAATATCCGAACCATGTTGGCGAATTGGAGGCAAGCCAAAAATTGATCGACCAGACTAAACCTTTGCTTGAAATACTTGATATCCTGTTGCCAGCCAACAATTCGTTGCGCGAAGTTGCCCACGACGAAGTGTCGCTCGAAGCCATGTACCTTGTCAATTCGGCCACCAATGCAAGCGAGGAATACGAAAAAGCGTTACCGATCTATGAGCAATTGATTTCCATTGTGAAGGGCGAATCGGCGAAGCAAAAAGTCAATGGCAACCTGAAAATCTATATAAGCAATATAGAATACGACAAGCTATACAATACTTGTTTCTTTTGTGAAAAAAATAAAAGCGATGAAAGCCATGTAGTTAAAATAAAAATGTGCGGCAACGTGAGGAAAGTTGTTGACATTGGCGGTCGCGAATATCCATATATGCCAGGGATTTACGGAAGTTATTCGGTAAAGTGGAGCCACAATACAATTGAAGTTCCAAGATGCCCAAATTGCAAAAAGGAGCATGATTTATACAACAAAACTGAAAAAGAAAGAAACAGTATTTTGGAAAAAAATTCACAGGTAAACGAAAAAATTTTAGTTAACATATTTGGGGGCTTTATTTTTAGCTTGGGTCTGAGCCTTTTCGCTTTTTTTGGTATACTTGAACTCGGATTTGAACATTTAGATTTCTGGCTCTATTTCACATTCCTAAACTTTGCGGCTTTAGGAATGTTAATCGGATATATTTTTTCACCGCAAAAAATAAAAATGGATATGGTTGAAATACATACACTTACAACCAAGGAGTATGTTTACTATTTACAATATCCAAAAATTGTCGAACTTCGTGAAAAGGGATGGCAATATGGCGAAAAACCAATCGAAGCACGCTAAAATAAACTATATATGAAAAAAATAGAAAGTATTAAACAGTTACAATTTCCAAAAGAGTTCCGAATTGTTCCATTAGTTTTAAGCGAAGATCTCCTAAATAACCTTGAAAACCTAATAGCTGGATTAACAAAAGAACAAATTGCTCCTGCGGTCAAGGAGGTTAGAAATGAAACCAACCTCAATTTTGTCGCCGAGCTTGCCGTTGGCGTTTGGCGGATGAAAAAACGAATGGTTGATCGTGCCACAAACCAGCCATTCGAGGATATGAAAAGAACGTACCGGCACCTCGAATCTGTGATCTTTGCAATGGAAAAGGAGGGGATCGAAATCCAGGATCACGACAACAACGACTTTGATTCGGGCCTATCGTTGAAGGTTTTAACATTCCAGCCTACGCCGGGTCTGAAAAAAGAGACAATCATCGATACGATCAAACCCACCATTTACTTTAAAGGTGAGCGGATCGTCATGGGTGAAGTGATAGTAGGGACACCAACAGAATAATTTTTATAAACTTAATAATCAGCACATAAAAATGAAAAACGTAACAATTGATTTCGGGATCGACCTCGGTACAACCAACAGTACAATAGCACGTTTGAACGGATTGGACGCAGAAGTGTTTAAAAACAACGATGGCAACGAATTCACCCCCTCGGCAGTTTGGATCGACAAAAAAGAAGCCGAACATGTGGGGCTTCGGGCAAAAGGGCACCTCGAAGACGATGTTGAAAATGCTTTCAGCGAATTCAAATTGCAAATGGGATCCAATGCAAAATACACGTTTGCCCGCAACGGCAAAAGCTATAGCCCTGAAGAACTTTCGGCAATGGTGCTAAAAGCATTAAAGAACGATGTGAGGCGGCAATTGGGCGAGGACATAACGTCTGTGGTCATTACGGTGCCGGCTGCTTTTGAACTTCCCCAATGCTCGGCTACAAACAAGGCTGCAGAAATGGCGGGGTTTATTAACCACCCTCTTTTGCAGGAGCCCATTGCTGCCGCCATGGCTTATGGTTTCCAGAGCGAAAGCAACAATAAATTCTGGTTGGTTTACGATTTTGGCGGCGGCACTTTTGACGCTGCAATTATCCGGATCAAAGACGGACAGATCGAAGTTGTCCACCATGGCGGCGACAATGGGCTTGGCGGGAAGAACCTCGATTGGGAAATCGTCAATAAGTTATTGGTACCGTCAGTGATCAAGGAATTCAAATTGAGAGATTTTGCACGCGATAACAAGTTATACCTTGGTGCGTTTGCAAAACTCAAAGCGGAAGCTGAGAAAGCAAAAATTAGGCTCTCGTTGGAGGATTCAATCGAAATAACGATCGACAACCTGTACAAAAACAGTAACGGTGAAGCGGTTGAATTTATATGCGAGGTTTCGAGAACCGATTTTGAAAGATTGGCCAAGCCGTTTATTGTCCGGTCGATCAATATCTGTAAACAGGTTTTGCTGGAAAAAAGGTTGGGAACGGCCAACATCGAGAAAATAATAATGGTTGGGGGTACCTCCATGATCCCCTATCTGCGCGAAATGCTTGCCGACCCCAATGAAGGTTTGGGTATCCCGCTCGAATACAGCATTTACCCCATAACGGTTGTGGCAAAAGGGGCAGCGATTTTTGCAGGGACTCAGATCATACCGGTAAATAAAGATACCAAGACCGAAAAGAACGAATTGCTGCTCGAATTGGACTATCAACCCGTTGGCTCCGATACGGAACCGTTTATCGGTGGCAAAATAATTTCTGATGGGTTAACGAAGTTTTCGGGCTTTACAATCGAATTTGTAAACAAAACTACAAGGCCGGAATGGCGCAGCGGTAAAATCCACATATCCGAAGAGGGTGACTTCTTTAGCCAGCTTTGGGCCGAAAAGGGGAAAAAGAACGAATTTTTAATCGAATTGTTCAACAACACCGGAATAAGGCAAAAAACCAACCCCGAAGCTTTGTCCTACACAACAGGGATTGTTTCGGCCGATTTTCCGTTGATCCATTCGATCGGTATCGCAATGGCCAATAACGAAACCGACTTTTTGTTGAGCAAAGGGGTTTCGTTGCCTGCCAAAAATATGAGCGTCCACCGGAACCTGAACGAAGTAAGGGCAGGGCAAAAAGAGGATTTGCTCCATATCCCCATCGTCGAAGGGGAAAACAGCCGCCATGCAGACCACAACCGGCTGATCGGGTCCTTGTCGATCCCTGGCAACAAGATCCGAAGGACATTGCCGGCAGGGAGCGAAATCGAAATCACCATTATGGTCGATAAATCGAGGTTGGTAAAGGCAAAAGCCTATATCCCCGTATTGGATGAAGAATTTGAGGTGGAGGCCAATCTGGTCATCGAACCTGCAAAGGTCAAGGATCTGAAAGCCGATTTTGCAAAGGACAAAGAATTGTACGACAAACTATATGAAAAGTCGCGAACTGAAAAGGATTTAAAGGCTCTTTCGATTTTTGGCCAGATGGACAAGGAGAACGTTTTGGAAGAGATCGAAACTTTGATCGAGGCAGCCAAAGTGGATCCCGATGCGAGGATCAAGGCAAACAACAGGATCCTTGACTTAAAGTCGTGGCTCGATCAGGTTGAAGATTCGCTTGCATGGCCTACTCTGGTCAACGAGGCCATCGCATTCAAAGAGGATGCACGGAGGATTGCCGATAGTTACGGCGATGCTGCCGACAAGCAGAACCTAACCAGATTGGAGCGGGAAATCGACAAGGCAATTGCCTCAAAAGATCCGGACCTTCTCAGGCGAAGGATCGATGAGACGGATATCCTTTATTTTACGATGTTGCACAAGCTGCCAGAGTATTGGATCTTACGGCTTTCAAACCTGAAAGAGAAAAAACACGACATGAAAGATGGCAGTAGGGCAGATGAATTGATTTCAAGCGGCGAAAGGGCGATCCAAAACAACGATATCGACACTTTAAAAACAGTGGTCCGAGGGCTTGGCGAATTGTTGCCGGTGGGCGAGCAGGGCGAAAATAATCGTTTTGGTGGAACAACATTAAGGTAATAAACTGTATATGAACGATATATCTAAAATGGATTTTCAAAGTACCCCAGAGGAGATCAACAAGCTTTTGTTTGATTATTATATGCACCTCTCCTCTGAGGCTGCTTTTAAGGGCGATTATATCACCGCAAGTTCTTATATCTCCGGTTTATCAAAATCGTTTGGTGACAATCTGGCATTGATGGATTTACAGGCCAAAATCTATGCGCAACAGGGAATGTTCAACGAGGCTTCGTTCCTTTGGAGAAAGTGTCTGAAGGCTGATCCGAACAACAATCACTTTATCTCCGCATTACACCGGATCGACCAACTTCAGAAAAGCCGTGTCTTTTACCGTTTCTTCAGGTTCAAAGGTGTTGTCCTAACCTTGTCGTTAATCGCAATTGGTTTACTGTTATATACCGTAGTGGCAGGAATAAACAGGCAGTCGGCTAACATGAAATTACTTCAGGAACAACAAATTACATTGCTCGCTAAGATTGATGCCCTACCAGCAATTAGGGAAATCAGATCTTCCACAAATATACTGAATGAAGTCAAAACCAACCTCGCCAAAGTGGCTGGAATTAACGTTGTCGAGAATAATGGAACCTTATTGGTTACCTTTAATGAAGGGTTGTTCCGTAAAGGGGCCAAGCCGTTAAAAACCGGAATTGAGACCATTGCCCTTTTGGCAAAAATGCTTGATCCATTTGCCGGGCGAATCTTGATGTCGATATTGGGGTGTTCGGACGATGTGCAAATTGTGCAGGGCCAATATTTCAATGATGACAATTCGTTAAGGCAGGCACGTGCAATGGCGGTTGGTAAAATAATCCTTAAAAACAGCAGGATACTTAACGAGGATATTTTGACAGGCATCCTGAGTGTGGATAAAGTCCCGTTTATAAACGATAACCATCAAAACCAGCAAAAAAACCGAACCGTCGCTATAAAAATAGGAATCAAATAATTCCTCAAGAAAGCAATACTAATTTTTAAATGTCAAGATATGAGCAAGAAAAATAAAATATTGATTTACTTGTGCTTATGGCTTATTGCCAATGTTGCTTATATAGTGTACTTTAAGGTGCAAGTTAAGGCAGAAGAGAAAGCCAAGGCAGAGGCAAATAATGCACAAGCATCGGCAAAAGCAAAAGAACAGTCCATTAAAGACAAGTTGTTATCCACATTTCAATGGGCAGACATCCCGGCAGGAACGTTTTCAATGGGTAGCCCAGAAAATGAAAAGAATAGGGGGAAAAACGAAACCATGCATCAGGTAACTTTGAGTGCCTTTAAGATGGGTAAATACGAGGTAACATTTGAACAATACGATTTTTTTTGTGTTGCCACCGGAAGGGAAAAACCTGGTGATGAGGGTTGGGGTAGGGGAAATCATCCTGTAATCAATGTGTCATGGGAAGATGCAAATGCCTTTGCAAAATGGGTCGGTTGCCGGTTGCCAACAGAAGCCGAGTGGGAATATTCAGCCTCCTTTGGTCCGGCAACAAAAAAAACAAAATGGTCCGGTACGAATGATGAAAAAAATCTTGGCAAATATGCATGGTACGGTGCAAATAGCGAAAGTAAAACACATCCTGTTGGGACAAAGCAACCCAATTCACTTGGTTTGTACGATATGACCGGCAATGTATGGGAGTGGTGCAACGATTGGTACGGTGCTGATTATTATGCCAATTCGCCGCAAAACAATCCTCAAGGTCCTTCAACTGGTAGTTCGCGTGTTTTGCGTGGCGGCTCGTGGAACGACTTTGACCACTACTCCTTCCGCACTGCCAACCGCCTCAACTTACCGGGTGGCCACAACGACTACTACGGTTTCCGGTGCGCCAAGGCTCTTTAGATTTTACAATCTTACCCTTAGCTTTTTTAAACCGAACGCAGTAGGTGCGAAAATATTTTTGGGGATTAGGCTGTCCTTTCTGGATGCAAATAGTAGCGGGTCGCTATTGTTTTACAATGCGTTGCCATTGGGTTAGGGTTTCATGTTTTTCCAAGGCGTTGCCGTTGGGTTAGGCTTTAGCTTCGCTGATCTTCGGTTCAGACTGTTGATGGTGCCGGGATGGTGATGGTGCAAACAAAATTGTTGGCAGTTTCAAAATGGTTAATGTGGCAATCCCATGTTTGAAGAACTTTCCAGAACATTGTTTTTGGCACGGTGCCACTAAGATGGGATTGCTTTGGAGTGCAAATGATAATCTTTCAAATTTAGTCCAGTTCCGCACTCCGCGCAATGACAGGTCCTAAGAGTGAAAGTGCGTTATGTTGTTTGGTATCTTCATGCAACTTTTAAAACTTTGAGGCGCACTCAAAATTGTTAGCACCGTTTTCGTTAGGTCGATCTTCCCCCACGGAATTGTCATTGCGAACGAGCGTATTGATTTTTAATGGTTTGCAGAATTTAAATGCGAGTGTGGCAATCCCATGTTTGAAGCACCTTCCAGAACAATGTTTCTGGCACAGTGCTTCTTAGGTTGGGATTGCCACGGTTTGCATGGTAATATGCAGATTAACAATGTATTATGTAGCAAACCTCGCAATGACAAGACATGAGGGGGTATGTTCTTATAATACAATTAGTTAGCCTTCAACGACTTTTGAAACTTGGTGGCGGAATCCATAATGAAGCGGGTAGCGAACGAAACAGGTTTATGGTTAAATATTTCAATATTAGTTTAATGATAATAAAAGCATAATGAACAATTATTCAACAGCAGTGCAACTTGCCTGGCAAATTAGCTGTTACGAAGCAGCCAATAAAAAATTGCCCTTTATTGAGGTTGACCATATAATGTTGGGGATACTTTCACTTGATAAGGTGAACCTGGCCAAAATGAACCTTTCGGAACAGCAACAAAGGAATTTCGTCGAAGAAAAAGACGACTTCTATAACCGGTTAAATACTTTTGGGATAAATATTGTCAAATTCAGAAGGGCCTTGCGGGATTTACTGCCCATGGGAAACGGAATTCCCGAAGATAAGGTCATCCATAGAAGCGCAGAATGTAAAAGCATATTCGAGAATGCGGCGATCTATGCAAACCAGGAATTAAAAATAAGGCATTTGTTCTATTCGATGATTGGATGGAATTCATCCTGTTCAAAAAAACTGTTTTCGGCCTTCAATATTGACATGAACCAATTCAAATCGGATATCCTGTTTTCGCGCTACAGAATCAATTAATATGAAATTTTATAATCTCAGCTTCCATGCACCAATTTTCAGTTTTATATTCTTAATCCTTTTTAGGCGAATTAACTATAATGCTAAAATATTCAATATTAAACTATTGAATGGAAATGAAAGAAATGATTTTGGAGCATCACAAAGCTTGTTCAATAAATAGATAGTGGTTATTGTTTTAGTTTAGGTGTGTTTGTTTTTTTCGCCCCCTTTGCCGGAAACGGCGAGGGGGTTTTCGTCATGGTAATTAGGGTACGTTTCCAAAACAGGATCAAATTAAAACAAGTATTCAAAAATCATTTTTACTGGTTTTCAATGGTAATATTTTGATTCTGGAAGATGTTCATCTCTCCGACCATATTTCCGGGTTGCGGCTTGTGTGCAACACTGCAGAAATAATTATGGTTTCGCTATCTTCATTTATGGTATAGTGCATCATAAATGGGAAAACATTCAGAACCATCGTTCTCACATTGTCATAGCGTACGCTTCCAGTTTGGGGATTTTGTTTTATAAAATACACTTTTTCACGAACCTGATTTATAAACCTTTTCCCGAGTCCTTTCTGTTTTTCATCGTACCATAAAGCAGCGTCTCGGATATCTTCTTTGGCAGGAGGAAGGATAATTGACTTATACATTACAATTCTTTTTCAATATCCATCATCGCAATATCAAAATCTAAAACATCGTTCGGATTATTCTCATATTCAGCCAAGCGTTTTCTTACTGTTTCTTTATGCCAGTATGGTATGTCAATTTCATCGATTTCAATGCCTTTGAATTTGCTTTTCAGCTCGTTCCATTCCTTAATTGGTATAAATACGCCAGTTGTTTGCCCTTTACTGTCTGAAATATATTGCAGCCTCATAATTCTGAATTTATTTTAAAAACTCGGATCTATTTAAAATGACTATTGTCGAGCAAATATACATAAATTAAAAATGAGGAATAACAGCAATTCATTTTGGAATTGGAGTTTTTTTATTGTAAAAACAAGCCAGTCGATTTGTTGTTTTGTTTATTCGCCCCCTTGCCGGAAAAGGCGAGGGGGTTTTGCTATTTGGCAGGTTATAAATATTTAGAAATAACACGGTTATTACTAAGGTATTGCACCAGATACACATCCTCCCCGTTGACAGAGTAGATAGTAAAAAATACATACCACTTTCATTATTTTAGCTTTCTACTGAACATTTTCTTAATGTCCTCTTCTATTCCAATCAGTAATTCTTCCGCAGTAACGGCATTGGCAAGGTTGGCATCAAGTGACAACCTTTCTTGTCTTGATAAAACAAAGGTTTTGGTTCTACCCCGTTGTATGACCACCGTTTCATCTTTGGCAAGATCGAGGTATTTTTTCATATTGTTGCGCAATTCCGCCGAACTAATTACTAACATATTAGTAGGTTTTAATGTACATTATAATATACAAATATACGCAGTTTTTTGAAATGTGGTAGCCTCAGCCTTCATGATGCAAATTTTCGGATTTAAAGGGCGTAACCTATTAAGCTAATTATTTTCATAAACAAATCCTTTCAAAGCAACCATAAGCAAGCAGAAATGGAAATCATTTTGGAGCATCACAAAGCTTGTTCGATTAGAAGATATTGGTTATTGTTCTAATAAAAATTAGTTTTGTTTTTTTTGCTCCCTTTGCCCGAAACGGCGATGGGGGTTTTCGTAATAATAATTCGGGTGGGTTTCCAAAACAGGATCAATTTATAACAGGTATTCAAATATCGTCATAATAGTCTGAAATTCAATACAAATAGAGTAAAATAGCAGCCCTTGGATAATCTTAGTGAGGTTTTCTAAATCAGGAAATAAAATATAGCCAAATCAGGAAGTAAAATATAGCCAAATCAGGAAGTTTAAATTGGAAACTATGAAACTTCACCTATATTTGCATAGAATTAGTACTACATTAATTATGAATGAAAGGTCTTATTTATTACGCTTGTGCGATCAGGAATTACAAATGGCATTGCAATCTTCAGGGGCTGTTTTGATCGAGGGAGCCAAATGGTGCGGAAAAACTCGTACTGCCTCAAATGCCGCAAAGAGCATCTTGTATATGCAAGATCCTGATAATACCTCCTCCTACCAGGCAATGGCAGATACAAAGCCTTCATTGTTACTCAAAGGTGAAACTCCAAGATTAATTGATGAGTGGCAAATGGCTCCGGTTTTGTGGGATGCGGTCAGATTTGAAGTAGATAAAAGAGGAGATACCGGTCAGTTTATTTTGACAGGCTCTGCAGTACCTGTAGATAATGTAACTGCTCATACAGGTACGGGACGGTTTTCCCGGATGTTGATGCGTCCTATGAGTCTGTTTGAATCCCATGAATCGAATGGCACGGTATCTTTGGGTGACCTATTTGGTGGAAATCTGACTATTGAGGCAATGTCCGAATTGTCTATAGAAAAAATAGCTTTTGCTTTATGCAGAGGTGGTTGGCCTGCCAGCATCAGGAAAAATGAGGCGTCTGCCTTACGCATGTCAAGGGATTATGTTGAGGCAGTGATCAATCATGATGTGTCACGAGTTGATGAAGTGGAAAAAAATCCCGAAAGAGTTCGGTTATTGTTGCGATCTCTGGCTAGAAATGTAGCTACAATGGCTTCGATACAGACCATTAAAAATGATATTGAAGCAACAGACATTTCAATTTCTGATAAAACAATCAGTTCTTATCTAAATGCATTGCGAAGAATTTTTGTGGTAGAAGATTTGCCTGCCTGGTTGCCGTCAATGCGTTCCAAAACAGCAATTCGCACTTCACCAAAGCGGCATTTTGTTGATCCTTCTATTGCTACAGCAGTTTTGCGAACAAACCCTGAGGGTTTGTTGAATGACTTTAAGACTTTGGGGTTTTTGTTTGAAGCCTTGTGCACAAGGGATATTCGTATTTATGCGCAAATGATAGATGGTGATGTGTTTCATTACCGCGATAAAACTGGATTAGAATCCGATTTGATTGTTAGATTAAGAGATGGTCGGTGGGCAGCCATAGAGGTAAAATTAGGGAATAAGCAGATAGAGGAAGCTGCTCAAAATTTATTGGTACTAAAAGCAAAAATTGATGAAGATAAAATGGGACAAGCTTCTTTCTTAATGGTATTAACCGGAGGTCAATATGCTTATCGTCGTAATGATTGTGTTTTGGTAGTTCCTATCGGTTGCCTAAGAAATTAGCAGGATAACTATTACATAATCAGTATTATAAAGTTTGTTTCAAGGAATTGGTTTTGTGTATTGTTGCACTTATCCTGCCAGACCTGACGACTGTCCTCTGACGGCTACTGAACAATTACTTTTCAAGTAATAGGTAGTATGGATCAAAGGATTGAGCAAAGAAGAAAAAGAAACCATTTTGGAGCATCACGAAGCTTGTTCAATAAAAAGAGAATGGTTAGTGTTTTAATAAAGGTTCGTTTTGTTTTTCTTTGCCCCCTTTGCCGTAAACGGAGAGGGAGTTTTTGCATTAAAAATCTTCCTGAGTAATACTGGAAATTCATATTTTCATTTTAATTCTGTGAGTTATAACCTCCATAAGTTGATAGCATCTTTATTTTGAAGTTTATACTTAATAAATATTGTATATTTGTACTGTTTGAAAAGTATAAAATATGGAAATATTAAACAGGTCCTATTATAGTAATCGCATCAAATCTTTTATCGGGAAAGGAATTATAAAAGTGCTTACAGGTCAGCGGCGGGTAGGGAAAAGCTATCTGCTTTTGCAACTTATGCAGGAAATTGAGACGAGCAATCCCAATGCCAACATCGTTTACATCAACAAGGAACAGGAGGAATTTCGTTTTATCAGAGGTGAAGCAGAGCTATTTGCCTATCTTAAAGATAAAATTGAATCAGGGAAAGATAATTACCTCTTTATCGATGAGATTCAGGATATAAATGGTTTTGAGCATGTTTTAAGGAGCTTGCAGTCGGCTGAAAGTTGTGATATATTTTGTACCGGGAGTAACGCAAAAATGCTGTCGAGTGAATTGTCAACCTATCTTTCAGGACGTTATATCGAATTTCGGATTCATAGTTTAAGTTACACTGAGTTCCTGTATTTTCATTCGTTGCCCGATGAGGATAATTCTTTAAAGCTATTTCTTACCTATGGTGGCTTGCCCTATTTGTCGCGTTTGGCACTCAATGATGAAATGGCGTTTGAATACCTGAAGAATGTTTATTCAACAATTCTGCTCAAAGATGTTGTGAGCCGCGAAGGTATTCGGAATGTTGATTTTCTGGAGACTCTTGTTGATTACCTGTCAGACAATGTAGGCAACCTTTTCTCGGCAACTAATATCCATAAGTTCCTGAAATCTCAACGCATAGATATTTCAACCAGTGTAATTATCAACTATTTAAAAGCATTAAGCAACGCCTATATTATCAATAAAACGAGACGGCTCGATGTTCAGGGTTTGAAAAAGTTTGAGGTTGGCGAGAAATATTACTTCGAGGATTTGGGACTTCGGAACTGCATGCAACGTCTTGATTTTGGACGAGACACTCATAAATTGATGGAGAATGCTGTTTATCAGCATCTGCGGATATTAGGTTACGAGGTATATGTGGGAAAACTGAATAACCTTGAGATTGATTTTGTGGGTATTAGAGATGGCCTTAAAGTTTATGTACAGGTTGCCTATCTGATTTTAGATGAAAAAACCCACGAACGGGAATTTGGCAATCTTTTGAAAATTGATAATAACTTCCCTAAATATGTTGTTACAATGGACACTTTCAATAGTAGCAGCAACTACAAGGGAATCCACCATCTTCATTTACGCGAATTTTTGAAGATGGAGAAACTATAAATTATTTGGATCACAAAAAGATACTATTCGATGAAATAAGTTCGTTTTGTTTTTTTTCGACCTCTTAACATAACCATTTCCACGCCGGAATCACTTCAATAATAATCCCTTGTTCCGAAATCGTTTCTTCCTCGTCTTTGGTGATGATGTTCCATTTTTTCACATCAATTCGTTTTGACATTTTTATCAATGCATTCATCTCGCGTTTACGGGTTTCCGGATCCAATAGGCTGTAACAAACCTGTACTGCCAATTGTATTTCAGGGATATAAAAATCCACTTCTATGCCATGGAGATAGAAATAAACATTATCCCCATACAGCCGACGAAGTTGGATCGCGACATGGTTTTCCAATAATGAAGTTGAAGGATCAATAAGGAAAAGATTGAGGAGGCCATTGTCAATAAAATAATACTTTTTATTTGACACTTTTTCAGCCAATTTGGCGCAAATATTCTCCACCGGAAATATCAACCACGACTCTTTTAAATAGCCCAAATAATCGATCACTGTGTCAGTACTGATTTTTTTACCGGTAGAGGATACAACATTTGCCAATCTGTTGAACGAAGTGGGCTGTTTAACAGATTCAGCCAATTTCCGGATCAGAACACGTAGTGCAAAATCGTTACGTACCTGATAGCGTGTGATTAAATCGCCAAAAAATATTTTTTGATAAAGGTTGCTTAGCCAGGCGCGTTTGTCGTTAACCTGAGTCAGTTCAGGTAAACCACCAAAACGAAAATAATTTTCATAAGCTTTTACTATTTCGTTATGAGAGCGATAAATAAAATTCTTGTCAGTAAGTTCGATCCCCAATGAAGTTAAATATTCAGGGAAAGAAAATGGATAAACGTTTTCAATGATATAACGTCCACCTAAAGTAGTCGCTATTTCACTGCTAAGCATTTTCGCATTGCTTCCAGTCACATAAACCCGATAACCCTGGTCGGCAAGCCGGCGGACAAATTTCTCCCACCGATCCACAATTTGTATTTCATCGAGAAAAAAAATCGGTTTACAATCGAACATCTCTTCATAGCAGACTTTTATACGGTCCAAATCTTCTGTGGCAAGTGAAGCAATGCGGTCGTCTTCAAAGTTAAAATAAAGAATCTCATTTTTGGAGTGACCAGCATCCAACAATTTGCGGATTTGTTGGAACATAAGGTATGATTTTCCAACACGCCGCAATCCTACAAACACATAATTAAGCTTGTCCTCAATGATATATGGACGTTCCTGAAATGAAATCTCAACGGCTTTTTGTTGATATTCAGCAATTAATAGTTTTACAATATCTTTGTTCACTTGGTATTATCGTTTATATTATACAAATATATATAATATTTATCGAATATACAAGATAAAACTATTGTTTTTATAATCATTAATTCGGCACATAGGTAAATTATTATAAATCAGGCGAATAGGCAAGTTAAACCATCTCCTCTTTCATCCACTCCACAATGTTCCTTTTCTTTTTCGAAAAATTAATGCCAATCAACGTAATAGGTTTTCCATCTGATAAATAAGGTAATGCCTATCCTTTTAAAAGAAAATCCGCTGTATGTGATTTACATACAGCGGATTTTTTATTTCTTATAATTGCTTGTCTATGGCAATTATTTTACCTCTTCAAAGTCAACATCGGTCACATCGCCGTCACCTTTTGGGCCCTGTTGTTGTGAACCGCCACCCTGATGTCCGCCTTGAGGTCCAGCCTGACCACTATGGCCTTGAGTTCCTGCTGCATTGTACATCTCCTGAGAGGCCGCTTGGAACACGGTGTTCAACTCTGCGGTAGCATTTTCAATAGCATTCAAATCCTGGGCTTTGTAAGCCTCTTTCAATTTACCAAGGGCAGCTTCGATCGGGCCTTTCTTGTCGGAAGGGATTTTATCTCCAAACTCTTTCAATTGTTTCTCGGTCTGGAAAATCAAACTATCGGCATGGTTCAGCTTTTCTACTTTTTCCTTTGCCTGTTGATCCGATTCTGCATTGGCAGCAGCCTCGTCCCTCATCCGCCTGATTTCAGCATCAGTAAGACCTGTGGATGCTTCGATCCTGATCGACTGTTCCTTATTGGTTGCCTTATCTTTTGCTGTGACGTGCAAAATACCGTTGGCATCAATATCAAAGGCCACTTCGATCTGAGGAATACCGCGCGGTGCTGGTGGTAATCCGTCAAGATGGAATCGACCAATCGTTTTATTTCCCTGTGCCATAGGACGTTCGCCCTGGAGTACATGGATCTCTACTGATGGCTGGCTATCAGAAGCTGTTGTAAATGTTTCTGCTTTTTTAGTTGGGATCGTAGTATTGGCTTCGATCAACCTTGTCATAACCCCACCCATGGTTTCAATACCTAATGACAGAGGGGTAACATCAAGTAACAATACGTCTTTTACTTCGCCCGAAAGGACACCACCCTGAATTGCAGCTCCTACGGCTACTACTTCGTCGGGGTTAACTCCTTTTGAAGGTACTTTACCAAAAAGGCTCTGAACTTTCTCCTGGATTGCAGGGATACGGGTCGAACCTCCTACAAGGATCACTTCGTCAATATCTTTGATCGTCATACCTGCGTTCTGTAATGCTTTGCGGCAAGGTTCCATTGTAGCATTAATCAGTTTATCAGCTAATTGCTCAAATTTGGCACGGGTAAGCGTCTTTACAAGGTGCTTAGGTATCCCGTTGACGGGCATAATGTATGGCAGGTTTATCTCTGTCTGTGTTGAACTAGAAAGTTCGATTTTAGCTTTTTCAGCAGCTTCCTTCAAACGCTGAAGGGCCATTGCATCTTTATGAAGATCGACGCCTTCGTCCTTTTTAAATTCGTCTGTCAGCCAGTCAACGATCACCTGGTCGAAATCATCACCACCAAGGTGAGTATCACCATCAGTCGATTTAACCTCGAAGACCCCTTCACCCAGTTCAAGGATAGAAATATCGAATGTACCGCCACCAAGGTCGAATACAGCGATCTTCATATCTTTGTGCATCTTGTCGAGACCATAGGCCAACGATGCGGCAGTTGGTTCATTGATGATACGGCGAACTTTCAGACCTGCAATCTCACCGGCTTCTTTGGTAGCCTGACGTTGCGAGTCGTTAAAATATGCCGGAACGGTGATAACAGCCTCGGTTACTTCCTGACCGAGATAATCTTCGGCTGTTTTTTTCATTTTCTGAAGGATCATAGCAGATATTTCCTGAGGGGAGTAGAACCGGTCTTCAATTTTGACACGTGGTGTGTTGTGATCGCCCTGGATAACAGGGAATGGTACCCGCTTGATCTCTTTTGACATATTGGTAAATTGCTCGCCCATAAACCGTTTAATCGAGTAAACTGTTTTGTGGGGATTCGTAATTGCCTGACGTTTTGCAGGATCTCCAACCTTACGTTCGCCATTGTCAACAAACGCAACTACCGATGGAGTAGTTCTTTTGCCTTCGCTGTTGGGGATAACCACCGGTTCGTTGCCTTCCATTACGGCAACACAGGAGTTGGTTGTTCCTAAGTCAATTCCAATAATTTTTCCCATTTCTTTATAATTGTTTTAAATTGTGATTCCTATTTTTATATACAGTAGCAAGCCTCCTTCAATCGTTGTGCCAATTTTCTGCAATCCACTTCGATTGGCACAATTGGCACGATTAGGAGTTTAAAATTGAATGAAAATGTCACTTTATATGCCAAAACGACAGCAAATTTATTGCTGAATTTTTTTTGCAAACCTTTACTGAAATCTTGTGGCGTAATTTCAAATTCATAACTTTGGCACTTACTATTGCTATTAATTAATCCCAAATTGATTTTTTATGAAAACAAAGAAAAGTGAGACAAAACAACCAGAGCGGCTTCAATCGCTTGATGTGTTGCGTGGTTTTGACATGTTATGGATTATCGGAGGGGGTAGCCTGATTGTTGCACTGGCTGAAACCTTAAAATGGGGTTGGCTGGATATCATCGCTGAGCAAATGGAACATGTTCCCTGGGCCGGATTCCATTTTGAGGATCTCATTTTTCCTCTTTTCATGTTTATTTCAGGGGTGGCAATCCCTTATGCCATTACGGCCAAAGTTGAACAGGGTGCTAACCGGAAACAATTGTTTTACCGGATCGTTAAACGGGGTCTCCTGCTCGTTGTATTCGGGATTATCTACAATGGTGCCTTGAAAAACGGTTTTGCGTCAATGCGTGTTGCAAGTGTGCTTGGACAAATTGGTTTAGGCTATCTGTTTGCTGCCACCATCGTACTTTATACAAAATCATTTAATACACGTTTGGCCTGGCTAATTGGCATTTTGGCAGGGATTGCAATTTTGCAACTGGCTGTTCCTGTTCCTGGGTACGGTGCAGGTGTCCTTGATCAGGTAGGTGGGATCAACGCATGGCTCGACAGGATGTTATTACCCGGAAGGTTACATGGCAAGACCTTTGATCCTGAAGGCTTGTTGTGTATTGTTTCGGCAATTACCGTTACACTAATGGGTTCTTTTGCTGGGTCGATCCTTCGTGACGGAGAGCCGGCTTCGAAGCGGAAAGCTGCTATACTTGCCCTCACAGGAGCAGTTTTGGTATCAGTTGCACTTATCCTTTCCACATTTTACCCGATCATTAAAGCTGCCTGGACTGTTCCATTCAACCTGTTAACCTCAGGGATCAGCTTTATGCTCTTGTCGTTGTTTTATTTTTCGATCGATGTTAAAGGTTGGACAAAAGGGATATTTTCTTATAAAATATTGTTTTTTAAGGTTATCGGGATGAATTCAATTACGATTTATCTCGGATCTGCAATTATTGATTTTCGTAAAGCCTCCATGTTTTTCACTGGTTTCCTTGCTGAACCATTGGGAGGATGGATTGTAATCCTTGGGGCAATTGTCCTCGAATGGCTGGTGCTTTACTACCTTTATCAAAAGAAAATCTTCCTGCGGGTTTAACGGTAGGATAGTTTGGAAACAGATAGGATGGGTCATCAATTTTTGAATATGACCCATCTTTTTTATTTCGTTTAACCAAATTTACCTGACAATGGAGGAAAAGCTAAATATATTATTGTCAAAAACGAGTGATTATCTCACTTTATTTCTCGTCTTTTCAATGCCACTTCTGGAAAATAAATTGTCCAAACTCATCGTTTTTTGGGTAGTGATCATGTCTGTCCAAAAGTTATTAAGCCTGAAATATAAGTTTGATTTTAACCTCCAGCGGGCACTTTTACCCCTGCTTTATATTCTTTACATCCTAGGTATTATCTGGTCAGGCAACAAACATGCAGGGTTCTTTGCAGTCGAAGTCAAAGCCTCTTTTTTAGTCTTTCCGATTGTTATAGCCGCTTATAGCCAATATTTTAAAGAGAACCAGATTAAAATATTGATGTCTTTTATTTTGGGCTGTTTTGTTTCCTCAATCATTTGTTTGTCCGTAGCCTTTTATCAATCGACAAGCCTTACTCCGGATGGCCTGGTCTTCAATACAATCGATCACAGATATGCTTCATGGGATTTTGGGGGTAGCCATTTCAGGTTTATCGCACTTTCCCTATTCCTGCATCCCACCTATTTTTCTTCCTATTTGTTGTTTGCTATTGCCAGTTGTGTTGAGATTTTGAGAAGACGAATATTTTCAAACCTTAATCTGAATGGTTTCCTTTGGATCTCAGCCCTTCTGTTTTTAATTATGATTTATCTGCTTTCGTCGAAAGCCCTGATCATTTGCACGATAGCCGTAGTTATAGGTTATGCCTTTATCTTTTTTAATCATGCACACAACCGCTTAACCAAGATTTCAATTGTCGTGGTAGCCGGATTTGTTACTCTGATTGGTTTTCAAAACCCAAGGTTTAAAGCTGTTTGTGAATTAATTGCAAATCCTGAGATCATCTTAGGTGACGATGGTGATGGAACAATTGTTTCACGTATCCACATCTGGAAATCGGGTATGGAACTCATTGGAACTAACTTTTTTTTAGGGGTCGGTCCGGGAGATACAAACAATGAACTGGTTAAAAAATATCAGCTTCACGGCTACAAAGATCCCTTTCGTGTCAATTCAAATGCACACAATCAATTTCTTGAAACCTTCATTGATTTGGGATTGGTTGGATTTTTATTGTTGGTCGTCATCTTGATCTACTCCCTTTACAAATCTGTCGCCAGCAAAAATAACCTGTTCTTTATCTTTCTATGTATCTGTAGTTTTAATTTTCTTTCTGAGTCGATGCTGAATGTCCGGGAAGGGGTTGTTTTCTTTTGTTTTTTTTATTGTTTTTTGGGCGTTTTGGATATCCGGGAGCTGGAGGAAAAGTCGGACCTGAAATCAGTGGTTACTTAATTTGATTTTTCTACTTTTGTCGGGATTATTCATTTCATATAAACTGAAGTTATGTCGGTACAGAAAGAGGTAAAAAGGGTGACGACCCATGTTCTTGCTGAAATGAAGTTGCATGGCGAAAAAATAAGTATGCTTACCGCTTACGACTACAGTATGGCAAAACTTGTCGATCAGGCTGGTATCGATGTTATACTTGTCGGAGATTCGGCATCCAATGTGATGGCAGGGAACGAAACTACGTTACCAATCACCCTTGACCAGATGATTTACCATGGAAAATCGGTAGTTAAAGGTGTTACAAGGGCTTTGGTTGTTGTGGATATGCCTTTTGGGACCTATCAGGGTAACCCGCTTGAAGCATTGAGTTCTGCTATTAAAATTATGAAAATCACACATGCCGATGCCGTAAAGCTTGAAGGTGGCAAAGAGATCATTGAATCAGTAGAACGCATTGTAATGGCTGGAATCCCTGTAATGGGGCACCTTGGATTAATGCCACAATCGATCCATAAATACGGGACCTATACTGTAAGGGCAAAGGAAGAAATAGAAGCAAAAAAATTGCTCGAAGATGCCCATCTTCTTGAGCAAGCTGGCTGCTTTGGGATCGTTTTGGAAAAAATCCCTGCCAGGTTGGGTACCCAGGTTGCCCACGAACTTAAAATACCGATAATTGGGATTGGAGCTGGTGGAGGCGTAGATGGACAGGTACTTGTGATCCATGATATGTTGGGAATGACCCAGGAATTCTCCCCCCGGTTTTTAAGGAGATATTTAAACCTGGCTGCAGATATTACAGGTGCTGTTGGAAATTATATAGCGGATGTTAAATCACGTGACTTTCCAAACGAGAGGGAGCAATATGATTAGGCAACTGGATGTTCTTTTTGAAGACAACCACATTATCGCGATCAACAAACGGTGTGGCGATATTGTGCAAGGCGATAAAACGGGGGACAGAACCCTTGGTGACGAGGTCAAGGAATACCTGAAGAACAAATACAACAAACCCGGCAATGTCTTTCTGGGAGTTACCCACCGTATAGATAGGCCAACCAGCGGAGCGGTGCTTTTTGCCAGGACATCAAAAGCGTTGGTCCGGTTGAACGAGATGTTCCAGGAGGAAGGTGCTATCCAAAAAACCTATTGGGCAGTTGTTGATAAAAAACCAGAGCCTTTGAACGGCACTTTAGACCACTGGTTGGTGAGGGATACCAAACAAAATAAGTCGTTTGCATCTAGCAGCGAAAAGAAAGACTCAAAAAAAGCAAATCTTTCCTACCGTTACCTGAATTCTTCTGATCGGTTTCATTTGCTTGAAATAGAATTACATACTGGGCGACATCACCAAATTAGGGCGCAATTGGCCGCAATTGGTCTACATATCAAAGGTGATTTGAAATATGGTTTTCCCCGGTCTGACAGCGATGGTGGAATCCATCTTCATGCCCGAAAAATTGAATTTATACATCCTGTAAATGGTGATTCCGTTACCATTATTGCTCTTCCACCCAATGGTCCAGTATGGAACTATTTTGTGCAATTGCTTGAATAATAATTAGATGCAATTTTAACACAACTTGTTTCAATTGTATTTCAAAACTATTTCAGTTCTTTGTTGCCCTAATCAATCCCCTTCTAAAAAACGGTGGCTGTAATTTCCGGTCATGATACATCAGGATGTATCCATCCGAATGAGAGGTTTCAAATCCGTTATTTCTTAAAATCTCTGTAAACAGCTTTTCATCATCTTGTTTGTGATAGGTGCAAATGGCTAATTTCAGAAGATGTGCTTCTTGAAGTATTCTTTTGGCTCCCTTTATTAATTGCATTTCAGCCCCTTCAACATCAATTTTTAGAAATGAAACTTTTTCATCCTTGGCAAAATAGTCATCAAGTGTAGTGAAACCTTCGTTTGTGACATCCCCAACGAATTTTCTAACGATCGTAACTTTCTCCTTCCAGGGTTCAAATGTCGCATTCAATGCTTCCACCCATCTTTCATCGCTTTCGAAAAGGATAACTTTTGAAACTTTTTCAATGACACTCAAAGCAAAATTTCCTTCCGCAGCGCCCACATCAACAAGCACATCCCCATGATCAATTTTAAAATCCTTGTTTTCGTAACAGTGGGGACAAACCGGATCCTGCTCTTTCAATAATCCATTGAAAGCTTTTTTGATCCTGAGCTTATTCCATTTCTTCTTGAAATAGAGCCGTTTGCCATCGAGTAGGACATATCTCAAACCTTTCTCCTTATCACGGAAAACCTTAATGTCACCGGGAACATATTTATCCAAGCCAAAATATGGGAAATTTGTCACCTCTTTTTTCCGCAAATAATCAAGGACCGTTTCAATTTCATTGTCTGGCTGGGTAGGCAAATTACCATAATAACTGAATATAGAATTGCGCACTGTCCTTTTAAGCAATACCTTATGGATAAATTTTGGAATAACAGCCCTTAAAAATTTCGAAGTAACAATGCTCATCCTATTCTTTTTTAATATCAATAATCGTTGCTCATTCTGCAATCGCGTATAAATCAAAATGTTTCCATTTTAACATATCGGTTTCGGCCAAAATTGGAATAATTTCAGCATTGGCCTCAAAATCAGAAAAATAATAAAGTGAATAACCTTTATCTTTTAATAGATGAAAATGTTCGAAACGTTCCTCGTTTGTATTGCGGAAAAAACACTCGGTGATGACCACCGGTTTGTATTTGTTCAGTAAGCTGGAAATTGATTTAATAATTTCCTTGTCATAACCTTCCGTATCTATTTTGATCAACTTTAGTTTATCAATGCGTTCGGGGAAATTTTTTTCAAGGAACGATTCAAGTACGATCCCTTTGATTTTATCTTTAAAGGTGTATTTGCCATGTTTACTGCTTTTTTCGCGCGAAATCCCTCCGTTGCTAAACGAAGCTTCCGAAGAATAATAATAAAACTCCTCTTCCTTGTCGGTAATCGCACAATTAAAGGTCTTGATATTGGTTTTCTCGGCGTTCAATTGGGAATTCTTTACCAGGATTTCATAGACAAATGGGTTTGGGTCGAACGAAATGGTTATACCGGTTTTTCCGGTTACCAAACCAAGCTGAAGAGACTCATGCCCAATGTTCGCTCCGATGTCGATGGCGGTATCGCCCTCCTTCAGAAACCGGCTAAAGAATTTTACTCCCGCACTTTCGATTTTCCGGTTCAGGAAAAGGGGGTTCTCCCAACGAGTAAACTTAACCGTACCGTAGTTTTCAATTTCATATGAATTGACGGTTGTAGGATATCTCTTTGTAAACCTTCTTGCAATTTTTCTTTTAAAGGATTTGATAAAATAGCTAATCATAAGTATTATAGTTAATTATATTCATTCTTTATATCGAACAGGATGCAAAGATAAATTTTTATGTGTCTCTGGCGAATGGTTTTTTGATGGATTTTAATCATTTTAATTAATTTTACAGCTTATTTTTATCTAGTTACCTTTTTAAGCCGGGTTAACCACATATCGAATGGAAAAATTATCTGTAGTCATCATTACCTACAATGAAGAGTCGGCCATTGAACGGTGCATTTCATCCGTAACAAAAGTGGCGGATGAAATTTTGGTGGTCGATTCCTTTTCGACCGACAGGACCCGCGAGATTTGCCAGCGTTTAGGAGTTAAATTTTATGAACATCCTTTTGAAGGTTACATTCAACAAAAGAACTATGTCAAATCGTTGGCGAGTTTTGATTATGTACTCTCGCTCGATGCAGATGAGGCACTAAGCGAAACACTCTGTAATTCAATTATTAAAGTCAAACAGAAGTTTGGCTATGATGGTTATTATATGAACAGGATGAACAATTATTGTGGTGTTTGGATCAGGCATGGAAATTGGTATCCCGACCGGAAACTCAGGCTATGGAACCGCAACAAAGGGGAATGGGGTGGACGTAACCCTCATGATCACGTTAATATGCAACATAATACGAGAACAGGATTTTTAAAAGGTGACATTTTGCACTTCACCTATATTTCGATTGAAGCCCACATTGATCAGTTTAACCATTTTACAACAACTTCTGCCCATGAATTATTTTCGGAAAACAGGAAGATCAGCAAAGTTGGGGTTTTGGGGAAAGGCTTTGCAACATTCTTTAAAGGATTTTTCCTGAAATTTGGCTTCCTTGATGGTTATTATGGCATTGCCCTTTGCATCATCAATTCGTTTGCGACATTTATGAAATACATGAAATTAAGAGAGTTAAACAGAAATTCAAATATTTGATCTTTAAATTATAGGAAGTTTAAACCTCATTACAACCTCGCCAGTCTGTTTATTGATTTCTATCGTTTGGTTTTCCAGGCCAAGGTCTTTTCCGGTTGACATTTTAAATAATCCTGCAAGGAATTGCATCCCATTGTTCATCACTTGTTCGACTTCCTGCGCCTTTTGGTCGGCAACCACCTGATTTGATGAAGGCTGCAAATCTTCAACGATTTCAGGGATTTCTTCGGCCACCTCCTCAACCAAGTTAATAACTTCGGGTTCAGATGGTCCTTCCGGCAAATCTACGGGAGAGGTTGTATTTGTAGAAATTATCTCATCCATTTCCTTTTCCAATCCAATGCTTTCGGCAGCCAAAATAAACTCTTCAAGCTGTTGGATAAACTGGGACCTTCCTTTGCTTGAAAAATCGACATAATCCGTATGGCTTGAACTGTCCAGAACCCCATCAAAAAGGCTTTGTTTAACCAACAATCCCGATGCAATTTGTTGCTCGATTGAATTGCGTGTAATAAAATTGAGGATTGTGAGTTTGCTGCTTTTTTGTCCTATCCGGTCGATTCGTCCTATCCGCTGGTTCTTTTTGGCTGGGTTCCAGGGAAGTTCAAAATTAATGAGGGTATCTGCGACCTGAAGGTTGAGACCCGTTCCACCTGCTTCTGTTGATAAGAAAATTTTACAATTCGGATTCGTTTCAAATTTTTTGATGATCTCCCCACGCAATTTGACAGGAACTGATCCATTTAGTTCGACAAACCCTATGTTATTGTCGCGCAACATCCTACCGATCAATTTGTGAACCTTGACCCACTCTGAAAAGATGATTATTTTCTTTTCAGTGTTCTGGATCTCCATTTTTTCGAGAAGGATGTATTTCAATTCATCCAACTTGGGTGATTCGTTGGTTTCTTCATCAATCAGATAGGTGGAATCGCATACCATCCGCATATTGGCCAATAGCAACTGTAAATGCTGGAGATCGTAAGGTGTCATGAATTTTTTACGGATGATCTGAGCGATGCCTTTGGCATAACCCGCATGGTACTCGGCTTGTAAGGGAGAAAGGTTGACTGGGATATTGGTCTGTATGACGTTGGGTAATTGATCTATAACCTTTCTTTTTTCACGCCTGATAAGGATCTGTTCCAACTCTTTATTGAGTTTCTGGAGGTTGTAATAGCCATTGATTTTGTCGCGACGGTCAGGATCAAACAAACAGTGTTGGTAGGAGAATTCCCATAGGGGACCGAAAAAATAGGGATCAATTATGCTAAGAATAGAAAAGATATCAATCAGTCGGTTTTCAATGGGAGTTCCAGTAATTACAAGTGTGTGTTTTGATTTGAGCCGTTTGATGGACGAGGCTGTTTTGGTTTCATAATTTTTTGCCCGTTGGGCCTCATCAAGAATCAGAAAGTCGATTCCTGCTTTGTTGATTGCAAGGTTGTCCCTCAAAATAGTCTCGTAATTGACGATAAAAAACAAATGGTCAGCGTCCTGATATTGGAGTGCCCTTTCATTGGGAAAACCTTGAACAATAAGGGCTTTTTCATCACAGAATTTCTCAATTTCCATTTTCCATTGTCCTTTGAGCGATGCAGGGCATACAACAAGGACTTTTTTGAACCCGAATACCTGCTTCTTTAGCAATGCAGTCCCGATAGCCTGTATCGTTTTTCCAAGCCCCATTTCATCAGCGATGATGGAGGCTTTTCGGAATAAGGCAAACTCAATCCCCTCCTTCTGGTAGGGGAACAATTCAGCATGAATCGCAGAAAAGTCAGGTTTCCATTTGTCGTGCAAATTTTCAAGCAGGTCCTTTTCAAATACCAACTCTATTTTTTCACGCACTTCAGGCCGGATATGAATTTTAGGCAAAGAAACAGATTCGTCAAGAAACCCGAGAAAATTCTTGATCTGGTCCTCTTCAATAAATCTGTTATTTTTGAAATATCTTGAAATAAGTACTTGTTCCTGAAGTGGCAAAGTATGCGGATAAAACCAGGATATTTTATATTCGTTGAGTGGGTCACAAAAGACCTCTATAAAAGGGCCAATTTTATTTAATTTGGTGTAAAGTGCCTTATCTTCTTTTAACTGTTGAAATGCAAACATGATGTGTTTGGTCGTCCCCAATTTATTGAGCCGGGAGTCCATGCTGTCGCTGTAACCGGTTTCGTTTTCAAAATCGCGTAAAAAGATTTTGTACTTTACCCCATTTTCGTTGGTCAGCATATGATCCCCATAAATATTTGAGGCCCATTTTATCCGGTATTTTGCTTTATCTGCTTTTTGTCTTCGTTCTAGCATGACCCGTTTGATCATCCCTTCCCGTGTATATTTCTTATGCTCGACAGGTTCCCTCGGGTCAAGATACTTTAATTCGTTCTCAACTTCGAGCAGGCATGCATATGAATGCTGGTTCCAGCCTATATTTTCCCCTTCAATTGACGGTATTATATCTTCATCAACAATATTCAGGCTACATTCCTTGGAGGGCCTTGATTCAGAAAAATTGACGATTAACTCAAACCTGACTGCCGATTGTGACAGGACTTGACAATCATTGTTGTTAAAGATGATTTCCCCCATTGCTAACTCATTGTTGGAAAGGATTTTGCCGAGTTTCTCAATTTGCTTTTTAATCAGTTGAGGAAGTTCCATATGTTACTGTTTTAATGAATGGGATTGTGATCCTGAATTGGGATTTGTTTGTGAAAAATATTGTGAGACAAAAATTGAGATAACATAAAAAAAGAGACCCAAACTTTCGGGCCTCCTGTATTAAATTTCGCATTGTATCAACCACATTTGGATGAAGCACAGTCCTGACAGATCAGACAACCTTCCTGATAAATCACATTGACTGAACCACATGCTTCGCACTTGGCATCTTCAGCCACAGTACCATTTGGGATGTATTTTTTAAGGGCACGTGCAACCCCATTTTTCCAGGTGTTGATCGATTCGACATCAAACTGAAGGCTGGAAACCAGTTCGACAACTTTCTCAATCGGCATTCCATGACGTAAAACACTGGAAATCAATTTGGCATAATTCCAGAAGATTGGATTGAATTTGTAAGATAACCCTTCAATGGTTGTCTTATAACCACGGGTGTTCCGGTACTGAAAATCATATCTTGAGGCACCAGACTCTTCACGCCCTTTAATAATCCAACCATTCTGAACCGAACGTGGAAGTAGTAATCCGTCCTCATCATCAGCCAAACCAGTAAATATTTCATAAGGTTTGCCCTCGATCAGGCCAATAAAGGCAATCCATTTCTCTTTGTTATTTTGCAACCTGACAATGTCGGCATCCAATATCTCAGGCCGTTTGGTCGGAAAGACGCCATCCTTCTTTTTGTCCTTGGTCGAGATCAAAACGCCAGACCTGGAGCCTTCACGATAAACCGTGACACCTTTGCACCCACTTTCCCACGCAGTGAAATAGAGCTTGTTGACAAGTTCTTCTGTTGCTTCTTCCGGTAAGTTAATGGTAACAGAAATGGAATGATCGACCCATTTCTGGATTTCTCCCTGCATTTTGACTTTTGATACCCAATCGATGTCGTTTGAAGTTGCTTTGTGATAGGGTGATTTTGCAATCAAGGCATCCAACTCTTCGTTGGAATAATTCCTTTTGAGCTCGTGGCCGTTGACTTCCATCCAGGTTTTGAACTTATGGTGGAACACCATATATTCTTCCCAACTATCGTTTGATTCGTCCACAAAATCAACCCTCGCATCCTTATCGTTGGGATTTACCTTGCGGCGCCGTTTATAAACTGGCATAAAGACTGGTTCAATGCCAGATGTTGTCTGGGTCATCAGGCTTGTAGTTCCAGTTGGGGCAATCGTAAGCAGTGCAATATTCCTTCGGCCAAAACGGGCCATGTCTTTGTACAATTCCGGGTCGGCCTGAGCCAGGCGTTGGATAAACGGATTGTTTTTTTCACGTTTGGAATCATAAATCGGGAATGCGCCCCTCTCTTTTGCCAGTTGTACAGATCCGCGATATGCTTCCAGTGCAACAATTTTATGCACTTCTACCGAAAATTCGACGGCAGCTTCTGAACCATACCGCAATCCAAGCGCAGCAACCATGTCGCCTTCAGCAGTAATGCCAATGCCTGTACGACGCCCATTGATGGCCATATTTTTGATTTTTTCCCATAAGTTGATTTCAACGAGCTTGATTTCATCGTCCTCGGGATCTGAGATGATCTTACTGTAAATGGCATCAATTTTTTCCAGTTCCAGGTCAATAATGTCATCCATGATCTGCTGGGTCTGGCGGATATGTTTTTTAAACAGATTAAAATTAAACTTGGCTTTCGGTGTAAATGGGTGATCTACATATGAGTAGAGGTTTAATGCGATTAACCTGCAACTGTCATAAGGGCATAAGGGGATTTCTCCGCATGGGTTGGTCGAAACTGTCTTATATCCCAGATCTGCATAACAGTCGGGAACCGATTCACGGATTATCGTGTCCCAAAAGAGGATTCCGGGTTCAGCCGATTTCCATGCATTGAACACGATTTTTTCCCAAAGCTTGTTTGCATCGGTTTCAACCGAATAGATAGGGTCGGTACTATCGATTGGGTATTTTTGCTGGTACATGGTTTTAGCTTGTACCGCCTTCATAAATTCGTCGTCAATTTTTACTGATACATTCGCACCTGTTACTTTTCCCTCATCCATTTTGGCTCCAATAAAATCACCGGAATCGGGATGTTTGATGGAAACAGACAACATCAATGCCCCACGGCGGCCATCTTGTGCCACTTCACGAGTCGAATTGGAGAACCGTTCCATAAAAGGGACAATCCCGGTAGAGGTAAGGGCCGAATTCTTCACTGGTGACCCCTTTGGCCGGATGTGGGACAAATCGTGGCCAACACCGCCACGTCGTTTCATAAGTTGTACCTGTTCCTGATCCACCATGATGATTCCACCATAGGAATCAGCACCATTTCCAACAACAAAGCAGTTCGACAACGAACCAACCTGAAATTCATTTCCGATGCCAGTCATTGGGCCTCCTTGCGGAACGATATATTTGAAATCTTTGAACAAGTCAAATAATTGATCCTCGGAAAGTGGGTTTGGATATTTTTTCTCGATCCTGGCTATTTCGGATGCCAAACGTCTATGTAGATCGTCAGGTGTCAATTCGAATATGTTACCATAGGAATCCTTCAGTGCATATTTGTTGACCCAGACCCGGGCGGCCAGTTCATCACCTTTGAAATATTTCACGGACGCCACAAAGGCCTCATCCGGGGAAAAAGTTTTTGGCGGTTCATCTTTTGGTTGAGATTTGATCTCTTTCACTTCCATCGCTTCTAATTATTAGGTTGATTTTATTACTTTTATAGACATTCATTAACCCTTATTGCTTTGGTTGCAAGATAGACAGCGTAAAATAATTATCACCACAATTTTTGGAAAAGATTTTAAAAGTTATCAACTGAACTGTGTTAATAGCTTGAAATACAAATTTATACAATTTTCGCGAAGCCAAAAAGTTAACCAAAATGCGAAATTTCGGAAGCGTCAATAGTTTGAGATATACAGATTTACAATTGAAATGAGCGGGAAAAACGACCGGAAGGAGTTGTTAACTAAAAAGGTATTTCACAATTTCTTTTGATGCTCCCCGATTTTGATCGACATAGTCAACAGCACAGGTTGAAGCATCTTTGAGAATTTTGGGATTTGAAAGAAAGGTGTCCATTCGAGATTCGAGTTCTTCATAATTGCTGATGCAAATGGCTGCTCCAAGGTTTATCATGTCGTAGGCTTCCTGGAATTTATGATAATCGGTTCCAAAAATTACGGGTAGTCCAAAAGCAGCAGGTTCGAGGATGCTGTGGATGCCAGAGGTGAATCCTCCACCTACATAAGCCAGTTTGCCGTAACGGTAAACTGAAACCAAATACCCATATCCATCCACAATCAGGACTTCTGCCTTTATCAAACTTTCCTTCGTAGCTTTTGAATAAAGAACATAGGATTTTTCGAGTACATTAACAATCCTATCAAGGTTTTGAGGGGTCACTTCATGGGGTGCAATAACAAATTTGCGGCCAAGAGGAGATTTGTTTATGTATGGGATTAATAAGTCTTCATCTTCTTTCCATGTACTTCCCGCCACAATGACTTTTTCTCCCTGGCAAAAAAAATCAAGTTTTTGCAGGAGGGGTGCAGCGTCTGAAATTTCGCTCACACGATCCAGGCGAGTATCACCTGACATTGATACATTTTTAAAATTGAATTTTAGAAGCAGGTCGTATGACGATTGGTTTTGTACAAAAATATGTTCGTAACTTGCAATGGCATTCAGATACCATTTTCCCCACGGTTTGAAAAAGATCTGTGAAGGCCGGAACAATGCGGAAAAAATGTAGGTGGGTATCCCGGCTTCTTTTAGCTGGGTCAAAAAATGATACCAAAATTCATATTTAATAAAAAATACCTTTTCGGGTTTTACAATTGAAATAAACCTTTTGGCATTTTTCCGGGTATCAAGGGGAAGATAAAAAATGTAATCGGCGTGTTCATAATTTTTCCTCAATTCGTATCCTGAAGGGGAAAAGAAAGTGAGCAGAATTTTGTATTCAGGTTTTAATTTTCGAATGGCTTCTATTACAGGCCTTCCTTGTTCAAACTCTCCTAAAGACGAGGCATGAAACCACAGCAATGGTTCACCTGGTATAATGGTCGCGCTAAGCCGTTTGAAAATATCGTGCCGGCCTTCAATCCATTTTCTGGCTTTTTCGTTCCGAATCGAAGCAATCCGAACCAGCAGGTAATATACAAGTATTCCTAAGTTGTAAAGCCACCTCATTTTTTTATAAATTTGGGTTTACAAATGTATTTCATTTAAGCAAATATACGAAACCAAAAATGTCATTCGTTATTGTTTTGATATCCAATATCATCAGGTAAATTAGGTTCAAAGGAAGCCGCTACGGCAAGTTGGTCGCACCGCTCATTTCCAGGAATATTGGCATGTCCCTTTATCCATACAAATTTTATAGAATGAAGCGGATAGGTGATCAGGAACCTCTTCCACAAGTCACTATTTTTCTTTCCTTTAAAGTTGGTTTTTAGCCAGTTGAAAACCCATCTTTTCTCGACCGAATCAACAACATACTTTGAGTCGGTATAGATTGTGACTTTACAAGGTTTCACTTTTAATGCCTCCAGCCCGGCCAAAACTGCCATCAACTCCATCCTGTTATTGGTGGTGAGTTTGAATCCCTTCGAAAGTTCTTTCCGATAATGACCAGAAATCAAAACAACCCCATAACCTCCGGGTCCGGGATTGCCACGTGCCGCACCATCGGTGTAGATAGTGATTTCAGGATTTTCGGTAACTGCCATAAATTTCTTGTTAAAAATTATGAAGCTGAAGCGATCCGGGAAGTGCAATCCCGATCCGCTCCAGCTTCATATACATTTGAAATGACCGTTCTATCTGACCAGCTTCATCTCGTTGATCAAATGGGTCGCACCAGCGTACTTATCAATTGTCCAAAGGACAAACCGGATGTCCACATTGATACATTTTTGAATTTCAGCCTCATAGGCAATATCGCCGCTCATGGCTTCCCAGTTGCCATCGAATGCGATTCCAATCAGTTCGCCATTGCCGTTCATGACCGGACTTCCTGAATTACCACCTGTGATGTCGTTATTTGAGGTAAAACAAGTATGCAAGGTGCCATCCTTATCCCCGTACTGACCGTAATCTTTGGCATTGTAGAGATCAATAACTTTCTGTGGAAAATCGAAGTCAACATCGCCGGCAATCCCTTTCTCAGGATACCCTTTCAACGTCGTGAAGTAGTTATAATAGGTGGCATCACGGGGCTCATAACCATTTACCTCGCCGTAGGTTAAGCGCATTGTTGAATTGGCGTCAGGATAAATTGATTTGTTACTGTTCATTTCGTTTAATCCGGCAACAAACAATCGCCGGGCCCTTTCAACCTTACCAGTCGATTTGTTCATATCCTGGTTTATTGTATTCAAAGTCTCGAAGATAGAACGCATGGCCACAAAAGCCATGTCTTTTTCAAGGACTTTTAAAGATGGGTTTTTCAGGAACGATTCCATCCTGGTCTTATCGACAAATAGGGATTTATCGAACATTTTTTGAACATACAGGTCAAAATTGCCTTTAAATTTGGATTTCACGACCTCAAAAATCGAAGGAATATATTTGGGAGAGACTTTTGCCGCATAAATTTTCAATAAGGCCCCGGCAACTTTCATGTCGGTGTTGGCATCGTAATCCTTAAAATATTCATCCAACGATTTTTGCACAACCTTTGCTGCGGACTCAATATTGTCTTTATTTTTCCCTTTTAAGGCCTGGTAAAGTGAAGATGCACCAGCTGAAAACCCAAATACTTCTGCCCCACCCAAAAGTGCTTCACGGGCATATTGGGATGCAATTTTTTCATCGACAGTTTGAAAGGCAGCATTGATGGAATCGAGGGCAGTGCCATATTTTGCGATCCTTTCGGGTGATTCGTTTACCCATTTCATAAAGTCCTTTTCGATGGCTTCTTTTTTACCGATCACATTAAGCGCAGCCAGACCTTTGTTCTGGCCGATCGAGTATTTGTAATAGTTTGAACTTCTTGCAAATTTTGAAGCGTACTGTATCCTGGCCTTTTGGCTAGTTGCCATAAAGTTGCTGATAATGTTCAATTTAGCCTCCCTTGCAATAATCCTAACGGTGTTGACAACATCCATAGTATATTTTACCTCTTTGGATGTCCTGTAACGGGTTGTAGTACCCGGATAGCCCATTACCATGGTAAAGTCATTTTTACCAATGCCTTTTAACGAAATCGGAAGAAAATGTTTGGGATGATAAGGAACATTGTCTTTTGAATAAGCAGCCGGTTTGCCATCAGGGGCGCAATAAACGCGGAACATCGAGAAATCGCAAGTATGGCGCGGCCACATCCAGTTGTCGGTTTCACCACCAAACTTGCCCAAAGACTGTGGGGGAGTCCCAACAAGTCGAATGTCTTTAAATGTCTCTGTAACAAATAAATAATATCTGTTTGATTCAAAAAAACTCCGAACTCGTGTTTCGTAAGCTGTTTCACCTTTGGCATCTTTTTCTATTTTTGAAGATACTTCGCGAACTTTACCCATACGAGCCTTATCATCCATATTATCGGTAACACCCGCCAATACCTGATCGGTCACATCTTCCATGCGTATCAGGAAAGTAACCGACTTACCCGGATTGACAAGTTCATCTTCGCGTTTCAGTGCCCAGAAACCATCCCTGAGATAATCGTGTTCAACAGAACTATGCGCCTGGATTTCGCCAAAACCGCAATGGTGATTGGTAAGGAGTAAGCCATCGGCAGATATGATTTCGGCTGTACATGAACCGCGGTCGAGGGCAACCACGGCATCTTTTAAACTTGACTGGTTGATGCTGTATATCTGTTCTGCTGTCAGATTACATCCCATGGCGTTCATTTTCTGAATGTTCAATTTTCCAACAAGCGAAGGTAGCCACATCCCTTCATCGGCTTTGGAGCTTAGGTTAAAAATGAGCACAATGGCAAAGAGAGCTGCTAAACTTTTTTTCATCCGTAACTATTATTATTATGTGTATCTACAGTGACATTCCCGGTTATGAAGCCTGCCATTGCAACTAAATCGTTTATCGGCGCAAATTTAACTTTATTTATAAATGTACATCATTGAAAATAATCATGTGAAAATGATTTTTTAATCATTTGAATTGTTTGACAAATGCTTCCACTTTGTCTGCAATTGAACCCTCCGCTTCCAGTGATTTGATAAAGGCGCTTCCAATGATTGCGCCATTGGTAAATTTAGCTGCAGCATCAAACGATGCACTATCGGATATTCCAAACCCGACCAAAAATTTCGACTTGAGGTTCATCTTGTGGATTCTTTCAAAATAGGCCATTTGTCCCAAGTCAACTTCCGTAGTTTTTACACCCGTGGTAGAAGATGAGGAAACCAAATAGATAAAACCGGAAGAGAGCGCATCGATTTTTCTGATCCTATTTTCTATGGTCTGAGGGGTAATCAGAAAGATATTGCTTAAATTATTGGATTCAAAAAATCCTTTATAGCCCTTGTCAAAGATTTCGAGCGGCAGATCCGGGATGATCGTCCCGTCTATCCCGATTTCACTACATTTCTTACAGAAATTCTCAATCCCATATTGCATTACAGGATTTAGATAACTCATTAATATTAAAGGAATTGATATTTCTTTTCTGATATCTTTCAATTGATCGAACAAAAAGCTGACCGACATTCCGTTATTTAAAGCAATCTCAGAGCTTTTTTGAATCACTGGCCCATCGGCAACCGGATCCGAAAAAGGGATCCCGATTTCGATCAGGTCGGCCCCGTTCTTCTCAAGTTCTGCTATAATCTTCACGGTGTCCTCCAAGTTTGGGTAACCCGCTGTAAAATAGATCGATAATATATTTTTATCTTTTCTCTTAAAGAGTTGTATGATACGGTTTTCCATTGATGTTTGATTTGAAATTTAGTTTTTAAACTTTTAATTTCTGAAATAATTACTTCTTTATCAGTACCAGCAGCAAATTACCAGTAGCCAGTCGCCAGCTGTCAGAAGCCCCTTATTTAACCGATTGATAATATTTAAGATACGCTTCCATGTCCTTATCCCCGCGTCCTGAAACATTGACCACAACCACATCGTCTGGTTTAAAACTGATCATTTCGAGAGCTGCCAAAGCATGTGCCGACTCCAAGGCAGGGATAATCCCTTCACATTGGGTTAAGAATAAAGCTGCTTTCAGTGCTTCTTCATCAGTGGCACTCAAGAATTGGGCCCGTTTTGTGACGAACAGGTTGGCATGCATAGGCCCGATCCCAGGGTAGTCCAAACCAGCCGAAATAGAATATGGCTCAATAACTTGTCCATCAGCTGTTTGCATTAAAAGGCTTTTACTCCCGTGTAGGACACCTGGTTGCCCAAGTGCAGTTGTGGCTGCAGATTCACCCGTTTCAACTCCTTTGCCTGCTGCTTCCACAGCAATTAATTTTACTTCAAGATTGTCCAGAAAATGGTAAAAAGCACCTGCCGCATTGCTCCCACCTCCAACGCAAGCGATGACATAATCGGGAGTTTTCTTCCCAGTCTTTTCAAGGAGTTGAACCCTGATTTCTTCGCTGATCACCGACTGGAACCTGGCAACCATATCGGGGTAAGGGTGTGGGCCAACAACAGAGCCGATAATATAATGTGTGTCAACCGGGTTGTTGATCCAATCGCGGATGGCTTCGTTGGTCGCATCCTTGAGGGTTTTATTCCCGCTTTGTACAGGCCTGACCTCCGCACCCAACATTTTCATCTTTTCGACATTTGGCGATTGACGTGCCACATCCACCGCGCCCATGTAAACGATACACTTCAAACCCGCCCTTGCACAAACTGTTGCCGTAGCCACTCCATGCTGACCGGCACCAGTTTCAGCGATGATGCGTGTTTTACCCAACCTTTTTGCCAATAAAATCTGGCCTATTGTATTGTTGATCTTGTGCGACCCTGTGTGGTTAAGGTCTTCCCTTTTCAGGTAAATATTGGTGTGGTAATGATCTGAAAGCCGGTCGGAAAAATAGAGTGGCGATGGCCTTCCAGCATAGTCGCGAAGCAGTTTGCGAAATTCCTGCTGAAAATCACTACTTTCGATGATTTCCAGGTAGCAATTTTGTAAGGTGTTGATATTCTGATACATCATTTCAGGTATATAAGCTCCCCCAAAAATGCCATAATATCCTTTATCGTCTGATTGATAATTCATTGTTTAATAGTAAATCTATGTGTTAAAAAGTTCGTTGAGCCACTTTAAAAAGGGGATACAAGTTTGAAACTTTGGTAGCCTAATATTTATTTGTTCTTCAAAAGTAATATCGAATCATCAATCTTCCACTAAAACCTCTTCCATAAACGCTTTTAACGTTGGAATATCCTTCAATCCCGGTTCAATCTCAAAACCGCTGTTCACATCAATTGCATATAATTTTTTGTGTGACAGGTGTTTGATGTTTTTAGCATCATCAGGCTTTATCCCACCACTCAGAAAGAATGGTTTTTCTCCTGAATAGTAGTCCAGTTTTTCCCAATCGAATTTTAAACCCGAGCCACCCGGTAATTCACCTGCGGTGTCGAACAGGTAAAAATCGCACCAGGGGCCATAGGGCTTGACAAGTTCAAAATCAAAATCGTTTGAGATGTTGAATACTTTGATCAGTGGGATACCCAACATTTTAAGTCGTTGGCAATAACCCGGAATTT
>Ga0209083_1000073_pt1 | contig 156700 bp, 126 predicted proteins | sample AM7aDNAmetaG_FD_184132 | JGI IMG/M metagenome (GOLD analysis project Ga0209083, IMG submission 184132) | Freshwater microbial communities from Finland to study Microbial Dark Matter (Phase II) - AM7a DNA metaG (SPAdes) (version 3) | ecosystem: Environmental > Aquatic > Freshwater > Lake ... | reverse complement strand
ACCAAGCCTCGATGGTCTTCTCGCCGACCAGCCGCCGCCTTGACCCGGGGATCGCATACTCCCGCAGCGCCAACTCGCGAATGATCTGCTGCAACTCGCCCCGGTCCAGCCGCTCGCGGCTGACCAGCATCCAGCTTTGGCATTTGCGGTTTGACGACTTCCGGGTTGTTTCAAACCCATTTGATTCCGCATGGACTGGAACATGGCTTTTCGGAGATGACTATGGCGGTGTCGTTGGGGGTGATGGGTGCAACGGACATTCTAGGGACCATCGCTTCGGGATGGATTTGTGACCGTTTCGGAAAACGGGGGCCGCTGGCGGTCTATTACCTGTTACGCGGCGCATCATTGCTCGCCTTGCCCTATATCAATGGCACCGGTGAATTAATGCTGTTTTCGGTTTTCTACGGGCTGAACTGGCTTTCCACCGTTCCCGCGACTTCGGCCCTGACTGCCGATTTGTTTGGAAAACAAAACGTCGGCACCGTGTTTGGTTGGGTTTTTTTCGCCCATCAGCTTGGCGCGGCGGTCGCGGCCTATTGTGCCAGTATTCTCCACCGTTGGGGCGGGGACTATGCATTTACGTTTTCAATGGCCGGGGTGTTCGCAATGCTTGGCACTGGCCTCGTCCTCTGCATCCGGCGTGAATCCTATGTTCCGGTAAAAATAGGATGAGGATTCTCGATACGTTGTCGATGCTCATGGTTGACGGGATGACAGAAACTGCCGCATCAATCGGCGGCTGTGTTTTGTTTGGATATCCGTCGATTGCAAACCTGTTTTAAAAAATGATACGCTCCCTATCATGAACAATCCGTCAAGACTATCGCTCTGTGTAAAACCGCAACTGTGGCACCGGGTCTTCCCCATCATCCGCAGCGTGCCTGTATGAATTCATAGAGTTCTCAACTTAAGCACTGTGGGTCATCCGCAGTCGATTGTGCATGCTCGTGACCCGCATTCAACAGCAAAGGTCCTTATGCCAAAAGTCAATACAAACGAAATAAGCCGTAAAGCCTCAGTGACGGGAAGCCTGTTCGTGGCACTTGCCGCCTTTGGCTTTTCCGCCAAAGCCATACTAGTCAAATTGGCTTATCTCCACCAAGTGGATGCGGTGACCCTGCTCGCTATGCGCATGGCCTTTGCACTGCCTTTTTTTCTGCTGATGGGGTTATGGAAGTCGGTTCCTAATCGAAACAAAATAAGTTGGGTTGATGCAACCGCAGTGGCTGGCCTGGGGCTGTTGGGGTATTACCTCGCCAGCTTTCTTGACTTTTGGGGGCTGCAATTCATTTCCGCTGGTCTAGAACGGCTGATTCTTTTTCTATACCCCACCTTGGTTGTCATTTTCTCCTTCCTGTTCTTGGAACGGCCTATCAAGTGCAAGGAAATCATAGCGTTGATTCTGAGCTATTTGGGCATAGCGTTGGTTTTCCACCAACAGATTGCCATCGGACAACCCGACATGATGTTTGGTTCAAGTCTGGTCTTTGGCAGCACGGTTGCCTATGCGGTTTATCTGATGGGCAGTCACCGTGTGATTAACAAGCTTGGTCCTAGGCGGTTTACCGCATATGGGATGACAATCGCCTGCACGGCTTGTCTGGCCCAATTTGCCTTGACCCATCCGATTACGGCACTTCGGGCTCCTGCACCCGTCTATGCACTTGCTTTGGGCATGGCGGTATTTTCAACGGTGATGCCATCACTGCTCCTATCCATGGGAATACAGAGGGTTGGCGCAAGTCAGGCATCGCTCATCAGCAGCATCGGCCCCGTCGCCACCATCGCATTGGCCTATGCCGTGCTGGGCGAAGTAATGGGAACGGAACAGTTGCTGGGTTCTGCACTCGTTTTGACCGGGGTGCTCGTTGTCAGCATTGGAAGGAATTAACAGGTATTCACGCATTGCAAAATGTCATTGAGCCGATATCATTGGATTTCAAACATCTTTTTTGCAGCCACCGAAAAAGTCCGACAAAACGTCAAGGTTAATGCTAGACAACCCCCTTGTCTAATAGTGGTGTCCCTGGCGTTTTCCGTGCGCTGCTACGGTCACAGGATGCTAAAAAACCCGCCAGCGTTATTGTCCGTTTGTGCAAAATCACCCTGTTATGGATGAACGGCTGGAATCTCCGAACGGCAACCCACGGATAACATCCCTCCCAGGGATGTTATCCGTAGTTTTACGGCAACCGTATTGACCCAAGCACCACCCGCACTTGGTGCAGTTCTCCGTCATCCTGCAATGTAATGCCATTGCCGTTCAACTGGCGTTCCCCATCAAGCTCGATCATGGCAATGCCGCGAGCCACGCCGTCCGGGTTTTCAACCGTGATTTCATAACGGGCGCTTCCATGCCGGTAAAACATTTTGTAACTTCGCCATGCCTTGGGGATGCAGGGGTCAAACACCAATTGTCCGGCACGGACCTGTAGGCCCAGGCTCGATTCCACCCCGGCACGGTAGAACCACCCGGCGGACCCAGTGTACCAAGTCCACCCGCCCCGGCGCACATGGGGCGGTTCGGCATAGATATCCGCAGCCAGCACATAGGGTTCGACCTTATAGGCGTAAACGCCGGTGCGGGTGGCCGTGCGGTTGATCGGGTTCAACATGCGCAGCAGTTCCGCCGCTTGGTCGCCTTCGCCTAGCATGGCGTAGGCGATGGCGGACCAGATCGCTGCGTGGGTATACTGACCGCCGTTTTCTCTGACACCGGGCGGATAACTCTTGATATAGCCAGGGTTCCGCTCGGTTTTGTCGAAAGGCGGGGTGAACAGTAACACTAGGTCATCGCCGTAGCGGACAAGGTATTCCCGTACTGAATTCATTGCCCGACGCGCCCGTTCGTCATTGGCGGCATCGGAAATGACCCCCCAGCTTTGGGCAATCGAATCGATGCGGCACTCGGCGTTAGCGGCGGAACCCAAGGGTGTGCCGTCATCGAAATAGGCGCGCCGATACCATGCCCCGTCCCATCCGTCCGCTTCCACCGCAGACTTCAATTGAATGTCGTGTCTGCGCCAGCGAGTGGCGCGTTCGTGCTCCCCACGCAACTCCGCCACATTGGCGAATTCCGGAAGTGTGGCGAGATGGAACCATGCCAGCCACACGCTCTCACCCTTGCCCTGGTTGCCGACTAAGTTCATACCGTCATTCCAGTCGCCGGTCCCCATCAAAGGCAAACCGTGCATGCCCGTTTTCAGGCTCAGGTCGATCGCACGGGCACAATGCTCGAATAGGGTTGCTTGTTGTGACGACCGGCCCGGCTCGAAATAAGCGTCCTCTTGATCGGGTTTCAACGCAGGCCCCTCCAGAAACGGCAACGCCTCATCAAGCACCCCGGCATCGCCGCTTACTTTGATATAGTGGGATACCACATAGGGTAGCCAGATACGGTCATCGGAAAAATGAGTCCTTACGCCGCGACCGGTGGGCGGATGCCACCAATGCTGCACATCGCCCTCGACAAACTGACGCCCTGCTGCGAGAAGGATATGGGCGCGCGCCAGATCGGGCCTGGCAACCACCATCGCCATGCTGTCCTGTAATTGGTCGCGAAAACCGAATGCCCCGCCCGCCTGATAGAAACCGGCCCTAGCCCACATCCGGCAGCTAAGGGTTTGATATAGCAACCAACGGTTCAACAGGAGGTCGAGTTCCCGGTTCGGTGTTTCCACCTGAATCTTGGTCAGTGTTTGCTCCCATGACTGCGTCACCTTGGCAAACGTCATCGTCGTCCCGGTTGCCCGGTAGCGTTGGATCAACTCGGATGCCTGCACACGGGACTGGCCTTGCCCCAAAAGGAAGACGATCTCGGTATTCTCGTCTGGCTCAAGTTCGATCACTGTCTCCAGTGCCGTGCAAGGGTCCAGCCCCGCACCGACGCGATTCTTCAGTGACTTGGGTCCCAGCAAGCCCGCCGGTGCATTCAGGCTCCCGTTGCGGCCGATGAATTCAGCCCGATTACCGGTCCACCCGGTTTGCCTGCCGCCTAGATCGGCGAAAGCGATGTGATGGCCGAACTCCACGCTCCAAGTGTTATACGCGAACATGGCCCCCGTTTCGATATCACGTTCAGTGATGATGTGGGGTGCGTTCACGGCCCGTGAGGTACCGAGCACCCATTCCACATAGGCCGTCACTGAAAGCCTTCGGCTTCGCCCGGAAACATTGGTCAACGTCAAAGACGATATCTTGACCGGGTCGTCCGGTGCGACAAATTGCAGCAACTCGCTATGAATCCCATGGGATGAATGCTCGAAACGGCTATAGCCTTGGCCATGGCGGATCACATAGCTGGCCTTTTCGACACGGATCGGCAGGGCGGTCGGGGTCCACAATTCGTTGGTCTCATCGTCGCGTATATAGATGACCTCCCCTGGCGGGTCGCTGACCGGGTCGTTAGACCAAGGTGTCAACTGGTTTTCGCGGCTGTTGCCACACCAAGTGCAACCGCTTCCCAACTCCGACACCATGAAGCCGAAGCCAGGATTGGCGATGACATTGACCCAGGGGGCCGGTGTCCACTGCCCCTTGTCGAGCACGATCACATATTCGCACCCGTCTTCGGCAAACCCTCCCAGCCCGTTGAAGAATTCAAGCGGGGGTAGCGTTAAGGCGGGCCAATTGACGACAGGAAGGGGCAAGGGATTCTGTGCAACGAAAGCGGCGGGCGGTCGGGGATGCCGCAACAGTTGTTCGGCCAACGTGCCACGGTTGCTGGCAAGCACCGCCCGTGCGGTCGTTTGCAGCAGGAGCCTTTCTTCCTCAGTGAACAGTTCGATCCGCATGACAAGAATCGCCCCTTGGTTTTCATGCGCATGAGAGGCAGAAAGTGCCTGGTTCTCCCGCACCATGCCTTCCAATAGGGTCTGTAGGTACTCGACGTAAGACGATTCTTTTTCGTTCAAAATCACCAGATCGACGGCAAGCCCTTTCATGCGCCAATATTCGTGGGCGCGTAGCAATTGCTCGACGAGGGTGCGGTCCTCAGGCTCTGTCACACGCAGCAATACGATTGGCCGGTCTCCCGAAATGCCGTGGCGCCAAAGCCCGGTGACGTTCAGGGAATTCATCTGCATCAACTTAGGCGAGGGGCGCAGCGAGGGGTCGGCATAAAGTAAGCGGTTGGCCAGGTATTGAAACAATTGGGCCTCGTCCGGCTTGGTGCGCAGGTGATGCAATTGCACATGGGCATGTGTCCACGCCAAAGAGGACACGCGGTCCCACGCAGCCACGTTGTGGTATTTGTCGGCCAAGTCCTCAACCGTTTGGCGCGAGGCGGCGGCCAAGGTGGTGAATGTCATGTGTTCGGTGGCACCCACCGCAATGTGAACCCGTGTGCGCAGGCTGAATATCGGATCGAGCACATTGCCGACCGTGTTGGTCAGGGGGCGGCCATCCATCACCGCGACTGGGTTTCTCAGCGTTTGTCCGCGCCCGACAAAGCGGGCCCGGTCAGTCTCGTATTGAAACCCGTTGCCGTTTTGGCCAGAGGCCATCACATGAGCTACCCAGACTGTCGGGTCGCTGGACTCACGCGGGTGTCGCTGCGCGATAAGGCCGCGCACTTTGGGCAGATACTCGGTTTGGACAAACAGGTTGGAAAAGGCGGGATGCGCAATATCCGCAGAAAGGGGGGCAAGTACGATCTCAGCATACGAGGTGATTTCGATTTCCCTCGCATGTATTCCGTTATTGGTCAAACTCAGGCGACGGATTTCCGCATCGTCCATGGGCGAGACGACAATTTCCAAGGTGCATGAAATGCTTCCGTCCGTGCGGGTGATGCGGACGCGGTCTTCGACAAAGACCGCCTCGTAGTGGTCGGGAACCTCCGCCGTCGGCTGATAACCGGCGGACCACACTTGACCAGTTGCCACATCGCGTAGATAAATATAACTGCCCCAACTATCCCTTGTCACGTCTTCACGCCAGCGCGTCAACGCCAAGCTTTGCCAAACGCTATAGCCCGACCCGGCGGCAGTGACCATGACGGCGTAACGTCCGTTGGACAGCAGGTGTGCGGAAGGCACCGAAGAGGTGGGCGATGGCACACGCCGAACTGGCGGTTGCACGGATTCCTTGACCTCGGAAAGGGCTTGAAGGAACGGCAGCTCACTGGTGTCCGCGCCATGCGGGATGCGTTCCTGCAAAAGCAGCTCGGCGGCCTGGATCAGCGGTGCGCGATGGAAACGGTGGCGCATCCCTCCGTCATGCACCACATTGGCGAAGGCCACTAGCGACATGCCTTGATGGTGGGCCATATAGCAACGGATGATGGCGACGCGCTGGCCTTCCTCAAGACGGACAGGGGTGAAATCAAGTGCTTCATAGAAGCCTAAACGGCCTAAAGCACCCTCCTTTTCCAATCGCCCGAAATTTTCCACGGCGGCATGGGGAAGGTACATTGCGGCCAAGGCCGTGGCGTAGGGTGCAATCACCAGATCTTCGCCGAGTCCGCGCTTCATCCCGAGGCCGGGTACGCCAAAAGCAGAATACTGATAGGTGAAGGCGAGGTCGCGGACATTGAACGCCGACTCCGAAACGCCCCAAGGCACACCGCGTTCCTTGCCATATTCAATCTGGCGCTTTATCACCAAGCGGCAAGTCTGGTCGAGCAGGCTGTAACGGCGGGTAAACGTCACTAGGGATGGCATCAAGTATTCGAACATGGATCCCGACCACGATAACAACACAGTGCCATGTGCGGCGCGTGTGACCCGCCGCCCCAAGTGGAACCAATGCTTGCCCGGTACATCGCGCTTGGCGATGGCGACGAAACTGGCGAGGCGGGCCTCGGAGGCAAGCATATCGTAATAGCTGGGATCGAGGCTCCCCTCCGCCACACGGTATCCGAGCGAGAACAGGTGGCGCTCCGCGTCATAGAGAAAGCGGAAATCCATTGCATGGAAAAAAGCGTCTATCTGTGCAGCCATGTTTTTAAGTCGCCGGGAAAGCGCCCCGGCCTGCTCCCCGCTACGCCGCAACGCTAGCGCCAATTCTTTCTGTACACTTGATGCCGCAAGCCCTGTGGGTAATGCTTCAAGATCGGTCAAACCTTGCGTGTAGCAATCTGCCAAATCGCTCAGGCCAGTCTCCAGCGTCAATTGTTTCCGTAATGCTGTGTAATGAACGCCAGGTGTCGCTGATTCCGCGCTAGCATCGAAACAAGCTGATAGATGAATCCAAGGGACTAGGTTATCCACATCGCGGGTATGGGAGCGGATGTCGTCGCACAGCAACCTAGCCCATGCCAGCACTTCGCTTTCGCCCACATCGCCGCGTTCGGCGGCAAAGGCCTGCGCCAGGTCCAACAGCGTTTCGGCGCAGAGTGTCAACTGCCGCCACAGTTGGCTCCAGCCATCCGGGTTGTCAGGATGGCTTCCCAGCAGTTCCTTGATGACGGCTATTTTCTGACACAGTTCTTGCCGAGTGACGGTGAGGGTGCGCCGGTCATCGGCAATGTTGGCGAGCGCGTCCATTAGCAATTGATGAGTATTCGCCAGACCTTCCAATGCGTTGGGAAACGCGAGCGGTCGTGTCAGAGTTTCCCGGCAGGCTTGGCTCAAGGCGAGTAGATGCCCTGCTAGGTTGCCGCTATCCACAGTCGATAAATAGCGGGGTTCCATCACCTGCAAACTGCGGGTGTCATACCAGTTGAAAAAATGGCCATGTAGGCGTGGCAGTGCTTCGAGTGTTGCCAGCGTGGCTTCAAGCCGGTCGATGCTGTCCATCAGCCCAAGCCAGCCGAAATCACGGGCGGCCACGACAGACAATAGGTAGAGGCCGAAATTGGTGGGCGAACTGCGATGCGCAATGACGGGTTGCGGGTCTTCCTGAAAATTGTCCGGCGGCAAGGCGTTTTCCTCCGCCGTCACTAAGGTCGTGAAAAAACGCCATATCCGCCTTCCTATCAGGCGCAATTTCACACTATCCTGGGGCAGCAGCGATTCAGCCTGATCAAGCCTGGGCGGGAGGCTCAACAAGCGGGCGACGACCGGCGCCAACCACCATAATAGCAGAAATGGCGCGGCAATTTTGATGCCGACAGGATTGCACAGCAGCACCACGACACCGGCTGCGATGACGACCATAGACGAGTGGCCCAGGGGTCGGGCTAGGTTTTTCAGTGCATGGTTTGATGCTGCCTTGGCCTGCAAGGCGGTGACCCACTTCAACAATCGACGCCGGGTAATGAACAACCGCACCAGAGTGCTGATAATGGCATCCATCATCAGCCAAGCGTGTTGTGCGAGTAAGGTCAATGCCACCAGGCTGTTGCCGAGTGCCCATAGCACGTCCTCTCCTGTCGTGCGCAAATGGGTGCGAAGCGAGATGCCCCGGCGAAGGGACGTGAACCCACCCGTGATCGCCAGGATCACCGGCAAGGCCAACGCCATCAGCACGAGGCCCATTAGGACAGCCTGCGGTGCATTCGGGATGGCCCAGCTTGCCACCAGTGCAAAGAAAGCCGCCGGGGCAGAGAGGGAGCGGCGCAAATTATCCAGCATCTTCCAGCGCCCGACCAAGGGCATCCCTTTGCCTTGTTGCCCACAAATCCAAGGCAACAGTTGCCAATCGCCCCGTGTCCAACGGTGTTGCCGGGATGCGGCAACCTCCGTATGGGACGGAAATTCTTCAAAAAATTCGATATCGCTAACCAGTGCGCAACGCACGTATACGCTTTCGAACAGGTCGTGGCTGAGTTGGGTGTTGTCTGGCACTCGCCCGGCCAGCGCAGCCTCAAAGGTGTCTACGTGATACAAGCCTTTGCCGCTGTAAGTGCCGAGCGCGAAAAGGTCTTGATAAAGCTCGGACACCGAACTGGCATAGGCATCCGTGCCGGATGCCCCCGCAAAAATCTGATGAAACATTGATCTCTCCTGCCGCAGGGGCAAGGTCGGTGTCACACGAGGCTGAAGAATGCCATAGCCCTCCACGACAGCTTGGGTTTTGGGATCAAACACCGGACGGTTCAGGGGATGGGCGGCCACGCCCACCAATTGGGATACGACGCCCATGGGTAGCTTGGTGTCGGCATCCAGTGTGATGACATAACAGATGCCTGACGGGACGACGGGGGGCTTGCCGTCCATCGGTAGAAAGGACGTATCGGTGGCGCCGCGCAACAGGCGGTTGAACTCGTGCAACTTGCCGCGTTTGCGTTCCCACCCCATCCACTTGCCTTCACCGGAATTCCATAAGCGTTTGCGGTGGATTACAAAAAATCGTTGCCCTCCGTATTTGGCATTGAGCGCGGCCACTGTGGTCGCGGCTACGCCCAACAGCCGGTCGTCATCCGGCATCGTCTCAAAATCGGCATCTGTCCAATCGGACAATAGGGCGAAGTAAACCTCACCGCCTGGATTGGACAGATAGCGGATTTCCATCTGCCCGATCTGCTCCCTGATGCCCACATCGTTGGTGAACAGCGTCGGCACGACAACAAACGTACCCAGCGATTGTGACACCCCGTCCTGCAGATCGAAGCGTGGCAGGTAACGCGGCGGAAGGCCCGCAATGATAAGCCGGTTCAGGAAGCCGACAGCGATATCCGATGCCGGAAACACGCCGAACAGCGCAAGCAGGAACAGCGGAAACCCGCCTAGCCCCGCAGCAAAGCTAGCACCCATGGGAAGTGCGAGCAGCAACAGCGTCAGCAGGCCAAGGCTACCCATGTAAGCGAGTCCGGCATGGGCGACACAGGTGCGCAGCAGCCGTTGCCTGAACTTTGGTTGAAACCCGACATCCCGTTCGAATGCATACCGACCGGCACCGATCAGGTAATAACCCGGTTCCTGCAGTCGTGCGTGGACAGCGGAAGGCCCGACGACCTGCCTGACCTTGGCCATAACCTTCTGGGCAATCTCCTCCTCCGCATGCGGCGAACGCCTGGCGAGATCCTCGATGGCGTGGCGGTAACGGTCACGGGTCAGAAAATCCATCGCCGCATAGCCTTCGTGGGTGCGCAGGCACTGGTCAACCAGACTCACGCTCTCGATGAACTGGGGCCAGTCGAATGCGGAAATGGCGCGCATGCTGGTGATGATGTTGCGAGCCGTCAGGTTGTCGGCGATCTGGTCGGCGTGTTCACGATGCACGATTTCATCAAGGCTGACACCTTCCTCGTTCAACCATTCATTGAGGAAATCGAGCGAGTAAGCGGCCCCTGGATGCGGGTCGTGCAAGCGTTGCAGGATTTGGACCGCGAACGCCTGCCGCAACGGGGCGGCAGGCAATATAGCCACAGGAAGCGGCAGATCGGGTTTGTCGGTTTGATCGGCGGCTTGTTCGATCTGATCAACGAGCCCATCCGCCTGACTGCGCCCGGCTTGGGATCGCATGATGCGGACCGCCAGCCGACGCAGATTTTCGACTAGCAACAGGCGTAGGGTAATCGGTATTGCCCAGAGTTCGCCGAGCGTCAGTGGCTCGACATTTTGATAGGCATTCACGAAGAGTTTCAGCAAGTCCGGGTCGAAGCGGCTGTCGGTATGGGCCACTAAGGCCCAGGCAATGCCATAGACGCGGGGATAGCCTGCGAGTAAGCCTTCGGCCAACTTGGGCAGCTCACGGTAATAGCTTGCGGGCAAGTCGTTCTGAATGTCGCTGACCTGCTCCTCGATTACATGGAAATTATCCAGCAGCCACTCTGCCGCCGGCGTGACGGCATGTTGCTCATAGACTTCCTCGGCGACGGCTTTATAGGTTTCAAGTAGCACCCGTGAATTATCGCGCACCCTCGGAATCAACTTTTTCCCTTCCTTATTGCGGCTGATCTTTTGCGCTTTCGCCAAGCTCACTGCATGTTCTGCCAGTCGTTCGGTGCTAAACAGCTCAAACCGGATGGGTGTATCGTCACCCGGGTGATCGACCCTGGCATGATGCCTTTGTTCTTGCCGCCTTCCCATAGATTGATTCTCCTGACCCTAAATAAATATAGTAATCGAGGCCTTGCTCATCGTTCAGCCCACCCAATGTGGAGTGCGGCGACTCGTCGCCGCACTCCACAAACTCATCCATCGGGCTGAACGATGACCAAGGCCGAAATCGATAAACAGCGTTGAGTTGATTTGTGTTACGGACACAGGTTAGCCACAAAATCAGGCATGGTCGGTACGATGGCGCACATAGTGCTGGTGTGTCGGCGAAAAGCACGGGAATACCGTATAATCAATGCCGTGAGCGCCCGAAGTAGTGGCTTGGCAACCGAGAATCTAAACGCCTGGATCGAACAAGCGGCTGCTTTGGCGCAAGCAGGCATCCCTTAAAAACCGCCCACGGCCGGTGGCGCTGACTTTTCCGGCCCAACCATCCCATACGCAACCACACCACAGGAGACACGGAGATGGCCGACACCGAAAACGAACTTCCTGCAATTCCCGGCCTGGACATGGTCGGGCGCGGCATTTATCTAAGGCCGCAGCAGCCCTTCGAACTGAAGGGTGTCCTGTTCCGTCAGGACGACCACCAAATCTACCCGTCCAAGGAGACCGGCCAAAGCTACCGCGTACCGGCCGGCTACGAGGTCAACGACAGCCCTCCGATGCCGGCCTCGCAGGCGCTGAACCAGATGCGCATCGAAGAGTCCTGGGAGCGCTTTGAGAAGACCACTAGCCTAGACGTGTCGACCGCCGTAGGCAACGGGCCGTTTAGCGTTGACGTTAACGCCAGCCAGACCGGCCAGTTGCGCAGCGAGGAAGAGGCCTACTACGCCCTGCGCAACTCCTTTATCCCGCTGTGGTCGGTGTACATCCCCGATGATCGCCGGTTTGTCGGGGATGATTTCGACCTCGACATCCCCACGCCCTTCGATCCGTCCGAGCGCCGCGCCTACGAGCGCTTCTTTGACCGCTTCGGCACCCACTACATCAAGCGCGTTTGGGTCGGCGGCAAGGCCACGCTGGCATTCACCATCGCCAAGTCGAAGGACATGAGCAAGGAGGACATCAAGGCCGGCATTAAAGCCAGCATGGCCGGAGCGGGGTCGGCCAGTTCCAACGCCAGCTCAAACAGCGCCAAGGAAAAGCTGCAAAACAACTCCGAATGCACCGTGTTTGGCAAGGGCGGCGACGAACTGAAACTGGCGACGCTCAGTTCGCTGGACGAGGCCCGTTACAACGAATGGCTGGCGACGATCAAGGATAACCCGCAAGTCATCGAATTCGATGCCTGTGGCATCTGGACCTTGGTCGACGACGACGACAAGGCCAAGGCACTGCGTCAGGCTTACATCGAGGCGACGGTGTTCACGCCGCTGCGGGTGGTGTTCAACCTCGACAACCGCGTCCACGTGTTCCGTGGCAAAAACTGCTTCTCCTACAACCCTGACACCATTGAAACCACGCAGTTGCGGCCGGTCAAGGAAAAATGGCCGATGTTGGCCCAGGTTGGCTTCGAGCAAGTGGATGCAGCCTTTCTGGGTAAATACCTCGTGTCGTCGAAGGGCGAGGACTTGAGCCGCAAACTGTATTTCTTCAATCGCGGCAGATACATCCGCGTGGATGTCGACACCATGGCCATTGACCCCGGCTACCCTAAAACCATCGCCGAAGGCTGGCCGGGCGTAAGCTTTGAGCGCATTGATGCCGCTTTGAACGTTTCGCCGGAAGCCTTGTATTTTTTCCTAGGCAACCAATATGTACGCTTCAACATGCTGAAGAACCAAGCCGAGGAAGGCTACCCCGAAGCCACATCCCAGCGCTGGGCGGGCCTAAGCTTCGACCGCGTCGACGCGGCGGTTTACTGGGGCAACGCCAAGGTGTTCTTCTTCCGGGGCAACCAGCACATCCGCTACGACATGGTGACCTACCGCGCCGACCCCGGCTATCCAAAATTCATCTTCGGCAACTACGTCGAAGACTGGAAGTTCTTCGACTAAACAGGTGACGTATGCCAGAAACCGCAACCCCATCCAAAGCCGCCTTGGCGGAACAATCCATCAAAAAACACATGCTGGCCGCAGTGGCCGTCGGCGTGACACCCCTACCCTGGGTTGAACTGGCCGCTCTGACCGGCCTGCAACTCAACCTGCTGCGCTGCCTTGCCAAGATTTACGCGGTCGAATTCTCCACCCAGATCGGCAAGTCAGCCATCGGTGCTCTGGTCGGCAGCGACCTGTCCGTGGCCTTGTCGGTCAGTCTTGTCAAGGCGTTACCCGGCCCCGGCTGGGTCGTCGGCGCGGCTAGCGTCGCGCTGCTCGGCGCGGCCTCCACCTATGCCCTCGGCAAGGTCTTCGTGCAGCACTTCGAGTCTGGCAGCACCTTCCTGACCTTCGACCCCGCACAGGTCAAAGCCTACTATGCCCAGCAATACGAGCAAGGCAAAGAAGAGGTGCGGAAAAACTTCGCCGGTCTGAAGCCTTAAATCCTTTGAGAGTTTTGTCCGTTCGTATTCACCACCCCATAGCCTATTCTCATTCTAATAAATCATGAACAACCCACCTCAAAGCCAGAATCGCCTATGGTTACTCCCTGTTTTGTCAGGTGTGCTGATAGGTACTAGCTATATCCCTTTTCTTCCGTGGGCTTCGCCGTTTTGCTTCGTGCCGCTATGGATATTCTGGCAACGGCAAACCAGCTTGAAGAATGTTTTTTTCGGCGGACTCATCACTTCTTTTATTTTTACGTGGATCGGATTCAATTGGGTCACCTACCTGTTACATGAATTTGCCCAATTGGATTGGCCTTTGGCGGCGCTCGGCATGATGGCTTTTGCCCTGTTGGCTCACTTGTTCGTTCCCTTGGCCGGTGTGCTGTGGTTCTTAGGTCAACGCCAATATCAATGGTCGGAACGGCTTTCACTCGGTTTGATGGCGTTGATTACCGCCTTATGCGAAGCCTACTCGCTGACCCTGTTTGACTGGAACTTCGGTTATTCTTGGTACGGGGCCAATTTACCCATTTACCATTGGGCGGAAGCGGTCGGCTTTCGCGGACTCAGCGCGGCGACCATACTGGCTAATCTGCCTTTGTATTATGTCTGGCGCAAACGCAAACATAGCGGCGGCCCGATCCTTCTGGCGATAGTCGCGTCCGGCTTTCTTCTCTTGAACCTTTCAGGAATTTGGCTCAAGAATCGCCTTCCCCCGCCAGATGCCCATTTAACAGCCTTGCTGGTTCAGGGTAACATAGGCAATTCCGAAAAACTGGCAGCCGAGTTGGGGAATGGCTATCCGAAGGCAATAATTAAGACCTATACCGATTTGACTGACAAGGCGCTCGCGGCCACCAAGACAAAAATCGATTTTGCCTTATGGCCGGAAACCGCTTTCCCTGCGCTATTGGGCGAGGATTTCAAGTTCAAAGACTATCCCCTAATCTTGAGCGAATTTCTAAAGGACCGTCAGCTTGCGCTGGTTACGGGTGCGTACAGCATCGACCGTCCCTCGCGTATGATTACCAACTCGCTCTTTGTGCTTGACCAGAATGGCGAGATTGTACCGCCTCACTACAGCAAAACCATTCTGCTTGCATTCGGCGAATACATCCCAGGCGAGGGAATATTTCCGCAGATACGCGACTGGTTGCCACCGACGGGTCAATTTGCACGGGGCGCGGGCCCCACCACATTGCTCAAATTGAAAGGCTACTTAATGGGGGCGCAAATCTGCTACGAGAGCCTGTTCCCGCAGTTTGCCCGCTCGCTGGCTGATCTTGGTGCCCAATTCATCGTAAATGCCACCAACGACTCTTGGTATGGTATGTGGCAGGAGCCATATCAACACATGTATATGACACTCGCACGCGGCGTGGAATTTCGGAGGCCGGTGTTGAGGGCCACCAACACCGGCATTTCGGCGGTGTCACTGGCCTCAGGAGAGATATTGGAACGCTCGCCGTTGCATGAAGAGTGGACTGGCGTTTATGAGATACCCTATCTGAAAAATCCACCTGCGACCTTCTATCAGAGGTGGTTCTGGCTGGTTCCTTCTTTGCTATGGGGAACCCTTGCCATTCTGATCGGAATAGGGCGCAACTCTGCGCGAAAGAAAGCCAAGCTAGCCGGAGAAACTGACCAGCCGAACTATAAAGCGTCCTGATTAGGAATGATGTTACCAAACCCGAAGGCCGTAGCCCGGATGGAGCCGCTTGCGGCGCAATCCGGGTTTGTTGTCAGCGGGGTTCTTCCGGATTACGCCGCAAGCGGCTCCATCCGGGCTACAATGCTGAAATTCAATGGTACGGTGCGTAACATCAGTTCTTAAGCATTCGCCCTTTGCAACTTAGCCGGGGCTTCTTCCAACTTTCCCGACCTATGCATCTCCAGATAAACCGCCATCACCGCTTCCTCGATATTCTCCATGGCGTGTTCACCGTTGGGGACGATGCCTGCCTCTTCCAGCATTTCCCAAGGCTCGTAGCCAATCTTTGAGCAAAGCACCGCTTCACAGCCATGCAAGGAACGGATGGTCAGGGCCAAAGCGGATTCGGCATCGCCGCAAGTGGAGTCGCCCGAGCAGTATTGATCGGTCTTGCGATGGGACATGAATTTCACGCCTTCTGGCGTGGCTTGGTAAATTTGGAATTCCTTGGCGTGGCCGAAATGTTGATTGATGAGGTTTTGCCCCGATGTGGCGACTGCCATCAGCACCGGGCGGGTTCCTGGCGGAATTTGCGGCTTGGCTTTGGTAGCTTGGGCGGCACGTTTTTCCTCCATGTCGGCTAGTATGCCTTCTTGCACCACTTTCCGCATTTCCATCGCCGACTGGTAGTCGATTTCCATTGCGTCGATCTTGTCCAGCGTGAACTCGGAACCCCGGTCTTCGCCTAGCAGACCCACCGCGTCGGCACGGCATTGACGGCAATGCCGCATCATGTTCATGTCGCCAGAGCATGCTTCCTGCAATTCCATCAACTCGTCCGGGGATGGTCCACGCTGCCCCATCACGCCATAAAACGTGCCGTGTTCGGCTTCTGAAATTAACGGCATGACATTGTGCAGGAACGCCCCTTTGGACTTCACGATACGACTGACCTCGGCTAGGTGCTGGTCGTTGACACCGGGGATCATCACTGAATTGACCTTGACCAAGATGCCACGCGCCACCAGCATCTCCAAGCCCTTCTGCTGCTGGTCGATTAAAATTTGCGCACCTTTTTTGCCCTTGATGCGGCGGTTTTTCCAGAAAATCCATGGGTAGATTTTCGCGCCTATTTCCGCGTCCACGGTGTTGATGGTGATCGTGACATGGTCGATGTTGTGCTTGGCCAGTTCGTCCACGGATTCCGGCAGGGCCAGCCCGTTGGTCGATACGCACAGTTTGATGTCCGGGGCATCTTTGGTCAGTTGCCGGAAGGTCTCGAAGGTACGTTCAGGGTTGGCAAGAGGGTCGCCAGGTCCGGCAATGCCAAGCACAGTCATTTGCGGAATTTTCGCGGCGACCGCCATGGTTTTCTTTACCGCCTGGTCTGGCGTGAGCAATTCCGACACCACGCCGGGACGGGATTCGTTGGCGCAGTCATATTTCCGATTGCAATAATGGCATTGGATATTGCATGCCGGGGCCACCGCCACATGCATACGGGCAAAATAATGATGCGCGTCTTCCGAGTAACAGGGATGGTTCTGCACCTTCTCCCGGATATGGTCGGGCAGTTGGTTCACTTGGGTCTCGGTCGAGCCGCAGGATGAGGCACTACAACCGCCTTTGGCGGCGGGTTCGTGGTTTTGCAAAACAGGTAATTGCATGGTCGGCTCCCAAGGCTGGGGTGGAAGGATGTTTAGCGTTTTTAAGCATACTCCATGCCATTTTATATGTATATGAATAAATAGGAATAATTGAGTTAAACGCTATCACGAACCGGACACCGAACACTTTTGATTGTCGATAAGATGACAAGGGCTGTAGGTTGAAGTGTGCATTCACATTTTTTCAGTGTTTTAAGTGTGGCTTGTGCTTTACATATGCAGTCGTTTTTAAGTAGATTATAAGTTAATTTTATTGACATCAATGCAGTTCAGCGTTATTATGCAAACTGCCTAAATATCTAGGCATCGCAAATTTATTTTGCGCAAAAAACTGTTGATAATGCTAGAAGTAGATGCCCAACCACTATGAGAGGCTTATAAAAATGGATAGTAAACAAAATTGTAAATTCATCTCAACCCGCAATAGGAGACATCCTGATGTGTTCAGAACACTATTTGCCTTACAGCCTAAAGATAGACATCAATGAAATTACACATCCGAATTTATTAATACGAATTATCTCCGAAGAAGAAATTGCCTTTCCAATAGACACAGACAATTCTTTAGCTATATTGACAATTTATTGTCCAGAAGACCCGGAAATCCGGGACATATGATGATGTAATAGCATGGTTGCGGAAGTAAAGTGAGTTTTGAATGTCCTCTTGCGGCATTTTGTGCAGCTTTACTTCCGCGCCCGATAATATTAAGCCAATTTATGGAAACGCTTGTTCTAGCTTTCCATTTGGTGGTTTTGTACAGTAATGGCGAAGGAGCCATATAAAGATGAATACAGAAAACACAACGCCTCGCGCAGAGGCAACCAGTTCGGGCATGAAGCGCATCACGGCAGACTTTAGCCCAGAGGCTTACGATGTCTTGACCGAGACTTCAAAGCGGTTGAGCATCAGCAAGGCGGAATCGTTGCGCAAAGCCTTAGGTTTAATTGATTTTGTGACTCGCCAGCAAAAGGAAGGTTGGACGCTGATTTTGGAAAAGGGCGACAAACGGAAAGAAATCGTTACATTGTAAGCGGAATAGCAGAATGGCTGACAATGACAACGTGTCAACACAAGAGGCCAATATCGTCGGGAACCCAGGCAATACCAAGTTCACAGAGGAAAATATAACAGAGCTAATCAAGCCACCTCTGACAGCCCAAGACCTCTCCCCAAATCCGATAGAAGACAAAGGCCCAACCCGCCAGCGCATTGTCTATTTTCTTCTACGCATCATGGTCGGCTTGCTTTTGCTACCCTTCGTCATGACCAGTTTGCAAATGGTGTTTTGCTGCAAAGACACAGCGAAGGAATGCAAAGATATCATGACCAAGGAGCTTTGGGATTACGTCCACATCGCCTTCCCCGCCCTCACTGGCTTGCTGGGGACCGCCATCGGCTTTTATTTTGAACGCAGTTCAAAATAATTATTTGCCATTCTGCAACGTCCGGTTAATCTCAAAAAACGGCACGGCAGTTTGACTGCCCAAGATAGTCGAAGGCGGTGCGCCGTTCCATTTGTCAGCGAGCAGCAAATCGACCACGCGGGGATGCGTGGTGATGGCTTCCCCTCGTGCCTTCAAACTTTCCGCCTGAGCTTGCCCGATTGTCCGCAAAGCTTCGGCTTCGCCTTGCGCACGGGTGATTGCCGCACGCTTGGCCCCCTCGGCCTGAATGGCCGCCGCGTCGGCCTCGCCTTGCGCACGGGCGCGGGCTTGATCGGCTTCAAAACGGATGCGGTTGACGGTGTTTTCCGCAGCCACAGCGTCGTTCTTGGCTTTTACGGCAGCTTCGACACTGGCTACGAAAGTTGGGCTGTACTCGATTTTGGCGAGTTGGAGATCAATGACTTGAAGCCCGAACAACGCTTTTAGCTGCGCCGAGACAGACTCGCGTATTTCGTTGGCTATGGTTTCCCGTTCTTCGGAAATCTTTATGGTGTTACGCTTGGCAAAAATACGCATGGCCCGGTCTGCGATGATAGGCAGCACATTCTCTTGAATGCCGAAATCGCCCGCTTTTCCAACTTGATACAACAAATGGAAAACCGCTTCACGCGGAATTTGGTAGGTCATGCCGACGGCGATACGCACCCATTGGTTATCAATGGTGTATACCGTCAGGTCATTGACGCGCAACACATCCACGGACACGCGCAGGGTATCCGTCTGGTCGATCAGCGGAATCTTAAAGTGCAAACCTGGCCCTAGGGGCTGCTGGGTCGTCACTATGCCAAGGCGGCGCACCCCCGCCATTTCGGTCGGCTCCACGACGAAGACGCTGTTCCATAACACCAGCGCGGCGACTGCGGCTATGCCGACGTTTCGGATAGCATGGCTTTCTCTAAGAAGCTTGATGGGTAGTTCTTTTGGAATCATAAAACGCTCCTCAATTTGTCTAGCGAGTCTTTTTTGCTCGTTCCCAAGCTTCTGCTTCACTGCCATTAAGTTAAGATACATTAAGCATGAAATCAGCCCTTGACGGAACGCCAAGCCCCAGCTTGGCGGGCAGATTGCCGATGCCAAGCTGGGGCTTGGCGTTCCGATTAAACGTTTAACTTAATGGCAGTGAAGCTCCTGCTTGGGAACGGAGTTTTTGAAGCTACAGCTTCCCGAAGAAAGGCCAAAAAGGGGCTTGCAAGATCAGTTAGCCTTCACCTTCCAACTGCCATCATTTGCAATTTCAAGTATGGCATCGTAAAGTTGAGGCATATTGGTTGCCTCATCCATCGCGATATAGCTAATTGAATGCATACTGAGCATTAATAGTAATTGCGAAGCTTGGTCGGGTGTCAATGAGGTATAAACCCGATCCAGGAAGGCGAACTGGGGTGCTGCAAGCACCAGACGGGTAAATGCCAAAATCTGTTCTTCGCCTAAGGATAGCATGCTCTCCCAATTCTGCTCCACATCCAAGCCCCCAACTTGGGTCAGAACCGCGCCCAAGCCCAACTCTCTCAGAGTGTTCACCATCCGTTCATCAGAGATCACATGCTCTTCGCTGCTACGCAATAGCAATTCGCGCAGCGTACCCGGATACAAATAAGCCCGTTGTGGCAAAAAACGAATGCTGTCTAGGCTAGGGCGGATGATTTTTCCTTCACCATGGTCAAAAATGCCGGCTGTCGCCCTGAACAAAGCCAGCTTTGCAGCCTCGTTTGGGCCGGCAATTAACAGCCTCATCCCATGCGGGATCGAAAGTGAAAAATCTTTCAACAACACCCTTTTGTTTTCCACAGAGCGCAACGTCAGGTTCTGGTAAGTGATATGCTTTTCGTTTGTTTCGACAACCTCAATTTTGGATTCCCCGATATTCTGCATAGATTCCATGGCCTCCCAGAGATAGTTGAGCCTTGAAGCCACCGCCGTGAACGAGGAAAGCGGTTGGAATTGTGAAACAACGAGCGAGAAAGCATTCACCAATTGCGCAAAAACCATTGCTGATTGGGTGATGACACCAAACTCCACCTCGCCACGGAAATACAATGGGGCGACGATTATCACCGGGACGACTTGGATCAGATTAAAATATCCCGTGCTAAAGAAATTTAGGTTACGGCTCACAACAAATATTTGACGCATATTTTCCGCGAAAGCCGTTATCCTGCCCTGCAACCGCGCCTGCAAACGGCCCTCACGCCGGGTCAACGCGATAGATTCGGCGTTTTCCCTGACATGAATCAAAGAGGCTCTAAAATCGGCTTCCTTGTCGAGTTGTGTGGAATTCAATCCAACCAAAGGACGTCCCAGCTTGATTGCGACATAAGAACCAGCTAGGGAATAAACAATGGCAATTAAAAACAAAGGCGCGCTGATCGACCACAATACACCGGAAAACAAAATGACGGTGAGGCTGGCATTCATTAACATCAGCACAATAGACAAGGTGGTGATGGTATAGGTGCGCACATCGTCGGCAATGCGTTCGTCCGGGTTTTTAATCTCCTCGCCCGTTTTCAAGCGGTAATAGGCTCGATTCTCAAGATAGGCATTGGTCAGGCGTTTGGTCAGCCATTCCCGGAATAGCATGCCGAGGTTGTCCTCGGTGTAGCGATGCAGCACCGCCACCACCGTGGAGACCCCAAAAACGCCGATGTAAAGCATGGCCTTCCAAAAAAACGCAGACTCGTTGCGTTCGGCAGTGGCGGTCATGAAATCGCGTCCCACATAGCTGTTCACGACATTGAAACCATTGACGGCCAGCATTAGTAAGACGAGCGCCCCGGATAGTTGCAGTGCCTTTTTGCCGACATCCGATTGCACAAATATTTTAACGACCTCGATAAAGCGCAGCCAAATTTGCCGGTTGGCTTGAAAGTTTATACCATTCATTGTTTTTCTTCTCTTGTAGTCATATCCAATAGTGTCTGACAATAATACTCAAATGCTTCCATGTAAAGAATATGTGCCAATTAAAACTAAAAAAATCCACAAAATAATCCCTAGTGGATACAAATAGTAAAAATCCTGCTATTGTTGAATCATTCGTCACTACCACCTTAAAGTAGACATGACAATACTCATCAAACTGGCCGCTTGGGCTGGCAAGCCACGGGCAAGCGTCATCTTCGTTCATGGGCTAGGCGGCCATGCCTATGAGACGTGGCGCAGCAAACCTGATGACGATTCGTTCTGGCCGCTATGGCTGGCGCAAGAGGTCGAAGGGCTTGCCGTTTATACGCTAGGCTATGCCGCGCCGCCGTCCAATTGGCTAGGCACGGCAATGCCCTTACAAGACCGCGCACGCAACCTGCTAGAGCGTCTGTTCAGCGAATCCCGGCTAAAGGATGGCCCCGTCACCTTTGTGTGCCATAGCCTAGGCGGTTTGCTGGTCAAGCAAATCATGCTGGATTTGCAACTACAAAAAGGCAGTCGGCCCGAGGCGGCGGACTTGTTGGAGCGCATCACCCAGGTGGTGTTTTTGGCCACCCCGCATACTGGCTCCCGGCACGCCAATTGGCTGGACCGGCTGCGCTTTTTTGCGTGGCCCACGTCGATAGCCAGAACCTTGGTCGCCAACGACCCCACATTACGGGCGATCAATGTCAACTACCGGGGCTTGGCTGAGGAACGCAGAGACACGCTTCGCCATCGGATTTTCTACGAAACCCAGGGTACGCCCATTGGCGTGATAGTGGACGAAGCCAGCGCCGACCCCGGTCTGCCCGGCTTTCCGCCTATCCCGATTGATGCAGATCATATCAAGATTGCCAAACCCGCCGGTCGTACTGCGTTGCAATATCTGCGCACCCGCGACTTTTTGGCCGAAGTGCCAAAGCCAATGGAACCTGCAACTGGCTATTTGAGCTACCCGTTACCAAAGATCGAACTCGAACAGCCATGGAACTTAATCCCTAAGCTGATCCGTATTGCGGCATTGCTGCTCGTCTGCGCGATTGCTTACAAGGGAGTCCAGGCACTCATTACGCCAATCGACGGGGCAAAAATTGAACAAAAACTTGACGAACAAAATGCGCAACTCAAGGCACAGAGCGATTTGATTCGGCAATTGCTCGCCCAAAGTGCCACCAAGCCATTGCCGGGGGCAGAAAGGGCCATCGGAGAGGCTGTTGCCGCCGCTGGTAAAGGCGCGGCAGAAGGCGACGAACGGATGAAATCAGCCCTCAAGCTATTGCAAGAAAACAAAGTGGCCGAGGCGGAGCAACTGTTCCACGCCGTCGCAGTGGACAAAGAGGCACGGGCCAAACAAAACCGCCAAGAAGCCGCCTCAGCTTACCGCAACCTCGGTGCCATCGCCGGTTTGCGCGACCCGAAGCGGGCACTGGAAGCTTACACCAAGGCAATGGAAAACGACCCCGAGGATTTGGAAAGTCTAATCTGGGTGGCTAGCTTGGAGTTAGAACGGGGTGATGTACCCAAAGCCGAGACGCATTTCCAGCAGGTGTTGAAACTTGCCACTAGCACAAACCGGGAGTGGTATATTGAATGGGCGAAGATAGGCATCGGCGACGTGCTGGTGGCGCAGGGCAACCTGCCGGAGGCCCTGAAAGCCTACCGCGACGGGCTGGCGATCAGAGACCGGCTGGCGAAATCCGACCCCGGCCACTTGGGCTGGCAACGCGACCTGACCGTGTCGTATGACAGGATCGGCGACGTGCTGGTGGCGCAGGGCAACCTGCCGGAGGCCCTGAAAGCCTACCGCGACGATCTCGCGATCAGTGACCGGCTGGCGAAATCCGACCCCGGCCACTTGGGCTGGCAACGCGACCTGACCGTGTCGTATGACCGGATCGGCGACGTGCTGGTGGCGCAGGGCAACCTGCCGGAGGCCCTGAAAGCCTACCGCGACGGGCTGGCGATCAGAGACCGGCTGGCGCAATCCGACCCCGGCCACTTGGGCTGGCAACGCGACCTGTCCGTGTCCTATAACAAGATCGGCGACGTGCTGGTGGCGCAGGGCAACCTGCCGGAGGCCCTGAAAGCCTACCGCGACGGGCTGGCGATCAGAGACCGGCTGGCGAAATCCGACCCCGGCAACGCGGGCTGGCAACGCGACCTGGCGGTGTCCTACGCCAAACTGGGTGCCATCTATCAAAAAAACAAAGACAAAACCAAGGCTCTCGGCATGTTGCAGCAAGGCCTAGCCATCATGCTGCGGATGACCCAGCTATCGCCCGACAATGCGCAATGGAAAAATGACGTGGTTTGGTTTGAACGGCAAATTACGGAACTGAAACATTGATGGTCAGTTTCGCAGCCCGCAAGACATGCTTTTTTTCGTGTTTTTCGTGCCTTTCGTGGACTGTATTTTTTGCCTATGTATCCCATTCTTGATGGGATGTTTTTTTTTCGCAGGAATCACCTAGTAACTGATGTTACGCAACGCGGTAATGTACACTCCGTCGGTGTGCTAATTCGCCCTTGTAGTCAAAGGGTGCTTTTGCGGCGGAAACAACCGGTCAGGTACGTCATTGTCAATCTGCCCATTGCCATATCACCCATCATTTGCGCTTTTACGTTGCGTCGTTGCGCCGTTGCGTGAGACCTTCTTTTGCTTTTCTCAACGCGGCATGTTCATTCAATCCCCTCGTCTTTTTCCTTCCCAAACCCCGTCGTCAATTCGGCCAGCTTATCCCGCAACTCGGCTAAATCGCTTGCCAAGCTGTCAGACCCCACTAAATCGAACGTCGCGTTTGCAAGCAATTCTTTGAGTTCGAGGGCGGCATGACTGATGCGTTCCTCCGCCGAATAAAATTGACCAATCTGTTGGTTGATCCTGTCGCGTAGCCGGATGATCTCATGCTCGCACTCGTCATCGTCAAATAGGTCTGCTGCGTCAATTTTCTCTAGCCGGTTGGCGAATAACGCCCCTGCTGCGATGGTTTGTTTGATGGGGGGTTGGATTACCCGTACTTGGATTTTCTCCTTTTTAGCTTCCCGCGCTGCGCGGACGGTGGAGTTGCCCAGCTTTACGGCTTCCCAAAATTTCAGTTGTTCGCTGTGATTTTCATGCCGGGCAATCTCCATCAACAAGGATTTGGAGACTTTATTATTCGACGTCGAATATTCTTGTTTTATTTTGTCGGGAAGTTTGTTCAGGTTGAGGATGTTGCTGATGGTGGCTTGCGCCTTGCCGACCACTTTGCCCAGTGCCTCTTGGGTGTATTGGTAGCGGTACATCAGTTTGGCGAGTGCTTCCGCCTCCTCAATGGGGTTGAGGTCTTCGCGCTGAAGATTCTCGATGATCGCCAGTTCGTCAATATTGCCACTGGTCAGCACGATCCCTAAGACCTTGGGCTTCCCAAGTAGCTGGTGGGCGCGGAATCGCCGTTCGCCAGCCACCAGAATATAGCGGTCTTGGTCGTCTTCCTTGCGGATTACCGTGATCGGTTGCAGCATGCCATGCTGTTGGATCGAGTCCGCCAGTTCACGCAGACTTTGCTCGTCAAACGTCTTACGTGGTTGGTCGGGATTGGGAAGAATATGGGTAATGTCAATATCTTTAATTTTTGGCGTGTTCGGCGAGACGCTTCCGAACATGCTGACCGCTAACTGGGGTTTCTTCTCCATGGGCTTCAATGTTTACGATAAATTGATAAGTGAGTCGGCAACTTGGTGGTACGACAGGACGCTTGCGCTGCCTGGGCTGATCGCAATCGTCGGTAGCCCTAGGGATGTCGCTTTGTCAAACACCGTGCTACGGTTGACCGGATCGAAAATTTGCACGGATTGGCCGGCTAGTGCCTGCCTAACGCCGGTTAAGATTTCGTTGTCGTGTAGATTGCGGGGGTTGTATTGGGTCGGCAAAATACCCGCGACCCTCAGTGTGGGGTTAAGGTCGCCCTGAATCTGCTCGATGGTTTGGAACAATCGAGCAACGCCATGGAACGAAAGATTGTCGGTTTTGACCGGCACAATGACTAGGTCGGCGGCGACTAGTGCGTTGATGGTGAGTAGCCCCAGCGACGGCGGGCAATCCAGCAAAATATAGTCGTATTGGTCACGGATGGCTTTCATCTTTTCGCGCAATACTTTCTGCGAGCTTGACATGATCCTAACCAGTAACTCGGGTTCTGCGTTTGCCAGCGAGATGCTGGCCGGCACGAGTGCCGGATTTTCGCCTAGCACTAAAGATTCCATGGGTTTATCGCCTACCAACGAGAAGTACAGGGTACGTTCTGCATCTTCCAGTTCGTCGGGGCTGAACCCAAAGTAGATGGTTAGGCTACCTTGCGGATCGCAATCGACGGCAAGAGCCCGTTTGCCTTTTTGTGCCAGTGCGTAGGCGAGATTGATTGTGGACGTGGTTTTGCCAACCCCGCCTTTTTGATTTGCCAGCGCTACAACTTTACTCATATGCCCTTGATTTATGATTGCTGCGAATATTCGACGTCGAATAATCATGATTATTTGTTGATAATAACGCGCATCAATCGGGAGTCAAGTAAAATGCGTGAACAGAATTATTGTAACCGTTTACCCCCCTGGGAGCGCGGGCGTCCCGCCCGCCAAAATTGCGGCCAAGATGGCCGCGCTCCCAGGGGGGGAGTGAACGCTTACCACAGTTCCCAGGGGGGCTGAACGGTTGCGAATTATTCGACGTCGAATATTTTACATTAGCGGGAAATAAATTATGGAAACTCAGGCTGTCACGGTGGCGCGGATTTATCTGCGCGAGGGAGAGCATATGCTCCCCAAAATCATTAGGTTTTTGCACGACGAGGAAAAGGTGTCCGGTGTCACTGTCCTGAGAGGCATTGCGGGGTTTAGTGCTGACGGCAAAGTCCACACTGCATCGTTGGTGGATCTTTCCATGGATTTGCCGCTTATTGTAGAGTTTTACGACGAACCGGGTCGAGTGGATGCGGTGGTACGGCATCTAATCGAAAAAATGGGCTTGCCGCATATCGTCACTTGGTCGGCGACAAGCCACATTATTAACTGATGTTACGCACCGTACCATTGGATTTGAGCATTGTAGCCCGGATGGAGCCGCTTGCGGCGTAATCCGGGAGAATCTGGCTACAACCCGGATTGCGCCGCAAGCGGCTCCATCCGGGCTACGGCTTACACAACTGCGTAACATCAGTTATTAACTGATGTTACGCATGATGCCAGATGTAGGCCGGAATAAGCCCAGCCCAGTGGGCGTTTCCGGCGAAGTAAGCCGCACGACCACATAAGCCGGAAACGCCCGTGAACGGGCTTATTCCGGCCTACTTCCTAGAATTTAAACCGACTCGGTTTTAAAAACCGAGTCGGTTTGGTTCTTTCCCAGCAATTCGGCAGCCGCGGACAAAACTTTCTCGACGGTATGCAGTTTCATGCAGGTGAACTCGCCGTCACAAGTGGGGTGTCGGTGGCATGGGGAGCAGTCGATTCGGTCATAGAGAATTTTTGCCTTTGCCCTGCCAATGTCCAAATAGGGACGGGTGGGGCCGAACAAAGCCAGTGTTGGGGTTTTCATGGCGATACCTAGATGGGTCAGACCGGTATCCACCCCGATCAAGAGTTCGGCGCTTTGAATGATGGATGCACATTGATCCAAACCAGTCCGACCGACAAGGTTGACCAAGTTCGTAGTCTTCAAAGCGATGGATTGAGCCGATTGGCTGTCCGCCGGGCCACCCAACATGACTACTTGCAATCCCAAGTCACTCGCCAAGCGCGTTGACAATTCCACCCATCGGTCGTCAAACCAATGTTTTTGTGGACGAGTGGTGAACGGGCAAATCACTGCAAACGGCTTATCAACCCCCGCCGATTTTAGCAGCGCGGTTGACTCCTTGCTAACTTGCCCTGACACCGCTATATCCATTTCGAAATGCGCGGGCTCGAATCCGAGCGAGCGCACCAGCTTAAGGTATTCGCTGCCAACGACCAAGTGTGTGGTTTTTCGGTCGATGACCTCATGCATTAGCCACTGGCTGCCCTCCCGAGAACCCAAGCCAATCCTAGTTTTCCCTCCGCTCAGAAAAGCCCAAATACCGCTTTTAAGCAACCCTTGAGTATCGAGAACCAAATCAAAATGACCGTCACGAAGAATGCTCAAAAAATGCTTCAACTCCTTGCACCATTCCAAATAGCGTCTTTTGCGCAACAACTCCCGCCACTGCCGCCTTGGCCAGACGATGACTCTGTCCAAGTGTGGATTGCCGGACAAAAGACCGCCAATCGACTCATCGACTAGCCAGTTGATGCTGGCGCCAGGGCAGGCATCGCGGAGGGCTGGAATCAGTGCCGAGGCCATGATGACATCGCCAATGGCACTGAGGCGGATGATGAGTATGCTTTTAGGGGGGGTGTTTAGCTTCAAGGCAATCTCAGCATGAGTTGAGCGTATAGTGCAAGATAGGCATCTCTAATTGCGGAGGCACTGAACTGGCTATGAAGAAACGTGCGCCCTGTATCGCCAAGTTTCTTGCGCTGCTCAACCGTCGCCGATAACAGTGCCAATATTTGCCCTGCCAAAGCCACGGGGTCCGAACAAGGGCATAACAAACCTGTCACTTCATGTTCAACCAGCTCGGTTGCCCCCAGTGAGGCCGTGCTGATTAGCGGTAGACCGTGGCTCCAAGCCTCAAGAATAACATTGCCTAGCGGCTCATGGCGGGACGGGCATACGAAAATATCCGCAAGGGCATAAAATGGGTCTGGGTTGTCTTGCCATCCTAGCCAGCGTATTCTATCCTGCAAATTCAGTTCTTCGGCATGGGCGTACAAGCGAGATGCGTGTGGACCGTCGCCCGCAACGATCAACATCAGCGGCTTGCCGCCAATTTCCTTAGGCAGCAGGGCCATGGCCCGCAGCAGATCGTCGAAACCCTTTACATCGACTAGGCGGCCTAGGCTGAAAATGACCCAGGCGTCTTGCGGGACGTCGTACTTCAACAGGGCTTCTTTTTTAGACGTTTCGTCCACTGGGGATGGATCGGGTACGAAGTTACCGATGTAAAACACCCGTTTGGCGGGCAGTCCAGATTTCACCAGATAGTCGCAAATGCCACGGGTATTTCCAATCCAAGCATGGGCATGCCGGTAATACCCGTCTATCTTGTAATACTCGCCAAGACGGGCAACGTGAATCGCTGGTGTATTGGAGGGCAGCCGGGTGAGCCGCGTGGCCCTTCCCATATAGGTCTGCACAATACATTCCCCCATCTCTTTGCAGGTTTGGCGCAGACGCCAGAGAGACCATAGGTCCCATCCGTTGGCCATGGGGATGTGGATTTGTTTGATGGCATCGCCGGCTAGATCGTTTGCCACAGGGCTGCCTGGTCGGTTGATTGCGGTGACTGGATAACCGGCATCCCGCAGGATGCGCAACAGGCGCACGTAAAAATGTTCGGCACCGCCGAATAAGCGGCTGCCCATGATATGCACGGACGGAATTTTATTTTGCATTCTGTTCCTAATCAGGTTATCCCTTGGTAGTTGGCCTCTGATTGTTTATTTTGCACCAACCGTTGGCCTTAGGCAAATCCGGCTTAGTTACAACTTGCCTTTTTGCTTATCGTCGCGAAACGGCAAGACGCATTCCCCCCCTTCGGGCGCAATGTCAAATGGTGGTTGCCAAGTAGAAAATGTCCTAGCGGAAAGGGGGCAAGCGAGGTCGGCATAGGTTCGGTTATCATATGGGGCAATCCAAATCACTTTTAGCCACAGTGTACACTTATGCAAATAAAACGCTTTATCTATGCGACCATTGATATCCGGTCGGGCCTGCCTAACTTGGCTGCATATCAAGCCGGCGGGATCGACGCTGCGCCCTTGGAACTAGTCTGCCATCGAGATATTGCAGCGGTCGTGAGTGCCATTGATGTTACCCAGTTCGGATCGAGTCTGCCGGGTGAAATATCGACTGAACAACAAGAAGAAAGCCATAGGGCACATCTGCTGAAATATCAACAGGTAAATTCATTTCTCCTTGAACAAATCGGGCGCAACGGAATGTTGCCGCTAAAATTCGGATTTACGGCAAGCGATAATGAAGAGGTTAAAACGGTTTTGGAGAATGCCTATATCCAACTGAAAACCTACCTCGAAAAACTGCAAGGGTCCGTGGAACTGGTTGTCCATGTCTCGTGGGAGTTGCCGAAAATACTTCAAGAAATTGTAAAGGATAACCCCGATTTGGCTGCTGCGGACCCGGTACAGGCCGGGAGGCTGCTGTTCGAAGCAGCCGAGGTTAAAAAAAGAAAACTGGTGGAAGCCATCCATGGAACGCTCTCTCCGCTATCTAAAGACTACTCTGATGCACCTTTAAAAACCGAGGCGATGATTTTTAACCGAAGTTATCTGGTTGACAAAGGGCAAGAGCCGTTGTTTGATGAGGCAGTGGACTCCGTAGCAACAGAGTTTGAAGACATTTTGACGTTTAGTTACATAGGGCCTTTGCCAGGTTACAGTTTTGTCAACATTGAGTTGAATCAGGGAAACTTTGCCATGGTGGACAAATCTCGCAAACTATTGCAGTTGCCGGAGAAAGCCTCTTGGGGAAGTATCAAATCTGCCTATCGACAATTGATTCTTGCTCATCATCCCGATAGGAACCCTGATGATCCGCAAGCGGTGCAACGCACCAAGGACTTGGTGGCGGCCTACGGGATTGTCAAGGCGTATTGTCAAAGCCTTCCGGGGTTTAGCGAAGAGGGAACCCCCAGCGAGTTCTCTTTTGCCAAGGAGGCGGTCGAGCAGGCTTTTATCGTCGATGACAAGGGGGTAGTGTTGGCACGCGTGAAAGGGAGCGAAAAACCTACATGAGTAAGACTATCGGCATAGACCTTGGCACCACGAATAGCTGCATGGCGGTGTTTGTCTGCGGCGGCCCCATCATCATCCCGAACGCCCAAGGCGGACACACAACACCGTCCGTGGTTGCCTTTACTCAAGAGGGGCAAAGGTTCGTCGGCGCACCAGCCAAGCAGCAACAACTCAGTAATCCGCAACGCACCATTTCTTCGATCAAGCGATTCATGGGGCGCCAGTGGGACGAGGTTTCCGAGGAAATGGCAATCGTTGCCTACACTGTCGAAAAAGGCGATGGCGGCGATGTCAAGATCTCGGTTGAGGGAACCAAATATGCCCCCGAGGAATTAAGCGCGATGATTCTTCAGAAGCTAAAGGCCGATGCCGAGGCATACCTTGGCGAGTCTGTGACCGAAGCTGTCATTACTGTCCCCGCTTACTTCAACGATGCCCAGCGCAAGGCGACCAAGGATGCCGGCAGAATTGCCGGGTTCAATGTGTTGCGCGTCATCAACGAGCCGACCGCCGCTTCTCTTGCCTACGGTCTGGACATGACAGATGACCAGACGATACTGGTTTTTGATCTCGGCGGCGGCACGTTCGATGTTTCCATCCTTGGCCTAGGCTCGGGGCTGTTTGAGGTCAAGGCCACCAATGGTGACAACCACCTAGGCGGAGACAATTTTGACAAGTCCATCGTCGATTGGCTACTCGGTGAATTCAAGCGTGATCAGGGGATTGATTTGTCAGCCGACCCAACTGCCCTGTTGCGCGTTTACTCGGCTGCCGAACAGGCCAAGATTGAACTTTCCACGGTATTTTCGGTGCGGGTTGACCTGCCGTTCATTGCAGCCACGCCAGCAGGCCCGAAGCACCTAAGCCTTGAACTCACGCGCGGGAAATTGAACGAGATAAGCGCCCCGTTGATAGCCCGCACTGTAGAGCCTATCAGGCAGGCACTCGCCGATGCAGGCATTGATGCTAGCGATATCGACCATGTCGTACTGGTTGGGGGCATGACCCGAATGCCATTAGTTCAGGACAAAGTCAAGGAGTTAATCGGCAAGGAGCCACACCGGGATATCGATCCGGACGAGGTAGTCGCCATGGGTGCCGCGATTCAAGCTGGCATCCTCCTCGGTGAATTCAAAGATATCTTGTTACTTGATGTCACTTCCCTTTCGCTAGGGATAGAGACCAAAGGTGGCGTTTTCACAAGGCTGATTGAGCGAAATACCAGCATCCCGACACGGAAGACACAGACATTCACGACTGCCGAGGACAATCAAGACTCGGTGGAGATCCACGTCCTCCAAGGCGAATCGGAGATGGCTACCTTCAATAAAACGCTAGGCATATTCCGCCTCGTTGGAATCCCGCCGGCGCGACGCGGGCTGATTGAGATTGATGTCACATTTGATATTGATGCAAACGGAATCATTCACGTAACGGCTGAAGACATAGTCACTGGCAACGAGCGGCAAATCAGGATCGAAGGCGGATCGGGCCTTGCGGAAAATGAGATCGAACGTATGGTAAAGAGTGCCGAGGAGTATGCCGGTGCGGCACACGGACTGCGGGCGCTTGCGGACGCACGCAACCATGCCGAAGTGCTTGCCGGCGAAATCGAACTTTCGCTGGACGCGTATTACTCCCAAATTAAAGATTCCGAGGCTCTAGCAATCATGGAGCGAATTGCCGAACTGCGCGATGCAATCGAAGGTCTTAATGCGTATGAAATACGAAGGCTTACGGCTGTTCTTGTCGAGTCCGCGCAAGTTCTAAGGCTCGGGGAGGAATAGCTAGTCCTACTGAATGCACAGATACAGCGTTTTCAACATCAAAAAGTTACTTGATAACTTGCATGAAAGGCAAGGCATTCAGTTAACTTGAAGCGTTAACTGAATATCATTTATAGGGGTATTTTAAAGATGAAAACGCTGTACATTCGGTTTGCGGCTATTGAGAAATGCCGACCGTTTTAGCTTTAGCGACCAATTTTGGACTGACCTTCTTCTTTTTATAAAGCCTTATGGCCTCCGCACCAACGATTTGGGTGACTAAGCTTGCTGTCACGCCGGAAATCGGGATTGCCGCCAAGGGGTTCCATTGCAGTCTGCTGACTAGATAAGGCGAGGCTGCCGAGACACCGGAAGCCGCTATCACGCCGATCAATTCAGGTATCCGTGCCTTGTCTTCAATGTCATGGTCAAACAGGAGTGCAATCTCCAAGATCAGATACAAATGCATCCGTGTCATAATCGACGCGCCACCGGCAAACCCCGCCAGCTTCCAAACATTTCCCGCCACCGGAATCAGTTGCGGCAGATGCAGGATAGCCCCGCCCACGAAGGATAGGACGCTTTGAGTGTTGATGAGATGTTGGGCCAATTGCTCGGGAGTGTCGTCTGGGTAGAGCGATTTTACCCGCTGTACAACGCGGCGCACTTCGCCTTTGCGTAGGCGAAGAAAAAAATACAGGAACTCATCGGTGATCATGCCCTGGGTTTTTTTCCGTGACAGGACGAGACTGTTGGTTTTGACTGATTCGGATGTGACTGCCATTATATTACTCGTTGAATAGTGTTAAATTGTTTGACGGACAATTCCGCGACTGGTTGACTTAGGTGATTTGCAAAAATGAATCTACCAAAAGCATTTTCCACTAAATACACGAAAGGCACGAACAAGACATGCTTTTGTTCGTGTTTTTCGTGCCTTTCGTGGACTGTCTGTTTGCCTATTCTTGATTGGATGTTCTTTCTCAGAAATCACCTTAGGCCTCGCTTAAGGGCTTCAAGTTCCAGATGAGCGAGGCATAGTCCCGAATCGACCTATCGGACGAAAACTTGCCCATGCGAGCGACATTTAGGATTGACATGCGGGTCCAGTGCGAGGGGTCTCGATAGGCGTGGTCAACCTCTTTTTGGCAGTCCACATAAGACCGGTAATCCGCCATCAGAAGGTATTCGTCATTATACAAGAGATGGTCGGTCAGTGGGCGAAACAGTCCGGTGTCACCATGGGAAAACAGCCCACTGTTGATGAGGTCGATAGTCGCCTTAAGCTCAGTGTCGCCGTGGTAGTAGTCGGATGGATTGTAAGTACCGGCTTTCAATGTGGCTACTTGGTCGGCGGTCAAGCCGAACAGGAAGAAATTCTCCGCCCCCACCTCTTCGCGAATCTCAACGTTGGCACCGTCCAGTGTGCCGATGGTCAACGCGCCATTCATCGAAAATTTCATATTTCCGGTTCCCGATGCTTCCTTGCCGGCTGTCGATATCTGTTCGGACAGGTCGGCGGCGGGATAGATGTTCTGGGCATGCTTGACATTGTAATCGGGCAGGAACACCACTTTGATTAGATCACGGACATCCGGGTCATGATTGATGACATCACCCAAGGAATTAATCAGCTTGATGATTAGCTTGGCCATGAAATAGCCGGGGGCCGCCTTGCCTCCGAAAATAAAGGTGCGCGGCGTGACGACGAGCTTGGGGTCGTGTTTGATGCGCTGATATAAGGTGATGATGTTGAGTACGTTCAGATGTTGGCGCTTGTACTCATGGATGCGCTTCACTTGTATATCGAACAGCGACGCAGGATCGACCGTAATGCCAGTCCTGTCCAAAATGATCTTCGCCAGCCGTGTTTTGTTTTCGCGTTTCACTCCGGCCCAGGCTTGCTGGAATCCAGCATCATTGGCGTGGGCTTCAAGTTCTTTGAGGCGATTAAGGTCCGCCAGCCAGCCCTCACCGATCCGTTCGTCAATCAACCGGGTCAGTCCCGGATTGCTTAACGCGACAAAGCGCCTTGGTGTCACGCCATTGGTCACGTTGTAGAAGCTGTCCGGGGCCATGGCGTGAAAGTCGGAAAAGAGTTGGTTTTTCACCAGTTCAGAATGGAGTTCGGCCACGCCGTTGACCGCATGGCTACCGATCACCGCCAGATTGGCCATGCGCACATATTTTTCGCCGTTCTCGTCGATAATCGACAGATGCGCCACTTTAACATCATCGCCCGGAAACTTGACGCGAACCTCGTCCAGAAAACGACGGTTGATTTCGTAGATGATTTCCAAGTGGCGCGGCAGCACGGAGGCGAACAAAGGCAAGGGCCACTTTTCCAGGGCTTCAGGCAACAGAGTATGGTTGGTGTAAGAGAAAGACTTTTTGGTTATGCCCCAAGCCTGATCCCAGGCCAGGCCATGCTTGTCGAGCAACAGGCGCATCAACTCTGCAATGCCAATGGCAGGATGGGTATCGTTCAACTGGATGCAAAACATCTCATGAAAGCGGCCTAACGGCAAACCCCGGCGCAGGCATAAACGAAGCATATCCTTGATTGAACAGGCCACGAAGAAATATTGCTGTTCAAGTCGCAATTGCTTGCCCTGCATTCCCTCATCATTAGGGTATAAGACTTTGGAAATGTTTTCCGAGTAGACTTTTTCCTCCACTGCCCCGTAATAATCGCCACGGTTGAAATCGTCGAAATCGAAGGATTGGGCCGCCTCCGCACTCCACAGCCGGAGCAAGGCGCAAGAATCGACCCGGTAGCCTACAACCGGGGTGTCATAGGGGATGCCGACCACGACCCTGCCCGGCACCCAGCGCACACGGTACTCACCCTGTTCATCGGTGAAAGCTTCGGTGTGGCCTCCGAGTTTGACCACCTGCGCCAAATGCGGACGGGCGATTTCCCATACGTTGCCAAAACGCAGCCACTTGTCGGTGATCTCGACTTGCCAGCCATCTTTTATGATCTGATCGAAGATGCCGAATTCGTAGCGAATCCCATAGCCTATTGCCGGATATCCTAATGTCGCCAGGGAATCGAGATAGCAGGCAGCCAACCTCCCCAAACCACCGTTGCCCAAACCCGGCTCCTCCTCAAGCCCGACGAATTGTTCCAGATCAAGGCCCAATTCAGTCATCGCCTGCTTTACGTTCCCGGTGATGCCAAGATTAAGCAGTTCATTGCCTAGGTGCGGCCCCACCAAAAACTCCGCTGACAGGTATGAAACCTGTCGAATGTCGGGCCTGTTCCATTGTTCATCCCGTTTTACCCAGCGCTGCATGATGCGATCTCGCACCGACAGGGCGACTGCCTGATAGCGGTCCTCCGCAGTGGATATTTCCAGATGAACGCCCCCGGAATAGTTGAGATTGTCCAAGAATGCACTCTTAAATGCTTCAGGGCTAGTCCCTGTCCGCACATTTTCATGTTCGGTGTCGGGTGATGATGGCGAGGCTTTGGGTGTTTTTGCGGTCATGGAAGTCTCCTAAGGATTTGTTATTTCCAAGCGATGGTCATAATACCTTTGTACCTATCTGTTGATACCTTGTATATGATGTCGATGACAAATTGATGAAAAGCACCCTGTGGGAGTAGTGAAAGAGGGAAGCTTTTAATAGCGATAGGGAGTGCAAGGCTTGCCTTGCGAGAGTGTGTGTGGCAAGGCAAGCCAGAAGCGTGACGGCACGTTTTGTGCATTTACAGCTTCAAACGTTTCGGTCGGGGTTGCAAACCCTGACCAGCTTTGGGCTGATGAGATTGCGGCTTAGTGTGCTCCGACCCTAGCAGCGTGCTCAATTCAACTTCTGTCAAATTACGCCACTGCCCACTTTTCAGCGCACCCAGCTTCAGATTGACAAAGCGGACGCGCCGCAGATGGCGCACGGTGTAGCTAAACACTTCGCACATGCGACGGATTTGCCGGTTCAAGCCTTGTGTCAAGATGATATTGAATTCACACTTGCCTGTCTGCCTGATTTTACAAGGCTTGGTCACTGTTTCGAGGATGCGCACCCCACCGGCCATTTTGTTAAGGAAAACCTCCGTCACCGGTTTATCGACGGTCACGGCATATTCCTTTTCGTGATGATTTTCCGAGCGCAATAACTGGTTGATAATATCGCCATTATTCGTCAATAAGATCAAACCCTCGGAGTCTTTGTCCAGCCGACCAACCGGGAATATGCGCTCCGCGTGGCCGACAAAGTCGATAATATTGCCTTGGATATGCCGCTCGGTGGTGCAAGTGATGCCCACAGGTTTGTTGAGCATGATGTATACCGACTTGGGCTTAGTACCTATGCGCTGCCGGTCAACCCGGACATCGTCGCCCTCGCCGACTTGGCTGCCAAGCTGCGCCTTGACACCATTGATGCTCACCCGACCATTGGCGATCCATTCGTCCGCTTCGCGGCGGGAACAGATGCCGGTTTCGCTGATATATTTGTTTACTCTCATGAAAGTCAATCATTTTTAAATTAACGATAGATTGCTTTTCGATGACCAATTTCCAATATAAGGATTAATACTTCCTTGTCCTTAATTTGGCAAATCAAACGATAGTCACCGACACGATAGCGCCATAATCCATCATAGGCTTCACCCTGCAAGGCTATCCCCCTGAAACGCGGGTTTGCCTCACACGCCAATTGGTCGATAAATCGTTCAATGCGCTGACGGGCAACTTTGTCCAGTTTCTTAAGTTCCTTTGCAGCAGTGGATTCGATTTTAATTTCCCAATTCATGCAGTTGCTTCTTCACATCTTGCCAATCAACTAGGGTGGACTCTCCGCTTTCGATGCGCTGCAATGCAGCCTCCGCTAGGTATCCATCTTCCAGATCATCCAAATACTCAAAAATCAAGTCATTTAATACTTGATCAATGGTTTTACCTTGATGCTGTGCTGCCTTGGTTAACTTTTGTTCGACGTTGTTGGCGATGTTCAATGTATACATGGGTTTACCTTTCTAAAAATGCATCACGGTTTAACAATATGTCGATCAGTATATCCGTGGGGATTTTGGATAGAATATTGCCCTTCAATCACGAACCGCCCTCATTCGCTTTTTGCCTCTTGCTGGGTGACATCTTCAATGATTCGCGTAATCGAAACCTTCTCGCTTGGCGAGTAGCTTTGCACCACTTTTTTCAACACTTCCTCGTAAGCTCTGCGGCGGCTCAGGTCGGGAAGACGCCCACGGGGGCAAACCTCATCCAATGTGTTGAATAACTCGCTTTGGTCTTCGTTGACCACGCGCTTTTTGAAGAGCAGCGGCAAGAATGCGAGCAAAATTCCCAGTGTGATTGCGGTCAGTGGACCGGCTTTTTCCAAAGCGAGAACTAGCTTCTCATCAGCCAACATAACCATTGATGCCTGTCGGCAGCCGTCCAGTACAAACCCAAGGATTGCCCCAAACGCCAGTCTAATCCCGTGTCCCGCTCCCAGCACCCTTAAGGCGATGCGTAATAGCAAGGTCATTCGAGAAAAAGAGCCACCTCTTCCAGTCTTTCCTGTTGATTTTGCACTAGTTCCTAATATTACGCAACGGTGTAATCCGTAGCCCGGATGGAGCCGCTTGCGGCGCAATCCGGGAAAACGGCGGACTCAAAACCCGGATTGCGCCGCAAGCGGCTCCATCCGGGCTACGACGCTCAAACAGTTTCCTCCAATCTTGAAAACCAAAGAGCAAGGGTCACGCAACGACGCAAAGGCGCAACGAAACAAAGTTCTTTACGTTGCGCCTTTGCGTGAAACATCTCTTGCTTTGCTGTGGCAAACGCTAGCTTTAATGTGTATACTTTTTAGGCTATCCATTGTCTGGAACATCCCATGCCTACCGCTCGTGTCTTTCAATCTGGCAACAGCTAGGCTGTTCGCCTGTCTCAAGGAATTCTGCTTTAATTCCCAACATGAAATACCCTATCGTTTATGAACAATCCGAGGAAGGTTTCGCGGTGTCGGTTCCCGCGTTGCCTGGATGCCATTCTCAGGGCTTGAGCGAAAGGGAAGCCACCGAGAATATTGAAGATGCCATCCGGGATTATTTGCATGTTTTCATTGAATTGAATCACGGTAAAAATTACTTGGATTTAGTCAGGACCTTAGAAAATATAGGGTTCAAAATTATGCGCAAAAGCAAGCATATCGTCATGAGCAACGGTATGCACATTGTGACAATACCACGGCATAATCCTATTAATGCAATCACGATGGGGAATATTGTGAGGGACATTCAGGATTGGTCTTGATGGGCTTAAATCATAGGATTTCGGAATGTGGATTGTCAGGCTCGCATTAAGCCGCCCTTACACGTTTATTGTGATGTCCCTGCTCATCCTAATTTTGGGCATTTTGGCAATTGTCCGAACCCCCACCGATGTTTTTCCAAGCATCAACATTCCTGTGGTGAGCGTCATTTGGAGTTATACGGGATTGCCGCCGGAAGAGATTGCCAACCGAATCACCGGGCAGTTCGAACGGGGTGCCACCACGACGGTCAACGACATTGAACACATGGACTCCCAGTCGCTTAATGGAATGGCGATCATCAAACTGTTTTTTCAGCCCAATGTGAAAATTGAAGGGGCGATTGCCCAAGTCACCGCCATTGCCCAGACCATGCTTAGGCAATTGCCACCCGGCAGCACACCACCGCTCATCATTAGTTATTCGGCATCCAACGTGCCTATCTTGCAGTTGGGGCTGAGCAGTAAAGTGCTATCGGAACAACAACTGTTCGATATTGGCACCAGCCAAATCCGTACCCAGTTATCGACCATCGAAGGAGCATCCATCCCGTGGCCCTATGGGGGCAAGCAGCGACTCATTGCCGTTGATTTGGACCCCAATGCATTATTCGAGAAAGGCATCTCCGGTAGCCAGGTGATTGATGCCATCAACACGCAAAACCTAGTCCAACCCCAAGGGACTGCCAAGATCGGTGATCGGGAATACAATATCGAACTAAACAGTTCGCTAAAACGCATTGAGGATATCAATGACATCCCCCTGAAGACAGTCGGCGGCGCTATCATCTATGTACGCGATGTCGCCTATGTCCATGATGGCTCCTCATTCCAAACCAACATCGTCCGCAAAGACGGGCGGCGCGGGGCACTGCTGACTATCATGAAAAGCGGGGGAGCTTCGACGCTGGAAATCGTTGACCGGGTGTTAAAAGCCTTGCCACAGATACTCGCCAGTACGCCTGAAGGCTTGGTGGTCGAAAAAACCATCGACCAATCGCTGTTCGTCCGTGCGGCGGTGGATGGTGTGATTAGGGAGGGGCTACTCGCAGCCGGGCTCACTTCGTTGATGATATTGCTATTCTTGGGAAGTTGGCGCAGCACCTTGATCGTCGTGACTTCGATACCCTTGTCAATTTTATGCTCGCTGGTGGTCCTCAGCGCGTTGGGGGAAACCATCAATCTGATCACCCTAGGCGGCATGGCATTGGCCGTGGGCATTCTGGTGGACGATGCGACGGTGGAAATAGAAAACATCAACCGTTTGCTGCCACAAGGAATGAGCCTTCGCGAAACGATCCTGCTCGGTGCGCAACAGATCGCCGTGCCCGCGTTTGTCGCCACCTTGAGCATCTGCATCGTCTTTGTGCCTATCTTCTTTCTGCACGGCATCGCCGGCCTTCTGTTCCGTCCATTGGCCGAAGCCGTGGTGTTTGCGATGCTCGCTTCTTATCTGCTTTCCCGCACCCTTGTGCCTACTCTTGTGCTCTATTTGTTTCGTTCGCAGAGGCGGCAATCCGGCCAGCAGGAAGCCGCCAATCCCGGAATTTTCCTGCGACTGCATCAGCGTTTCGAGGAAGGGTTCGAGCGATTGAGGGAAGCTTACCAAGAAATCCTGTCTGCCTGTCTGCGCCACCGCCTGCTATTTTCGACGGGCTTCCTGTTGGTGTGCGGGTCGGTCATGTTCCTAGTTCCATGGTTGGGTTCCGATCTGTTTCCCGAAATCGACACCGGACAAATCCGCCTGCATATTCGCGGCCCCACGGGCATGAGGGTGGAAGAGACCGCAGCACTATGCGACCGTGTGGAAAACACCATCCGCCGCCTCATCCCCCCTAAGGAACTGAAGGGGATTCTGGACAACGTGGGAGTTCCCTACAGCGGCATCAATCTGTCCTACAGTACCAGTGGCACAATAGGCACGTCCGATGCCGAAATTCTGATATCGTTGAATCCTGACCATCAAGCGATTGCCGAAACTGCCTCCACGCTTCGGCAAACCCTGTCGCGGGAGTTTCCGGGGACTGCCTTCTATTTCCAGCCTGCCGGCATTGTCAATCAAATCCTCAACTTCGGTTTGTCAGCCCCAATTGATATCCAGTTGGCCGGCCAGAACATGGTTGGCAATTACGCTGTGGCAAGCAAACTATTACAACGGATAAGAGCCATTCCCGGTGCGGTTGATGCCCATATCCATCAGTTGTTTGACCTGCCAAAGTTCAAAGTCGATGTGGACCGGACCCGCGCCCAAGGCATAGGGCTGACCCAGCGGGATGTTGCCAACAATGTGCTGACTTCGCTCAGCAATAGTTTCCAGACTGCGCCGAATTTCTGGGTAAGCCCACAAGGCATTGTCTACAATATCAATGCACAAACGCCACAATCCCGTGTCGATACGATGGACCAACTACGCACTCTGCCGGTTATCGGTGCCAATGGACAGGAACAGGTGCTTGACAACCTTGCCCTAGTCCACCGGCAGGCGGGTTTGGCGGTGGTCAACCACTACAATACTCTGCCGGTCATCGATATTTTATTGAACACACAGGGGCGTGATCTCGGCGGCGTAGCCGACGATGTCAAACAGGAATTGGCGGAGGCTGAGCATGCCGGCTTGCCTCGTGGAACCCAGTTGATCATGCGCGGTCAAGTCGAAACCATGCGGGCATCTTTCGCAGGACTTCGTGTCGGGTTGATATTTTCCATCGTATTGGTCTATTTGCTTATGGTTGTCAATTTTCAGTCTTGGACCGAACCTTTTATCATCATCACCGCACTTCCCGGTGCGTTGGCCGGCGTTGTTTGGATGCTGTTCGTCACCGACACGACACTGAATGTGCCTTCGCTAATGGGTGCCATCATGAGCATTGGCGTGGCCACCTCCAATAGCATCCTGATGGTCACTTTCGCCGGCACCCAGATGCGCGAGGAGGGCAAGGACTCCATCCAAGCCGCTTTGGCTGCCGCACACACACGCTTTCGCCCCATTCTGATGACCGCGCTGGCCATGATTATTGGCATGCTGCCAATGGCCTTGGGGATGGGCGAGGGCGGCGAGCAGGACGCTCCGCTGGGGCGCGCCGTGATTGGCGGTTTGTTGTTCGCAACCGTGGCGACGCTGTTTTTTGTGCCAGTGGTGTACAGCTTCCTGCGTCGTAAAGGTTATCGCAAACTGCTAGACGAGTCGGGGTCTGCATGAAACGACGCTATGGCTGCACCTTTCTTATTGCCGCGCTGTTGTTAACTGGATTGACTGCATGGGGCATTCACAAACGCATCAAAGCCCATGCCGATCTGGAAGTTTCAACCAAGGCCAACGCCCGGTTGACTGTCGCAGTCACCCGTCCACAGCCTTCCCCGGCATCAAACGAACTGGTGCTCCCGGCTAATGTGCAGGCTTTCCTGGAAACGCCCATTTATGCCCGCACCAATGGCTACTTGAAGAAATGGTATGCTGACATTGGCACTAAAGTGAAGGCTGGCGCATTGCTGGCGGAACTCGAAACCCCGGAAGTCGATCAGCAACTGCATCAAACCCAGGCGGCAGAAGCCCAAGCCGCCGCCAATCTGGATATTGCGCAGAAGACCAATGACCGTTGGCAGGCGCTGCTTAAGACCCATTATGTTTCCCAACAGGAAGCAGACCAGTATGCCGCCCAACTCCATGCCAGGGAGGCTGACCTAAGGGCTGCAAAGGCCGATGTCCAGCGCCTGCGGGCAATGCAATCCTTCAAGCAGGTGAGGGCACCTTTCGATGGCACGGTGACGGCGCGATTGGTTGACGTGGGCGCGTTGATTACCGACGGCACCTCGCAACAGTTATTCCGCCTTGCCCAAGCCCATCTACTCAGGGTTTACGTCCATGTACCGCAATCGTATAGCGCGGGAGTACATATCGGCTTGGATGCGGAACTGCTCATTCCCGAACACCCGGCGGGCCATTTTGTCGGCAAGGTAGTCCATACCGCCGGGGCCATTGATCCCGCTTCGCGCACCCTTTACACCGAAGTGCAGATTCCCAATCCCAAAGGGGAATTATTGCCAGGTGCCTTCGGGCGGGTCCGGTTTACCTTGCAAGACACCACGCCGTCCATGATGATCCCTGCCACCGCACTGCTATTCCGTGCCCAAGGAACCCAAGTCGCCATTGTGGGGGAACAGGGCAAGGTGCGCTTGCAAGCGATCAAGCTGGGTCGCGATTTGGGCCCCACCCTTGAAGTGACCGAAGGGCTGAAAACAGAAGACCGGGTCGTATCCAACCCCCCCGATTCGATAAGCGATGGCGAGATGGTTGAAGTGACTGGGGGTTTGTGAGCTTTACCTGAAACTCGGTTTTGCCCAACTTCCCCTCCGAGCAGTCAAATCCCCATACCGCGTTGCCAGACAAGAACAGCGCAAGAATGCTAAGATTGACCATAATAAAATCCTTGCCATGCCCGCTTGGAGCAGAAACCATGCAAACCCTTTCAATAAAACTCCCTGACGAAATCCTGCAACGTTTGAACACCCTTGCCAAGCAAAACCACAATACTGTCGAAGGACTGGTTGAATCCTTGCTTGAAGATTACACCAATACCGACGAGGCACGTTTGGCGGAATACGAGCGCAGCGGCCACGGCATCAGCCATGAAATTGCCATGGCATGGCTGGAGGACTTGGCAGAAGGACACTACCGTCCATGCCCGAAGTAATCTGGTTACCGCAAGCCTTGCGCATTGTTAAATCGGGGTTACCCACTGGAGCGTGGGAACCAAGAACAAAAAGGTTATTCGAATTTTGATCATTTATAACTCCGTTGCCTCATCCTTGTCCGTCCGAAATTCTTGTCATATTCCTCGCGGAGGCGACTTAGAAGCCTTTCAAGGTTTCGGTATCCATCTGTGTTTTTGTCGGGATATTCCCGTTCGTCTTTGAGCGTATATTCAAGACCTAGCAGACAGTCCAGGTCCCAACTGTAGAATCCGATGGGACGTTTCCCTTTATAGTTTGAAATCCTGCTGTCTAGGCCGAACGCCTCGGACATCAGCCAAGTATAGCGCTGAAGTTCTTTGAGTTCATCGCCGGTAATGAGAAAATACAGCTTCTTGTCTCGGATGCCAGGTTTTGGCGGCATATTGATGCTCCTGTAGCCTTTAAATTAAAAAGCCATGCTGTTTGTATCGCACAGCACCCTTACAGTGCTTGCTAAGGCTGCATAATTCTAACAGGAAAAAGGCTTATGTTATGGTCGATTGTCACAAGTGTCATTGATTCATGGGCCTTGGTCATCGTTCAGCCCTGGAGTGCGGCGACTTGTCAGCGCATGATTTGGCTGGTTTCATTTAGGTTCCCAAGTTCCAGTTCTCGCCGTTATACAAAAGTACTGGGGGTACGTCATTCCGGCAGGGATTGCCGGAATCCAGTCCACAGGGAGGTGAAAATGTGGGCTGGAAATTACCAGAATCAAACACTTGCTCAGCGACGAGTTGCCTTCCATGGCTTCTGGATTCCGGCAATCCCTGCCGGAATGACGACGTTTCTTGCTCGGCGGACTTGTGTATAACGACGAGAGTACCAGCTTGGGAACCTAAGCGCTTGGGAAGCTAGATTTTGAAGCTCCAGCTTCGACAAATCACCCAGGCTTGATTGAGTATATATTAGCGATTTTTGGGCAAAGAGTAGCTCTTACAGCGTTTTCAATATCTGTTCGTTACTTACATATATGCGCCCCATGTCGGCAAAGGGTTGCCGACCTACTGCGTATCAAGGACTGTAGGGCGGCAACCCTTTGCCGCCAACTATTTCAAAACTTAATCAATGTAATCAATTGATATTAAAAACGCTGTATGTTGTAATTGGAAGAAGCAGGAGCTTCTAGGACCGGGTTCCCAAGCTGGAGCTTGGGAACCAGCGCAAATCCGGCATAAAGTGGACAGGGAATATCAATTCTGGCAAGAAGGTAGCCATGCAGAACTAATTCTATGTGATGACATAATGAGGGAAAAACTGGAATATATTCATTACAACCCAGTTAAGCGTGGTTATGTGGATAAACCCGAGCATTGGCGATATTCCAGTGCGAGGAATTATGCGGGTATGGAGGGTTTGATACCCATCGTTCCGTGGTGTTGAAGCGGTTGTTAGAACGCGGAGCGTCCTAGCCAGCATTCCCACGCTGAGCGTGGGAACGATAAACTTCCCCAATCTTGAGTCAACTCATTCAGCCCCCATCCGACAATCCCCATCAATTTGTCACAAATCCGACAACCAACAATCCACCAACCCATTGAATTAACAATAAAATAACATTGGCACAACCTCTGCTTATGGTCTCAATAAACACCAACCCAGAGGGTCAACCATGCCAGAAATCATCCGCCGCAAGAAAGCCATGTCGGTCAATCCGCTCAAGGCCAGCCAGCCGGTGGGCGGGTCGTTGGCGACCTTGGGGTTTGACCGGGCCATGCCTATGTTGCATGGTTCGCAAGGCTGCACGGCGTTTGCCAAGGTGTTTTTCGTGCGCCATTTCCGCGAGCCTATCCCTTTACAATCGACAGCGATGGATCAGTCCAGTTCAGTGATGGGCGCGGACGAGAATGTCATCGAGGGCTTGAAGACCGTCGCCGAGAAGTCCAAACCGGACCTGATTACCGTATTGACGACTGGGCTATCGGAAACCCAGGGTACTGACGTAAAGCGTTGCGTAAAGGAGTTCCGCGCCAAGTACCCGCAGTTCGACAAAGTAGCCGTGGTGGCAGTGAATACGCCGGATTTTTCCGGTTGCCTGGAGTCGGGCTATGCCGCGACGGTGGAGGAAATTATTGCCGAACTGGTGCCCGCATCGAATAAAACCGGGATGCGCAAGCGGCAGGTGAATGTTCTGGCCGGACCTATGCTGACGCCGGGGGATTTGGAGCATCTGCGCGACATCATCGAATGGTTTGGCCTGCGGGCGGTGTTCGTGCCGGATGTGTCCGATTCCTTGGACGGGCATTTGACCGATGCAGACTTCTCGCCCATCACGGTCGGCGGCACACCGTTGTCCGAATTGCAAACCTTGGGCGAGGCCGTTGCCACCTTGACGGTGGGCGCATCGCTTAACAAAGCCGCCGGCATACTAGAACAGCGCACCGGAGTGCCGACTTATCGCTTCGATCACTTGTATGGGCTCCGTGCCACTGATGCTTTGATTATGGCATTGACCGAGATTAGCGGAAACCGTGTCCCCGACCGTTTGGAGCGTCAACGCGCCCAGTTGCAGGATACGATGGTGGACACGCATTTCATGCTCGGATTTTTGCGCGTCGCCATAGCCGCCGACCCGGACCAGCTAAACGGTTTTGCGCATTTGGTCCGCGAGATGGGAGGGGAAACCGTGGCGGCGGTGGCGGCGGGGGATGGCCCAGCCTTGGCAAGCCTGCCGGTTGCGTCGGTGAAGATCGGCGATTTGGAGGATATGGAAAATCTAGCGCGTGAGGCTAGGGCCGAGTTGATCATTGGCAATTCCCACGCTGTGCAGACCGCCGAACGCTTGCACCTGCCCATTTTGCGTTGCGGGTTCCCGCTTTACGACGTGGTTGGCGGCTACCAAAAAACTTTCATTGGCTACGCTGGGTCCAGGCAGACATTATTCGATCTGTCCAACTTGGCACTGTCCAATAACCATGCCCACGAAGTGCCGGTCTACCGCTCGATTTACGGGCAGAAACCACCGGACGAATCATTTACCCAACCGTTGGAGGCAACCGCCCATGGCGCTTATCCGACGCATGCGCATTGTTGACAAAAGCGAGGAAGAACTGGCGATGGCAACTTCCCTGAAAATTGCGTTTTGCACCGATGATATGAAAACAGTGAACCAGCATTTTGGCTCAGCCAAGACCTTTGCCATCTATTTGGTGGACTTGGAACAAAGCAATTTGTTAGAGGTGGCTGAATTCGGCAAGCTGGACCAGGACGGCAATGAAGACAAGCTGTCCACCAAAATTGATTTATTAGATGGCTGTGCAGCGGTGTATTGCGAGGCTGTAGGGGCCTCGGCGATTCGTCAATTGGTGGCAGCCGGCATCCAGCCTGTGAAGGTTTACCGGGGTAGCCAGATCGCCGATTTGATTAGTGATTTTCAGGCTGAACTGCGCAGTGGTCCTTCGGCTTGGGTCGCCAAGGCGTTAGCCAAGCAAAGTGGCAGCGTGGAAAAGTTCACCCAGATGGAGGCGGACGGGTGGGATGAATAATCCACTGATCGTTTCCCACGCTCCGGCGCTCATCGTTATACACAAGTGTTGGAGGCCCGTCATTTCGGCAGGGATGCCGAAATCCAGCGTCCAAGGATGGCAAACTGTGGGACACGACAGATACCCTTGTATCCAAGGACGGGAAACCAAGGCTTGGCAAGTCGCCTGAATCAAGCACTTGCATAACCGACTGGCTACCGTCCATGGCCTGGATTTCGGCATCCCTGCCGAAACGACGGCTTAACTTAATGGCAGTGATGCCGGAACGTGAGAACCACAATCAACATAATTTAGGAGACAACACCGTGCAAAACGCCGCATTAGCGATAACTGAAGACGAAACCGAACTGCAAGCCGAATTTGCCCAAGAAATTGCCAAGCAATTGCGGGCCATCGATACCTATGACACCTATCAAGGGTGGTCCGATGCCCAAGTACTGGACCCTTTGATCCTTACCAAAGAGCGCAAACGGGAAATACCCATCATCGGCGACCCTGATGAAATTACTATCGCCCGCGTCAAGGCATTTTACAACGCCATAGCTAGCTTGATTGAAAAAAAGACGAAACTGATGGCGGTTCCGGTCATTAACCTCACCCATGAAGGTTTCGGGCGGGCTTTCGTCATCGTCGGCAGGCTTATTGTTGTAGACAAAACCCTGCGCGATGTCCATCGCTATGGCTTCCCTTCCTTCGCCAAGCTTAACGAGGAAGGCGACAAATTGATAGCCAAAGCCTTGGAGTTGATTGAGTCCCATGCCGAGGTGGCTAATCTTTAATAATGGCCCGGAGTGCGGCGACTCGTCGCCGCTCTTCCCTTGAAATAAAGCGGCGAGGAGTCGCCGCACTCCAATAGTTGCCAGAGGTGATTTAAATGACTCCCGAAGAAATACAAGCACTGGAGAGAGAGGTCGCCAAGGCCAAGCGCATTGCCAGCGATTGGGCTTCAAAGATGCACGATCTAGTGGAAGACCGCCTGCCGGCGGCCTATGAAGAAATACCCGAACTCGCCCAGTCCACCGTCGAAGCTTGCAAGGCTTGGGCAGAGGTCAACGCGAAACTGAAACAAGCTAAAAAGGCGTTGGCGGCCTAAAGCCCTATGCCAAAGTGGAGAAATCAATGAGTAATCCCATCACTGGCATCACGGCTGGCGGTGCTGTCTGGACACCAGCTTTTGTACAATCCATAGCCCAAGAGCGATGCATTGGCTGTGGCCGATGTTTTAAAGTCTGTCCTCGTGAAGTGTTCGACCTAGTGGATCGCGCAGATGTCTTGGACGCGGATGAAATCGACGATTTCGATGATCTGGACGAAGACAATGCCCAGGTCATGAACATCGCCAACGCACTGGACTGCATCGGTTGCGAAGCCTGCTCCAGGGTTTGCCCCAAAGCCTGTTTCACCCATTCTCCACTGCCCCAAGCTGCCTGAAGGAGATGCCATCATGCCTAGACCGTTGAAGCATGTTTTCGTCTGCACTCAACGCCGAGCGGAGGGACATCCACGAGGGTCCTGCGCCCAACACAGTTGCGACGAACTGATGAACGCCTTTTTGGGTGAAATACAAAAACGTAACTTATTTGACAAGATCGCCGTCACTAATGCCGGTTGCCTAGGGCCTTGCGGCTTTGGTGCCAGTGTCTTGGTTTACCCCGAGGGGGTGATGTACGGCAAAGTGACCAAGGGGGATGTGACGGAGATTATCGAAGATCACTTGCTTGGTGATAAACCCATCGAACGGCTGAAAGTCCCGGATTTCGTCTGGAGTTGAGATGAACGCGCTTGCCCATTCCGAAGATTTGGTGCTGTTCGGTACCTCGATTCTGCCAGTGACGAATAACCGGCTGCAATTCGCCGTCGCTTCCCGCCACACCGACAACAGCGAGGCCGAAAACTTGCTATGGGAAGCGCGAGCGGAAGATCCTACCTGCCTTCCGGTTTATTTCGCGCTTTACAAGTTCTACGCCAACAGCAATAAGTTGGATCGTGCCGAACGGGCCGCCCGCCTAGCCTTGGCGGAGTCGGCCAGACAAGCGGGGGTACATTCCAATTGGGAAAAATTAAGCCAAGAATCCCAAAGCGGCAAGCTTTACGCCAGTGATGCTGGGTTGTTTTATCTGTTTTCCCTTAAAGCCTTGGGCTTCATCAAACTGCGCCGCCAACACTGGGATGAGGCGGGTAAAGTCCTCAGCCATTTGGCAATGTTAGACCCGGAGGATCGGTCGGGAGGTTCCGTGGTGCTTGGACTGGCTGAATCGGTGGGAGTCAAGATCGTGGGGTTGGAACATGAACCCGGTTGATTGTAAACCTTTGGGCGATGCCATTTGTGAACATTTGATTGTGGAAATCAACAAGTTTGATTTCAACCCAGAAAACATTCAGGGGTTGCCAGTTTTTGAACAAGCCATATTTTCGACAGCCAAAGACACCTATAGCGGCTTGGATAGCCTCATAGGGGTTTGGAAAAACCGGGAAGGCTATCGCCAAGGCGAGATTAAACTGCACGGGGACGGAAGTTTTTACGCCGAGTATGACGTTGCCTTGCAACATCCAAAGGATGCACGTTGGTTTGTGGAAGGGGTGATTGCCTGGGGGCGTGATGATGTCATCAGGTCCGAGGCCAAGCTTTTGCCGTCGCTGGGTTAATAACTGATGCCCAATCCTTACGAAATTTACGACCTACTGCAAGATTACGCAGGCGGGGTGGAAACTGTCCGTGAACTCATCATTGGCCTAGTTTGGACGTATTGCGAGGCTGAAGTATGCGGTTTGGCGATGAGTCCGGGCATTCCAACCCGCACCCTGCCCTGGGCGGGTAGCTTGCGTGGCAAATCAGTCGCCGAACTGGCTGCTTGGGTAAGGGAGTTCGATCCTTACAAGTCCACTGTCGGCATGGCAGCAGTCAATGCCGCCATAAACTGTCGCCACTGCCTACCTGCTGGACTCACCCTTAAACCTGGGAAACAGGGAAACCTCGCTGTTTTCGAGCATTTCCTGCCGCGCATGATTGACAAGAAGACCATTGTCATTGGCCGCTATCCGGGGCTGTTGGAATTCGTTGAGGCCCATAGCCTGGACGTGACCGTGTTGGAACGCAATCCAAGCCACGGCGATTTGGCCGATACCGCCTGCGAATATCTGCTGCCTGAGGCGGAATGGGTATTCCTGACCGCCAGTTCCATCCCCAATAAGACTTTCCCGCGTCTGGCAGAATTGTCCCGCAATGCAGTCACCGTGCTAATGGGTCCGACCACCCCGTGGATACCCGATCTGCATCATTTTGGCATCGACTACCTTGCCGGGGTCGAAATCTCAGACCAGAAAACCTTGCGGGAAACGCTCGCTGAAGGCGGGGGGGTACGCATTTTTGACGCGGGTGTAAGCTACCGGGTTTCACCTTTGACGCTAACCGAAACTTCAGCGTGGTCGAAACAACTGATCGCCCAAACCGCAGCGGGGAAAGAGTCCCTGACCCGTGGCATGGATGATTGGTACAGAAGCGGCGAAACCCGGCGCTATCCTCGCTATGCCGAATTGGATGCCACCAACCGAAGGCTTTCCCGACTTGATACTTGTTTCAAGCAGCTTTGGGATGAGGCCAACCATGATAAGTGAACAACATGGCTGGACTCATGAAGCCCGGTTGATCCTCTATCATTCACAAAGCACCAGCGCCCGCACCCTATTTCTGCGCCACGAATCGGGCAGTGTCATCGCCCCTGAACCGCTGCCGTTCCTATCCACCGTGCTTGATGGGGTAGAGTTCATCGTCGGCAATACGGGGGTTTTATTGCATCCCGCCACTGTCGTCCGCGATTACTGCGTCGCCTTTGGGTTTCCGCCTTCGCTATTGCTGGCGGAAGGAGAATTTCATGAACGGGTGGACACCCCGCAATGCACCCTCAATATCTACTTGGCCCGTTTCACCTCCATCGATCCACCTAGGGCTTTGTTTGCAGATAGGGGCGGAAAGTTTTGCGCCATCACCGAACTACGCGGCGGTCATCCGGCTGAGATGGCATTGATCCAGCGGGCTTACCAAGCCATTATGGGGTAGAAATACAGCCAAATACCTGTGTCATCTGACACAGATATAAATTATATGACTCAGTTTACAGCGTTTTTTATATCACAAGTTACTTACATAATGTACGTCCATGTCGGCAACCCCTTGCCGCCAACGATAAACAAAGTAATCAATAGACATTAAAAACGCTGTATGTGTTAATAAAAGCTGCGACAATTTGCCACATTTCAAACCGGTAATCGTTAATATATGATATTTACCAACTCAATCGGACTTTCCCTACGTTTAAGTTACCTCCATTGGAGCATGCCAGAACAACTTTCTGAATAATGCCAGGGATAAAGGACTATCCCCGTTTTTTTATTCCAGCGCCGTTTACCACCTCCCAGTCATCAGCATCCCTGATACCATCGGTTTTTAAGAATGTTTTTCCATAGCTTACAAGGAATTGGATATCGGTCACTTCGGTCGCATGCAGCACCGCCGTTGTAATTGTCTAGAGGATGTGGATGCTTAGCTATAGCCATATGGTCATTATCCCCTCATAATATTGTCCAGCCAACAACTTCATAAACACAATGCGGGGGGCGGGTTCGCCTCAACATGTGGAGTGCGGCGACTCGTCGCCGTATAGTTCGGAAAGCGGCGACGAGTCGCCGCACTCCACAAACTTACCCGATTGGGCTGAACGATGACCAAGGCCCACTGGAAGTTTATGGACCTAAACCGTCTGCACTGATAGCAAAAAAAAGAAAAAACTGATGAATTTTATTTCTGCCCACAGCCTTACGATGGACCGACAGCGAAAGAAACTATGGCAGGCCGAGGGCGTGGCTTACCTGTTGGCCGTACTAGCCCATGTAGGCGCGTGGCAACTCTACAAGATACTGCCACCACAAACACTGGAACCGGAACCATTGATCATTGAGGCGAGCTTAGTGGTGGCCCAACCTGCGCCAACGGCGGTTGCCCCAGCGCCGCCCCAGCCGGTGGTCAAACCACCGCCTATCCCTAAGCCTGTCCCCAAGGTGGAAAAGCCTATCCCTAAAAAGGTCGAAAAGCCCAAACCGAAGCCTATCCCTATGCCTAAACCGATGCCAAAGCTTGCGCCCAAACCGATAGCAAAGCCCGAGCCAAGCGAAGAAGACGATTCCAGCCCGGCTCCGGTGGTGCATGAGCCTGTCGATGAAGCGCCGTCTGCACCAACGGAAGCGCCTAGGGCAGCACCGAAAGCCCCACCCGCACCGGTCGAAAATACTGCTTACTCTCCCGGCCGTGTCAGCGGGTTTGGCAGAAACAACTATCCAAGGGCAGCCAAGGAAAGGGGCTGGGAGGGGACAGTGACACTAAAAGTCCATATCCTCGCCGACGGCGATATAGGGGAAGTCATCGTGACCAGCAGTTCGGGCCATGACATGCTGGACGAGGCGGCGATGGACATGGTTAAAGAAGGCCACGCCACACCTGCCCGCCGGGGTGACAAACCGGTTGATTCCTGGGTGGTCGTGCCTTATCGTTTTCACCTTGAGCACGACTAAATTATGCTATGCAACTGTGCAGACCGTAGCTCGGATGGCGTAGAGGCGACCGACCGGTCGCCCCTACGCCATCCGGGAGAACTACCCACAACCCGGATTGCGCCGCAAGCGGCTCCATCCGGGCTACGACACACTTTAAAACAAAGGATTATCTATGATTCAATTCTCTTCCTCCGACATCGTTAAATACACGCTGTGGATATTAATTTCTTTCTCCGCCATTACTTGGGGAATCATTTTTTTTAAAAGCTGGATTTTTTGGGCTGTGTCCCGCGCCAATCAAATCTATTCCTCCGCTTTCTGGGCGGCGGCGAACCTTAACGATGCGTCACAGGTCGAACAGGAGAAAAGTGCCATGGGACGGATTGCCGGGGCCGGTTTCAATGTGTTGAACGATGTGCATAGCAATGCCTCGCGGGCGTTGGAATTGAGCGGGGACATCCAGTCCATCTTGGAGCGATCCCTGCGCCAGCAGATCAGCAAAGAGCGCAAAGTATTGGAACAGGGCTTGGCCATGTTAGCCAGCATCGGCAGCACCGCCCCCTTCGTCGGGCTGTTTGGCACTGTGTGGGGCATCATGCATGCCTTGGAAGGCATCAGCAAAGCAAAATCCGCCAGCCTGGATGTGGTGGCCGGACCCATAGGCGAGGCACTGATCGCCACCGCCATCGGTATCGCCGCCGCAATCCCTGCCGTTTTGGCCTATAATTACTTCCTTAGCCGGATGAAGCAGTGTGAGGCGGAATTGGATTACTTTGCCACCGACTTTCTCAACTTGGCGGTTAAATCCAGCCTGAAAACCAACGAGGACAAATAATATGGCATTCAAGACTGATTCCTCCGACCGCACGGCCATGAGTGAAATCAACGTGACACCCTTGGTGGATGTCATGTTGGTGCTGCTGATTGTGTTCATCGTCACCGCCCCGCTGCTAACTCAGGCAGTGAAGGTGGATTTGCCAAAAACCGAAAAAACCGACCCGTCCCCGGACAAACACACCAGTACCGTGTCCATTGACGCACAGAGCAAAGTTACCTTGAACGACCACCCCGAGCAAATGCAAAACTTGGAACAGTCCTTACGTTCGCTACTCCAAGCTGACCCGGAACTCATTATCCAATTTCAGGCCGACAAGTCGGTGCCTTATGGGGCTGTAGCCGAAGCGATGGCGGTTGCCCACAAAGCAGGCATTGTAAAATTGGCGTTTATTACGCGGGAATAAATCCGAAGGCCTTACCGGTTGGCTCGTCAGTACAACTCCCGTAAGGTGATTTCCAAAAATGAATCCACCCAAACCGAAATGAATTGTCCACGAAGATCACGAACAATTCTTCCGCAAATCACCTTGCCAAGCTGGTGCTTGGCGTTCCTTCTGGGAGCGCCAAGCACCAGCTTGGCCTTTGGATGGGATGCTCTTTATTGGATATCACCTAAAAGTGGGCTACTTTGCCGTCCATTGTGACCGAAGTTGCTCAAGGGCAGTGGACCCCGGCACACGCTTCAAACCCGCATCGACTACGGTCCGTGCCTCGTGGGTGTGGCCTGCACTGGCTAACGCCACCGCGTAAACATAGGCGAAGCGGGCATCGTTCGGGGCTAGTTCCACAGCCCGTTTCAGCGAACCCAAGGCCGAAGCCATGTTTTTCTGCCTTACCTGCAACAACCCCAAACTATGGTAAAGCGCTGCCGATTTCGGTTGGATGTCCAAGCCTTCGCGCAGCAGGGTTTCGCCCTCGGCATCCCTGCCCGTTTGCCGGTAAAGGTCGGCGAGATTAGCGTAGGCGGGCATCCAATCCGAATTTAGCGCCAGCGCCTCGCGGAAAGCCGCCTCCGCTTTCCCATGTTCGCCGCGTACTGCATAAAAATTGCCCAAATTCACCTGTGCACCGGGTTCGTCGGCATTGAACCGTTGGGAAGCGAGAAAGTCATCGGTCGCTTTTTGAAAATCCGCTTGTTCTTCATTTGGAACCTGTTCGGCGGGAACCTCGGCCAGTACGCCGGCCACTAGTACCCGCACGACCCGCACTGGATCGCGCAGCAGTCCATGGGCCAAGGCCCATCTTTGTTGCGGCGGCAGCGGTTCCAGCGCTTCGACGGCGGCGGCTCGAACCAATGGATCGGTATTGCCCAGTGCCTCGGCCAAGAAGGGCAAAGATTCCTGAGTCAGGCGTTGCCCTAATGCAGACACCGCCGTCGCCTTGGCGATGGCAGGTTGGTCATTTTCGCCCAGCAATTCCAGCAGCCTTGTTTCGGCATCGGCGGTTTGGGTGCGTATGGCATGTAAGGTTCCGGCATAGTTCTGGTAGCTTTTGGGATCGCGGCCAACCCACTGTCGAACTTTGCCCATCGCCCATCGGGTGGATTTATCGGCATGGCAACTGTTGCAGGCATTGGGTGTCCCCAGCTTTACCGACAAGTCAGGCCGGGGAATGCGGAAGCTATGGTCGCGGCGGGGATCGACAACCATGTAATTCTTGACCGGCATATGGCAGTCCACACAATTTGCACCAGGCGAATCGGTAGGGTGAAAATGGTGCTTTTCGGTAGCGTACTTTTCAGCACTATGGCATTGCAGGCAGACACCATTGCCTGGGACCCTTAATTTAAGGCTGTGCGGCTCATGACAATCCGTGCACGTCACCCCGGCATGCACCATCTTGCTCTGTAGAAGCGAGCCATATTCGTAGACTTCGCCATCAATCTGTCCGTCGGCGTGATAAAGCGTTTGCTGCAATAGCGAAGGCAAATGAGTGCCCATTAACGGCTGGCCATACTGATAGTCAGGAAGCAACTGGGCGCGCCGTGCATGGCAGCGGGCACAGGTCTGGATTTCTTTGTCGGTGTTGCGGGGTGGATTTCGTGTGGCATTCCCTGACACAGGGTCAATGACCCAGTGAATCCCTTTGCGCTCGTCAAGCAACAAGGCCAAGCCTTTGGTTGCAGAATCTTGTAGGGAAGGCCCTACGAGGCCGGTTGAAGCCGTCCCTAGATTCTTGTTGGCATTCGCCCAAGTTATATGCTGTGAACCGGGTCCGTGGCAAGCTTCACACGCCACATTGATTTCGGACCAAGTGGTACGATAGCTGCGACTGGTTTGGTCGTAGTTTTTTTGTAGATTGGTCGAATGGCACTCGGCGCACATGTAGTTCCAGTTTTGCGAGAGTTTTGTCCAGTGCAGTTCGTCAGTGTGGGTAATATGTTCATTGGGATAAAGATGGAACCAGCGCTGCCCGCCCTGTTCCTTGGGCCGACTGTCCCATGCTATCGAAAGTGCCTGCAACCGTCCACCAGGAAGTTCTAATAGATATTGTTGAAGCGGTAAGTAGCCGAAAGTGTATTTGACCTCAAAGTCGGCGAGTCGCCCGTCCGGCCCGTCGGTGCGAACCCAATAATGCCCGTCGCGACGGTAAAACCGCGACACCACGCCGTCTTTCTTGAATTCAGCGTCATTGAAATTTCCCAAAATTGATGTTTCGTTCGCCACCTGCATGGCAAGGTCGTGGTGCGAACCTTGCCAAAGCCGGTCTTGTTCGGCATGGCACCCTGCACAGGCTGCACGTCCAACAAATTCAGGTTTTGGCGCAGGTTGTCCAAGCTTTGGGATGGATGCCGGGGGCTTGGCCGACGGTTCCTCCACGCGGTCATTGGTTTGCTTCGGGATAAACCAGAACCATAGTCCACAGATGATGGACACAAAGATTGCGGCGGCGAGTAATACACGGAATGAGGGAAGCAATTGCATCTACAGCGATTTCTATATCTATTAGCTACTTACTTAATGTACATCCATGTCGGCAAAGGGTTGCCGACCTACTGCGTAACAAGGGTAGTAGGGCGGCAACCCCTTGCCGCCAAAGATAAACAAAGTAATCAATCGACATTAAAAACGCTGTAATGGTAGTGACTCTATGCGTAGCATTCATGTCAATAAAGGGTCTGTTGCAAATCCATACCCGCTTTTTCCGCATTGCAATCGCGTGTTGGTTTTAGCCCTTTGGCCCGGACGGCTTCAAGTTCGGCTTTGGCAGCTTCCAAGTCGGCGCGAAAAGCAGGTTCTGCATGCAACCGTGCCACAGTGTAGGCACCCATGTATCGGCCTTGCAAGGTGTCGCTGTGCCAATGCACGTTGCAGACGATGCGACTCAAACCGAATGCCTGTCCCCGTGCCAGAATCGCATCGGTCTGTGCCGGTAAAATCTCGGTGAGGATTAGCGCCCATGCCGTACCGGCGGCGTTATGCCCTGAAGGATAGGAACCGCTTTTTTTTAAGCCTTCAATATCCCCAGTTGTGCAGAAAGGCTGTTTGTTGACTAAAAAGGGGCGAAGGCGCTGATAGTGCTTTTTTGCCTCTCTGGTCGAACCCCCGGCATCGGTCAGTGTTCGGCGCAACAGCGTGTAAAGATGGGGCGTGTCTTGTTCGGTGATCGGGGCATTCAACGCACAGGAATAGGTGCCGGCCGCGTTCGGGAAAGACAAATTGTCATCCAGAATCGCTAACTTCCAAGCCGGGGTATCGCGTAAGGCGAAACTCTTCTTGCTAAATTCCTCATCCAGTGCGAGGCCGGGGGAGCCTGCCGACGGCGGAGGCGGAAGCAGCGCAAGGCTGTTCGGAAGCGCACTGGGCTGCAGATAACCTTCCACCGAGCCAGCTCTTAACTCGGAGGGCAAGGCGGCAGGCCTATCCCGCCCTGCATTGCTGGTGCAGCCCGCCATGACGGCAACGCTTGCCAAGACCACGGGCAAAAGCCGATAAAATCTGTAATTGATAACGCTCATCATGCTGTAATTTCCTCTGGTTTTTTCTACTCGATATTATAGAACTGATGTTGCCATGAAAGTATGGTATCCAAGTAGGGTACGCTGTGCGTACCATTGCAAGCCCTTGAAGGTACGCACAGCGTACTCTACTTGGCTGATGTTGCCATGAAAGTATGGTATCCAAGTAGTGCGTACCATTGTAAGCCCTTGAAGGTACGCACAGCGTACCCTACTTGGCATGGCTTTCATCGCCGAGGGTGAAAAACCCCGTCGTGCTTCGGATATTCGTAAAATCCAAGACATCATGAATTATGAAATAGAGTGTTTAATGATAAATGGATTTACAACGCTCATGAATTGAACTAAAAGATTGGCAAAATTCACGTTCGGACATAATGTTTTTTTTTCAATGATGAGGAAAACCATGCATAGGATGGTCGGTTGTGAGGGGGGTGCCAAATGATCGGCGACGTTTTGGCCCTTCTAAAAAACCAGTTGAACGGCTATTTAACTCCGACCTCCACGAATGAGGATTTGGTGGTGTTTTTGGATGGTGACCAAGAGACCGACTCGGCTTCTTTCAAGACGAATGCCGTCACGGTTTTGCTCTACCACATTGAGCAAGAGACCGCCTCGCGGCAGGGCGACCCCTATGTTCGGACTCTCCCCAACGGGACGGTGCAAAGGGTGAAGCCCGATATTTGCCTGAATCTCTATGTGTTGTTTGTAGCCAAGTTCAAGAATTATCAACAGGGCTTGCACTACCTGTCCCACGTCATCAGTTTTTTCCAAAGTCACAAGCTATTTAATCGCCAAAATGCCCCCGAATTAACAGCGGATGTGATGGAGTTGGGGGTTGATCTTGTCACGTTGACCGCTCAGCAGCAACACGAACTATGGGGGATGCTGCGGGCTTGTTATTGGCCTTCCCTGGCTTATAAAGTCAGGGCCGTCGCCTTCCATGACAAAGAGGGCATGCCGTTGGCCGATGCGGTTTCCAGCATAGAAAGGCACTTTAAGTCATGAACCTAGACCCAAAACCGCCTCCCCCAGCCTATGCCCGGCTTTTCGGGATTGATTTGAAACACCGCTATTACGCCAATGGGCTATGCAGTGATTTTGCCGTAATTGCAACCGACGATACGGCCAGGCTTCTTAGAAACCACCGCTGTGTGGTTAAGCCCAAGGCAAACGGAATCGAAATTTTTGTCGAAACGGTAACCGATACAGACCCCAAACCGATAATTAAACCGAAAATTGCCTTTTCGTCTAATGTCACGCTTTCCTTCGAACTTCACCTGAACAATCCTGAGTTTGAGCTATTCACCGATCCAGGCCCGTTGAAAGGTGAAAGTGACTGGCAAATCACCGATGCCAAGCAAACGCAAAGGTATTTCGGCAAACTGGATATCAACAGGGATTTTAATAAGGTGGAAGGCAAAAGTATTGAATTCTTTTTTTCTGCCAAGAAAGCCTTTTGGGTATATTACCTGATAGCCAACCCAGCAGAAGGTGAAGAGTTTTCACCACAAATACAACAATCTGATGAAAAAATCAGTTGGGAGCTATCGAATGGTTCCGACCCAATTTTCGAACATTTGAAAGTGCAATATCATGGCATGACGGTATTGAGGTTTATTTCGAAAGAACGGCTCCCCTGCCGTGAATCGGGTTTGCGGCATATTCAGCTTTTGCTTAAAGAGAAAGCCATTATTGACAACTTGCCCAATCCCTCCTGGCGCAATTATTTTCAATTGGAAGACGCGACAGCAAATTTTCATGTCGTGAAATATTTACCAACACATTGACCAAGGTTTAGCATCATGACTACTTACAGCACACCCGGTGTTTGGGTTGAAGAGATTCCCACTTTGGCACCCTCCGTGGCCCAAGTGGCAACGGCTGTCCCGGCCTTTATCGGCTACACAGAAAAGGGGTTCAAAGAAGGGGGCACGGTCGCTCGGATCGACACCCTGACGGATTATGTGAATACGTTTGGCGGGGCTCCGCCTAGCGAGTTTACAGCGACCATCAAGGGTGGCGAACTCGTTGGCGTGAAGCGTATAACCAAAGATGCCAACAAAGACGTTCAATTTTTATTGTACTATGGCCTGAGCCTCTATTTCCGCAATGGTGGCGGCACTTGCTATATCGTATCCATAGGGGATTACAAGGCTACGCCCACGAAAGACCATTTTATTAAAATAGGCTTGGAGTTATTGGAAAAGGAAGACGAACCGACCTTGATTGTATTGCCGGATGCCGTCAATTTATCTAATCTAGACTACTACGACTTGGCCCAGCAGGCGTTAATGCAATGTCACAAATTGGGCGACCGTTTTTTGATACTCGACGTACCTCCCGATATAAAAGATGCCAAAAAAGATATTATTGCTAGTTTCAGAAGCGGGATAGGCACACGATACCTCAACTATGCTGCCGCCTATCATCCGTACCTACAAACTACGCTAAATTATCAATATAAGGATGAAAATATTCAGGTGTGTGGTACACCGCCGATACCGCAATGGACTTCGAGTGCCAACGGCATCACTGTGACCAATCTAGACGATAAAACTGCCAAAGTGAAAGTCTTGTTGGAGAAGGGCGCAAGCACCTGTAAATTCTCCAAAGTAGACGGTGAACCCATTTTGGTGATAACCCTGCCAAATACTTCTCACACGGGGAAGGTGGTCGTAGAAGAATGGAACTCATGGCCTGAAAGACCCGCGAACTTCTCCATTCTAAAAAATGGTGATGGCAGTGCCGCTATAACCCAGTCTCCATCGCGATGGAGTTCTGGAGCTAAGGGAATAAACGTAATTTATTTCGGTAATGAACAGGCTATTGTAAAGTTTTATCGGAGTGAAGCTGCCTCCACTGGGTTTGCAATCAATAAAGCAGCCGAACTGACAATCACCCTAGCCGCCAATGCACAGGTTTGGTGGGATGTGTTCAAGGCTTGGGATTCATTACCATCAAAGCCCCCCGGCTTTGACATTTCGCTTAATGACGATGGCTGCGAGAAGATTATTTTGCCACCATCGACGTGGACATCAGGTATCAATGGAATAACTGTCAGCAATTCTGTTATTGATAAAGCCAAGGTTAGAATTCAGTTAAGTACTGCTAATCCGACTGCAACTGCTTTCAAGGTTGAAACGGACACACTCACAATTACCTTAAAAGATGGTAACCAAAAAGGTAGCGAGGTGTTAGCCGCTTGGACTGTCGCCACTGCCCCTAAGGGCAACTTCCAAATTGCCATAAATGGCTCTGGCAGTGAGATAATAACTGCATTAACAAATACGGACACTGTTGAAATGCCTCACACAGCAAGTTTGGCAGCCCAACCCGTGCCGTTGCAATTGCAAACCCTGAAAGCCATCCAAACCACCGACACTGGCCTTTACAACCTGATCAAGGCCGAGTTGGGCAACCAACGAGTGGTGCTGCCGCCTAGCCCCGCCATCGCCGGCATTTATGTCCAAGTGGATCGGGATAGGGGGGTATGGAAAGCCCCGGCCAATGTCAGCGTCGCCTCCGTGCTAGGCCCGGTGACGAAGATATCCGATGTCCAGCAAGAAACACTCAATGTCGACCCGACGGGTGGCAAGTCCATTAACATCATCAGGGCTTTCGCCGGCAAGGGGACTTTGGTGTGGGGTGCGCGCACCTTGGAGGGCAACTCCAACGAGTGGCGCTATGTGCCGGTGCGGCGGCTGTTTATCACCATTGAGGAGTCCACTCGCAAGGCTTCTAGCTTCGCGGTGTTTGAGCCTAACGACGCGATGACCTGGCTGAAAGTCAAATCAATGATCGACAGCTACTTGTACGGGCTTTGGGAGCAGGGTGCCTTGGCGGGTTCAAGGCAGGAGCAAGCCTATTTTATCAATGTGGGGCTGGGCAAGACGATGACGGCGCAGGACATTCTGGAAGGGCGCATGATCGTCGAAATCGGCGTGGCGGCGGTCAGGCCGGCCGAATTCATCATTTTGCGGTTCTCCCACAAGATGCAGGAAGCTTAAGCCTAGCCGGCGGTTTCACACCCGATTAACTCAACACTTAATAAGGCACAGCCATGGCGCTTACCACAGCAGAGATCAAAAATTCATATCCTTTGCCAGCCTACAATTACAAGGTTGTCATAGACAATACGGAGGTGGGGTTTTCGGAAGTGTCCGGTTTGAACATTTCCTACACCACCACCACCTACAAGGAGAGCTTGCCGGAAAGGGGCAATCAGCCGAGGAAGATGATCATGCCCGCGCAGGGGGGCGAGGTTAAAATAACCCTAAAAAAGGGTGTGGTTAAAGATGTCAGTATCCGCCATTTGTTCGACTGGATCAAGGAAATCCAAGCTAACAACGTCGTCAAAAAGGATGTTCATGTCTACCTGTGCGATGATGAAGGCAATGCCATCGTCAGTTGGACAGTGAGGAACGCCTTCCCGATCTATTTGGAAGCACCCAGTTTCAATGCCAACTCCCATGACGCGGCCATTGAAACCATGCAACTGACGGGGGACAGCGTGACCATCGGCAATACATAGTTGACCATCCAAGAAGGTTGGGTGCGCTGTGCCTACCTGCTCCGCTGTGCGTACGAACGGAAATGTTTGGTACGCTCAGCGTACCCTAGGGTAAAAGTAGGCACAGCTATGCGTACGAGCGGGAGTCTTTCATTTACGCAGATTGGTGTACGTGCAGCTAACCGACTAAAACAGATAATAAATGACAATGAAAAAAAAATCTCGGGTAATCATGAATTTGCGAAGGGTGATGCGGAATGACAGAAACAGAAGACAAACGGTTTTTGTATTCTAATTTCCAGGTAACAGTAGGGGAATCGACGGTAGGTTTTTCCGAGGTCAGCGGTTTATGTATAGAATACGAAGCCGTGGGCTACTACCGGGACGGATTAAGTTTTGTGAGTGGACCGGCCCTAATTATAGGCAAAATGAAGCCAGTCAATTTAGTCTTAAAAAAAGGACTGACGGAAATGAAGGACTATTACCATTTAGAGCAATGGATTAACAAATGCGGTGAAGACCCCTTTGATAAGTTGGCAAGGCGGGATGTCACAATAATGGGCTTCAACAAAAAAAAAGAAAACGGAGTATTGAAATTAAACGAACAAATCAGTTGGAAAGCCCTTGCTGCCATGCCAGTGAAACTGTCTGTGTCATCCTTTGATGCATTAAAAAATGAAGTGGTGATTGCCAGCTTTGAACTGTTGGTAGCCAAGTTAATAGTTACTTATGAACCCAAACCACAATAAAAAGTATAACAAAACCATGGCAGATGAACCATTTAAATATAAAGATATTTTTAAATATACAAAAAATTGGGCATTAAGAGCCGTTCCTCCAGTGGGGTTTAGGTTCGGTGTGTTATTTTTATTCGGTGGTATTATACCGAATCCTATAGATTGTCGGTTTAGAAAGGTCTCAGGAATATGCTCCAGCATTTCAACGCGCACCCTCAATGAAGGTGGGCAGAACCTCTACTCCCATAAATTGCCGGAAAGGGTGCAATACGATAATCTGGTGTTGGAACGGGGTTTGGTGGTGGGTTCGCCGTTGGTCTGTGAAATCAATGACACCATGTCCTCATTCCAATTTAAACCAGCCAATGTCTTGGTCACCTTACTTGACGAAAAGGCTATTCCCATCAGTGCGTGGTTATTCAGGAATGCCTATCCGGTCAAATGGAAAGTCTCCGACCTTGATGCCGACAGCAACACGGTGGTCATTGAAACAATGGAATTGGCGTATCAGCGTATGCAGGCCATCAGGATTTAAAGCCCATGCCTGTCGAGATTCGAGAACTCATCATCCGGGCCGTGGTGGACAGTTCCGTTAAAGGGCAAGAGCCTATGCCAAATCAGGAACGCAACGTAAGCACTGCTCGTGCGGAATCCATCATCGAAGAATGTGTCAGACAAGTTATAAAAATACTGCAAAAATCCGGGGAACGATGACATGTTGCCGACGTACAACAAATTAGAAAAACTTAAGATCACAGCCTATGAAAGTGTAGACTCTGCTGTATATCAGCGAGCTTATTCAAACATAACAGACTTAGAAGCAAAAGCAAAAACCAAAAACATAGAAGCAATTACAGCAAGATCAGAAGCAACTGCAGCATCAGCAAAAGCAACACAAGCAGCAGTAAATAAATCACCAACAGCAACAGATGACAAAATAAAAGCAGACGCAGCAGAAGTCAAAGCAAATAATGCAGAAAATGAAAAAACTGAAGCAGAAAATAATCTAGCAAAAGAAAAAAAAGCAGCACCTGTTCAATTTTCAACAAAACCCTTAGAAAAAAAAGAAGTGGGGAGCTTCAATGCAATGTTCAATCCTGAGTCATTGTCGCTAAAATATGAAAATCTATATGGAAAGAATATAACATCTATAGACCAATTTAATTCCGCTAGTGATAAATTAAATTATGTCTGTAGCAGCAATGAGGATTTGAGCCTGAAACTTATCCTAGACGGGACGGGTGTCCACGAAATGGGTATCCAAAAAGGTTGGGCTATTATGCTTATACCAGGGATGTGGTCGATGTCAAATTTTACCGAACCCTCTAAACCGGTCGATAAACCCTCGTCTGTATATAGTGAAGTAAAAAGATTTATTACATTAGCGCATACTGTCAATGCTAGTTCCCACGAGCCAAACGATCTTCTAGTCGAATGGGGCACATTTAGCTTTTGGTGCCGCCTAGCCAGTTTGGACATCAAATATACCAATTTCCACCGCGACGGTACACCGCTAAGAGCCGAGTTGGACATCAAACTGATTTCCAACGAAACCTACAATTATCAGACAATGAAAGAAAGGAAATCCTCCCCCGACCTGACCCATACCCGCATCGTCAAGGCGGGGGACAGCTTGCCGTTGTTGACTAGGGAAATCTACGGTTCCCCACACTATTATTTATGGGTGGCCGAGCAAAACGGCTTGGATGATATCCGTAACCTCATACCGGGGCAACGGCTGGTCTTTCCGCCGCTTGCACCTGCGTCCGGCCTATAAGAACCCCATGAGCGTCGTCACACCCACGATCAGCAGTGCTGGTAAAACCATGGACCCCGGCTATGCGCTGCTGTCCATCGACATCGTCAGGGCGGTCAACCGCATCCCTTACGCTCAATTGACCTTAGCCGACGGCAGTGTCGCGAAAAGGCAGTTTGCCGTCAGTGACAGCGGTTTTTTCGACCCCGGCAAACCAATTGAGATAAAACTGCGACACGAGGGCGATCCGTCTTCAGAGCAAACAGTCTTCAGTGGTTTGGTGGTCGGCCACAGCGTGGAGACGGAAAACCTGAAATCGGTGTTGACGGTGGAATTGAAAGACGCGGCGGTCAAGCTAACGCAAACCCACAATAGCGCGGTGTTTGCCCAGCAGACCGACAGCCAAGTGATAAAAAAATTGCTCCAGGCCCAAGGCTTGAAAGCCGGTGCCATCGCCGACACACCCGCCCTTCACGAGTCTATCGTCCAATACGGCTGCACCGACTGGGATTTCATGATGTCGCGGGCCGATGTCAACGGCTTGCTGGTCAGCGTAGTGGACGGCACTATTTCCCTAAGCAAGATCGAACCCGCCGGCGCGGTCAAAAGGTCTTTTGATTACGGCATCGACGAGATTTACGCCATTGAGATCGAGGCCAATGCCGAAGGCCAGTATGGCGAGGTTTCCAGCGCATCTTGGGATGTCAAGAAACAGACCCTGTCAGTAGTCAAAAAGTCCAAGCCCGTCAGCCTTGCGCCCGGCGATCTGGACGGCAAAGCCTTGGCGGATACCCTAGGCGTCAGCCATCATACATTGACTAGCCCGGCGCAGGCCAGTTCCGAGGAGTTGCAGTCTTGGGCCGATGCCAGCCTGGCGCGTAGTCGCTTAAGCCTGATTCGTGGGCGAATTTCAGTGCGGGGCTTTGCCGGGCTCAATTTTTTAGACACCATCGAAATCAAAGGCGTAGGCAAGCATTTTAACGGTAAGAATCTAGTCACTGGCTGGCGGCATCGATTTTCCCTCGGGGCTTGGGTCACCGAGATTCGTTTTGGCCTGGCCGCCGACTGGATTTCATCGCGCCCGGACGTTGCCGCCAAGCCCGCTGCCGGTTTGCTGCCGCCCGTGGGTGGCTTGCAGATAGGCGTGGTTGACAAATTCGAGGAAGACCCGGAAAAGCAATTTCGGGTCAAAGTCCGCTTTCCCGGCTTAGGCGCTGACCAACCGGCGATTTGGGCGCGCCTGGCCTCGCCCGATGCGGGCAAGGGCAGGGGTTTTTGCTTCCGCCCCGAAAAGGGCGACGAAGTGGTGTTGGGTTTTTTCAACGAAGACCCGAGGCATCCGGTCATTATTGGGGCATTGCACAGTTCGGCCAACACGCTGCCGGAAAGGTTTGCCACGCTTTCCGAAAAAAACGCCCTCAAGGGACTGGTCACGAAAAATGAGACTATCATCGGCTTTGACGACCAGGGCAAAGGCAATGCGAGCGTCTATATCGAGACGGCCAACAAGAACAAAATCCTGTTGGACGACGCGAAGAAAACCATCAGCCTGGCCGACCAGCACGGCAATGTCATCACCATGGACGAGCATGGCATCACTATCAAAAGTGCCAAAGACATCACGCTGGAGGCTGGCGGGAAGTTAGACATGAAATGTAACGGGGATGCCCAAATGGACTCCGACGGCAAGGTGGAAATAAAAGGCAGTGCTGTCAATATTAAATAAGCTCTAAGGTAGGGTACGCTGTGCGTACCATGATACGCCTATGATGGTACTTCAAGGTAGGGTACGCTGTGCGTACCGTGACACGCCTATGATGGTACTCCAAGGTAGGGTACGCTGTGCGTACCGTGACACGCCTATGATGGTACTTCAAGGTAGGGGTACGCTGTGCGTACCGTGACACGCCTATGATGGTACTTCAAGGTAGGGTACGCTGTGCGTACCATGATACGCCTATGATGGTACTTCAAGGTAGGGTACGCTGTGCGTACCATGATACGCCTATGATGGTACTTCAAGGTAGTGACACGCCCTTGAGCCAGGTAGTGACAAGCCCTTGAAGGTACGCACAGCGTACCCTACACGAGCAAATTGAAAATTATTAATCCAACCAACAAGAACTAAAACCATGGCACAAGAAGAAATCGTACTTAAATTAAGCCCCGAAGAAATCAACCTATTGTTGGAAGGGCTTGGCAATTTGCCCTTCGTCAAAGTGTACAACTTGATCGGCAAGATACAGGCGCAGGCGTCTGCCCAGTTGGGAACCGGAGGCAACCCGGTTGAATCGCCGGAAGCGGGGAGCGACTAAGGCCATGGCTGACGCACCGCGTTCCTTCTTGGGTAAGGGCTGGCATTTCCCGCCCAGCTTTACGGACAATGGTCGCGATGTTTGGCGGGTGGCAGGCGAGGAAGACATCCGGCAAAGCTTGCAGATTGTGCTGGCCACCAAGCCAGGGGAACGCGTGATGTTGGAAAGCTTCGGCTGCGACCTAAACCAGTTTGTGTTCGAAGAAATAGACCGAAGCCTGATGACCCATTTGGCAGGGATCGTCGAAGATGCCTTGCTGTACTATGAACCGCGCATTGTCGTGGAAAACGTGGAGGTCGAGGCCAGCGGCGCGGTGGATGGGGTGTTGCTGATCCATGTCGCCTATCGGGTGCCAGCCACCAACTCGCGTTACAACTGGGTGTTTCCGTTTTATCAACAGGAAGGGGCGAATAGCGGAGGCAAACCCTATGAGTAATCCTATCCTGATTGACGGCGACAGCGTACTGTTCATGCCCACCTTCGGCCTTGCGACAGTGATGCCGCAGCCCGGCACCCTGAAGGGTTCCGGGCCTGGCACTTACAAGGGTAAAAATATCTGCGTCGAGGGCGATGAAAAAAACGTGTCTGTCCCCGGCTGTGTCTACCTTACGCCAACCCACCCCATACCTGGCACTGGCACGTTGAAGATTGATGCCTTGGGGGGCGACCAAAAAGCCGCCAAGACCAAGACTGGCAGCAAGGCCGTGCTGCTTAAGGGGGGCAATTTCACCGCCAAATTCGAAGTGCAAAGCCCCGCCCAGCAGCCCAATCCTTCTGGGCCGCCGATGCCGGATACCACGCCGAACTATTCGGGGATGGGCATGTTTAGCACGACGAATGTTAAATTCCAAGGAACCTGAAGCCGCCATGTCAGAATCCATTCCAGACCTTATCCCGCTTGGGCCAGAGCGCGACGGCACCAGCCAATCGCAACGTATCCTGCCCAGCTTGGACCCGGAAACCGTCAGCCTGGACGGGCGCAGCCTTGAGGACTGCTTGGCGTTTGCCCAAGCCTATGCCAAGGAGTTGACCTATTTCAATCTGGAAGCCCAGCCATGCGGAGACTGGCAAGGGCTATTGAACCCAAACGGCTTGAACGCCGAGGATTTGACGAGGCAGTGGCGGGAAATCCCCAAATTCCTGGCCGAACCGGAAACATTCGATCACACCCGCCCTTACCGCCGCCCACATTTCCTGCTGTTTGTCATTTTTCTTCATTTGTTGGGGTTGACCCGGCTGCGGATCAACCAACTGACCCGGAAACATCTGGATTTTTACTACCAGACGTACCTGTCCCTGACCAAGCAAGCGGGACGGCCCGACCGGGTCAACATTCTGGCCAAGCTCACGGCGGACACGGCGCAGGCGCGGCTGCCTGCGGGTACTTTGCTGTTGGCCGGCCAGGACAGCCGGGGGGATGATCTGTTTTACCGCACCGATGCAGAGTTGATCGTCAACCGGGCACAGGTCAAGCGCTTGTCCTCGGTGTTTGTGGACATGAAAATCACTGGCATCCGGGAGGCGAGGGAGTTCCCCCCAAAAACCGAGACTGATCCTCTGTTGGCTATGTTTGCCATCGTTTATGGCGAGCCTGCCCCTGGTGACCCACTGCCGCCTTACCCGGCACAAGATCCAACACAGACGGTGAATGGTAATTTCCTGGGTCTGTTAACAAGCATGGTGGACTTTGTGGGTCGCAGCCTGCATATGGAGTTTCAACAATTCCACACGATGATGCGCCTCAAAAACCAACGCATAAAGTCGGCGGTTAGCGATTGGACGCTGATTAACGATAAACTTAATATAATCGGCGTTGCAAAAAGGGGATCGACGTACACAAAAATCAGTCCGCCTGATTCGAATAAATTCGATGACAATCTTAAACATGCATTGGATGGAGAACTTAATTATTCTGAGCTAGGCGGCGATATCACCAGCATGGAGGATTTGTACAGGCAAAGCTACAGGGAGAAGGTGTGGGAATTCATCAAGAAATACTTGTTTAAGGAGTTAGATGACTTCAACACGATGATGAAAAAGAAAATGGAGGTCGACAACGACTGGCGGCATGTCAATAGTTTGTTGAAATTTGCCAACCCAGACTTTGTCCCTATAAATAAAGAGCCTGCCTCCCCAGAATTTTATGAAAACGTCCAAAAGGCCTTCCCTGCTCTGAAGTTTTCTGCCTTCAGTGAAATATTCAAAGTCAAGGATGACAAATTCGACCTAGACCGCTTCCACGTGGCCTTGAACACAGTGGAAGCGTATTTCCACTGTCGGTTGGAAGATTTTGCCCAGCTTATGGACGCAAGGGCGAGGGATAAAATTGATACCGGCAAGCCGACACCCGCCGAATGGGAGCGCGTCTATGCCATTCTAGCCAAGGCTTACGCCGAGAAAGTTTATGCAAGTCGGCGGGTGCAACTGGTTAAATTTATTGAACTGAAGGTTACAAAAGTTATCTTGGAAGCCATGCTACGGCTAGTCTTGGGCGAAAGCCGCCTGACGGACGCTGAAATGTTTGGTCGCTTGACTGATTACTGGCCGAAAGAAGCCAATAAAGAAATTTTAGAATTTATCAAAAATGTAATCGTTGGTAATAAAACCGATCTCCCGCTGCCTAGCGGAGGGTGGACAGATATCGTCGCCAATCTTGAATTGACTTGGCGCAATCGCGAAGGCAAAGAACCCATCGCGCAAAAAGTGGAATGGCTAAACCTGTACGCCAACGAAGATGCGACTGCCGTGTCGGTGTCGAATCCGTTGGGTATGCAACAACGATGGCGCACCTTTGGTCAAGTCCACCCGGCCCCAAAACGACATCCGACACCCTTGCCGGGTTGGTCCATCGCCTCGCCGGTGTTTTTACTCAGCCAAGGCAGCCGGAAAGTGGAACTGACCCTCAATTTCCAGCCCACACTATTCGACCAGAAGAGGATCGACAGTTTACGGGAGCATCTTTCTCCTGATTATCTCCAGATCGAAGCCAGCACCGCAAAGGGTTGGGTAGCTCCGAACAAACTAATAAAACTCATAGCTGATAAGGATAAGGATAAGGTAAAGTTAGGGCTTAAGTTGGAGCTAAGCTTGGACGAGTCGTTTCCGCCCATTGCCGCCTTGCCGGGGGCCGAAAGCCCATGGCCGTTAATACGGCTGATGTTGCTTAGCACATGGCAAGATCAAGCCTATGTGATGCCTCTTTACCCCTTGATGCAAGACTTGGTGCTGGAACAGGTGCTGATTAAGGTCACGGTCACAGGCTTGAGCGACTTGCGCATGGAAAACGACGAAGGCTCGCTATTGGTCGGCAAGCCTTTTGAGCCGTTTGGCTCCAACCCCACGGCAGGCTCCGGTTTTTTGTTCACCCATCCAGAATTGGTGACCAAGCGCCTCGACAAACTGAGCGCCAAACTTGAATGGATGAAGCTGCCCTTTGCCGAACTAACCGATATCGAAGGCTATTATAAAAATTACCCGGAAATCGAAACTCAACGTTGTGTCTACCCCAATTTCTACGCCAAGCTTAGTTTGGTGGATCATCGACTGGAGATTAAACTGCTAGATAAAGCAGGGCTGTTCGGCAGTGGGGATGCAAAGGATTGTACTATCGAAATTAATGATGTTCCGCAGAAAATAGATGATAATCGCAAAGGCTACGCCTACCTTCCAGAGTTTGGGCCTTTCAGCCAAAAAGACCCCTCATCCTGGCTTCGCTTTTGGCGGTTTGAATTAAACGCACCGGACTTCCAGCACGGCAACTATGTGCGGGTGTCCGCTGCCATGTCCCTCAAATGGGCTGCCGCCATCGCCGCCAGCATAAAAGACCCAAAAGTCCCACCCCCCAACCCCGAAGATTATCAAGTCAACCCGCCCTACACCCCCAAGCTGAAGTCATTCAGCGTGGGTTACGAATGTTCGGTGAACATCACCATGGACCCGGTCAAGGGTATGGAAGGCGTATGGGCGAAACCCTACGGCAACGGCGAAGAGCGCATGTTCCACCTGCATGCTTTTGGCTACGCCGAAATCCAGCCCGAGCAAAACGCCAGTCTGTGCCGCTTGCTGCCGGCTTACGGTAATGCAGGCGAGTTGTACATTGGCTTGGAAGCTGTCGCCGCCCCGCAGGACGTGGCGTTTTTATTCCAACTGGCCGACGGCAGCGCCAACCCGGATGTGCCGCCGCAACCGGTGCAATGGAGCTATTTGAGCGGCAACCACTGGGTCAGCCTGCATGACGGCGGCATCCTCGCCGACTCAACGTCTGGCTTGGCCGGAACGGGCATCATCCAATTCCGCCTACCAAAAACCGAGCCGAACACCCTGTTGCCGGCCAATCTTTATTGGCTCCGGGTCGCCGTGGCGCAATACTGCGACAGCGTCTGCGACACCATCGCCATCCACCCCCAGGCGGTTTCTGCCACTTGGGTCGACCGTGGCAACGCGTCAGACCATTTAGAACGGCCTTTGCCGCCCGGAACCATCAACAGGACGCCCGATGGCGTGTCGGGGTTATTGTCGATCAGCCAGCCCTATTCTTCTTCCGGCGGCAAGCCAGGCGAACGGGCCGAGTTGTTCAACCGCCGGGTCAGCGAGCGCCTGCGCCACAAGCAGCGGGCTTTGACCTATTGGGACTATGAGCATTTGATCTTGGAACGGTTTCCTGACATTTACCAAGCCAAGTGCATTCCCTCCCCCTTGATGGAACCTAGCGAGTTGGGTAAGGTGAATATCGTCGTCATCCCCGACATCCGCGACCGCCAGCCATTTAACCCGTTTGAGCCTAAGGCCACCGCCCCCCAGATCAAAGAAATCACTGGCTTTCTTGCCAGCCATGCCCCCCCGCTGGCCGAGATCAAGGTGAAAAACGCCCATTATGTGCCGGTGCGAGTGCGTTTCGCGGTGCGTTTCATGCCTTCGTGCGACCCGGGATTTTACAAACCGCGCCTGAACGAAGAATTGAACCGGTTTCTGTCGCCTTGGGCTTATGCGGAAAGCAACGAGGTGACCATCGGCGGAAAAATTTATGCCAATGCCATCGTGGACTTCTTGGAGCGGCGTCCATATGTGGATTATGTGGCGGGGATTAAACTGTTTAAAAACGAGGATGGGCGACACTTCATCTTGGTTGAACAGAAAAAGGAAGATACCGACGAAGGCTACCATGTACAGACCGACCGCCGCGACGGGGTGCTGGTGGCCGACCGGCAGCACGAAATCGACCTGATTACCGACATCCGTTTCCATGAGGAAAAATTCACCGGCATCGGTTACCTAAAGATCGAATTGGATTTTATCATCAAAGAGTAGGGTACGCTGCGCGTACCAAGTAGTAGCACCAAGTAGGGTACGCTGTGCGGACCAATAGCATTTGCTTTACGCCGGGTTGGCGATACGCAAAGCGTACCCTACGCCGGGTCGGCGGTACGCACAGCGTACCCTACGCCGGGTCGGCGGTACGCACAGCGTACCCTACGCCGGGTCGGCGGTACGCACAGCGTACCCTACGCCGGGTCGGCGGTACGCACAGCGTACCCTACGCCGGGTTGGCGATACGCACAGCGTACCCTACGCCGGGTCGGCGGTACGCACAGCGTACCCTACGCCGGGTTTGCGGTACGCACAGCGTACCCTACGCCGGGTTGGCGATACGCACAGCGTACCCTACGCCGGGTTTGCGGTACGCACAGCGTACCCTACGCCGGGTTAGCGATACGCAAAGCGTACCCAGGCTGTTTTTATTTTATGGTTACAAGAGGCAACAATGAACGACAACGATAGCGAAACAGGCCCACTCAGCCGTGCCCTGCTCAAAGGGTTTTTCAAAAATAACGCCATCCCCAGCGTAAAGAATTTCGCAGCGCTCATAGACGGGATGCTCATCCAGGAAGACGACGGCATTTTCAAAAAAGCGGGTGAGCCGCTCAGCCTCAAGGCCGATGGTGATGCCAAGCAACCGCAAACCCTGCTCAATTTTTGTGAAAGCGGGCAGGATAGTCCGGCCTGGAAGCTCCAACTCATTCCTGTCCCCGGTCAGCCAGTGCCTGGTTTTTCCATCAGCGACGGACAGGGGGTCAGTCGATTGTTTATCGACCACGCTGGAAATATCGGGATGGGCACTACGACACCGAAAGGCAAACTCGACATTGAAGGCGTACTGACCATCGGCGAGGACAACAATAAGCCTGGGAATAAATCGATCAGTTTTTACAGAGAGGCTGGGGACGAGGTTGATGCCGGTAAAATCATCTATAAGGTCGATAAAGACTCTAGCTCCCTCGACATCATCGGCGCAGGAAAAACGCCTAACGATAGAACCATCAATCTTTTTGACCATGTCAATGTGCAGGGAAACTTAGCCGTGACGAAGGAAGCCACTCTCGCAGGCGGATTGCACGTCACCGGCAACACGACGATTCAAGGCCGAACGGGGCCAGTTAATCCCACGGGCATGCTGGACATTGCCGGGGTGTTGTGCATCGGCCTGAACGTCCAAAAGTCGATCAGTTTTGCTAGGAAAGACGGCAGCTATTCTGAGACTGTGGGGACGATTAGCTATAAGGGAGAAGGGGCTGACAGGGCCCTTAGTTTCTATGGTGCGGAGTCGGCGGCGGGGCCGGCATCCAAAGTCATTAAGCTTTATGACAATGTGGAAGTCTCTGGAAGGCTTAAGGTTAAAGGTAGTGTGATCAGAAAGGTGACAAGAAATAAGGAATATAAAGGTTCAGATAAAATACTTGATATTTTGCCTAACACACCAACACTAGTTTTAACTAGAAAAATAACATTTGATAAACATCATAATGAAACGGCTATCCGTATAGTCTATTCTGATAACATATGGGCTAAAAATACCTCTTCTGATAACGATATTCCAGAATTCAAAGTATGTATAAAGATTGATGATAATAAGCAAATGGATATATTGGCAAGTTTTAAAATGCGAGATTCAAGAAATAATAAATTAAAATCATCTTTTACTGTTTTAGGATATGCAAAAGCCATAAATCAAGGTATAGGACATAAAGTTCAAGTATTTGTCCTACCTGAATCTTACCATTATGATGAAATTTTTTTTGGTGATCCAAACGGAGGTTGGTTTATAGAGATTCAAGAAGTCATGATAACAACGTAACCAACTGTTATATATAATCATTGGAGAAATCTATGGGCAACACTCATCGCGAACATCTCAAAGGGTATTTTAAACTGTACTGCGCTCCCACCGAAAGCCATTTCGCCGAACTCATTAACGGGATGCTCAACTTCGAAGACGATGGCATTTTCAAATCGACAGATGGGCTGAGTATCAAGGCGGTCGGGAATCCCCAAAACTTGCTCAATTTCTATGACAACACGGGGAGTCAAAACCCAGCTTGGAAGCTCCAACTCAAGCCCACTGCCGTTCAACCTGCCGCAACCGTCAAGCCTGGATTTTCCATCAGCGACGGACAAGGACCGGTTGGCAGTCGGCTGTTTATCAACAAAACCAATGGCTATATTGGCATTGGCACTGGTTCGCCCAAAGGTAAACTCGACATTGCGGATGTACTGTACTTCGACCTTGACCAATCTGGGAATAAATCGATCAATTTTGCCAACGCCGATGGCAAATATGGCGAACCCGCTAAAATCACCTATCACGGAGTGGGTGGAACTAGCCACCTCAGCCTAGTGGGTGCGGGAACCACAGGCAAAACGATCAGTTTTTTTGACCATGTCAATGTGCATGGAAACTTAGCCGTGACAAAGCAAGCCTCTATCGAAGGCGGATTGCGAGTCACCGGTAGCGCGGACATTCAAGAGGTGCTTTACATCGGTCATAACGGCCAACAGACGATCAGTTTTGTTGAGGACGGCCAAGGCATTAAAGAAGCCATAAGCTATAAGGAAGGAAAAACTGACTATGCCCTTAATCTGTATGGTGCGGAATCGGCCAAGGGAAACACAAAAGAAATAAGACTTTATGACAACGTGGAAGTCTCGGGAAGACTTGCTGTAAAAGGTGAAGTGATCAGAAAATTGACAGTGGTGACAAGGACAAAGGATAAAATTGAAATAGAAAAGCCACAAGCGAGCCAGGTAGTTTCAAACAGATCAATCACATTTCATAAGTCTCACTGTGACACAGTAATCCGTGTAATATATTTTGATAACATGGAAATGAATGGGCAAAGTTATTTTGGTCCTAGAGAAATTCGGTTAATATTATTCGTTGATGGAAAAGAGTCACCGAAAATAATTAAAAAATGGCATTCTAACATGCTGAAAGGATTTAGTACACCTGTGTTTATGTATGGATATCTAGAAGGTATGAATGAAATAAAGGATTATACCATCAAACTAAAGATGGAAATACCTAAAGGATACCATATTATAGATTCTGTAAGTTTTGGATTGGATTCGGCGCAGTGGACTATGGAGGTTCAAGAGGTATTGCTGCCCAAAACATAGTGATGAATGGACCTTGTGTTTAAGGTGCGCAAGCGTACCCCGCAAGATACGCACAGCATACCCTACAAGGTACGCACAGCGTACCCTACTTGATGGTTATTGGAGAAATCTATGAGCAATAATAAGCGTGAAAACCTGAAAGCTTATTTTAAAGCGAATTGCGCTCCTAGCGCAGGCCATTTCGCTAATTTGATCGACGGAATGCTCAACTTTGAAGAGGACGGCATTGTCAAATCGAACGACGGTACGCTCAGTATCAAGGCAGTCGGCAAAGCCAACAACTTGCTCAATTTCTATGCAAGCACAGGGGCTGATAATCCGGCTTGGCTGCTCCAACTGAATCCGGGTCCCGCTGCAAACGTCACGCTTGGGTTTTCCATCGGCAACGAAATGGGCCAGAGTCGGCTGTTTATCGATAGAAAAACCGGCTATATTGGCATTGGCACGGGTTCACCGAAAGGTAAGCTCGACATAGCTGGTGTACTATGCATCGGCGCGGACTCTGGGGCTCAATCGATCAATTTTGCCAAGAGTGGTGGCGACCACCATGCCCCTAAAATCACTTATTATTGCGGGGGGGGGGCGGATACTGACCCGTTCAAAATATTCGGTGCAGGACCTGGTGGCAGCAGAACGATCAATCTTTTTGACCATGTCAACGTGAATGGAGGCTTGACCGTGAAAAACTTAGCCACGCTCGCAGGCGGATTGCGAGTCAGCGGCAGTGCGACGATTCAAGGCAATCTGGAGATTGGAGGCGTGCTGCGCATCGGACGGTACGATGGGCAAAATTCGATCAGGTTTGCCGGGAATGATGAAGGAGTCATACGCCATAGCTATAAGACAGGGGGGTCTGACAACGCTCTCAGTATCTATGGTGCGGGCTTGGCCGGTAACAGAGAGCTTAAGCTTGTGGGCGATGTGGAAGTCCTAGGTAAACTTCATATTAAGGGTAATCTGATTAACGAGGTGGTCATGGTCAATAAAAATACCCCTGAAGAAATAGATATGAAAGATATGGGAGCTGGTAATCATATACGTCTTAGTTCTAGATCGCTGGATTTTACTAAGCGGTATTTAGATACTGAACTTCGCATAGTTTATTCCGATAACCTAGACTTATCTAGTCTATCATATAAAGATAAAGTTTTAAAATTAACAATAGGTGTTGATGAAGAATCAGGCTCCCCTATATTTGCAGATATATATTATTGTTCTGACCGAATAACGGGATGCGCAGTGAATATGTTTGGCTATCTAAAAGACATAAAACCGGGGCAGCACAAAATTTATGTAAGCTTCTATGTATTAGATTCAGAAAAACCTACTGGCAAGCTTGTTTTTGGTGATAAAGAAAACCCCGTAACCTGGACTATGGAAGTTCAAGAAGTATTCAAATAAGTGGTGCGTAGGGTACGCTGTGCGTACCGAGAAGCGGGTAGGGTACGCTGTGCGTACCGTAACTATGCGTAACGTGAACGGCTAAGGTACGCACAGCGTACCCTACTTTTTTGGGGGACTCATGTCGCACTTTCGGCGGTTATATATTCCCGGCGGGTCGTTCTTTTTCACGGTGGTGACGGAAAATCGTGCACCGATATTTTGCACAGAAACATCCCGAGTATGGCTCCGTACAGCGATACGCGAATGCCGACGGCAATGGCCGTTTCGGATCGACGCGCTGGTTTTATTGGACGATCATTTACATGCCATTTGGACATTGCCGGAAGGCGATTCGCGATATTCTGCGCGCTGGGGCTACATCAAGAAGGAATTCACCAAGGCTTATCTGGCCGCCGGTGGCATCGAACAAGCGCGCAACGCCTCGCGGATTCGGCAACGGCGGCGCGGGGTTTTGCAACGGCGGTTTTGGGAACACGCCCTGCGCGATGAGCGGGATTATGCCCGGCATTTCGATTATGTGCATTATAACCCGGTGAAACATGGGTATGTGGAATGCGCGAAGGATTGGCCGTATTCGACGTTTCACCGTTGGGTTCGACAAGGCGTTTACCCGCCGAATTGGGGTTGCAAGGCCGACGGAAACCTAGCATTTGATGATTTGGATGCCACGGCGATGGAAATGGAGGAGTAGGGCAAGCTGTGCGTACCGATAAAGGGTAGGGTACGCTGTGCGTACCGATAAAGGGTAGGGTACGCTGTGCGTACCGATAAAGGGTGGTGCGTACCGATCCAAGGCAAGCATAAGCATGGTCTACGATCTATGAATAGTAATGTATGAGGTACGCACAGCGTACCCTACGATTTGTGAATGGGTAATGTATGAGGTACGCACAGCGTACCCTACGATCTGTGAATAGGTAATGTATGAGGTACGCACAGCGTACCCTACGTTTTTTAAATAGATAAAGTATTAGGACGCTTATGCTTACTGATAATTCCACACTCGACTATGCCACATTGCGGCAGGAAGGGCTGCGGTTGTTGGAACGGTTGGCCGGTCCGGAATGGACGGACTTTAACGAACACGACCCTGGCATTACGATCCTTGAACAATATTGCTACGCGCTGAGCGAACTGGCTTACCGCTGCAACTTTTCCATACCCGATTTATTGAGCAGCGGGGGAACGAACCCTTATGCCAGCCTGCATAAGCCGTCCGACATTTTGACTTCCCAGCCCGTCACGCTAACCGACCTGCGCAAGCTGGCGATTGATGTGGAAGGGGTCAATAACGCTTGGATCGAGAAAATCGACCAAGCCGAACCCAAGGTATTCTATGATCGCCATGGGCTATTGGCACCGCTGGATAAGCAGAAAAAGCCCATGGCATCGGAGGGTGGCGAGGGTACAGGGCCGGACGATCCGAAAAAGTTCATCCAGTTGAAGGGCGGCGATGGTTTGGAGCCGGTCAATCTGAAAGGGCTATACCGGGTTTTGATTGAGCAAAGATTAGAACCCAATACTAATAGAGCCGATATTAGTGCCAAGGTCAAGGAGAAACTCCTTGCTCACCGCCCGCTGTGCATGGATTTTGTGTCGGTGGAGGTGATGAAGGCGCAAAAAATCCGGCTCAAGGCGAACATCGAGATCGGGCCATTGGGTAACGCGGTCGGAATCCTTGCGGCAATTCACCACAAGCTCAACACCTTCATTGCACCGCCCGTCCCGTTTCACACGTTGGCCGAGCGGCTGGCGGCGGGCTTGCACATCGACGAGATTTTCGACGGGCCTAGTCTGGAACATGGTTTTATCGACACGGAGGAATTGCAGTGCCGGGTGCGCAAGACCGCTGTGCGGGTTTCCGACCTTATCCATGAAATCATGGATGTGGAAGGCGTATTGATGGTCAAGCAATTGTCTTTAAGCATGGATGATGTGCATTGGGAGAATTGGTGGCTGGATCTGAACAAAACGGAAACGCCCGTTTGGGATTGGTTAAACTCCATTCTGCGCTTGGAGAGGCGGCAGATCGAAATTGTAGCCCGCAATACAAGCCCCCCGCCATCGCAAACCCGCTTGGTTTTGCCTACACCCAAACCGGAGGATTTGGAAATCAAAGCCCCAGCCGGGCGTGACCGGCGGGTGGGCCAGTACTATTCTGCGCAACACCTGTTCCCCGCCCTTTATGGCTTGGGCGATAAAGGGTTGCCGTCCGATTCCGATGCCCAACGGAGGGCGCAGGTCAAGCAATTGAAAGCCTATCTGCTGTTTTTCGACCAATTGCTGGCCAACGAGTTTGCCCAATTGGCGCATGTCGGCGATTTGCTAGGCTTTGCCGAAAACCCTCAGCAAACCTATTTTTCCCAGTGGGTCGACGAACCCAGCCTGGGGCTGGACACCGTTTGGCGCGACCCAAAAGACCTAGCCAAGCGTCTGGAACGCATGGTCGAAAAACCGGCCAAGGCGCCCGACCCTAACCAGCCAATCGACATCGACTGGTTGCGCAAACATCGTTTCCTGGATCATTTGCTGGCTCGCTTTGCCGAGCATTTCACCGACTATGCCCAATTCATCAAACCCGGCACGGACCTAGCGAAACTGGCCCGCGACAAGCAGGATTGGCTGAGCCAGTATCCGAAACTAAGCGCAGGCCGAGGCACTGGCTACGACATTTTGTCTTGTAATATTCTGGAAGACTCCGGCCTGGAACAACGCCTGCGTATCAAGCTGGGTCTGGCAGATTTTTATATGGTGGAACATGTGTTGTTGCGCCCTATTGACGCGGATAATGGGCAACAACCAGCCCCTTTGTTGGCGGATGCCCGTTGCGCCGACCCTTATTCGCTGCAAATTAGTTTTGTTTTTCCTAAGGAACTTGAAGAGAACAACAACTTTTGCCGTTTTGTCGAACAAACCGTCAGGGAAGAGACCCCGGCCCACCTGACGGTCTATCTATGCTGGTTGGACAAGGGCGATAGGGATATGTTTTGGTCAGCTTACAAAACTTGGGTGGTCAACCAAAGAAAAGTTCGTCTCAACAACCGCGAGGCGGCTTTCCATTTGCGGGATGCCCGCGACCGGCTGATCGACTTGTTGGGGATAGGCCGCACCTATCCGCTGGTGGACTTGCCGGTGAATTATACCGATAAGGTGGCTGTGGAAGAGAAGGGTACAGTAACCCTACCCTTCAGCCAACAGGGTGTCACTTACGAATTGCATTATAAGGACGGCAAGACCGCCTTAGACGAAAAGGAAGGCAACGGAGACAAACTGGAGCTAATTACACCACCCATCAAGTCTGATATCAATTTTAAAGTCCGCGCTAACAATAAATCTAAAAAGTTTGTTTTGGACTTACGGGCAGAAATCCTTATAAAAGAAGGGCTGAATTTGGATTTGCAAGCGTTGTTACGGAAAGGCAACCCAGATGATCCAGAACTAGGAGACCCGCCTACCGTGGATCATGGCAAGCAAGTGGAAGTCTTAATAAAATCCAGCCAGAGTGGTGTGGAATATCGCTTGGTGCGCGAAGTAGCCAACAAAGGGGACTTTAAGACTGAGAACCCCCCAATCAATTGGGAAGTCATCCCGACCGAACCCGATTATGTGGTCGGCAAAAAAGGCGATGTCACGTTAAAAACCCGAAACATTGATAAAGATACCCTGATTCGCATTCTTGCCACCAAACAATATCAATCCAACCATCAATCCATCCATCAAGACAATAAGCAAGCTAAGGAACCCCTGAAAGCCAAGCTGCCCCTCAGAGTCAAGGCCGAAAAGTCGCTGACGATTGAGCCGGAGTCGCAATTAGTAGGTTATAAGGAGAATGTTAAATTGCAGATTAAAAAGTCGCAAGTTTGCGTCAGCTACCAACTATTGACACGCTCGATTCTGGACAACGAGTTTGTCCGTGAATTCAAACAGCCGCCGCCCCTGTTGAAAACCCCTAATAATGACTTGTGGGTCAGGTCGCCACTCAACCCTACGCCGGACGTGAAGCCCATCGGCAAAGAGGTATCCGGCAACGGGGGAGATATAACTTTGGAGATACCTCAGGGCATTTTGGAAGAAGACAGCTACATCGTCGTGGAGGCGACCAAAACACACACCATCCAAGGTGTTGAAGCCAACACGTCCAAGGTACAATTGAATCAGGCGATTGCCATCCTGGTAAAACCCGCAACCGACTGCAGTTTGCGCTTGAAGGCGAAGAATGTCACAACACCGAACGCTGGCTTGACGAAAACCGTGTATATCGTGATTGGTGGACAACCCGGCGTGTTTTATCATTTCCGCGTGAATGACACCCCCCCCAGGGACTTGGGGCTAAAGGTCTATTTTCATAAGCAAGGCAAAGGCATTCAAGGCTTGCAGGTGGAGATCGATTTCGTTGTCGCCGGGAACTTGCCCACCCCACTGACGGAATGGGATCGCTTACCTGAATGGCATTGCCCGGAAGATGTGGCTGCCGAAGCTACTCTGTCAATCCTTGCGGTGAAAGCCCAAACCGTCGCGAAAACTGAATTCACGCGCACAGTCAGCCAACTACTCAGCCCACCATGAGGGGCTGAAACTCATCATGAGTTCACAACGCCACGTCATCTTGCGGCAAACACTGGAACTGACGATTGCCAGCCAAGAGGGTGCATGGCAGTTGCAGCAAGAGGCCAGCCAAATCATGCGCAGGGCGGAGGCACTGATAGAGCGCTGCTGCGACGAACTGAGTGCGTCCGACCGCCTGCACCGGATTGATCGGCTGGAATTGGATTTGGGCCGCTTGGACCCGGATCGGCTGGAAGAGGAATTGCTCGCCAAATTCGGCGAATCCCTGCGGCGTGGCTTGGCCGAGCAGATTGGGCGGCAGGAGTCTGGCGACCCTACGCCAATGATCGCCTCGCAATTGGAGTTATTCGACCAGTACCTCCGCCAAGGCAACCTGCCTTGGTGGGCTGACCTTGCCGCAACGGAACTGCCGCAGCAAAGCCTGGACATTCTGTTGCGCGATGCCCCCGAGTTGCTGGAAAGGCAGTTGTCGGTGCTGGTGCAAGATGCCCTGGCGTTGCGCCGCCTGGTCGGGCATTTCGACGACCGCCAATTGGCTGCAATTGCCGCTTTGCCCCTGCCCGGAGATTTTCCGGCTTTGTTGTTCCAGGCACTGCTTGCGGCAGGCGGTTCAATGGCGCGGACATCCAGCCTGCCGACTTCGCGCCTGCGGACGCAACTGTGGCAATCCATCTTGCATACCACTGTGTTTGCCGGTTCTGCAACGACTGACCGTTTGCTTTTTTTCAATGGGGCGGTACACCGTTGGGCTATCTTGTTGGGTTGCTCCAAAGCCGCCTTGCTGGAAGGCTTGGTTCAAGTGCTGCCATTGGATGAACCCGTTGCCAATGATTTGTTGGAAACTTTGCTTTCTGGCATCGGGCCAGTAGGGTACGCTGCGCGTACCGGTGCTGGTACGCAAGTGGGGTACGCTGCGCGTACCGGTGCTGGTACGCAAGTGGGGTACGCTGCGCGTACCGGTGCTGGTACGCAAGTAGGGTACGCTGCGCGTACCGGTGCTGGAAATGGTACGCACAGCGCCGATGGAGACGGTACGCACAGCGTACCCTACGACGATAGAGATCATGCGCAGATAAGCGAATGGTTGTCGGCTTTGCATGAATACTTGCCCGAACCGATCATAAGCCGGCTATTAGCCAGCTTGGGATCGGCTTACGCGACTGACGGCCCGGTGGCGGTGCGTTCTGAACTTGAGCATTGGTTGACTAGCCTTGATCCTGATGAAGCGCAACGGAATTCGGGCCTCGCGGCTTTGTTAGCGCAGCTTGCGCCAGCAGTAGGGTACGCTATGCGTACCGGCATCGTGAACCCCGATGGTACGCACAGTGTACCCTACGCCGACGGAGGCGGGACGCACAGCGTACCCTACGCCGATAGAGGCGGTACGCGCAGCGTACCCTACGGCTACGGTACGCACAGCGTACCCTACGCCGATGGAGACTACGCCGATGAAAATGGTACGCGCAGCGTTCCCTACACTTACAGCGATACGGACGAGTTATACCTCGGCAATGCGGGTTTGGTGATCCTCTGGCCTTTTATAAAAACGTTTTTCGATAGGCTGGATTTGTTGGAGGTAGATCGTTTCAAGAGCGAAGGCGCACGCCAGCGCGGGGTGGCTTTGCTGCAATACTTGGCTACCGAAGACCCTGCCCCGCCGGAATATCTGTTGCCGCTGAACAAGCTGCTGTGTGGCATCGAATTGGACGCCGTTTTTGAATTGGAATATCCCTTGACCGAAGCGGAAAGGGACGAATGCAACTCGTTATTGACAGCAGTGATCGCGCAAGCCCCCATATTGAACAATATGTCGATTCCGGGTTTTCGCGGCAGTTTCCTGTTGCGGTTAGGGATACTCAGCCTCCGCGACGGCATTTGGCTGTTGCGGGTCGAGCGGGAAACCTACGACCTGGTGCTGGACCGCTTTCCGTGGGGTTTTGAATGGGTCAAGCTGCCATGGATGGAAACCCCTCTACAGGTGGAATGGTGATGGGTCAGCAATTCTCATTTTGGCAAAGATTAATAAGGGGGGGTTGGAACCCGCCCGGTTCTGTTCAAAATGAGAATTGCTGGTGATGGATGCCCTGGTTGCTTTACTTCCGCAGTACCCTTATTTTACCAACCGTTTCAAATATTTTTTCCATGAAAATAATCCGTTACATTGATTCGCAAGGCCATATTGGCTATGCCTCGCAGCAGTCGGACGGCACAGCGCTGGAGATTGAAGGGAATCTGTTTGGTGATTTTCAAGTCACAGACCGTCGGGCCGATGTGTCAAAGTTGCTCGCCCCGATTCAGCCTGTGGCGATTGTGTGCATTGGCTTGAACTACCGGTTTCATGCGGAGGAGACGAAAGCGGCCATTCCCCAGCATCCCGTGGTGTTCATGAAGCTGCCGAATGCCATCCAGCATCCGGGGGAGCCTATCCTTCTGCCTACGCATTTGAAAAGCGACAAGGTCGATTATGAGTGTGAACTGGCAGTGGTCATCGGCAAGGCAGCCAAGAATGTGAGCCGGGAAAACGCCATCGCCCATGTGCTGGGCTATACCTGCGCGAATGATGTGAGTGCCCGCGATTGGCAGAAGTCCGGCGGAGGTGGTCAGTGGTGCCGTGGCAAGACGTTCGACACGTTCTGCCCACTCGGCCCGGTGCTGGTCACCGCCGACGAAATTCCCAACCCAAACAATTTAAGGCTAAAGACCATCCTCAACAGCCAGACCATGCAGGATTGGAACACCAACGACATGATTTTCGACGTGCCTGCGTTGATTGAATTTTTAAGCGGTAGCACGACGCTAATGCCGGGAACCGTGATTCTGACCGGCACACCGCACGGTGTCGGCATGGCGCGCAACCCGCCGGTTTGGCTACGGGATGGCGACACGGTGACGATAGAAATCGAACAGATCGGCAGGCTAACCAATCCGGTCAAGGATGAACCGAGCTAACGGTCGGACTGCCATCCTGTCGTTACGTATAAACTGACTCAAACAATTCGTATTGGTTTTGTCGGTTTATGACTTCGGCGGATCACATCCCTGTATCCGCCCTTGTACGGCCCTCTTTTTGAAAAAAAAAGCCCGAATTGCATTTCTTATCCTAAAAATCAGATTTTTTCCGATATACAAATCTCCACAGCTTTGAAAAGATTGACACCTTGTCAATCGCTTTCCAAGCTCTTAAGAGAAAAACGAACATGCAATCTTCCGTGGTCGGGATGAATTTACAACGGTTTGATGCCCAAGATGATACAGCCACGATATTGGGCAATCCTAGGCTGGAATTGCCCAAGCTAAGCATTCCGATGGACGAGCAGACCGGACATGGTTACATAGAGATGATGCAATTGGCGATAGGGGGAAATATGCATAGGGCATCATACTTTTTCAAACCGGCCACGAACGGGGAGTGGGTAACCGTGGTGGATATTACCGGAGAAGTAAGCGAGCCTTTGTTTTTTGTCCAATCTGCGTGGTGTGGCAAAGCCATGCTCTTTGACCGCAGGGCCAAGACGGAGATGATCTTTGGGGAGGGTCTGTGTACATTCCAATTAATGGATGGCTTTGACCAACAAGGCCGGGTTGCGGGTGGCGGGACGATGGAGTTGGAGTCTTTTGATATTGGCTATTCGTTGCTCTGCCAATTGTTAGGCACGGCGAATGCCGAGAAGCTACTGACGCATTTGGGGATAGCCAAGGCGCATTCGGCGAATGTGTTGCACGTTCCTCGGCATATCTGCGCTATTTTGCACACCTGTTTTACCTCGACATTCGACGGCGACCTCCATAAACTCCATGCCCAAGCCAAGTTGTTGGAATTTCTGTGTGCGCTGGCGGGGCATTTTTCCGGCAAGCCCCCGCGCCCAGCGAAGAAATGCAAACCCGATTTGCTGCACCACTTACACGAGGAATTGACTCAGTTAATGGGTGAACCGCCCTGCTTGGACGAATTGTCAAGGCGCTATGGCCTTTCGGCGCGGACTTTGAACGAGGCATTCAAGGAGGAATACGGGCAATCGATTTATGTTTTCGTCAAAGACCACAGGCTCATTCTCGCCCATGAGTCATTGCAACATTCAAAGCAACCTTTGAAGCTGGTCGCGGCAAAATTAGGCTATTCCCACGTCAACCATTTCATCAATGCGTTTAGCAAAAAATTCGGCTACCCGCCAGGGAGCATTCAGCGTAAATCCAGCATAAAATGATTGCGAGGGGTCGCCAAGGGCGCAACAGCAATTCTCATTTTTAACAAAGCCCCGTCATTTCGGCAGGGATGCCGAAATCCAGGCCAAGGACGGTAACAAGCCAACGGATTTAAGCCCATCATAATCAACGTGTTGCCATCCGTGGTCGCTTGATTTCGGCATCCCTGCCGAAATGACGGGGTTATATTTATCACTTCTGGCCCGAACTTAGAATCGCTGGATCACCTCGCCTCGTACATAGGTAGCCACTCAAAATGCAAATTTGTATAAGTTGTTCATGCACAGTAACTTAATTTGCCTCAATGCCATTGCTGAATAGGGTGATATAGCTGTCACTCGCAACATAAAGAGTGTTGCCATCGAAAGAGACGGCGAGAGGACAAGCAGTAGTCATGCTGTTCTCACCCAAGGTAAATGTTTGGACAACGAAAAGGCCATCCACCGCAATAACCGAGACGGTCTTGTTATTTGACACGAAGACGCAGCTACTATCGGGTGTCATCGCGATTGATTTTTGTCCACTACCTACTTGGAATGTTTGAACCACAGACAAATCATTGGCATCAATCACCGATACCGTGTCGCTGCCGGCATTGGCCACAAAGACATAGTTTCCATCGGGTGTGATTGCGAGGGATTGTGGGTTGGCGCCGACCGAGAGGGTGGCGGTTACGCTGAAACTGTTGAGATCAAGCACCGATACCGTGTCGTCTCCACTACATGTCACAAAGGCATACTGACTATTGGGTGTAATGGCGATTGAGCAAGGGTTTTGTCCCACGGCGATGGTGTTCAGTTGGCTAAAGGATGCAACTTCGACCGGGATTACATAGCCATTGCCAAAGACTATCAACACATAATCACCATTCGGTGTGATGGCGATGCCCATAGACTCCTCTGCCGACAATTGCAGACTATTGAACGACCAATTCTGAGTCAGGTCAACCACCGTTAGGATCCCTGCGGTGGCAACGTACATAGAGGAACTGTCGGGCGTAATGACCATGGGTGTTGTACAACCATATATCGAAAAAGGGAATCTACTGACAGGTTGGGGGAAATCTTGCATAAACGCATTTACGTCAAAGAATAGTAAATTACCATCGGCAGCCCCACCGTAATCCAATGTAAGCAGGTATTCTAGGTTCGGGGTAATCACCATACTTGATAAATTATAATCATCTATCGTGAATGCGCTTAAAAAGCCTTTACTGGTAGAATAATACCCGACACCGGCGAAATTTTCTTCAAGCGCAAAAGATGGATTATATCCAACAAAATACGTTTGATTATCCGCTGCGTTGATAACGAAAGGAGGACTCCCCATTGATCGAATGGAAGAAGACCACTGCCATGGAAAAGGTTTGAAGCTTTTAGTCATTGCTTGACCTTCAACCAAACCTTTCACGGTCAGGGTGTAAATAGGCTCAAACGGACTGTTCAGGGTGAGAGTGCCTGTCAATGGCAGTGACGCAGATGAAGCGGGTTGCCATGATCCCTGAAGAGAGAAAACAGGTACGTTGGGTGACATCACTTCCCAAGTTATAGTCAGCGAGTCACCGTCCGTAACGTAACTAAATTGCTGGATCACCGGCGCAGGATAAAAGTCTGCCAACTGAATGGTCTTCGTTGTCATTACGTCACTTAGCACATAAGCCGTGATGGTATAGTCGTCTGGCGGGTATGGGGCATCAATGACTGCACTTTGATCGCCGGGATTGAATGGGGCACTATCGGGTGCTGCCCATGAACCCTCAACATAGAATGCCCCTAAGACATCCCACTTCAGTATCATAGGGTATCCAGTCGCGCTCGGTAATAATTTTGGCGCAAAGCTGTTGATGACTGGAGGGGCTATCGCACAGGTGAAACTGGCTTGAGTATCATCCCCATCTGCTGTGAGTACATAATAGGCACATGACCTGTTTTGAGCATCTGCATAGGACAGTTCTACGGTTTTAGAATCATTCAATCCCAACGGTTCTGTAACCCACGAACCATAAACTTCAATAGCCCCCAAGCTTGTCCAATTCAACGCCAGTTGGTACGGGGTATTTGAAGTTGGTTGCACCGTTCCAGTAAGGCTTATCGTTGGAGTAACCTCTATCCTAATCTGCGTGGGAGTGGGCGAGACTTGATCAGTTTGGGTCAACTGTAAAGTGACATCCGTAGAGAAAAAAAGTTGTAGGGTTTTTGAACCAGTGTTGCCGATTGATTGTGGCAGTTGGACGCTTCCATAGGAGATGGTATAAACCCAGCCACTGGGTCCTGCCCATGTCACCACCACATTATCCCCCGCGTAACTGGTATAGGTGTTTGCAGTGAATGAGATTTGATCAGGCGTTAAGGGCTTCAAAATAGCAAAGTCAAATTCACTATTGGCGACTAGCGGCATGGTAAACTCGTCCAGTTTGCAACTTGCAATGCCATAACTGTCATTGACCGTAATATTGTTCAATGAGAATTTCAACGGAAGACCGCCAGGCTCTATCACAACACCAGAATTTCCACTATATTCAAAGATCACCTCAAAATTTGCACCTGATTTATCATATTGGGTAGTCTGGGTCCAATCATCCGGCGGACCGACTATAATTGAACTGGTATTGCCAATGAGGGTAAGATCATTGTCCCCTACACCCATGGGAAGGTAGACTTGCAAGGCTTTAAGGGTGACAGGAAACATGCTTTGGTTTTCTACACTGATATTGATGTAGAAATCCTGCGTCCCCGGTGTCGCAGCCGAGTTAGTGACTGTGTAAATTAATTGGGTGGTCATTTTTATATTCTCCTATTCGCGTTTCAATTGTAAAATGGCTATAAGCTGTCGATTGGGTTAGGCGCGTCTTCTTGCGCCGTAACCCAACGCTGGTAAGCGATCTTTGTCGGGTTACGCTACGCTACCCCGACCTCCTTTTTTTACTCGTTCTCAAGCTGGGACTCACGTCGTTATACACAAGTCCGGGCAAGCCGCCATTTCGGCAGGGATGCCGAAATCCAGGCCATGGACGGTAACCAGTCGGTTGTGCAGTGCTTGATTTAGGTAACATGCCAACCCGTAGTTTCATGTTCGCGGTTGCTGGGACATCTGTCGTGGCCCCCAGTTTGCCATCCCTGGACGCTGGATTCCGGCATCCATGCCGGAATGACGGATCTTCGATATTTGTGCATAACGATGATATCTGGAAATTGGGAACCAGAACAACCCATGCGAATCTATTTCAAGACTAATACAGAATAATTGTCGAAGTCCCCATAAATACCACTCACTATATAAAGACTGCTACCATCGGGTGAGAAGGCGGGAGGAGGAAGAGTCAAATTGGACATAGCATATACATGCATGGTTTGGACAACGCTCAGAGTTTCCACATCAATGATCGACACGATGGAGCTATTCGACACAACGACGTAGCGGCTATCCGATGAAACGATGATTGACTTTAAGCCTGAACCTACAGGTATGCTTTGACCTACGGTAAAAGCATTTGCATCAATCACCGATACCGTGTCACTACCCGTGTTGGCAACAAACGCATAGCGACCATCCGGGGTGATTACGATGGATTGTGGATTGGCATCAACCGTGAGTGTAGCGGTTACGCTTAAGCTGCTTAGATCAATCACCAACACCGTGTTGTCGTTATCCGATACCACCAAGGCATACTGATTATCCGGTGTGATGGCAATAGCACAAGGGTTTTTATTTGCCAGGATAATGGCAGGGGGCAATGTATTTGATTGTACCGTTAAAGGTATCACATAGCCATTGCCGGAGGCATCGGTGCTCACACCAATGAGAACAGTTTCGCCATTCGGAGTGATGGACATGCAAGTTACATTCGCCCCTGTGTAATAAGGCATTTTGATCTCATTGCTGCCACCACTCGCTAGATTAAACCTCGTGGTCAATGCTAAGTGAGCTGCATACAAATAAGAGTTGTCCGGGGTGATGGCAACGATACTCGCAAGCCCGAGATCATAGCTACCATTGGCTTGAGCAGTAGCAATATCATAAGATAAAGCTTCCCATAATTCATCAAATTTTTGAAAAACTAATAGCAAGGTTTTCCCGTCAGGAGTGACCAGCATGTTAGTGTATGGATTGAAAGGGATATTGATCTGATTTGCTATTTTTCCATTTGAAACAATATATGCACCATACAAAAATGTAAAATTGCCATTGTTGTCTTCAATCCCGTAAAATCCAACGAGGCAAGTAGCATTATCGGGAGCAATGCAACTAAGATTATTAGGTAGGTATTTGAATGGGATGCACTCCACCACCCCCCACAGGATGCTAAGCTCTTGCTGGATTGACTGGCCGCTGACCAAGCCATTGGCTGTCAGCGTAAAACTTGAGGCGTATGGGCTGTTCAGTGTTTGTGAACCCGTTGCTGGCAATGATGCGGATGACCCGGGTTGCCATGAGCCATGAACCGATAAAATTGCTGGGTTTTCGTCTGCCGGTTGCACTTTCCAATTCAACCCTAGCGTATTGGCATTCACCGAGCAAGTAAATTGTTCAATAACCGGCGTAGAGATATAGGATGCTGTTTGAATCGTGTTAGTTGTATACACATCACTGAGTACAGTGGCGGTGATCGTATATTCCGCTGCAAAAGGGGCATAAATCGGTGCACTTTGGTCGTTGGCATTAAATTGGGTAGTCCCTGCCCATGAACTCTCAACATAAAAAGCCCCCGAGACATCCCATGCCAGCACAATATAATACCCATTGTCGTCCTGTTGCAATGATCCGGGTGCAAAGCTGTTGACGACCGGGGGGGAAACCATACAGGCTTTAGTGTATTGCAAAGCATCGGTGGGGTCATCCGAAGTGGCAGTGAGTATATATTGGCTACTTGCATTATAGGGGACTATTTGTGCGGGTAAATCAGCACTGTTTAAGTCCAAGCTTCCATTAATCCACGAACCCGTCAGCTTGCTGGCATACAGTGTTGACCACGCCAACACCAACTGGTTGATGCCATCATTTGTTTGTGCCATACCCGTAAAGATTATGCAGGGTGTGACCTTTACGGTAAACTGGACGGGGTTAAGAGGAGTTTGCCCGGTCTGGGTCAATTGCAACGTAAAAATTGTCGGTGTCAAAAGGGTGAAAGATTGCGAACCCTCATTATCCGTTGTTTGCGGCAGTTGCTTATCGCCATACGTGATCGTATAAATACAGCCAGCAGGCCCAGCCCAATACACGACCACATCATCGCCCGCTTGGACGACATAAGAACTTGCATAAAATGAAGGGCTCGTTGGCGTGGGCTGTTTGGTAAATGAAAACTCGATTTGATTGACTGGTGTCGGTGATTCAGTATGTTCAGTCAGCATGCAGTCCGCAGTACCCGAACTTGAATTTACCGTAATATTTCCTACTGTAAACGGCAAGGCATTACCACCCGGTGATATTAAAATTCCATTGTTGTTGCTATAATGGAATGTCACATTAAAACTATCCCCCGCAGCAGAAACGGAGCCTGAGGAAAACCAGCTAGCGGGTGCCATATATTCGATTGAGGCCGTGTCGCCGATGGGTGTAAGATCATTCTCGCCGTCACCCATGGGGATGGCGATTTGAAAGGATTGCAGGGTAACCGGCATCCCGCCCCGGTTTTCAACACTAATGTTGAAATAAAAGTCGAGTGACCCAGGCGTAGGAACTAAATTATCATTGTTTATTTCGTAAGTTAACAATGTCGGCATTTTCATATCCTCTTTAATTAATGTTAATTTTGTGACATTAAAAACGCTGTATCAGCAATTCTCAGTTTGAACAAAACCGGGCGGGTTTGGAACCCGCCCCTACGAATTAACCTTCCATATCCTGTTTATAATGCATTGATAATTTGGAGTTAAATTCCCTGCGTAGGGGCGGGTTCCAAACCCGCCCTTACTAATCTTTGCCAAACCGAGAATTGCTGCTGCGTTTATAGCTGGAGTTGCAACCAGCCTTCCCTTAGGCTTGGCGCTTGCGTGGGAAAAAGTGCCGCGTCATCGGCATCCACAATCCCATCCTGCTCCCAAGTGTCGCTGTCGGCTTGCAGCCAACTCCATGTCCCTTGATTGACGGCGGGTTGCGGGGTGCGCAACGTGCCTGGGTCGGCCAGTATCGGGCCGGTCTGGAAATTAACCAACAGGCTTTTGAGGAAGTCTTGCACCGCGTTGGCATCCACGGTCACGCTGTTGACGGGCAGGATGCCGGTATACGCATGCACACTACCCTGCGGGTCGAGTATCAGGGTGAGCGTGACACCACTGGCCGAGTTGGGTGTCACGGTAACATCCCCCTGATAAACCGGGCTGATGCCACTGGTTTCCAGTATCGGCTGGATGAAGGTGTCGGACGGCTTCAATTCAAATTCGGTATGAACCGCGTAGAATTTGGTGTAGTCGGACAGGAAATAGCCAACCAACCCGTCGTTGCGCAAATCGAGGCTGCCCAACCTAACCGGAAAGACAAGGTCAAGCACCCCGCCGCTGTCATGCATCGGTATATAGTCAGTGTCCGACGGGTCAGGGGTTAGCATGTAATTCCACATTTGATTGGTGATGGGGTCGCCGTTTAACGTTAAATTCAATTGCAATTGCACTACGGCCAAGGGTCTGCCGATAAGCGCGGCTAAACTGTCATTGCCTATGCCGTTCATCGGGTTGACCATCCACAGCGTTTCATCGGTTAGCTGTAGAAAATCGCTCAATGTATCAACCCCTTGGCTGGCTAATTTGCTGATCACGTTCATTAAAGCCGTGTTGGCGATTTGTGACGGGCTGGCCGGCGGCGGTGGATTGTTGCCGTTCGGCCCGGGCCGTGGCCGCCAATTGTCGGGCGAGGCTTGCGCCACTAATAACTCACCCAGCATAATCCCGTTGCTGTCATAAACGGTGATGCTATTGTCGAGAAAATTCGGCAACAACCAACCGCAAATGGGGTTGTTGTTGGCAGAAGTCACGATATCGCCCCCACTATTGTCATTAGCCAGCAAGTTCATATCCAGCCGTGCGCTTTGCACCAAACGCGGCCCCAGCACGAAGGGAGCCGACATGAAAGAGGGCGTCGTAACAACTGAGGGCACCGTCAGCGAAGGACTGATTAACGGTTGAAACCCGTGTTCGGTGGGTTGTGACAAGTCATAGAATTGACCATAGGTATCCAATAACCAGAGTTGGTTTTTTGCAAACGTAACCAGCCCCCCGCGCAGGGGGAAGAAAACGTTCTCATAGGCTAGATCGAGGCTGGTGAGTTTGGGTGTCAGATGGTATTGATCCTGCACAAGATCGCCCACTAAGGCTGGCGTGGTGCCTAGGTTTGGCGAGCAAGGGGGCGGGAACGTCTCCTGTGACAGCAAGGTGATCAGTTGATCGGTGAAGCCGGACAGGGTCTGGCCGAGAATATCCCAGCCCATCACAGTCGCCAGCAATTGTTCCATTTGCACACTGTCAATCGTGGCCGCAGTTGACAAGTAGTTACTGAGCTTGGATTGGAATACCGTCTGCGCATAAGGGCTCACCACGGTGCGACCCTGGATCGGAATGGAATAGACATTGTCATTGCCATTGCCATAGTCGAAGCCATTGCCGTTCCATTCATAGTGGGTACCGTCGAACGTCCAGCAAGACGGGTCAAAATTCCTCGACGCATCAAGTGTCGGGTAATACTTGGCTTGCCATTCCAGCATAATAGGCGACCAGGCTTGTTGCCATAGACTGTACCCAATCGGGCTGGGCGGCGTACCCGACCAACTACCCTGGCTACCGCCCCCTAGTAGCGAGGCAATGGCGCTATTAATCGCGGCTTCCGAGGCCGAGGGTGCCACTTGGTTGATGACACCAGCATTTTGTGGGTCGCTGAAAAATGCTTCGACAAGCAAACTTGCAATGGACGGCACGGTGGAATACGGGCTCAAAAAGGCGCTGGGGGATGTAAATGCAGCGACATTGCCAAATTCCGCCGCCGTGACGGAAACATTGGCAACATTGAGACCGGTGACGGTTTGCCCCGGCAGGCGGCAACAAAGCGTCCCATCGGCAGTGAAACACCCGTCCTCGCCATACTTCAGCCCACGTCCAGCCCCCCTAATGAGTACTACAGGATCGGCAGGGTGCCAATAGTCATTAGCCGTGGTGCCTTTAAGTTGCAGGCCCAAAGAGGCGAGCGTGACCGTTGCCGCGGAATCCGTGGCATCGGGAAATGTCCAGTTGGCATTTGCCCAGGCATTAGCGCTATCGCTGTCTGTGGGGTCGAGAAGTGCCGCGGGTAAATTCGTTTGGGTGTTTAATAAGTTGGCGACTTGCCCAAACCAGTTTGGATAGATATCTTGCTGCAACATAGGTTGCAAGATGCTGAAATCAGGGTAGGTTGTCGGCGGGTCGTACACCAGCACATTCGATTGGCTCAGCTTAAGCCAAAGCCGATACAGTTCGCTTTGTTGGGTCTGTAGCTGGCTTTGCCCGAGGTCATAGGCGAGTTGGTCGCGGTTGAGCTGACTGAGTTGCTGCAACAGGGCGGCATTTTGTGTGGGCGTCAGCGTGTCATTGCTGGTTTCAATTTCGAGGTTGGTCAGGGCGGACACCACCGTCCAAACCGTACCGCCCGGATCGCTGCCGAACCAAGATTGTTCGATTTGTTGCTGCACCTGTGCGGAACCGCCCGGCACACCATAGACATCCAGCAACTCCAGCGAGGCTGCCTGAATCAGGCTGCATAATGTATTACCGGCGGTGATCCACTGCGCACTATTGCTGGGGTCATGAAGGCTTTCACTGTTGGCATAGTTTTGGATCAGCGCCGAGAGCGCATCGATTGAGTTATTACCGACGGCTATTTGCACGTTGCTAGTGTTCATTTTATTGAAAAATCCGTTTTCATAATTAGGCGGCCAAGCCACATCCGCGATAAAACCGTGGTAAATGGAAGCATTGGGGGGGATGTTGGGCAGTTCCGTCCCCGCAGGAAGGCTCCATTGCATCGTGTCGAGGATGGTGGAAAATCGCTCTTGTGGGGTTTGGCCTTGCCAGTCTGCCTGGGTGTCCCAACAGCTTGGCGTAAAGCCATCGACATAAGTGCTTACCCCGGTTAAAGGATCGCCTTCCGGGTTTGAATACCAGCCGATAACTAAATAACTATAACTATAATTGACCGAACTCACGGCGGGTAGATTGGTATCGACAATGGAAAATACGTTTTCCACAAAGGGCTTATAAGCGGCGAAGGATATATTGCCTGGACCTACCGCTTGTAAAAACAATGGCGTGGTATTGACAGCATCCCCCTGCCAGTCGGCTATGGGTACTGTGATGCCCAGATTCATGCCATTGACAGACACCGTGGAACCATCCGCAGAGATTCCTGACGGGTTATTGGGGTCGAGGTAGGCACCCGGACCTGCACCCTGAGCTTCAGTGGACTGCCGTCCATCGCTTTGAATCACCCAAGCAAGGGGGGTTAAGCTGCGGTTATCGCTAGTATCAATCCGAACGACCAGCCAACGATTGGGGACTAACGGGAAATCAAACGAATCATCGCTATTTTGGATGCCATGGGTCAGCGCATCCGGCAATGCCCAGTGCAGATGAATGCCTTGAGCAGGGATATCGGAAGAACCCGAGAAAGGGTCTGGAATCGGGCTTTGGAAATTCTGCAAATTGTTGTAGTTGGCATAGTAAAGGGCCATGCTCTGGGTATTGGTTGCCGAATTCACCCAGGCATCCATTGCTATTGGCACTAACAGGCTATTTTTATCATTGGGGAGTGTCATGGTTTTTCCTTTAATTTTCAGGGTTAAACAACATTTGCTCTGGCACACAGACCATCTGCACCGCCAATGAGGCAGGTGTCAGTGCAGGTGAACCGGGCAGGGCGGTTTGTATGAGTTGAACCAGCCCGTTACTGCCGCCGGGGACGTTAATGTTCAATGCAGAGTTTTCGCCATTCCGTTGAATGGTGGAAAGCCCCACCCATATTGATGAATTATTTTTTTCAATCACCGACCCGATATTGCTGGATGAACACCCGGTGACACCCGGAATGTAGCGCATCTCTATGCCTTGGTCTTCCACGCCAAACACCAAGCCTTCGCTGGGTTCGGTAAACGTGATTTTTGTGGGAATGTCAGGGTAAAGGGCAAACAACACATCACTGGCAAGCAACTCCAAGCGCAAGGGTTTCATAGCACTAAGCGTGTCGTTGGCAGACCAGGCGCGGATTTCCAGGTTCGGCCAGCCGGCCACCCCCTGCGAGCGCAACACGAAACCCGCTGGATTCAAATTGGCATCGAGTGAACCTGGGGAGTTGTATCCCAACAGCGCGTCGCGAACCTCTGCCATGACATCTTGCACCGCTTCATATAACTTGCTGCGCATCAGTTGTTGAAACAGGGAATCACGACCGGTTTGTATGCCTAAACTGAGCGCACCATCCAATAAGGCATCGGTCCAGTTTTGATCCAAATAGAAAAAGCGGATCGTCTCAGGCGGCAATAAACTAGGATGGGCTACCAAATTATTGAACGGCACATTATTTAAAAGGGCCGTTGCCGCCAACCAATTGATCACTTGTTGGGCATTCTGATCGCTGTCACTGACCTGTAGACTGCTATTGGGCGGCAAGCTGGCAGCGCCGGTATAGGGCTGAATGTTGACACTGGTGGAGTTAACTGGGGTGTCAGCGGAAACCGTCACCCAAGCGCTAATAGTCCCATCGGGGCTGTAAATCAATATCTCGGTACCGTGATTGATTGCCTCACTCGTACCCGGTGAACTGACTGAGAGGTTTGTGGCATTGGTTTGGAGTGTCCAAGACAATGTCCCCAGATTATCCAAACCGGAAAGATGTTGCAGCAGACTGTTAATTTGCGGCTGCTGCATGAGATTAATAATATCTTGCGGAGCCACCACGGGTTTTGCTGGTGTGGCATCGTGAATAATCAGCGAGGAGTCGGAAGGGGCGAAGCCGCCTTTCTTGCCAATGCCACTGGCAATCGTTTGAAAAACCCCGGTCGCAAAAAAATCCTGAAATGCCTGGGTGACGATGTTTCCGTCCAGCAATTGGGCCAAATCGGTCACGCCTGTGGTGGTGAGGTTCCCTTGGGCGTCCATCAAACCATCTTGCAGCATTTTAGAGGCATAAACGGGGCTGTTCATGTATTCTAAAATCAGGTCTACCACGCCATTGGCATTGGTCCTCCAAGCCAATAAGCTTTGGGTGAAGGATTTGCTGGCCAATGCCAGCGAACGCCCGGTCTGAAACGCCGTGGCGTAGGATAAATCGAACAGCCCTGTGTCGGTTTCAAAAATCTTGGCATCGCCGGTTGAAAACGGAACGGCGCCATTGACCGCCTGCCCCGGCCCTGTGGACTCCAGAAAACGGGTCACTGGCACGGGCGATAGTGGGCCGCGATACCACGCGAAGGTCTGATCACCACTCAGCATGGCGTAGCTCAAAGGCACAAAGCCGTGTTGCAAACGTGTTTGCACCATTTGAACGGTCGCCGGTGGCTGTTGTGATGGGGGGGGCGAGCTTGGCAATGGCAAACGCAGCCGCAAGTCAGTGTATGCATTGCTGGAGGCAGAGACTAGGTTCGTCATTAGGGCGCTAAAGCTCTCCGCGCAATCCAGGGTAGAAGTATATGTCCAGCTAGTCAGCGAAATCATACGCACATATTTGGCACTATCGACAGTGGCAGGTCCAGTTGGACTTAAAGCGGTTTCAAAACCCTCTAGCGAGACCAGATGTACGATGTTAACTATGGATGTCGAAGTGCTGGAAGGGGGTACGCCAAACCGGTTGGCAATCACGGTACTAAACCACCCATTGGATAGATTCTCCGCCGACAAGGCTTTATTTTGCAGACTGACTTGGCGGGTATGGGCAAGGTAGCTTAAATCATCAATACTCGGGACAAGGCTGTTAAAGGAAGCCACGGGAATATCAATGACATTGCAATTAATCTGCGTGGCAACCTCATCCGCTTCCAATACAAGGGTAGGCCCTAGCGTACCGGTAGGCGGGTTTATGACTTTATCCAATGTCACCGTCGATGAACGGTCGCGATTTTGCTGGCTTCCCGGAGGCAGGGTTTGCGGTGCTGGCAGTTCATCCTCGGTAAACACCAGTAATGCAACCCACGGGATGGCCGTTGGATTTTTCAGGTCAAGGTCGCGCTCCCACGGCAGGGATTGGTGGTTCAATACAAGCTGCGGCAAGAACAGATGGTAATCACCCGTGGCATTGTCAGGGGGGAATACTTGGTTGACATAAGCGGGTGGCAATTGAAAGCGCGGACCCCTCACGATAAATGATTGCGATACGGGTTCCTGTGGCTGTGAAGGGACATTGCCGGGGTTGCTTCCAGCGACTGTTAATGTCTGTGACAGGTTGATGGTAAATTGGCCGTCTTTAAGTGCCGGAATATAATTATCGTAAAAATTGACCGTTATATCAGCAGAAGTGGTAGTCTTAATGTTCATTTGGCATCTCGATTAGTTGGATGGGTACGAGGATAGTATTAGCGGGTTGCCATTTATCCATATACCCGGATTAGCCGCAAAATTTGTCAAATCGTCATTGGTTTGCGGGTTGTATCCAAATTGTTGCACCAAAATGTTATAGACATCGGTTCTAGTGGAGGTGTTTATATTTGGCTCTATGTATTCAGCACAGGAATTCTTTTCCGCTATCGGCACAGGATCGGGTGCTGGCATACTACCGCTTAATGGCAGGTAATTCGATGGCTGATCGACGATATCAACCGTATACGCTGATGTAATATCTATCGACAAGGCATTATTGCCGCTAGGGGTGAGTGTGGTCAGTTTCGGGCTGATCGTTTGGAAGCCGAACAGCCTGCCATTCAATACGGCATTCTTTTCCGGCGCGGCACCTTGTGCGAGTGGTTTCCCCCATTTTGCAGCTTGGGTGTTGACGATGCTCGGCGTGAGATCAAAATTAGCCGCAAGGTCGTAGGTTTCTTTTGCATCGTCGTCGGTCAAGCTTACCGTAAGAACCGAATTGTTCAGGTTCGTCGCCATTGGGCGTATACTGACATAGTAGTTATCCCCATCTGGACAGATGTTATTGGCCAGCCATTGGGTTTGCGCTGTCTCTACCGAGGCGGGTGTAATATCAATTTCTGTGAGCGGGATAATGCTCAGCGTTGAGAATGAAAAATCGGCAGGGCTGACGACCCATATGCAATTGCCGTTTGTATCGGTTAGGGTAGAGTTGACCCCACTTACAGCAGTGATAGCCAGCACCGATGGGTTGCTATTGGATGCCTTGGCTTGGATCCCACCATTGGTATTATTCGACTGAGGCACTAAAGTTTGTACAAAGCCTTGCCCGTTACTATCCGTCCACGCAATGGGTTTATTTGATGCCGAAGCCTGACTAGACCCGAATCGGATGGTGAAGGAGATGATGTGCCAGTCGATATGCACTTTACCCCCCATTCGAGGGCCCCATAGGTGGAGGGTGGCACCCAACTCAACTTTGAGTGTCACACTGACAAATAAGACATGTATCCGATAAGATACGCCGACGCTGACAGAAACATCCGCAATATAATGAAATGGCGACCAAGTGACTATGACATCCATCTGTGCCGTAAACCAGGCTTTAAGACCTCCCGAACTGAATAGAATTTTCAGCCCCCCGCCTGCCATAATACAACTGGAGGTGATCGCATAATAATAATCGCCACTGATGGTGACATCCTTATCCACTCGCCACTTGTAGCCAAGTCGTGGAACACTCGGGTAATAAGACGGCGGCGAGAACGAAGGGCTATAGCCTCCAAGGGTTAGCACAAACTCGCCGGCGTGGGGATTGTCACCAAACCAGCTATAGAATGCAAACCCGCCTGTCAAATGGCAACTTGGATCCAATACATAGCTATTATTACTTAATATAGCCGTGGCTTGAATGACACCCTGTGAAGGGATTAGTTGAATATCAATGCCCAACTCTGCATAGGAAAACAATGTACTACTAGGCGGCGAGCTGGCATTGGGAGCGGCAAGCGGTACGCACATCCACGAATCGCCCAATACGGCTATCTCAAGTTCGTTGCCGAACTCTATGCTTAACAACGCCGAGGTATGTAAAAAATCATATGAAGTAAATCTTACCCCCGCCGCCAGCCAGTATTCTCCCCGCTGCGGAGGTATGTCACTGTCCATTGTTGCCAATACCTTGTTAGGGCCGGGGAATGTCCAAGCCCCGCTTGTTGAATCCTGCGTGGCACCCAATGTGGCAGGATTGCTTAAAGCCGCGACCAGTGGAAACGAGCTAACCTTATCTGGAGCCGGTAGCAAAATGGCACGGTTATATCCGAACCCCCCCGCCAGACCGGTGACATAGAAACAAGCAGGCCCACCTAGGGGCGCAAGCACCGTGCCGAAAATAAACAACGAGGCATATCCGTCCTGGCTGCTGCCACCCACATAGGCATAGGAACCCAGTGCCGAGAGGGAGAAAGTACCCGCTTCCACTGCCGCCGTGCCATCGTATTCCGTATAGGTTTGGGGGGACGTCGGCGGCACTTTGACCAAAGCGGCATCAATGCTGATGGATCCCGCATTAAAACTAACCCCCATCCCGTCCAAGTCCACGCTGTAATTGCTGAGCGTGGTTGGCGTGGTGGCTGGAATATTGATGGATAAATCGTAAAGCGCAATACTTAATGGGCCGACGCTTATATCGCCATCGAATAGCAGTGACAGTTTGTTTTCACTGTCAATCCAGCCTATCCCTAGGGTTGTACAGGCTATAGGCCCAAGCTTGCGGTTGATCGGAATAATGATTTGATCGGCGGCATTATTATTTTGGTCGAAAAGTTTTACATCGAAAGAGCCTCCCTGATACCATGCCGTCGCAATGCTAAACGTGGGATTGACAGGGGTTTGATCACCCGGATTGGTGCCTGAACCGGAATTAGTGTTGCTTGATTGCAATAAATTTTGTGCCACCGGGTTGCTGCCATCGCCTACATTTCCCTCCACCGCAGGCACCAGCGGAAAGCCGAATTCGTCCAACTTGGCCGCAAAACCGTAAGTCCATTTAGTGGGATCGTCCAAAACCACCGGGTTGAGCGTGGCGCGTAACTGTGCCGCTTGCAAGGTGTAGCCAGCAAGATTCAGCAACGGAATTTCCGCAGTGCCGGTTACGTCAAACCCAATGCTGGTAAGCCCGAACCCAGGGGAAAGCGTATAATTATTATCGGCTGACTGGCTTAAAAGACTAACCGTGATGCCATCCAATGACACTGCCTTGCCCTTTGGCAGGGTGCGGGTCATCCAGTTCGCCTGATCGGTTTCTTTTTCCAACCAAGACCCAAGGCAGAGGCTGACCACCGCTTGCGTCCCTTTAACGGTATTATTCAAAGGCATGGCCATTTCCAGTTGAAGACCGAGACTGCCCAAATTATTATAGAATGCTATACTGCCACCGTCAGGCAGGTCTACCAGCACTTGCCTGCTGTTATTATTCAGAACTGAGGTAATCAGACATTGGAGAAAGTCAATGGCAATCGTCGTTGGGCCGGTATTGATTAAATTACCCAACGAGAGCGTATAGGTAACGGGGGACGAACCCTTAACCGGTTCAATAAAACCAGTTGTGCTGAGCAGTTGCCCCGTGGTGAGCGTCGAACTCCCGATTGTCAGGCATAACCAACTGGCTACCGTTGTATTTTGAAGTAAAAAATTTAAACAATTGCATGCATCTTGGCTATTAATCAGCGAGCCGATGCTGTTATAGGTATCAGGTGCTGTAGTGCCAGTCAACTCCAGAAGTTGCAATGACATCGTAGGTGTCGATGCACCAAGGCATATACAGGAATCAATCTGTATTCCAGCAAATGTAAGTGTATTCGTTTTACCGGCTACGCTAAATACCTTGCCGTCTGTCCTAGTGACGCTGACGCCGAGTTGCAAGCCTGCACTGGGCTGATCAAGTAAAAATTTGGCACCGGAAGCATCGAAATAAAAAAGGGGGATGTATACATAAACGTTGACAGTCACAAAATTCACTGTATACGGCAGAATAGTACCCATCCCTATAGTACCGGAAGCGGCTCCTTTCTTCGGCAGTACAATGTAATAGGGCAGTTTATCGCTGTCATCTATAGGATTTTCAATTTGTAGCCAATAAGTTCCACTAATAGGAGGATCTTTTATTGGTGAGTCTAATACATCATAAAAAGTGGAAACCAGCAGGGCAAGGCGACTATCAATGGTTTCCAAGCTATTAATGGGCGTATCGAACCATGCTATGTTTACCGCGTCGTTATTTTGCAGCAAACCAATAAATTGCCCCAAGTCAAGTACTGAGTCACTAATTTGGTTTAGTGTTGCCATAAAGCGCATCCTATTTTTTTGTTAAAATGAAACAGGTGCAATTCTATTCCCAAACCTGTACCACTAGGCCGCCTTGTTCTACGAATGCCTGTCCCACTTTCTACGTGAAAGAAGCAAAGCTTAGAGTCAGTCACCTTGCCAACCCCTGTCACAAACCCGACAATCCAGGCCAAACCTTCCTTGCCTGTTTTTTTTACGACAATCAAACATCCCTGACAACGACACAAAACATTTGTGAATCAATGTCATGGCTACGACCTATAGACTTTGGCACAAGCTGTGCTTTAGCCCATTCAAAGGTAAGCGTTCACTCCCCCTGCCTTTATCTTGGGAGCGAGTCCATCTTGGCCGCTATTGCAGTGGGCGAGATGTCCGCGCTCCCAGGGGGAGAGTGAACGCTTACCATTCAAAGTGAATGGCGGACCGACTGAGGAAAACTTGTGAGCGACTACCTAATGTTATTACTGGGCACGGCCTTGGTGAACAATGTGGTATTGGTGAAGTTTTTGGGGCTATGCCCGTTCATGGGCGTGTCTAAGAAACTTGATTCCGCCATCGGTATGGGGCTGGCGACGACTTTCGTGCTGACACTGACGGCAGTGGCAAGCTGGGTCATCGAACACTATCTGCTGGACCCCCTAGGGATCGGGTTTCTTCGCATCCTGTCTTTTATTCTGGTGATCGCCGCCGTGGTGCAGTTTACCGAGATGGTGGTACGCAAAACCAGCCCAGTGCTCTATCAAGTGTTGGGCATTTTCCTTCCGCTCATCACCACCAACTGCGCGGTGCTTGGCGTGGCCTTGCTGAATATCCAGCAGGAATATGATTTCCTCCATAGCGCCCTGTTCGGTTTCGGCTCGGCCCTAGGCTTCACACTGGTCATGGTCATTTTTGCCGGCATCCGCGAGCGATTGGCGTTGATGAACGTGCCGGAAGCGTTCGCAGGCAACCCCATCGCGTTTATCACGGCGGGGATTCTATCTCTGGCATTCATGGGTTTCGCGGGTTTGAACACGCATTGATCGGGAGTCCGTCCTATGTATATTATTTTTGCTGCAATCAGCCTCGCCGTTTTGGGGCTGGCCCTGGGGTTCCTGTTAGGCGCAGCGTCGCGCTACTTCAAGGTAGAGGAAAACCCTCTGATCGACGAGATCGAGAGAATGATGCCTGGCTCCCAATGTGGGCAGTGCGCCTATCCCGGTTGCCGTCCGGCGGCAGAAGCTTTGGTCGCGGGCGAGGCGCCGCCTACGCTCTGCCCACCAGGCGGCAAGGCGCTGGCCGAACGCCTGGCAAACAAGTTATCCATCGAATTGGACTTGTCGGGAATGGGGGATATGGTGCCGCTAGTGGCGCGGATTGACGAGTCTTTGTGCATAGGCTGTGCGCGTTGCATCAAGTTATGCCCTACCGATGCTTTGGTCGGCGCACCCAAGATGATACATGCCGTGGTGGCTGATGCATGCATAGCCTGCGCCAAGTGTGTGGAAGTCTGCCCCACCGAGTGCTTGAAGATGCACCCGGTGAAAGTGAACCTGCGTCTATGGCGCTGGCCTAAGCCGGAAACGGCAATGGCAGGAGCATAAAGCCATGGCTTTTTTTGACATTCATGCGTTGTGGACCGGCAACTTAGTTGAAAAGCTTGATATTCATGCGCTTTTGAATAGCAACCGGCAACCTAAAATCCGTGGCGGCGTACATCCCGAACAGCGCAAGGAAGCCACCGCCGACCATCCCATTGATACAGGGTTCCCATTGCCGTCCATGCTTTACTTAGCTTTGCAGCAGCATGTCGGCAAGCCTGCCGAACCTATTGTCAACGTGGGCGACAGGGTGCTGAAAGGACAGTTGCTGGCGGTAAGCCAAGGCATGGTTTCCGCGCCCATCCATGCGCCGACATCTGGAATTGTGGCGGATATCATGGATTATCCCTCTGCCCATCCATCTACCTTGCCCACGCCTACCTTGTTGTTAGAACCGGACGGCGAAGAACGTTGGATAGACTTGCCTGAAAAAATTGACCCGTTCAACCTTGCGCCCGAAGAAATCAGCATTCGCGTCGGTGCCGCTGGCATCGTCGGTTTAGGCGGGGCGGCGTTTCCTTCGGCGGTTAAACTCAATCTGGGCAGGCGCACCAAAATCCAAACCTTGCTAATCAATGGCGGCGAATGCGAGCCTTACCTAACCTGCGATGATAGGCTGATGCGCGAACGGGCAAGGACTATTGTCGATGGCATTCTGATCATGTTGCATGGATTGGAATGCCGGCGCGCCATGGTCGGCATCGAAGATAACAAACCTGAAGCTTATTCAGCCATGAGTGCCGCGGCTGCCGAGTTGAGCGACGGTAAAGTCGAAGTGATTTCCGTCCCCTCGTTTTATCCCATGGGTTGGGATAAGCAACTTATCGGTTATTTGACCGGCAAAGAAGTTCCTGCAGACGGGCGCGCCACCGACGTAGGGGTTTTAATGCACAATGTCGGCACGGCTTATGCCGTGCAACAGGCCATACGCCACGGCAAACCCCTAATTAGCCGCATCGTCACGGTGAGTGGCGGTGCGGTAGGTACACCACGTAATATCGAAGCCCCGATAGGCACTTCCTTAGCTGACCTGTTGGCACATTGCGATTACCGGCCTGAGGATACCGTTCGCTATGTCATGGGAGGGCCGATGATGGGCGATGCCTTGCCCCATCCGAATGTACCACTAGTCAAAGGCGCTTGCGGCATCTTGGCGCTTTCCCAAGAGGAGGTGTCTGCCACCGATGCTAAATCCTGCATCCGCTGTTCACGATGCGTGACAGTATGCCCGGTAGGTTTGTTGCCGCTGGAGATGATGGCGCGGATTCGCGCCGGACAGTTGGAGTCGGCGTTAAAATTCGGCTTGAAAGACTGTATCAGTTGCGGATCCTGCTCGTATGTCTGCCCTTCGGAGATTCCGCTGGTGCATTATTTTAAATATGCCAACGGGGAATTGCTAACCCGCGACCAAGCCAACCACAAGGCCGAGCAAACCAAACGCCTAGCTGAAGAAAAACTGGCTCGGATTGCGAAGCAGAAGCAAGAGGCCGCCGCTGCGGCCGCACAACGCAAGGCCGCCGGCAAAAAACCTAAGATCACGGAGCAAGCGGCATGAACACACGACTATTGAGCGCTCCGTTTGCCCGTTCGGAAATCCAGATACAATCCATCATGTTGACGGTGGTTCTGGGCTTGGCACCCGGAACTGCGTGGGGCATCCTCATATTCGGCTGGTCGGCACTGTTCATATTTTTTGTCACCGTGCTATCGGCTCTAGCGTTCGAGGCGGGTTGCCTTATCCTAGCCGAAAAGCGAGTCCTTCCGACTTTGACGGACGGGTCGGCATTGCTAACTGGCTGGTTAATTGCCCTGACGCTCCCGCCTTGGGCACCTTGGTGGATTGGTGTGCTAGGATCGTTCCTAGGAATTGTAGTGGGCAAGCAAGTGTTCGGCGGTTTGGGCCAGAACCTGTTCAACCCAGCCATGCTGGCACGAGTGGCTTTATTGGTTTCCTTCCCTTTGGAAATGACGGCTTGGGTTAATCCAACCCCGCTATTTTCCTCTTCCGCGCCGGGTTTTCTGGATGCCTGGGCCATCACGTTTAGCGGCCAACTCCCTGCGGATGGTGCCACGGGTGCTACGATGCTGGGCTGGGTCAAGACGGAATTTTCCCAAGGCCGACTCTTGGGCGAATCTTTGGCATCCGGCGACTACGGTTTTATCAAATCCTTCTTGGGCTGGACTGGCGGTAGCCTAGGGGAAACTTCCGCCTTATTGTTTGCCCTCGGAGGCGGCTGGTTGCTGAAGAAACAAATCATCACTTGGCACATTCCTTTGGCTATGCTCGGAACGGTGGCCCTGTTGGCAAGTGTATTGTCATTGATTGATGGCGAGCGCTATCCCGGCCCCCTGTTCCACCTCACCTCGGGAGCCTTGATGCTGGGTGCGTTTTTCATTGCCACGGATTATGTCACTTCGCCGAACAGCAAACCCGGACAACTCATTTTCGGTGCGGGGTGTGGATTGATCGTTTATGTGATCCGCACATGGGGAAGCTACCCCGAGGGTGTGGCCTTCGCGGTGTTGCTGATGAATTCGCTGACCCCTGTCATCGACCATTATGTGCGTCCGCGCATTTACGGCCGGGACAGCAAGGGAAGGCCACTGGAATTGCCGGAGGGACGCGAATGAGCAGCGCCAATCTTGAAGCTCTGCAAGAGTTTGCATCGAGTTGTTGGGAAAAGCTAGTCAGGCAGTTCGACGACCTTGATGCGCTACGCCAAAGGCTGGATTATCAAACCTATATCCTCGCCGCCGCCGCCCTAGTTTCCAGTTTGTTGCTAGGCATCGCCCATTTCGCCACCCAAGGCGCGATAGAAGCGCGTAGGAATGAAGATATTGAGATGACGCTGGAGCAGGTTTTTCCCGGCAGCTTGCATGACAATGTGTTGGTGGATGATGTAAAAACCATCACTGAGCCAAGCAAAACCGGCGTCTTGGAGACGACGGTTTATATCGCCCGCCTTAAAGGTGCAATCACCGGAGTCGCCTTCAAATTCATTGCTTCAGGCGGCTATTCAGGACCGATTGTACTCATGATGGGAATGGATAAAGACGGTGCTGTACTCGGTGTGCGGGTCGTCGCCCATGCGGAAACACCAGGACTGGGCGATAAGATTGAACGAGGCAAATCCGACTGGATACTTTCCTTTGACGGCCGGTCCCTAAGCAACACCTCCAGCGAACGTTGGCGGGTGAAAAAGGACGGCGGCGATTTCGACCAATTCGCCGGGGCCACCATCACCCCACGCGCCGTTGTCCATGGTGTCGAGTCGGGTTTGAAGTTTTTCCAAAGGCACAAAGCGGAGTTGTTGGAATAACTATTTCAGAGAAAACCGACTCGGTTTTAAAATCCGAGTCGGTTTGGCTGGTTCCCAAGCTCCAGCTTGGGAACCCTTGCTTATCAAGCTCCTGCTTGTTCGTTGACCGTTCTTCGGGAAGCAGGAGCTTCAAAGACCGCGTTCCCAAGCTGGAGCTTGGGAACGAGCTAAGAGGTTTTAGTATGAACGAAGAATTCCGCAAAATCATCCGCGACGGGCTATGGGACAACAACATCGTCTTCAGCCAGAGCATTGGCCTGTGTCCACTGCTAGCCGTCACCGGCACTGCGGTCAATGGCTTGGGCATGGGCCTGGCAACCACCGCCGTAATGGTGGTATGCAACGCCATGGTTTCCCGTGGCAGGCTGTTGATCCCGCCGGAAATCCGCATTCCCATATTCGTGGTGCTTATCGCCATGGTGGTGACCTTGGTGGACATGCTGATGAACGCATGGCTACATGAAATGCACAAGGTACTGGGACTGTTCATTCCGCTGATCGTCACCAATTGCGCCATTTTGGGCCGGGTTGAAGCCTATGCCTCGCGCCGTCCGGTGGCTGAGGCATCCATGGATGGACTTATGATGGGCTTGGGTTTCACCTTGGCTCTGGTCGTGTTGGGGGCTACTCGGGAAATCTTAGGTTCCGGTACACTTTTCGCCAATGCGTCACTGCTGTTAGGGCATTCATTCGCCGGTATGGAAACTGTAGTGATTGAAAAATACCGCGGCTTCCTGCTGATGGCCTTGCCGCCGGGCGGTTTCCTGATGCTCGGGTTTATTTTGGCAGGCAAGAAAATTTTGGACCGCAGGCTCCAGGCAAGAAGCAAGGCCGTGTCCGTCGGCATGGCTGAAACCATACAACTGGAGGGTTAGACCATGAATGTCGGCGTGTGTTATGCAGAAGCTGACCGGCAAGTCTGGCTGAGGCTGGAAACCCCGGATGGCAGCACAGTGGAACAGGCCATCCGCCACTCGGGAATATTGCGCCAATTTCCCGAAATTGACTTGGCCCGCTTGAAGGTGGGGATTTTTGGCAAGCTGGTCAAATTGGAAGCACCCGTAAAAGATGGCGACCGCATTGAAATTTACCGGCCCATCACCGCCGATCCGAAAACCGTCCGCCGGCGACGGATAGGCGACGAAGACGAAGACGACGATTGAAGGGACTTACAGCGTTTTCAACATCGGATAGTTACTTGATAGAGCGTATGGTTGTGCTAGGTATTTTTTCAATCAGGGTCGTAGGGCGGCAACCCCTTGCCGCCAAAGATAAACAAAGTAATCAATCGACATTAATAACGCTGTAATATCATGGCAATAAAGCAACATATTCCACAACCTATCTGCCGAAGTTTACAAGTGCCTGAATTGGGGAAGTTTTCGTTTGCCATCCAGTATCGAGGGGTCAGGCGTGACGCAATCCTAGTTCGCTTCAAGGGGTTGGTTTATGGATATTTGAATCAATGCGTCCATATGCCTAGACCGTTGGATTGTGAAAATAGCAACATTTTTGACGAAACGGGGCGGTATTTGCAGTGTTCCATGCACACTATTTGCTATGACCCGGTGACGGGCGAATCGTTAAGCGAAATCTGCGCGGGAAAAAAGCTGACGGCCCTGCAAGTCAGGGAAGAGGAAGAATGGGTTTACTTGGTAGATAAAAGGGCGGTTATGGATGCTTGCGTTTAAAATCCCTAATGCTTGGGCTTGTTATTCTTCGTGTTAGGGGTTTCCCGAATGTTTGCCACAATGCCGTTGACACAGCCGTCATACCGGCAGGGAGAGCGAAGCAAGTGTTCGCCGCCATCCAGAACACAGGGAGGTGAATGTAGACGTAACCGTTCACTCCCCCCTGGGAGCGTGGGCATCCTGCCCGCAGCAATGGCGGCCAAGATGGCCGCGTTCCCAGGAAAAGGCAGGGGGATTGAATGCCGGAATGACGGCGTTTTATCAACATGGCCACTTGCCGAAACCTCTAACTTTGCAAAATCAACGGATTTCCGGGTGCGTTTCTTCAATATCCTGGTATTGTTCAACAATCTCCGTTGGCATGGAACCCATAGTCTTACGCTGCTTTAATGCTTCTATGATTAGGCGTTCAATCGGCAAACGCCCCTGCCGTCCTTCGCTTTGGCCCGTGTAATGAAGAAGTAGCTTCAAATTAAGAACAAAGCCTAGAAGAAGGCGAGTATCTTTTACAGCAAGAAACTCACGACATAGGAACTGCACAGCTTCTCGTTGCTGTAAGCCAAATTTCTCCTGCCTAACTTGAAACGTGACAATGCCGAATATAAATCCCCGGATGTCAAGACTGGTTGCTGGATTGGCAACGACCTGTTCCAAAACAGGAGCCAGTGTAGACCAAGGTGTACCAAAACCCGCCAAGGATCTTAGCGCGGCCTTTTGTGCCTCATCGGTGCGGGCATTTTTGAGTGCCCTCAACTAGGCATCAGCCTGTTCCTGAGGGTCGCCAATCGCCTGTATCGAAGCAATGCCTTTCAACAAAGCGAACTGAGAATCTGGATTATCGCCACCAGGCAGCACGGTGGACGGTGGTTTGTCTGTAGCCCCTTGAAAGAACAGCACAACCGAACCTTCGGGCTTTAATTTACCGTAGTCCGACAGCCAATTTGGCAGGTACGGATCGGACGGTAAAAATACTACACGTTCTACCTTGGAAAATAAAATCGGCAGGGTGGAAACCGCGCCTTTGATGACGACGGGCTGTTCGATTTGCCCCGATGCTGTCCAGATCAGAGGAATCGGTTCCCCCTGTGATGTCGAGTTGACTACTTTTGAGTAGTGGGTGATTTTACCCGCAACAATGACCTGTGATTCTTTGACCAGAGACTCGGGGCCCCATTGATAGATTTGATCAACGCCTGTTCTGGCGTAAGTTGTAATTGCCATCATTCCTCCTGCAAAGATTATTAATGCCGAGAACCATTTCAAGTTTCTCATAGTCCAGGCGCGGCGGATATATTTGGGGAATGCGGGTTACGGATTGCCTTGGCCGAGTAGCCGAAGTGCCTCTTTCGCGCAGGTGACTAGGAAAGGATTGTCGTTTTGGAGCATACGTTTGAGCGGTGCTGCGGAGGAAGGGTCGCCGATTCTGCCAATGGCTATGCAGGCATTAGCCCGAACATTGATATCCACCTTTTCATCTTCCATCAGCTTCATTAAGGTGGGCAGCACGGCCGAGTCGCCTTGCCTACCCAATGCTGAAGCGGCCTCGACGCGCAGGGTGATATCCCGACTGCCTAGGGTGCGCAGGAGTGCTTGGACACCTTCCTTACGCCTATCCCCGATCCAGCCAAGCGCGTAGGCGAGCCGCATTCCGTCGCCGGAAGGGTGCTGCAAATCTTCCCGCTCCAGCATTTCGATCAAGGTTTCCACTGCCTGCGGCATGGCCCGCCCCCTTGCGAACCAAGCATCATAGGAGAATTTTGGGGTTTTTCGTATGGCGGCGGGATCAGCGAAAGGTGCTTCCCTTACCCATGCGATTACGTCGTTATTCATTTTGGTTTCTCCACTGACTATAAACATAGGGCCTTGATATAAACAAAGCAATAAAAGACTGGAAAATGCACCAACGATCCAAGGCATGGATTCACGGAGTCGTTGAGGACGGTCCAATCGTAAACGACGAGGCACTGGCATCGAGTGTGCCATTGACCATCACCAAAACCTGGGTGGCGGTGGCTGTCGCGCTGGTTGTGCCGCTACCACATCCACTCCCCGACTTAGCCACCAAACGAAATTCCAAGGTGCGCGTCTGGGTGCTTCCAGGCGGATTGCCAAGGCTAGGGATATCGGTAATGGTGACTGTCAGACTCCCGCCACCCGGACAGGGGATGGTTCGCTTGGCCCAAGGGTAGAAAGTTGGACTGTTGGCAGCGATTGTCATCATATTCGTCCATGTATTAGGTGGGTGACCGGAAATGGCGGGCAAGTTGACCTTCTCCCACCATTCAAAAGTACAATCGGAACACCCGCCCGACCCGGTGGCGAAGCTGAAATTCATCACAAAATCAAAGGCGTGTCCATTGATATATGGTGTCCCATCATTAGGGTCGTTAAATATAGTTCCGAAAAAAGGGCGGATATTGCCGATGGATACGCTAGTCACGCAGCAACAACAGGGTGGGCATGTCGTTGTCGTGCTATCACAGGGTGCGCTTGCATTTTTAACCGTGCTGGGAGAGGTCGGGTTGGGTTTGATAGTCATGCCTGTGATTCCTTATCGAAATTCACAAGTACATGATCAAGCCATGTCAAGGCGTTTTTTTCCAGACGCTTGGCTCTCGCTTCAGGGTCGGTCAGAGTATCGTCCTTGAAGGTTTTTGCGATCCAAGGATATAAGGGGTCGATGGCACAACCATGACCGAAAGCCAACATCAATACACTAACCAAGACTACCCCACGGACCGTGGCAAAACGCTGCCGTTTCGCCCCCCCCATCGCTTTCTGTATCAGGGCTTCAAGTCCTTCCCTGCCGACATAGGCTGCTTTTTGCGGATAGAGGGAGGCCATCACTTGCAGCATATCCGGCATAAAATTATTCGCGGACACGGTAAGCGGTTGCCTAGCAATCAGAGCGATATTTCGCAAAGCATCAAGGGCATAGATATTTTTCGGTCCGCTCACTTTTTGGTTATAGTCCATGGCTTTCTGATAAAGCTGCTCGGCACGTTGCATCTGGGAACCTGAATCTTGCCGGATCAATATATCAGACGCCCAAGGGTACTGTGGATCGGTATCGAAATAGCTGCCAAAAAGGAGCATCAACTCCAGGTAAAGCTGGACGGGTCCACGGAAAGTGAAACCATGGTTGTGGGCCTGGGTAATGCCAAAACGGACAGCCTTGTGCATCTGTTCATTACCGACTGTCTTGAACAATGACGGGGAAAATTCGCCCAGGTGCTGTAACATCTCGTTCTCGAAGCGCTGCATCGCCGCTTCGCGGAATATTTCCATCTGTTCTTTGCGTAGGATTAACATAAGTTAGTGCATATAATCACATTTTTTAGGTGTACGCTTTACAGCGCAAAGCTCTGCGCTATCGTTGACTCAACACTCATTCTTGCGATAGAGTTTTCCAAGTTCATCATGTGCATGGCTCTCCGCTCGTTTACCATTCCAAAACATTTGGCAGAGCCATTTTTATCTATGTCAACGTTGGCGAAATATTTTGACTTGCCAAAAAAATCAAAACCATCATCCCATGTAGTAATTTCACAATTTGAATTCATATAGGTAATGCCATTAATTCTTATTTTACAATGTCCATGAAAGCAGTAATCTGCCGAATACGCAGATTGACAGTATGCGATAATAATTATAATATAAGCTACCATATGTCGTAGCATACTTGGCTTAATCATATTTACCTCTATGGCCCTTTTCTGATTGCTGGCTTTCTTAGTTGTCGGGCAACTCCTTTTCCGTTGCCCGACTTTCCTGATCAACGGACAAATGTCGGGCGCAACACAAAGAAATGCGCCGAACTACAGGGCTTAGGTAAAAGCGGGACACTACAAGGTCGTTGACCATCTTAAGATCATTATCAGTGTCCAGCAAACCACGTTAATAAAGCAACAATTGCAGAAATTGAAGCCATTGATATGATGAAAAGTACAAATTTTGTTGCCTTGGTATATGTAGATGCCCCGATAGCTAGAGTAAAACCTGTAGACAAGAACGGCAAAACAGCGATAAACACTATCATTGATAAACTTACCCCTGCTGGGCAAGACTCATTGCACCGGGGAGTCCAGAATTGCCAGAGTAACACGCCTAATGCACTACCGGATATAAAGACGAATAGTGAAAAGATATAGCGATATTTCATCTTACTTCCCAGAATAGAATAGTAGTCGCCTTTCTTAAATCAGAGAAGCCAGGCCCAGAGTTTATGCCTAGATCAAATCGTAAAATAGTAACCACTGCCCCTTCAAAACCAGAAGCAGTCAATCGACTTCCATTCCACAAGTCGATGTGGTCGCCTGTTGGATTTTTTGTCTGCCCTGGACGTAGCCAGTAATTATGAAAAAAAACAATACCCTTTTTATCTTTAATTGTATCCTGCCAGTTTTCCCCAGTGATATCCTTAGATATATCTATACCTGCAATATGTTGTCTATTGAGCCATGAAGAAAGCTCATTGGCTCTGAGTGCCAAAAGAATTCCTTTTTCCCTAACAAATGCTCCTTTGAAGGATTTCATATTAACACCCGCTCCATTAAGCGCGACACTCATTTTGATTGCACACTGGTTGTCAATTCCTTTCACCGGATGACTACTTGGATATGATGCCCACAAATCCACAAAACGTATTTTAGGCGTTACCTTTTTTGGAGTTAAGGCAATAGCAGAAGAGTGACTTTGATGTTTTCTGTTGTCTGCCATTAGATCAACCTCCAATCATCACTGTCGGACAGCCTAATACGATAACCCCACCATGTGCGGTTTGATCGCCTAGGCGGGCGGCGGGCATATTGCCTATCATCACCGTCGCCGAGCCTTTGGCGATGGTGTCGGGTGGGCCTACGCACACGCATAGGTCGCCAACACGGGTGGCAGGCATGAAACCTATCATTACCGTGGGACAGCCGACGACAATGGGTCTGCCGACATGGGGGACGGGACCGGTGGACATCGGGCAAGTATGCATATCAGAAATTCGGGCGGCGGGAGGCATGGGGGTTCTCCTTAGGATTTGGTCAAAAACAACTTCCCGAAAGAAGTCTGGCTGGTTCCCAAGCCCCGGCTTAGGAACCCTTATTTTGCAAGCTCCTGCTTAGTCGTTCTTCGGGAAGCCGGAGCTTAAAAAAACCCCATTCCCAAGCAGGAGCTTGGGAACGAGCAAGGAAGTTATTTTCGACCATATCCTTACACAATACGGTCGAAACGGAGATGTCCCTTCCCGTCTTCCGCTTCGGCAAAAAACGCATCCACCGGGCCATAAAACTCGGCCTGCTGTTTTTTGTTGCAACTAGGCAGGAAGATACGCAGCACACGCGGGTCGTAGTAACGGAACAATAACGGTCGGTTGCCTTCTGGGTCGTACACCATATTAAACTTGCGGAAATGTTGGCGCAATCCACGCAAGTCCGCCCGACTCAAGGCAAAAATGCCCCAGTGCTTGCCTAGGCAGTTGGCTATGACCCATAGTGCGAAAGGCTTGCCTTGTTCAAGACGGACTAGGTAAGGGGCGCATTTGGCAACGTCCGGTGCCAGTTCGCCCCGGTACAGGCAGACAAATTCGGGTTGGTCGGCATGAAGACGGCCCAACAAAGCCGGATTGGAAGCACCATCCAACACGGCATAGGCGTTGCTGCCGGGGTCTGCGAACAATAAGCGGGCAAGGTCTTTCTGCTGGGCTTCTGTCTGCTGGGGATTAAGTGGAGTGGACATGTTATTACCTGATTAGCGAGTTATTTCAACTAAACCCAAAACGAAATGGCTGAGACATCTTCATGATCAGGTATTATTAACTGATGTTACGCATGATGCTAGATGTAGGCCGGAATAAGCCCTCCCCGGCGGGCGATTCCGGCGTAGTTAGCCCTGTCTGTGTACCCTCTTGCCGGAAACGCCCGTGAACGGGCTTATTCCGGCCTACGGTGCGTAACATTAGTTATTAAGTATCGTTTGCAGCCGCCGCCGCCTCCGCGCATTTTTCGCAAAATGGCGTTCCGTCCTGGGCCGCTTGTTGCAAGGCGGTGGCGGCAGGCCCGTCAGCGGCGGAAGTGGCATCGTCTAGGGTGTTGGCACTGGGGGAATCCGCCTCTGACGGAGAACCCGCCGGGCTAGACGAACCCGAATCAGGCGAAGGACTTGCCGGACTCGACGGGCTAGGCGTACCGGGTGCCACCTTGGTGGAGGATGGCCCAGAGGTGGCAAGCGTGGGTGCTGTTGGCGGCGGCGGGGCATCCATGCCGCCGGCCTTGTCATCCGCCGCCTCCTTCGGTGCTGTGGGGGCTGTCGGGCTGCATCCCGAACCGGACCCCGCCGAACCACCGCTGTTAATCAATACCGGCGTACCGGAAATAGTGACCCCGGCCGGGCCGATGACAATGAAGCCCCCGCCGGCTTTCAGCGTAATGCTCATGCCCGCTTCGATGACGATATTCATCCCGGCCTTTAGATGGATTTCCTGGCCGGCATCCACAGCATGCTTCATGCCGACTTTTTGTTGCAGGTCCATTCCGGCCTTGAGCGAGACCGTGCCCTTCACCTCTTCGTTATCGTCGCCCTTGACCGTGGAATGCCGGTCGCCGTCCACCTCTTCCAACTGGTCTTTGACCACAATCAAGTGCCGATCATTGCCTATCCATTCGTAAGCGTCATTCTTGACACGGGTGTCTTGGTTGTATTCAGCATGGATGAAAATCTGCTCTTTCCCCTTATTGTCATCAAAGCGGATTTCGTTGAAGCCATCCCCACCCTTGGTGGAATAGCTCTTCCAGGTGGACAGGGTCATTTTGTCGGGCAGCTTATAGGGCGGCATTTGGCTGTTGTTGTAAACGCTGCCGGTAATCAGCGGTTGGTCCGGGTCGCCTTCCAAAAAATCGACGACGACCTCCTGACCGATGCGGGGTAGGGTAATCATGCCCCAGTTCTTGCCAGCCCATGGTTGAGCGACGCGCACCCAGCAGGAGCTATTTTCGTCCCGTTGGCCATAGCGGTCCCAGTGGAACTGCACCTTCACCCGCCCGTACTGGTCGGTGTAAATCTCCTCGCCCGCAGGGCCGGACACCACGGCGGTTTGCGCGCCATGGACCAAGGGCTTGGGTGTGGAACGCAACGGACGGAAAGCCTGTGTGCGGTCGCTGACGGTAAACAGGCAATCGAAACGTTTTTCTTCGCCGGACGAGCCGCCGGAAGCCACATAAGAATCCTGTTGCAAGCTGTAACTGGCGGCAAGCACTAAGTATTCACGGTTTTGGTCTTCGCGGGGGTGGTCAGTGAGTTTAAACAAATAACCGACACCTAGGCCACGCGCATTGCCATTGCCGTTACAGCGCTCAAAATGGGTATGTTCTTCCTCAATGCGGCTACGGGCCAAGTTTTCACCAACACCGATTTCTGTGTATCCCCCTGGAAAATCAAAATATTCATAACCCGAATGCGGGTTCTGTTTTTTCAGGGCAGACTTGACCAACAAATTAGTCTTGGGTTTCTTGAAATCGTAATCGGTCAGCGAAAAAACCCCCGGCTGAATTTCCTGACCAAACGACCAATCGTGGATATGGTCGGTGCGAGTGCGGTCTGTCGTACCTTCCTCCTGATTATAGGGGATTTTTTCATAGCCTGGAAACTTGTCATGGGAACTGCTGGAGTCGGCCAGCACCAGATGGTGTACCCCATTTTCATGGGTGAAGTAATAATAAATGCCTTCTTCCTCCATCAAACGACTGACGAAATTGAAGTCAGTCTCCCGATATTGTACGCAGTATTCGCGAGTGACATAGCTGCCGCTAAGCTTGTCCTTGATATCGGTGAAGCCTTGGTCGCTAAACACCTGTTTGATGATGTCGGAGGTTTTTTTTTGCTGGAATATCCGGCAATTGGCGGCACGGGTCAAAAACCACAGCCAAGGCCGCACACTGGCAGTGTAATAGAATAGTCCATCTACGATGCCATGCTGGGCGAAATGGGTGACATAACCATTAAAGAAGCGCTGGCCGTCGGGCAAGTCCATCGAGACGGTAATGTTTTGACCGAGCAGCTTGCCAGGGTCTATGGCCGGGTTTTCGCTCAACAGTTCAAGTTCGTACTCAAACAGACTGCCCAAGTGTTCTGAACCGTGCATACGGTAAAACAACAACACGTCATCGCCGAGCGGCGTGGCGACCTGAAATTGACGGCCTATTTGTGTGGGTGGCATAAGTCTTAGGTCTCCTTGCTTGTCAATGGATTTGTCTTGCCTAATAGCGCATTGTGAACCGTCATTCCGCATGGATGCCGGACAAATCGGCAGGGAAGCCGATTTGCACGGCTTCGCCGCCCGAAGGGTACGGGACATGGATGTCCCGTATGCATCCAGCGTCCAAGGATAGCAAACTTCAAGTTACGGCAGGTCTTGTCATTAGCTTGAAGCTTCACGTCCTAATGTCAGGATGCATTTCGGGCGGCTAGCCCAAGCTACTCGGCTATCCTTGCCGATTTGTCCAGCATTCCTGGTGGAATGACTGCGTTTCAGTCAACAACAGAGTGCCGTTTAATGACCGCGCCGCTTGACGGGATAGATGGTAGGATTATACTGCAACTATCCGGTAGCGTAATCAAGTCTTTGGCTAAAATCAGCCGATGAACACGGCGAGTTCCGAATTCAAAGCGCGTTATTTGGGCAAGCCCTTATCAAACAAATTTGGAGGACACATCATGGGATCATCCGCTCTATGTGGTTCAAGAGGCAATTGCCAAACAAATGACTCCCAAACCTTGGCTCCGGTACGTACATCCTCTCCCGACCAGACGGGTTCACCAGGACATGTAGCAACGGATGCTTGTGTTTACTATAGCCAATCATGTCAGATAACAAATAGTCAGTCATTCTATTATTGCCACACGGCTCAGTTAATGTGTAATCACCCATATTTTAGCCCTTGGTTATGGGGTGTACCCCAACGTAAAATAGACAATATTAGGACATGTTTAATTAGTGAAGATCAAAAAGCAAAAAATGATCCAACAAAAGTTGAAACAATCTGCAAAAACCCCGGAAATTGCTTCAAAGCCCCCTCTGACTCAGTAATAGATAGTTATCATATTCAGTGTTATAAACAATCAGGTGTTTCACCAAGCAGATTCCCTGGCCTCAATCGTATACTACCCCTCGGAAATGATCAAGAAAAGTTCAATCCATCTAAAAAGATCGATCCATCTAATCTAATTTTTGATCCATCCATAGGGACACCTTGGTGAGAGGATGAAATTATGAAGCCAACTCTAACCTTTTTACTGGCTGCGCTGGTGTCATTTTTGGTTTGGTGGCTATGCCTGAACGTGCTAGCACGGTCAGGTGTGGAGGCATTAAGAACTATTGCATTGTGGTTGTCACCGATTACAATTTTTGGATGGCTTTCCTATGCGGCTGGGGTTTTTGTGTTTTATCGAATTATCCTACGATTCATTGGTTGAATGCGGTAAGGCGTAATCCGTAAGCCCTGTAGATACCGTCATTCGACCCCTTTTGCAAGCTTAAATTCCGGGTCGAACGGCTTGCCGGATTTTAGGGCCGCAAGGGCGCAATAGCGGTACTCCGCGTATTGCGCCGGATGGTTAAACTTCGCATGTGCCGTGTTATGGTTACTCCCATATTGCTACATGGGTAAAACATATATTATTCCTTGCGGTAAGTTTCTACATTCAGGTACGTAGGACGGAACCATGGACGGGTTCCGCCGAATGTTATGGGTCGGTCGCCAGCATTCGGCGGATCACATCCCTGTATCCGCCCTACAACTCGTCACTCGCAACGCGGTAAGGCGTAATCCGCAACCCTGTAGGGCGAGCGGCACAGCGAAGCCTATATCTTTCTACATACGGCGACATGACAGTTCGGAATGCCATCGAAAAGCTAACCCCACGAAACGAAAACGACACCGACTCATATCTCGCTGACTTGCAAACTTCTGGGGTCAATCTTGATAAAGATGTTAAATCGCAGATCGATACTTTTATGAAAGCCGTGAAAAAGAACGAAGGACTCATTCCAGGCAAAGAGGTTCCCAGAATTCCATGAAGCATTGGATATTTATCAGTCTTGTTTGTGCTACTTCATCAGTCTTCGCAGCACAAAACGTCGAATTAGGGTGCAAGCACATGCGCGTCGTACTAGATGCGCGACTAAGCCCCGATGTAGTCGAGCGTGAATGGGGAAGCGGGAATCCTCGCTCTGAGTCACCTGCAACGTTGGAGCTTGTCGGCTGCGAAGGACAGTTGTTAGATCGGTTAGTTCTTGATGCACCACTGGCGCAACTCGACCCCATACCAATCCGGGGTGCTCCAAATCCAACCTATCTGGTATCGACTGATTTGACCGCCGAAGCGGGTTCTTATAACGGGCCGCTGACGATTCCAATCCAAGTTATTCGCGACCATTTGATTGCAGCAGTTGCCCGATTCGATGACAAACATATTGAGCCAATACACTTGGCGCTAACTGGCAAAGCATCGTGGAGAAGGGTTTCCCAGCACAATGTTGATAGCCTACTCTCTGTTAGTTGCCAACCTAAGAGGCATGGCTTCGTCACTTTTTATAGGCACTATTTTCTGTCACATCAGGAGTGGAAAGTAAAGGTTCGCACCGAAGACGGACTATGGGAATCAGATGGCGAATTTCCAAGTCGAAATGCCTTCCCTTAGGGCAAGGGCGCAATAGCGGCTTGCCGCGCATTGCGCCGTATGTGGGTGATCCGCCCATTCGGCGTAATACGCTTCGCTATTGCGCCCTTACGAGCTACGAGTTGGAGAGGAATGGTGGCGGGATGCCCAAGGGATAAATACTAAACTTCGTGGCAAATGGAATTACAGCGTTTTCATATTCTAATAGTTACTAAAAATAACGGTAGGCAATAGCTCAAGTCTTTGATCGAACGGAAGTCTTCGCAAACGCATAAGATTTATCCAGTAACTATTTGATGTAGAAAACGCTGTATAAGTATGAATCAACCGCCGCCTACGGTGGAACCATCTTTTGGAAATACAACGCGGATTTTGTAAAGGCGACGGGTAATAAGGTATATAATTGATGAAGCTGAAACTTATCACTTTGGGTTTGATGATCTCAGCGACACTGCCATGTGTAGCTAGGGATTTGACTGTCGGTAATGCCACCGAATTGCGCACATTTCTACTAACAGGTCGCCATGCGCTTGCCATCGAACCCATCCCCGCACAACGCGGTTGCGGTCCGGGTGGATGTAGCATCGACTTGGGCAGTGTATCTATTGTGCCTAATAAAGGAAAGTTGCTCGATTTGACCAGCAATAAGACCATTAAAATTCGCCAACAGACTTCTGGCACACTTCCTAAACTAGACTGGGACCCCTTCGGTGCTTACACGGTAAAGTATTCGGGTACACAATGGGGAACCTGCCTTGAGTTTACCCATGCCGGTTTGGGGAAAAGCGGTAGCTTCCAACGGTGGATTTCGGTTATTCTCATTCCTAGGCAAGACTCAAAGCCTGCTCCAATTGCCTACCGTTTTATCGGCTACTGGGCAAGCTGCGACGTTATAATGGAGGGAAGGCAGCCCAGTGAAGCCATACTGGCTACCCTAGAGCCTGTGGCGAAAGCAAGCGATCAACTGCAAATTATTTGGCATTCCTGCACTTCTTTAGGCTGCACCACCACCAAAGACAGCAGGATCGTCAGCAAGGTTCCATCCAGCGAAAACGGGTCTTTGCAAATCCAACGCGGTAAGACGCAATAGCGGCCTGCCGCGTATTGCGCCGAGTGCAAGGTGTAATCCGTAAGTCACAATACGCTCACGCGATTACACCCTTGTAACTACGAAACAGGCTTCAACTCCAACCAACCCATCACGCAAACCTTCAATACCAATATGCCGGATTATCGCCGTTACCGTGTGCCGGGTGGGACTTATTTTTTCACCGTGAACCTGCTGGAGCGGCATTCCAACGATTTGCTGATACGCCATATTGACGTGCTCCGCCATGTCGTGAGGGAAACAAGGAAACGCTGGCCGTTCCATATTGATGCATGGGTGGTTCTGCCGGAACATTTGCATTGCGTGTGGACATTGCCCGCAGGGGATGATGACAATTCCAACCGTTGGCGGGTCATCAAGCAAAGCTTTTCCAAGGCACTGCCTGCGACAGAAAGGCGTTCGTCGGTGCGGCTTGCCCGTGGGGAGAGGGGCATATGGCAACGCCGTTTTTGGGACCACATCATCCGGGATGAAACCGATTATGCAGCGCACGTTGAATATTGCCACATCAACCCGGTGAAGCATGGCTTGGTTATGCGGGTGGCCGACTGGCCTTATTCGACATTTCACCAATATGTTGAGCGAGGGATTTATCCGCTGGACTGGGCAAGCTTTCCAAGTATCCATTCTGTTGCAGGTGAGCGAGGATAAACACAACACCGTAAGGTATAATCTGTAGCATGGCAAGGTTCATCATTCGGCGCAATACGCGGAGTACCGCTATTGCGCCCTACGAGCTAAACCTGTAGAATAACCATATGAACCGAATGTTTTTTGCATTACAGCGTTTTTAATATCGATTGATTACTTTGTTTATCTATGGCGGCAAAGGGTTGCCGCCCTACGGCCCTTATTCCGCAGTAGGTCGGCAACCCTTTGCCGACAAGGATGTACATTAAATAAGTAACTAATAGATATAGAAAACGCTGTAACTAGAATATATATAATATTTACTATATTGCATCTATTTTTTGTATATAGTGTGTATGCTAGTGCACTAAAGCCTACGATAACGCATTATTCTAGTGATAGAAATATTTCTGATATTTCATCTTGGCATCATCCTACTAAAAAGATATTCAAGGCTTACGGGATTACTCTTCGCAACATTGAATTGAGGAATAATATTGCAACATTTAATATTATATTTCCTTTTGATCCTATGACTTCTGAAAATTGGCATCTTGTCAAAAAGCTCTGCTACGAACTTTTAGAGGCTAATGGCATGTGGAACTATTCACTTCGGAGCGAAGAAGATCAAATCCAAATCCAAGTTTCTTGGGATAAATATAAACGAAGTATGTCTTTTGATTTTATCCAACTTAAATAATGCGGTAAGGCGGTATCTACGAATGCGCATTACCGCGTTGTCTAATATTTTACGGGCAAATAAATCAGTAGAGCCTATTGCTCTGCAACAACCAATTCTTAACAGGTTTTTGAACAGATTGGGGAACGACTTTGATTATCCAACAGATAATACTCAGTTTTTTTAGTTTCGGTAGAAACGATAAAGTAAAATAGCGAACGTTCGATGCAATCTTTTCTCTAATAGGATGATGCACCAATACTAAGTGAGATTCCCAATCTTCAATAAACTGCCCTAGGTCGACGGGTGCAACCAATTTTTTCATTGTTGGCAAGAAGCACTCTTCGTAATTTAAGCCATTGGTTACAGGGGCTATTGGACTTTTATAACTTTCATGATTATAAAAATCAATCCCAGAAAGGGCGGTAAGCTTTAATTCAATAAATAAATCATTAAGATTATTTTCCGAAATATGCCAAGGAACAATCCAAGTATACTTTCGCTTATATAGCCGTTCTGGAAAAGCACCAATATTAGGTGCGACAATCGGCAAGCCTGCATTAATTGCCGCACTTAAAGTATAATTGTAAGTTTCTGGCCAAAGTGCCGGGAACCAAGCAAGATCAGGCTGATACAGGGAAATAAGCCTTGATAAATCTGCCTCTTTGTAAAACCCAATAACGGTTAAATTGCTGTGCGGGGCGGTAATCACGTCCCGGTAACAATTTCCCAACAAGACAAAGTCAATAGGCAAATCCCTTTGCTTGGCATCTAGCGCAATGCTCTCCAAAAAGTCGGCACCCTTCATCGGACTGAGTGCTCCAATAACGACAACCCTAAGACGATCAATGGGTTGACGGGGAAGCTTGACCTTTGCATCTATCCATGAAGAAATTTTTTCATGGTAAATAGTCAATATATTTGCCGTAGGAAAATAAGCCTTAAAACGATCCCCCGCGTCTCTGCTTGGAGTAAAACAGTGATCGGCTCCCTGAATCAAATACAGATGGTTGGCACGCCAAGTTTCGATTGGAACATTGCCCGGAGCAGGGCGTTCTTTCAAGCAAGCATTGCAGCCGTCTTCCCCTGGCTCACCACAATAGCGGCCTTGCATATCAATTAAATTTATTTGTGGGCAAACGGCGTAATAATCATGTATCGTGTAATCCCAGTGAATACCCAAGCGTTCAGGAAGAGAAAAAATGGCGGGGTGTATGCCAATGGTATGATGAACTTGTATCCGTTGAACATTCAGCGTCCGTAGAAAATTGCTTAGTTCATCTAACCCCCTATCAATTCTAAAATAGAGTTTCAAAGTACCTTGATAATCTATTTCCATCACACCGTTGCCATTGCTGGCAGGGCGCAACACAATCGAGTCTATCCGGGAAGATAGCTGCTCCATCAATTCCTGTAGATGTCGTTCTGTGCCTCCTCCCCTATTATGGGATATATGCAACATCAGGGGTTTTGAATGGCATAAAAGTCTTGCCAAGGTCACACGAAGGCGCAAAAATTTGGCTGGGTCCTTGGCGATGTGCTGATGCACTAAGGGTTCATAACGAGGGTGCATTTTGCGCAATGTATCCATCGCCGCCAATTTTAGCTTATTATGGCTGTCCCCAAAACTTAAATTGCCCTTGTGGTAAACAAAGACATCGCCACACAAGACATTTTTCCATCCGCTGCGTTTGGCTCGCTCGCAAAAGTCATTTTCTTCGCCATACCCTTTGCCAAAGTTCTCCGTGTCAAAATAACCGACATCCGATAGGCAACTCCTACGGATATACATGCAAAAGCCAACAGCCGTTGGAATTTCGATCCACTTTCCTTTATTCGCTACTTTAAAACGCCTGTCCAACGTCTCCAAGTCTGTGTCCAAAGGAATCGTATTATCCTGACAAATATTTGGATAACTACAGATGGTTGCGTTATTCGAGAACGGGGTTGCAGTCCCTGTTCTACGATTACGATATACACAAGCGACTAATCGATCTACCCAATCATTAACCGGCTCAGTATCACTGTTAAGTAGAATGACATCTCGATCAACATGCAATTGCATACCCACATTGACAGTACCTACAAAACCTAAATTGATTGTATTATTTAGCAAAGTGATTTTATTATCCCTTGCTAATTCTTCAAGATATTCGACTAACTGTGGTTCAGGTGATTGATCGTTAATCACAATCAATTCATAATTGGTCGCTTGGGGATAACGCAACACAGACTCCAAGCAGCGTTTTGTTTCATCCATGCCAGCGTAGACTGGGACTATAATATCAACCGTCTTCATTTTAAAAGCCTCTTATAAGCTGACCAGAAGACAGATCCTCTGATTTTATCCAGATCATCTATTAGTTTCTGCAATTGCGCGTCACGCTCCTTGACTATCTTTTGCGCATGGCTGTGTTCTTTGCCGAGTTGTTCCAACTTATCATTCAGTTCCTGTAATTGCGCGTCACGCTCCTGTACTATCTGCTGCGCGTAACTGTACTTCCCGCCAATTTCATCTAACTTTTTTGAATTGATATCTTGAAGTGCGGAAATTTTATCATCAATCCATTGATGGCTACTCCGCAACAATGAAAAGATTCTTTCCATGGAAAAATCAGGCAGCCACTTCCTATAAATGCGCAAGTAGGCATCGGTTGAATTGTCATATTGATGCACACCTGAAGCGTCTTCATGCAAACGATAGATGGCAGTGACTATTGGAGAATGCATAAACTCGGTTTTCTGGCTGAGTTGCAACCAGAAATCCCAGTCCTCAAAAAAATCAAAACTAGCATCAAAGCATATTCCATTGTCTATAAGCTCTTTGGCAAATAGCAAACTGTGAATGGGAACAAAGTTTTCGAAAAAGAGTCGCTCAGAACAATACGGTATATTATATTCAGTTATTTCATGACTCGTACCATCCTGATTAACTTTGACCACTTTAGTCCCGGAATATACGACCTTTGCATTATTTTGCAACGCAAATTCAACTAATCGCTGTACATGCGTTGTTTGCAGCAAGTCATCATCGTCAAGAAAACCAACCAAGTCCCCGGTGACATGGGTCAAACCTTGATTTGCCGCGCCAGAACGACCCATGCTTTTAGCTAGTTGTATTAGATTTATTGCTGTTACTTGTGTCTTAAAGGGTTCGACAACTTTGCTGACATCGCCACCCCCGTCATTAACGATTACAATTTCTATCTTAGGCCATGTTTGCCCAGCAATAGACTGCAAGGCCTCCACTAAAAAATTTGGACGGTTTTTGGTGCGTACTATAAGACTAACCAATGGGAGTATAATTTCTGTATTTATGGACAATCCTTGCTCGGTGCGGTAACAAACAGACTCTGAAATTGCTAAAGAGGATTTGCCTGTATAATTTTCAGGCAATATATTATCTTGATTGCCACCTTTAAAAGCATAAGGCAAGGCATCCATTCCGAATTTATGAGTCTGCAATTCCAACAACATGGCATTCAGTGGCCTATCCTCTTTGGGCCAGACATGTAACGCTTCCGCGTGGCTGACCTTCAAAGGCAATGACCATGCCCGCGCTTGGTTCAAACCCAAGATGCGCTCGATATAATGGTTCTGTGTCATCTGGCTAGCATAAATAGCCATTATTTCGCGTTTGTGCGCAACGACAGCGGAAATGTCGATTAATACATTAAGCGGACCCTGAACCGATATTTCATAACTCCATGGCTCGGCTGTGAACCCGGTTTTCCGCAACGCCTCCCAAGCGATCACACTGCTGGCGCGATGGTCTGGGTGGGGTTCGACAGGCGACGGGAAAAAAAGGCATGCAGGTTTGGTTGAAACAATCACCTCAGCCAGCCTATCAATGATAGATTGGTAAGGCAACAACGAGCGGTCTGACAAACGCCAGAAACACACATTCCTTATCCCGAAGATTCGGGCTGCCGCAAGCGCCTCTTGCTCACGGATTGGCGCAATGCCTTCATCGCCGCCCTTGTCACCACTGGTTAAAAACAACACATCCGTGGCAATACCCTGCTCGGCAGCCAGTAGAAGCGCCCCGCCAAGCCCAAATGTTTCATCATCTGGATGCGGAGATATTATTAACCAAGGGCCTTGCGGAAGCTTTGCAGGGATTGAGGGGAGATAGGATGACTCATCTAACATAAATTTGAATTTAGTCTGGAATGCAGCATATATAAATTCCAAGATTTACCTTATTGTACAGGATACATACGTTTAACGCACCAAAAGATCGGCCCCGAACCAACCAACAAGGATTTGCCGATATTTTTCGGCTTTGGCAATTTGCATGTGCTCAAGCGGATTGAGATTGTCGGTAAGAATGGAGCCTTGGCTTTTATCCACGTTGACCAAGCGTTTTTGTAGCCAACTGGCTTGGTCTGTTGAAAGCGACTTGGAGTCCAAGTCTATGGCTCGCTTGCCCGCAAGGAAGATAAAATCGTTGAAATCTTCGCCAGTCTCGGAAATAAACACCGATAGATGCGGGAACACTTCGCTCACGGTCCGAGCCACGGATGCCAGTGCGGCATTGTGGCCACCTTGGTAGAATGACACAAAATTGAGGGCAAGAATGCCTTGGTCTGACAGCAATCCCCGCAATTGCGTCAAGGTTTCGACCGTCAATAAATGCGCCGGTTCGGAACCTCCGGTGAAGCAATCATGGATGATCAAATCATATGGGCCTTGCAAGTGGCGGATTTCATTGCGAGCGTCCCCCACGATAGCCTGTCCGGTGGGTTTAAAGCCAAAATAATTGGCGGCGGCATCGGCAATCGCAGGGTCAATCTCCACCGTGTCGGTCACAATCCCGTAGCGATCATGTAGAATCTTTGACATATGGCCCGCACCTAAACCGACGATTAAAGCCCGTGTCATGTTGGGCATCAAAGCAGGCATTAAACCTACGATATTCTGATAAGTCAGGCTCCCTTCGCCATTGGAAATCCTAGCTGCGCCTATCATGGACGCATCGGAAGTCAGGAAACGGATATCGCGTTTCTGCTCCTCGATCACCCGCACCCAACCGTATAGGCTTTCACGTTCGGACAGGATTTTAAATTCGCCCCCGCCAGTGTAAGAATGTCCTGCACCTATTGCATTAGGCAACAAGCCGAGTCCAATTATCACCAAAAGCATAGTAGGTAAAACGGCAGTTGCCAAGCTTAACTGCTTTTGCTCATAGACAGCCAAAACAACGGCGATCAAGAGCAGGGAAAGGCCCAAGCCGACCAATGTTTCCCGCGAACCCACCAAGGGAAACAAAAAAAATCCTAGCACTAAGGTGCCAACTACGCTGCCTAGTGTGCTCACAGCATAAATCGAGCCGGCACTATTGCCCACGCCCTCCAAGCTAGAGGTTGCTAATTTAACGGCAAAGGGCCCTACCATGCCTAATAAAGTCAAACTGGGCAGGAATAACACCAGTGAGCTGACAAAAGCGCCTGCACGCAGGCCGAGCGGGTCAGTTGCCAACAGCACGAATCGGGTCGCCCATGGAATGGTAAGTGTCAAAACGGCTGCGAGGGCAATAATCAACGAAAGGCCAGTGCGTTTAGCCCGGTCGGCCCAACGACCGCCGACAAAATAACCCAAGGCCAAGGCGATCATGGTCACCGATATTAACGATGACCAAACGTAAAGGCTGGTGCCATAAAACGGGGCAATCATCCGAGTGCCCAACAGTTCTATCACCATCACCGAGGCACCGGTAAGAAAAACGGTCAGGTAAAGCCCGACATGTCCAAAGCGATTCAAAGAAAGGTCATTCATAATCAATAATTAGTTTGTAGGGGCGAATTCATTTGCCTAGGGCAAGCCTCATCGTTATACACAAGTGTTGGAGACCCGTCATTTCGGCAGGGATGCCGAAATCCAGCGTCCAAGGATGGCAAACTGGGGGCCACGACAGATGCCCTTGTATCCACGGACGGGAAACCAAGGCTTGGCAAGTCTCTTGAATCAAACACTTGCGCAACCGACTGGCTTACCGTCCATGGACTGGATTTCGGCATCCCTGCCGAAATGACGACTTTTCTAGTTTGGCTAGACTTGTGTATAACGATGTGAGGGCAAGCCTGGTGCAAGCGAGCCGCCCGTTTCACCCCGCACGTCCACCCATAAATGGGGTAATCCAAAACGCTCCAGCCAGGCAGGGCCGCTCTCTTCCTTGAGCATGGCGATAGTGGAGGCACTGCCCGCCACTACGCAAAAGTCCCCCACCACGCTAACTGCCGCTAGGTGTCGCACCGGCCAACCGGTTTTGGGGTTTAACACATGACCGTAACGGATACCGTCCACCATAATGCAACGTTCGTAGTCGCCGCTGCTGGCTAGTGCGCCACCCCGCAACAAAATTGTCTGCATCGTCGAAGCCTTGTCACGGGGATCGCGTATACCGATGCGCCAAGGACTGCCATCGGCGCGTGGGCCGATGACTTTGATGTCGCCGCCTAAATTAATCATGCCATGCCGGATATCGGCCTGCCAACACAAGGCAGCCGCGTGATCGACAGCGTATTCTTTGACAACGCCGCCGAAGTCAATCTCCATGCCCGGCGTCAGGAATTCAAGCACTGGCGATTGCCATCTCAGTTTGTGCCAGCCAACCCGTTCAAGCAGTTCCCTGACTTGGGCTTGGTCCGGCAACTGGCCTGAATCAAAGCGCCAAGCTCGACGCAGAATGCCGGAGGTTATGTCAAACAAGCCATCACTCTGCTCATGACAGGCTGCGGCATAATTCAACAACCCCGCTGTTTCTTCATCGACCGTAATGCATCCTCCTGCGGATGCCACGCGATTGATGGCGGACAGAAAACTGTCGCTTCGATAGCGCGAATAAAGCGCTTCCAGCCGGTGGACATCGGCCATGGCAATGTCGGCAACCCGGCGGGCTTGCAAATGGGTTTTGGCATAGAGTTGTATTTCGCACGGCGTACCCATTGCCTTGAATGCGTGGTGATAAAACTTCACCTGATTAGCAGATTGTTTCACCCAAACTCAAAAAAAACCGTCGTTCCGGCAGATACCGCCATGTACGGGCGGGTTCGGAACCCGCCCCTGCCCATGGATGACATAGATTGTTGGCTTCCCTGCAACTCTGAAACCGGTGGCAAACTGGTTTCAGAATCTCGGCTATCACTTAAGGCGGGACAGGCGCAAAGCTTAACCGTTCGCCCTGAGCTGCGAGCCTGTCGAGCAGTCGAAGGGTGGACGGTTAAGCCGTTCATGGTTCGATCCTTCGACAAGCTCAGGACTCACCACGAACGGCCTTGAACTGTCTCGCCTTAAGTTGGTAGCCATTATTGACAATCACCTCAAGGTTTTAAATTGACTAATCTGCCGTTTAACAGATTGGTGTTCCGGGCATTCGCTTGGAGTTTAATCGTGGGCGTATTCTGAAGAATAGCTTGAAATTGGGCAATTTGTGCAGAGGACGCTTGGATCAAGTTAGTCAATACATACCAGTTGACACCCTCGCTGCATGGCGGTGTGGTGAGCGAACCCGCATAGGTCACATAGGATTTGGTATTTGCGGGAAGAAGCCCATTGGGGTTGATGCTTACCCCGGGTATGGTCGTTATGACATTAGTACCGGTGGGTGGGGCATTGTCCAATATCTTCTGCAATTCGGGATTGGTTGCACCTTCTTGTACTAGAACACCGACGACCACCTCACGCCCATCAGTGGTGGCGTGGACAAAATGAATCTCCATAGGATAGCTGGCACCATTATAAGTATGCTCGCTCGGGACATGCAAATGGTATTGCACCAGCGTATACTCATCATAGCTCTGTAGGGTTCCGAAGTACAATTTGTCAGGGGTTGTGGTAGGACCCTCCACCACGATATTGTGTCCATTATTGACAACTTGAAGGGCATCCGCAGTATTATAATAGAAATTTATAATATCTGAACCCGATCTTTGGACAAGATCGGCACTATTGACGTTGATGGGCGACTGGTGTTGGCCTACGCCGCATTCGGAATAGGGATAATTAAGCGGAACGGGTGCAGTTGACGTAGAATCGACGATTTGACCCCAACTGCTTACTCCACCGGGAGCCAAGGCATCGGGATAATTCCATCCCGGTGCCGCTAAAGCTGAAGCCGCTAGAAAAGATGGCGCAACCAAAAGGCCGAGCCAGCCAAGTTTATTTAATTTAGTATTCATGGTTATAATCCCCTCTCAACTGGATTAGCAAGTGTGGCAACGGCAATATTGCATGGGATTTTGTGGGTCTTGTGTTTGTGTATTGTCATTGCAACTATTATCTGTAGTACCCGTTGCGCTATCATTTGCGCTGCCTGTCGTACCCGTTGTCGTTGTACTGCCAGTTGAAGTTCCGCTTGTAACCGTTGCAGTGTTGCTTGCAGATGAGCCGTTCGTCCCGTTGGCGGCACCACCAGTTGTCACATCAGTTGAAAATGCTGGCATTGTAAATAATACGAGAAAAACCAAACATAAAGCCTTGTTGAACATTTTAATAACCTTTTGCATCAATTGATTGGGAAGCCCCCGGAAACAGCAAAACACACTCGGCATGCCCTCGCTTATTCTTTCCGCATTCAATCTTACTTGTATTTAAGAAGCTTGTCTATTTTGCCCGTACCATTGCAGAGCCCTGAAAGATTCAACAGCCGTGGGAGCGGGTTTTAACCGCGACTTCTCGACCTAGGTCTGGGTCGCGGTTAAAAACCGCTCCCACCGTTCTTTCATGGCAACCCGACCAACGGATTTTTTTATAATGGGCCTTGGTCATCGTTCAGCCCACCAAATGTGGAGTGCGGCGACTCGTCGCCGCTTTCCGAACCATGCGGCGACGAGTCGCCGCACTCCACAAACTCACCCATCGGGCTGAACGATGACCAAGGCCTTAAAATGAATAGCTCCAGGTTGCGGCAAGCGTACCTACATGCGGAAGCTGATAGCCATTCGGATCGTCATGGATGGGTTGTAGCCATTCCACGCTCAAATGGTTGCCCCGCAAATTGCCAGTAGGCATCATTGCGTTGAGTCCAAACCCAAGATCCCAGTAATGCCCACCATAGTTGCTGGTGTAATCCATCGGGCCTACAGGATTGTATATGCCGTTGTACGCAAATTTAATCGCGCCTTCCGTGGTGTAGAGACCGCGCACTGAGGCGGAAAGCCAGTCAAACACACTGTAACTGCCCCAAGCCGTCGTTTGAAGAATATCACCCAACGCATAACCATTGACGTTCTGTTCCTGAAGGCGGTGGGTGCCGCTGATCTGCGCACCCCAAGACCATTCATCCATTTGGCCTGTATAGGTGATGCTTGGTTTAAAATCCCAAGTTCCGCTGCCCAATTGCATGCCATAGTGGATGAAACCGATGTTTATGCCGTGGGTGTCTCGCATTTGAATGCCGGTATCGCCAGTCGGCGCACTGACACCTAAAGTCACATGAACATGATGTCCTGGCACGTCAAACAACTTAAACAGTGCGTAGAGGCCCGTGTCGCCGACACCACCCGTTTGGTGTTCATGGTAAGAATGCATCACGGCGGCGGAAGTCGAGGGACTGGCATTATTAATACTCGGAGCCCCATCCAAGGGCCGCATGGTCATGCTCTGATCCATAAATTGGGGCATGGCCATCAGGGTCAACCAGTCAGTCGGCGCATACATCAGGTCAAGCATGTGCATGTTCATGTCCATCCTAGTCGGCGTGACATAGCAGGGACTGCCTTTGCAGCCATTTGACACGATGGACTGGTCGCTGACTGGATTCAACCCTTTGACCATCTGGCCGCTATCCGTGCTGTACAGGTATCGGTAGCCGACCATGAAGTCGCCGGCTTGGGGCAACAGGTGGCTAAACATAACCCCCGCCGGGGCATGGCTGCCGTGTTGGCTATGGTCAATTTGATCACCCTGGTCATTTTGGGCAACTTGATCGTTATGGCCACTGTGGTCGCCATGGCCGGCATGTTGGCTATGATCGACCTGTTCACCTTGGCTATCCTGGGCAAGCTGGTTTCCGTGGTTGCCATGCCCTAGGCTTGGTAGAGTGATCGCCGAAAAATCAACCTTGACCGATGCATTGACCATGTAATAATTAAAATCCGCATAGGAACCCTCGCCGCCGCCGCCCATTTTCAGCGAACCAGCATGGGTATAATATTCGGCACCCAACGCCAGGGTGATGCCTTTGGCAAATTGCTTGCTAACGGTCATGCCTCCGCTGATTGCACCGAAAGCCGACAGGCGTTGGTCGCTAGAGTAATTGGCCGGAAGTTTATTGGGATTGAGTTGGGAGAGGGTGATTGCCCCGGTTTTTGGATTGTAAGTGGGCTTGCCAGGGTACGTTTGAAATGACACGACATAAGGCGTATAGAAGTCAGCTGCGGTTTGCGAGTAATAGCGGATCAGCGGCGTGACAGTCCAAGTATCGAAAACCGGTTGGACCCAGTCGAATTCAAAGGTATGGGACGTGATTCCCCAGTCGTCGCTAAACACGCGGTAATCGAAGTGCAGGGCCGAGTCCATGGCATCAATATGTTGCACATAACTCAGATTGCCAGTCCATTGGTCGCGTTCTTGAGGCCGCTTTTCCAGCAAGGATAGCGATGTGCCTGTCAATAGGCTGGATGGACTGGTGATTTTTTGCGTGGGATCGACAAACACGGTTGTCACCGCCTTATAGGGGTTTGCCAAATACCCGGTGTTGCGGGTAAACCCAATACCGGCCACGACGAGCGCATTTTTGTTCAAAATCTGGGTCACGCTCAGGTTGGTGGCCCAATCCTGCCGGTTGCCAGTCAATAGCCTGTTGTTGACTTGCGCACCTCCGACCAGATTGATTTGGCTACCGCTTTGTATTTGGCTGTAGTTTGCCAAACCGGCGGATGTATTGTAGATGTAGGGCGTGGCATCATGGTCGAGCAGCGCGTTGATATCGCTGTTGGTGTAACTAAGCCCCAAGTTCAAGCTGGTTTGCTTCTGGTTGAAGTCCCAGCGACCGGACAGATTGCCAAAGCGTGATTGATAGTCGTTTTCCTGCGAGAGCCCGGCCCCCACATTCAGTGCCGCCTCGTCCCACTCGTAGCTCAAATTTAAATCACCTTGCTTACGGGTTTCAGGGGAGGCCATGGCGAGCGTATGCACCAATTGCGTGTTTTTAGTGTATTTGCCCGTTGTCGTATTTTGCTGGAGCGGGTTCAACTGGGAATCAAGGTGTACCGTCCCCAGTTGCAAGAGGGGCGATGCCCCGGATTGGGTGTTGCTGGGATGGTTCCCCCCCCAAGCCAGCGGCGCGGTGGCAACCGGCGTGGCCCCGCCCCATGTGTCTTGGGTGTAGTGAAAGGCTAATTTTGCCCGATCAGACAGGCCAACCAGTCCACCGCCTTGCAGGCTATCCACTTGGATGGGCTTTAAATTGCTCTGCACAGTGTAGGTATGCCGTTTGCCCTCGTCGTAGTAGCTAGCTTGAAAGCCGCTTTCGTCTAGCTCCAAAGCCTGGGCCGAGGAAATCATCAAGCCCGGCAGGGCCAGCGCTGCGGCGGTCAGCGCTTGTAAAGAAAGGTTTGCTGATGCCAAATCCCCCCTACCCCCCTTTGAAAAAGGGGGGTAGGGGGGATTTTCCCCGACTTGATGCCAATCTGCCCTTGTCCGTGGCGGTGTGCTTAAAAAGCCGACTTTCGCCCAAAACGATTTAAGTTTAGTAACAGCCACAACCGCCTCCGCTGGCAGCGCCGCCGCCTGTGGATGCCTCGCGACTGCCATACAAATGTGTGCGCAACGCGGATTGCATGGGGTCGGGATTCAAAGCCATGTGTGGTTTGGCAAGATTGCCCCGCTCCCATGGAGCCACATTGGCGCAACCCTGCACGCAGGCGCACAATACGAGAATTAGCGCACTGAGCGCGTGCTGTGTTGTCTTCATTTGCTTGTTTGTCCTGCCTATTTCCGCACAGGATTCTCTGCCAGCAATTGCTCCGCCAATGCCCTGAATTCCTTGGCCTCCCCCGGCCTAAAGCCTAAATGCACATAGCGAATGACACCGTTGCGGTCAATTAGGTACGAAGACGGCATGGCCTTGACATCGAAGTCCTTGGCACACTGCTGGTTGGCATCGGCCACGACGGTAAAACTGGCAGGATGTTTGGCAAGGAACGCCTTGGCATCCTCGGGAACTTCATCCAGATTGATGCCTATGACTTGCAGTCCCTTATCCTTGAGGTCACGATTCATCTCATTCAACAAAGAGAAGGATTGGACGCAGGGATTGCACCAAGAAGACCAGAAATCCACGAAAAGCACTTTGCCCCGGAATTGCTTCAAGCCATAGCTTTGCTGCGTATTATCAATGGCTGTCAAAGCGCAGTTAGGCACCTCGACACCTGCCTCTACGGCTAATATCGTTTGAATTGGGCTGAACGCCAGCATGGCGCAGAGAAATGCCAATTTTAGTCGCGTCATCGGTTGATCTTTCTTCGCTATCGGTGTTGAATTGGCAATGAATGTCCATGCCAAGCCTGTCCTTGTGAAGGGCAGCACCCACGACTAGGCGAGGGTGCTACGACTGGCTGTCACTGCATTTGCAATACGTTGATGGTCGTACCCATGCTGTTATTGTTCACATCCCGGCAATCCCATCCGACGGCGAAATTCCTAGAGCCAACATTGGTTTTGACGACTGACAGGTAGTAGGTTCCAGGTCCGGCGTAAACGCTGGCAATGTCACTCCACCCGCCATTCCCGGAAACGCCATCGGTGGCCGTCGCCATGTAATTGACACCGGCAGAAGCATTCTCGGATAAAATATGCAGACTGACCAATAGCCCAGAAACTGGCGGGGAAAGATCCTGAACTGCGGCAGAGAAATGGTCGGTGCCGCTGCCGCAGGTGACGACCGCCAAATCGGTGGCATTGGCATTGTTCCCGCCGGGGTCCAATACCAATGGCTGGTCTGGTGGAACCCCTGCACTGTAATAAGCCGACGCAAGACCAGCATACCCCAACGCGACCGAAATTGAAACAGCGATGAAAGCTGATTTAAAAGATAGGTTTTTCATAAAATAATCCTCGTTCCGCCAACAATCACTGGACTTGCAGGATGCCACACCCATCGCCCGGCCCACAGGTGCCGGTATGGACATCGCTGGAAGTTTGGCAATGGTAGGTGACAGTAAAGTTCCTCGGGCCGGCAACATTGGTTTTGGTCACTGAAAGCCAGTACAGCCCATTGCCGGTGCCCACCATTATTGGGTTGCTGGCTGACGCGTCCCCTGGGCTGGCGTCCGTGGTATTCGCCATTTGACCATCCTTGAATATTTGGGCACTGACGAACAGCCCTGGAACCGGAGGTGAATTATCCTGTATTTGGACATAGAGATGATCGGTCGGCCCATCGCCATCATCATAGCAAGTGACCTGCACGAGATCGGTCGCATTGGGATTGTTCCCGCCGGGGTCTAGTGTCGCCGCTGCGGTGTGGGCCAGTGCGTGACCGGCATACCCTATTACTGCCAAGATTAAAGCCGTAATAAAGCCTTTTTTTAAAGATTCGTTTTTCATAACATTACCTCATGCCTCTTTCGTCCTAAGAAGATAATTATTCTAAATAGTACCGTTCACCCATTCCAGAGTAAACAGTTTGGTTTATTGCATCCTCTCTCGATGCATTTCTATAGACCATAATTATAACATTAAGTTGCCTTACAATGCGGGTCAAATTTATAATTCACGGGTATTATGACTTTGCGATTGTTAACCATTACATATTGGCTGTTTCCTAAGCTCCAGCTTGGGAACCCTTATCTTGCAAGCTCCTGCTTGGCCGTTCTTCGGGAAGCTGGAGCTTCAAAAAACCCATTCCCAAGCGGGAGCTTGGGAACGAGCAAAAACTGGAACATGTTCCTAATCAGGAAAACCATAGTGATTCTCTCTCCCATCAATCGCCAACAGCCCAGCACCCTTGATTACCAGGGTACTGGGCCACATTGACGCAACCCCTTTCAAGTGGCTTGCTTCAATTTTCCGTCCTAGGCATTAATGCCAGTAAACAGTGCCGGTCTGATTGGCACCTGAGTAGACAGGAATCTCAGCGTTAATCTGCTGGGCGGCGGGGAAGACAAAAATATCGTCACCCTGCCCCCCGTTGCCTGAGCAGCCTGCCGGTAGCGGATTGGTCGTCAAATTCCGTGTGATTTTAAGCGTGGCAGGCGAACCCCAGCCATCCCCTGGCAAAGTGTGGCCAACATCGGTATAGCCGTCATAATTGGAATAAGGCTTGCCGACCGGGATGCCGCCGGGAAGATTGGTGCTAGTAGGCAAGCCGGCAGGGGTGCCAAAGGGCGCACCGGGAACGCCCGAGAAGTTCGGGATTGGTGACCAATAGAGCACATCATTATCGGTGGCAGTGGTGCTCACTGAATTGATATTGCAAACATCGGCAATCGCCAGTTCGAACGTAATGGAGCGAACGCAGGATGTAGGCACAATCGTGACCGCCTGCACGTAGAAAGGCGTATCAACGGAAGTGGTGATGCTTTGGTCAAAGAGGCTACCCCCTGCCCAGAATCCATCTTTGTTGCCGGCAGCATCAACTTTGTTTTGGCCCGCCTGGAATTCGTTTTGGTCCGACTGCCACGCACCGCCGCCACGAATCCACGTGACAATGCCGGCCAATGGCGAGTAATAGCTGCTGGCCTTATTGGTTGTATAGACGGTACCCGCCAGCCCTGCCGTGGCTCCGGTGTTATTGGAATTCACGCCAATGATAGGGTTGTAGCTGACCGCATTCGGAAACACCACGCTCGTGCCATAAGTGGGGGCATTTTTACCGCCCGTGCTAGGACTGTTGCAACCGTGTGCGATCACTTCATAGTTGCGCACCCTTGCGCCTTCCACGACCGTCGGGGTTTCCAGCCGGGTATGGGCAATAGCACCTTGGCTGGCTGCCAATGCGGCGGCCGCCAGCGAACCGAGTGCGAGTTTCTTTAAGTTTATTCTATTTGACATAAGTCCTCCTTTGGACAATTTTTTACTACAGTTATTTTTCCGAGTTTCGTTGAATCATCAAGCGAGCAAGGATGGAAGTTAAAATACTAATACATGTTTTATGCCACAATTTCATGTTGTTGATTTATATATTATATATTTTCAAAGTAAATAATGTTTGCCATGGGGCTACGGCATATCACACGGCGTCTGCGGCATATCACACACTTTTAGCGGAAATGCATGAGTAACGCGCAAAAATTAGGTAGCGCGGTCTGCAACGGGAAAACCTCATCATTGCGATGATTACCGGCAGAAAGCACGGAAAACCCAATCAAGCCATTCCCAATAGTCATTCGCTGATGGCCGTGCTCTTGCTAACGGCACTCATCGGATTTTGGATATGGGCTTGGCCGGGTTCAAGGTAATTTCCGCTATATGACATCCGGCTACGGCAATCCTTCAGCGCCAGCAATTCTCATTTTGACCAGGTCCGGGCGGGTTTGGAACCCGCCCCTACGAATCGTTGTCCCGTATCCTGTTTATAATGCATTGGTGATTTGGAATTAATTTCCTGCGTAGGGGCGGGTTCCAAACCCGCCCTTATTAATCGAGAATTGCTGCTTCAGCGTCCGGCAGCTTCTAAGAATGTGTCAGTGGAGGTATAATCAGCAGCCTACAACTTAAACCTCACCTTTACGAGACTGAACATGCCGCAATGCTTGCCATCAATGATCCGTTGAATGAGTGACAGCATGATCGATATCAGCAGCCTGTGGAACCGCGCACATCCGCATCTTCAACCCATGCCGGCAACTCTGCCCTTAGCCAAAGAGCAGATGCAAGGCTGCGGCACATGCGGTCATGCGGGAGCTTTCAGAATAGTGGCGCACATACGGTATAGCGACGGTCACTGGCACGAAAACAGCCAAGTATTGCACTGTGCGAAATGCCGTAAATGGCTTCTTCCTGAGGATCAGCTTCCCAATAGAGATGCCGTCCCGACGGCTGTAAATGCCAGGCTTTGGTCCCACTCGCCCACATTTCTTAATATAGAACCCACCACGCGTTGCAACTTTAGTTGTTGGTATTGCGTAGGAAGGCATATGGAGCAAAAGGACATTACCGTCGAAGACTTCAGGCATGTCCTCGACAATTTTCCCACCGTGAGGACCATTGCCCTAGTGGGCGAGGGCGAACCCTTGATGCACAAGGGATTCTTTGAGATGGCCCGCATGGCTACCGACCGGGGCATTCGTGTCGTGACCCTGTCAAACGGTTCAACCTTCAGTTCTTCGAATGTGAAGAAAATTTGCGCGGTGGGCATCGTTTACATTTCGGTGTCGATAGACTCGTTTGACCCGTCCACCTTCGCCGCTTCTCGCATCGGTGGCGATTTAACCCAAGTGCTTACAGGCATCAAGCGTTTGGCGGATTATCGTGACTCCCACGGATTCCAATATCCCAGGATAGGGTTGAAAGGTACTCTGTTCGACCAAACCCAAAACCAGATACCAGCCATCGTAGCTATGGCTAAATCGCACGGCGTGGAAATTTTCGAAGGCTTCCAGCCTTTAAACCCGATGTCCACCTATTTACCGATCTATCCGACCGAAAAGCTAAAGGCTTTGGATACAGATGAAATGGGCCAAGTAACCGCAGCCATCCTTCGTGACTCGGCAAAAGCCCTCACGCAACTGAAATCCGTATCGCAATTTTGCGAGGATGAGGGTATCGCACTTAGCAAAAACGGACGCGGCAACGGGTTGCGGCCAAACTGCGACGAGGAATGGGTTTACGCATTATTGTCCGGTGATATCACACCTTGCTGCCAGATCAAAACACCCATCAGTTCAAATTGGAACCTCACCTCGCACACCCTTGATGAGGTGTTCGCGGATACTCTTTACGAGAATACCCGCTTCAATTTATGGAACGGTTTGTTCCCCGACCACTGTAAGGGATGTTTTAAAACAAATGTGTGAAAGAGTGCTTTTGGAATCTAAGGGAAAACTGCCCAAATGGCTCACCGCTTGGGCAGGGCTTGCGGATGAAACCGAGTTGCTGGCCTTGTTTCGCCGTGCCTTCGGCCAAGACATGGACCCGGCTTTATGGCGCTGGAAATACCAAGGGCTCGATTTTTACGGTGCATTGGTAAGAAGGGAAGGGCGGGTGGTGGCGTTTTACGGCGGCATTCCCCGCACGGTTAGCCTATTTGGTTCGCAGGCCACCGCCGTACAGATCGGCGATGTCATGGTCGATCCTGGAGAGCGCGGCATATTGACCCGGCGGGGGCCGTTTTTTCAGGCCGCCTCACATTATTTACAGCATCGTGTAGGGCTTAGGCAAAACTTTCCCATCGCCTTTGGCTTTCCTTCGCAACGCGCTTTCCGACTAGGCGAACACTTGGGGTTTTACGCCAAAGTGGGCGAAATCATGAGAATCGAATGGCCTGCCCTCAAGGCTTGGCCCAGCCCCCTGTTGCGCGTCCGCCCTTTGAGTGCCTCGCAGGGTCCGGCGGCTGACAGGCTGTGGCTGGAAATGGCGGCTGCCTTAAGTCGGCAGATCGTCGGTGTGCGCAATTTTGCCTACCTGAAACACCGCTATCTTGAACATCCGACGATAAGTTATCGTGTGTTTATGGTTTCCAACCGTCTTAGCGCCAAGCCCTTTGGCATCATCGTGGTCCGTGACGAAGGCGAAGTACTGGAACTGGTCGATGTGGCCGCACCGCCGGAACGTCTGCCGACATTAGTTAAGATTGTCCGCAGACTGGCTTGGAACTTGGGTAAACCCAAGGCTTACACTTGGATCACAGCCCAATACGCAGGGCTTTTTGCCGGCGAAACTGGGACGGTTTTACCGGCAGGAATCGTCGTACCGGCCTTCTTGTGGCAACAGGCCATGCCCCCGAAAGAAATTGATGGACACTGGTGGTTAATGTCTGGCGACACGGATTTCCATTGAGTTGAACCTTCACCCACAGAACTAGACCGACTCGGTTTTAAAAACCGAGTCGGTCTGAGTGTAGTGTAAGTTATCATTTTGCAGCAACCTGATTGTTGGGGGGTGCGCCGAGGAATCCCACGTCGCCGAACCATGCGGTGACGTTTTCCCCTGTGTTGTCGGTATCGGCGGCTAGGGCGATACCGACAATGGGGGGGGCTTCCTCGCCGAAGGCGGCGCGGAAATCGGCGGCTACATCGCGCTGTTCCATCCGCCAGTGACCGGCATGTTGCGGCCCGCTTTCCACAACGATCATCCGCACCCTATTGCTGTACGCGCTCCATGCGTCCAGTCCGGTTGGATGGTGGTTGTCCCATACATAACAGAGCGCGGCGGCGGGTAGTTCTTGCCCATACAATGATTGCCCCAGGCTCATTTTGACACGGTCGGCGAGGGAGAGTTTTTCCACCGGGTAATCGAACAAAACATAGATGCGGGCGGCGTAATCATCGCCTTCCTGGTGTTCGAGGTTGGCCGAATCAAGCATGCGCGACACCTTCCACCGCCAAGACAGCCAAGGGTTCGCCGATGCATCCGCATGGAGTTTATGGGTCAGTGTGGCCGCCGCCGCCTCGGAAACGGCACGCAATACGGTGACATGGTTTTCGTCACTCACCAGATCGAAACGCGTGGCGTTGTCTACGTTCGGCAATAGGTTCAAAGCCCATGGAGCAGGAATGGCAGGCCCAGGCCTGACACTGGAAAACGCAGCAGGTTGTGCGGGATAATCCACAGCTTGGGACACGTTGCCTAAGCAGAGGAGGACAATGGCCAGTGGCAGTTTCATAATTACTTCCCTACATATCCCCAGTTAGTGCCGACACCCGTGCAGAAATCCCAGCCTGTGGCCCCCCAATATTTTTTGTTTAGCCCACAGGAGCCGGAAGTGATGTCTCTGAAATTTGCAGCCACCCCTGTGCCCCCAATATTGCCGTAGATAGCCGCGAGTTCTGCCACCGAGGAGGCTGCAAAATGCCCCGCCGCATTCATGATGCCGGCGATGGTCGGGGCGGCCCAGCTTGTCCCTCCCACTGCATACCAGCCCGGTTGATTATTATAGCTGCCATTATACACCCAAGCCGCGTTATTGGGGTCGGCAACCGATGCCACATCAGGACTACCCCGCTGCGCACCCACCTTGGCTTGAACCACGTTCTGGTAAACTGGTCTAGTGTTAGCGGCAATGGTGCTTAAACCACCGCCGGTATTGGCCCAAACGCTTTCACTCAGGAATTGGCCAGTAGAGGAGTTCCTGTTGATTGTAGTGCCGCCCACCCCGATCACATAGGGGGACGTGCTGGGCCAACTGGTGCCTGGTGAATCGCCTGCAGAAGCCAGGTAAATAACATTGGTGGTTTGGAAATGTGTGTCAAACTGGCCTTGACCGAAAAATTCGCTGCTGCCCCAACTCATAGTCACTTGCCCACCGCCTGCTGCGGCGACTAAATTGCTGGCTCTGTCCACCGCCTTTAGCAGTTCGGTAGTCGAGCTGTTTTTAGCCACTACTAAATATAGCGTGGCATTGGGAGCCATGGCATGGGCCCATTGGAGATCAAGAGAGGCTTCCAATTGCCAACCACTGGGGCCATCGGAACTAGTGCAATTGGGCGTGCCATTGGCGTTGACGACGCTTAGCGTCTTGGGTACAGCCAAGCCAAACTGGGTTGAGAATTTCTGCAAATCGGCCAGCGCCGTTGGATAACTGCACGCATCGACGATGGCGATGGCCCTACTGCCTGCACTGACAACAGGATTACGGATCGTCACCTGCTGGGGATGGCAGCCTCCCGAGGTGGTCGCAGCGGTTAGGCCGGTGAGCCCGTAGATGCAAGCCAACGAAGCCGGGGTTTCAATCAAATAGCCTGTGTAAGGAGGCAAGCCTGTGGCGAACGGCCTAAAACTTGGTTTAATAGAGTTCCTTGACGATGCTTCGTCTTGCGTCACATGCACAATACGAATATGGGTGTGGACCTTGAACCCAGGGTCTTCTAGATTTTCTATGCTGGAATCTGGTCTAAAATTGCCATGGGCGAATGACAATGGGCTAACTCCCAATAGCCAAGCCGCCATCGTATATGCAAAGGGTTTTACAAAGGATTTCATGTCGAGAACTACCTCTCTGAATAAATTAAGTGACTATCATCTGCGGCCTTGGGAAATATAGCGCCACAACCAAACGCGTAGGTTACGTAGAACCCCAATGATATTACAACCTTTACGAAACAATGGGTATACTTTTTTAAGTAGCGGGTAGACACAAATAAACGCAATTAACACACCAAACTCTTACAGCCAGTCAAACAGAGCAAGAATCAGCGCCTCCTTCACAGGTAAGCGTCAGCAATTCTCATTTTGGCAAAGATTATATGGGCGGGTTTGGAACCCGCCCCTACGTAAGAAATTTAATTCTGAATTATCAATGCATTATAAACAGCATACGGGACATCAATTCGTAGGGGCGGGTTCCAAACCCGCCCGGTTCGGTTCAAAATGAGAGTTGCTGGGTAAACGTTCACTCCCTCCGCTTTTTCCTGATAAGGGTAGGGAAAGCTCACAACCTCCCCTCCCTCCGAACCGTGCTGGCGGTTCTCCCGCACACGGCTCTCCAGTCGGCAGCTTCCAATTCGGGACGGATTTTAGTATTCCCGCTGATAAATCACCCCGACACTATTGGTGTTCGAAGTGCCCGGAGCAGTGCCGGAGGATGTGCCGGTTCCGGCAGTGCCTTCAACTTTAAGCCCCTTGGTGATATCGATCTGCACCGTGGCTTGGGTTCCTGTCCCGGTGACGCCTTGTTTCGCACCGACATAGACACCGGGGGCAACGTAGCGGCCGGCTTCGAGGGTCGGGCTGGCACCGCCGATGGACAGTCGGTCTAAGCCCAGCCCTCGGCGCACACTTTCCAGCGGATCGCCAATGCCGGAAGTGACACCGGTCAGCGAGGCCACTGCGGAAGCGATCTGGACCATTTCCAGTGGGCTTAAACTAGTGGCGCTGCGCCCGAAGAGGAGTTGGGCAAGCACTTCGTCCTGTGGCAGTTCGGGGATGCTGCTCAGCGTGATCTTGGGGTTGCTGGCGTTGCCACTCACGGTCAGCGTCGCGGTGACGTTGGCACTGGTGGTGTTGGCGACGAAATTCAGCGAAGGGTCTGTCAGGCTACCGCCATCGAAGCCGACCTCGCCTTTACTGAAGGTCAAGGTCTGCCCTGCCAAGGCAAATTGACCCCGCCGCATGGCGAAACTACCGTCCGGTTGCGGTTTGTCCGCCATGCCGTGCACATGGATTTTCCCAGCGAGTTCAGCATCCAGCCCCCGACCGCGCACAAATATTTCCCGTGCTGCATCCATGGTCAAATCCAGTGCTATGCTAGGGCCTGGTGTGGGCGGCGGCGGCACCACGCCGAGCCGGGTCACTTTTAGCACGGCAACTCGATGCCAAGTCTTGGCGGGCTTTTTCGATGGCTTTGGGGTCGAACGGATCACCGTAAAAAATACGCAAGCGACCACGCACAAAAGACTCGTTCACGGCAACCTAAGGCCAAGGGCGCAATAGCGGCTTGCCGCGTATTGCGCCGTATGTGGATGATCCGACCATTCGGCGCTTTACGCTTCGCTATTGCGCCCTTGCGAGCCACGAGCTGTTCCAAGCATTTGCATCCGCAAATTGCGAAATCCTTCTTCATCAAATCCTGCATTTTGGCTAAGCTCGGTTAAGCGGTGTACGATCTCATCTGCACTACATGCTTTTCTTCGCAACACATCAATATAATTGGCGAGTACACTACGCAATTGTGGCTCTGGCTGAGTATTATTATATGAAAACCTAAACAGTATGTTTAACGCCCTGCGCAATGAAGCCTCGGCGGAGTCAGTTTGGCCTATTTGTTGTTGTAATGCTGCCAAATTATTAAGTCGATAAGCTACTTGTGGATGGTTTAATCCGAATGTGTTTTCATCCAAGACCAATGCGCGACGCATTTGAGTTTCCGACTCTTGGTATCGGCCTGCTTCAAAAAGCAATGAACCTAAATTATTGCAACGGCGGCTTATCGCCGCGTCGTCACGCTCAGGTTGTTTTTCGTCAATCTCCAGTGCCAAGCGCATCCAACGCTCAGCTTCCTTTATGCGACCAATGGACCGCATCGCTTGCGCTAAATTGTTGCAGTCGGCAGCGACGGCCGGATGCCGGGAAGTAAAATGGTGCTTGTCGATATTCATGGCCCGCTCAAGTAATCGTCTCGCCTCCAAGCGCAATTCAGCGGCTTTAAATAATAATAATGGTTCGCCTCGCAAGCCTTTTTCATCCAAGTCGGCAGCGACCTCTACCAATAGTAAGGCAAGATTGTTGATGTCCCGGCTTACCAACGGGTCTCCTCGCCCGTAATGCTGTTCATCAATACGCAAAATACGGCGCATGATTGCTTCCGCTTCAGTTGGGCGTTCCCTAGCCACTAGCACTTTAGCGAGACGATTAAGCAATGCGGACAAATCAGGATGGGCTGATCCAAAGTGATGTTCATGAATAGCTAAAGCTTGCCGCAAAAGTAGTTCCGCTTCGTCCAAACGCCCTGCGCTTTCCATTGACATCGCCAATTGCTCAACATCCCGCGCTACAGCAGGGTCGTTTGGTCCAAGTTGCCGCTCATGCAATTCGCGGGCGAGGCCCAAATGGTCTTCGGCTTCGGCGAAATGGCTTTGTTCCCTTAATGCAACCCCGGCATCGTATAGTAATGCCGCATAAGCTGACCCTTCCTGCAATTGTTGTTTTGCCAAGGGTAACAATCGCTGCAATTCGGACAATTCAAGAAACGGCTCTTCGAGTAAAGCACGGATTTTAGTGGCAGCATCTTCCGGCTTTGCCACATTTGTGGTAGAGAAATGAAGAATGATATGTTCAATTTCTTCCAAATCACTCGCCAATAACAGGGCAGCTATGTTCAACTTATAACCGGGCAATCCAGGATCGGTCAGGCTGTCGGTTAATACTGGCAAGGGTTCCCCAAAGCTATAATAGGGGAAGTAAGGAATATAAGTCGCTTCTACCAACTGCCTAACCGGATAGTCCTTCCTCCAATCGTAAATAAAAGCCATTTCATCAGTTACCCGTCGTAACCAGTTTTGCGCCTCTTGAAACTCCTCACTACGATGAAACTTTGAAAGCAAAGGCAGAATTTTCACCGGGGGTCGATACAAATCAAGTTTTGCGCGTGACGATTGGATATTAGAAGCGAACCTAGCAGCATTTTCAAAGCTCTGGTTATTGGCTTGAAAAACCAAGGCCAAAATATCCGGCATCAAAACCGTGCAAATTCCAGCCGTATCAGTCAAACCGGTACGGGAATCGATAAAGATGAAATCATAACCATCGCTGTCTGTAGCCTTCCATTCATCCGACCAGCGATTAAGAATCTCTCCGCCTGAACAGTCGCTAAAAAACTTAGTCCAAGAAAATTTATGCAACTTTTCGGAATAGTTGCTTGACTGAGTACCAGTTGAAATGAAAGAAAACTCATACGCTTCAAGTCCTAGTGAGTTATGGTCACATACTGTTACTGTTTTGTAATAATGTCGCCAATCTGCTTGAGCATCTGTCTCAGCCTCAGTTAGCAAACCAATAAGCCCCCCCGGCTTCAAAGGCTTACTCGTACTGATAACACCAACCATTTGTTTAGAAATTTCAGGTGTAGGTTGAAAATAATAGTCTAAGCCAGGTGCTTCCAAATCCCAATCAATAACTAACACTTTATTCTTTTTAGCGAGCAACACCGCGATATTAGCTAAAGCAAAGGTACGCCCTACCCCGCCTTTAAACGAGTAAAAAGTGATAATAGAACTCATTTATATTTAAATTTTCATAATAGGTAATGAACGCTGGGGTACATCTTGTTTATATTTCTCTTTTTCATAGGTTTCAATAAATTTAGCTTTAGCAATAATTTCATTATCTAAGCAGTATTCTGGTACAGATTTTAATGAAACTTCAATTATTCGTGCTAGATCCCTGATTTTATCTGAGAATTTTGGGTACTTTTCTTTGTCGTAATCTAAACAAGGACTATCGTAAATGCGTAAATCTAAATGTTGAAATCTATCGATTTTTGCTTGTAGATTTTCGTCTCTATGTATAATTATAGGAATTATTAGGTTTATATTTTTTTCCGGATATTGTTCTTTTGCGATTTCATAGCGTGTATTCATCAAATCATATTCTAACTCACACCAAGGGCTGGAAAAATACGAACCAGTATAGATTGGAATTAATATTTTTGAACGGGCATGGGCACAAGCTAATTCGTTTGACCATTCAACTCCCGGTTTCATTTTAAAATCTATAAAAAATATTTCTTGATCTGATTTTTCGTTACTACGTCGAAGGAAGTGACTCAAAGTTTCCATAAATATTTTAATCCACCGAACATGGCTATCATTAGGGTTTTCATTTTTCGGTCGACGATAGCTTATAAAAATATCATACTCATAATTAGCCATAACCAGCATCAATGCATATTACCTGATTCTCAAAGCGATTGAGCTAAACCATTTATTTTTTTCTTTTGAGCATCAGTTAATGGATAACTTTTAGCATTATTACCTTGATATTTCTTTAGTTTCTCTTTTGCAATAGTTGGATCTGGAAGCAGCCTAAGATAGTTTATATAAGAATTATACATATCTTGTAATACTGTTGATATTTTATTTTTAAAAGTTTTATCTTGTGTTGACTTATATTTTCTTTCAAGATTGTTCATCAGCTTTTCACTGTCAACTGTCCACACTTGGTTCTGACTTAAAAATGTTTTCGCTAAGGCGATATCGTCTTCGACGTGTGGGGCAGGTGAGCTTGCCGTCGTGGTGGACAGTGGCGTAGTTAATTTAATGCCAATATCATCAACTTTAACCGAAAGGGCATCTAGCCTATTTGTGAGGTCTGCAACTTGTTTTTTAATCTCAGCTATTTCATCGGATTTAACAATGCCGTTTTGAACATCAGTATTTTTTGAATTAATCCACTGACTGCCTAGCCATATGCCCAGCAAACTTAAGCCAAAAGCAACTAACAATAGTAGTAAATCACTTTGTATATTGCCTTTTTTAGGCAGTGGCTTGTCTATTGGCTTTGGATCGGATAAGGGGAAATTTTCTTGATTGCCTGACATGGGTCTTTGTACTCCGAAATAGTGTGGTTAAGGTGAAGGCATTGCATAAATAAAAGTAGCTCGTTATTCCCGTCAAATTGCGAAGGTTTAGGTTGTGATACTGAGTGACGTACATGAAAAAGAGGTGCAGCCCACCCTAGATTTACCTCATCTTTGACAAGATTAGCGATTTATACCGGAATGCCAGCGTTCTTTCTATTCTGTAGCATTTTACCATCGTTAAATCGAATGGTAATGCTTCATTCAATAGCCATAATGTTAAGTTATATATTATTGGTAAGCTTCTTGCTTACATTTCCTAACAAAAATGAATAATGAAACAAAAAAAAGAAAACCCAAAGAGACCAAACGCGGTAACATTTGTGGCATATTTAACGTTAGAAAATCTGTTGTTATTACGCCAGCAAGAAGCAAAACACCAATTGCAACTATAGATATAATAGTATTTAATGCATTGTCAATAATAACCTTTAATGCCGTATCTCTAAATATACCTTCTTTAAGAAAAGAATTATAAATCCTATGCCATGATCTTTGCTTAACTGGCGAATACTTTGCTGGTGAAACTTTAGAAGGCGACGGGTTTGTTCCATCAGCTACCACTGATTCTTTTCGTCGTGGTGTATCGTCTTTAAACAAAGTTTCAAAGGCTTCTTCAAGATAATCAATATCTCCACTACGATTATGTTTACGTTTTTCACTTTCACCCCAACTACGGATAATATCATCCCATTCTTTCTTCATTGCAGCCATTGCATCACTGGGGAATGTATTGCTTAACAAAGCATCATTACGCTGACGCAAGACTTCAGTTTGCGTCCTTGCAGCATCGGACCTCCACTTGGATTCCTCCTCACGTTCGACGGCTTCAGCAACGGCGGCACTGACACCCGCTTCGGCCAGACGTTTTTCGCGTAGGATCAGGAAATCATACGCTGAACCTTTAAAGAAAAACTTGGCTAGGATGGGTATGATCTCAAAAAGCATAAAAACAGAAAACACAATCCAACAAGCTACTCTGACTCTTTCTTTATCAGTTTGCAACTTTGCCAACGCTTCGATACGGGTCAATAGTGAAAACTTTTTGCTATCGGCACTGTTGATGTCATTCTTGCCGTCACCCCCATCGTAGATTGCTTTTATCTTGCTGTCCAATTGCGCTAGTTCGCTTTTTAATGCGGTGGGTTCAACATCCGGCCTAGTTTGCATTTCCACCGCTTTTGCTTGGCGTAGTTTGAGCAAGTCTTGTAGCTTGGCTTCGCGTTGTTGATCGCTTAATGGAACCCCCCCCGCTGTCAGGCTTTTTTTCTGACTTTCTAGGTGTGAAAGTTCTTCATCAATAGGTTTTAAGGCTTCATTGCTTTGTTTGAGAATATCTTCGGATTTTGATTGCCTCGTTGCAGACAGTTTCCGCAAATCGGCTTCCTTATTCTCAAGTTGGACATTAAACTTGTCAAGTTCCCCAGAGAGTTTATTAAACCTCTTGCCAGCCCCAGGTTTTGCACCTCCATTGCCTTTATCGAATTCAATAACCCGTGATTGTTCTTTTTCACTTATACGCTTTTTCAACTCTTTTATTTCATTATCAATCTGTTTTTCTACAAGGGAAGCACTTGCAAGTAAATTACTTTTATTTTGATAATCATTGATTGTTGCGAGTTTCCTAGCCTCCACTGTTTCAAGTGATGCAGCAACACGGGCTATGTTAATTTCTTTATGTTCCGAAAGAATTTGCTCCTCAATTTCCGGTGCAAAAATCTTCAATTCAAATGGGGTCGCGATAAAAAGCCCTAGCAAGGCGGCGAGTACTAACCTAATTGACAGTGTCTCCCACGCCGTGGCAAGGCGGTCATTGCTTATGTTTTTTGACCGACTGCTTGTTGAACGATACGTCAGAACGGGAGAGACGATTAAGGTGCGGTCTAACAGGAAAATGGAAATGCACCAAAGCGATGAAAAAATCAAGATGCTCCATGTCTGATCAAAGGCATAGGCTAAAGCAAAATAGGATGAGAAAAAGGCCAGCACGGCGGTGAAAAACACATGTGCGCCGAGTTGTTCTTGGCGTATCCGGTCGTCTTCCAAACACTGGTCGAGCAATTGACGACTCGTCCCTGCGCACCAAAGAAAAAACTCAGATGTCATATGAACTACTTCCCAAAATTTTTGACTTACAACTCATTATAAAACAAAAGCAATATTTATAAAGGCACAATAACGATCTTAGCCTATATTCCACGAAGAACGATGGAGTATATGAACCCCATCGTTACGTTTGGAGCAGACAAAACACAAGGCATCGACCGGAAACTTAAGGTTGCGGACAGGTTTGCAGTCCCGTGCATTTTTCAAATTTTCTCCACCAACAGCGTTTCCATCAATGCCCCCAAACCTCATCCAAACTTTTAGCATCAAGAACCCGCTCGCCCCACACCAATAAGGTTTCGGCATCGGCGGCGGCGATGCGCTGGCGGGCGGACTCCGGCAGTGTGTGGAATTTGCGTTCCAACTGGCGCAACAACATGGCTGCTTCACCTTCCACACGGCCTTCCACACGGCCTTCCATGCGGCCCTCTCCGAACACGTCTTGATAAAACCGGGTTGTCTTCAAATCAACATCATTTAGGCCAAACATCTTTTGAATCTCCTCGCGGGTGAATGTGGGTAGTTTATAGACCAGCACGGTTTCTAGCAATTCCAGCCAGTCTATGCCTTCGGCAGGATTAGCTTCCCTATGAGCTTGGACTTTTTGCACGATGGGGGCTACTTTGGCAGCATCGGCGACAATCAGGGCGATCAGCCAAAGCTTGGGATTGGCACTGTCCAGCAGGGGCAGGCGGTCTAGATAAACCCTGTGCAGGTTGGGCAAGTTAAGGAATGATGCAGTCGCCGGGGTGTGGCGTTCGACTGTCGAGTTAGGGTAGATCACCACGGCTTGCCAAGGATGCAAGCTTGGGTATTGGCCGAGGTGGAGCAGTATCTCGCTAAAAAAGCGCGGGTAAAAATCGTCATCGGGTTGGAACTGTACCTCTACATAGCCCCTAGGCGCGTCGGGCTGGTCGGCTGGCGGCTCGGCAATGCCGTCCAGTCGGAAAGCCGTTTGTTTGATTTCCTGCGAAATGAAGCTGTAACCCGTCTGTTTCGGCACGGCAATCCCCGCTAGATCAAAAGCCAAGGTCGGCTCGACTTGCAGCAAGCGGTAGAAAAGGCTATCGGTTTTCATTAGCCCAGACCGGATTTATAAAACTTCGCCGCCAACAGTGTATGCATCAATACCCCCAAACCTCATCTTTTGAATCTCCTCGCGGGTGAATGTCGGTAGTTTATAGACCGGCACGGTTTCTAGCAACTCCAACCAGTTAGTATTCACGCTGATAAATCACCCCGACACTATTGGTGTTCGAAGTGCCCGGAGCAGTGCCGGAGGATGTGCCGGTTCCGGCAGTGCCTTCAACTTTAAGCCCCTTGGTGATATCGATCTGCACCGTGGCTTGGGTTCCTGTCCCGGTGACGCCTTGTTTCGCACCGACATAGACACCGGGGGCAACGTAGCGGCCGGCTTCGAGGGTCGGGCTGGCACCGCCGATGGACAGTCGGTCTAAGCCCAGCCCTCGGCGCACACTTTCCAGCGGATCGCCAATGCCGGAAGTGACACCGGTCAGCGAGGCCACTGCGGAAGCGATCTGGACCATTTCCAGTGGGCTTAAACTAGTGGCGCTGCGCCCGAAGAGGAGTTGGGCAAGCACTTCGTCCTGTGGCAGTTCGGGGATGCTGCTCAGCGTGATCTTGGGGTTGCTGGCGTTGCCACTCACGGTCAGCGTCGCGGTGACGTTGGCACTGGTGGTGTTGGCGACGAAATTCAGCGAAGGGTCTGTCAGGCTACCGCCATCGAAGCCGACCTCGCCTTTACTGAAGGTCAAGGTCTGCCCTGCCAAGGCAAATTGACCCCGCCGCATGGCGAAACTACCGTCCGGTTGCGGTTTGTCCGCCATGCCGTGCACATGGATTTTCCCAGCGAGTTCGGCATCCAGCCCCCGACCGCGCACAAATATTTCCCGTGCTGCATCCATGGTCAAATCCAGTGCTATGCTAGGGCCTGGTGTGGGCGGCGGCGGCACCACGCCGGGCCGGGTCACTTTTAGCACGGCAACCGTCGCTGGCAAGTGTTCGGGGATACGGATTTCTGCACGGTTGATATGGACAGTGCCAGTGACCATGAGCTTTCCCATAGCCTGGCCTGTCACCGCAAGGTCAGAATCCAAGTTGACCGTCATTTGATCGCCTGCCAAGGGTCTGGCCTTACGGGCGGATAGGGTCAAATTGACCGGCATGCCTTCGCCAAGCAAACCTACGGTACCGCTGGCGGATACCGTTCCTGGCCCAGCGCGGCCTTCGAATTTGCTGAGGCGTAGCGTTCCGCCATCGGCTTGCAGCAGTGCGGTGATGTGGTCAATGTGGGCACCGATGGCGAAATCCTGCACCTCACCTCCGGTTAGCTGAAGGCTGCCTGTCGGGCGTGGCTCGGATAGTGTGCCGTTAAGGTCGGCATTCAGCGCGACTTGGCCGTGCATACGGCGGCCTTGGGCAGTCAGCAAGGGGTCCAGCAGTTTTAAATCCACGCCACCGGCGGCATGGAGGTCAAATTGACCAGACTGGGTAAGTGGCACTTCCCCGGTGATGTCCAGGTTCAAGTCGCCGCCAGTCGACAGCCGGGTGGAAAGCTGGGCAGCCGTCCCTGTCAATTGGGCGGTTGCGGTCAGCTTGGCCGGTGGCAGGGCGCGGCCTGCACCAGTTCGCATCTGTAAATCCTTGACTTCGACAGTGGCACTACCAACGGGGCGGTCGGGCTTGCCTACGAGCCTCGCCTCCGCGCTCAACGTTCCGGTGACAGCCAAATCAGGGGCAAAAAGCGTAGCCAAGTCTGCGGGAAGATTGTCTAACCTGGCAGTCAGGTCAAGCGTTGGGCTAACCCGCCCTGCCACTTCCAATTCCGCCTGACGCAGGCCGAGCCGCAACCGGTACACGGATAATCCGTCGGCAAAGCCAATCCGCACAGGCTCCAGCAACTCAAGGCTTTCGCTTTTCCAATCCGCCTGCAATTCGCCAATGGCTAGCTTTCTGGATTTTGTGTAAAGGCTTGCGGTACTGCGAAGTTGCATTTCGGCGCCAGCCACATTCTGCATAGCGGCGGAAAGGACCAAGTGCAGCGTTTCCAAAGGACCGGACAGGGCTAACCGCGCAGAACCGGACAAAGCCCCGAGCGATATCCCGTCCAGTTGGATTTGCCCGTCCGAAATTGGATGCCGGACGGGATCGGCGACGGTGACGACAAGCGAGGATTTCCCGATCATGGCGGTTCCGCTCAAGCCGGCATTGTGTGCATCTAGAAACAGTCTGGCTATCGGCCTGCTGCCCTGCATGGCGGTTTCTAGGCTTGCGTTTATGCTCCCGGTAAGTGGCTGACCTGTCAGGGGTTCAAAATCCTCCATCCGCGCTATGTGTACATCGGCTCTACCGACCGGCAAGTCTGCCCCCTTGGGTAAAGTCAGGCTAGCTTTGGCATGGACGCTTTTCCAACCGGCCCTGTCAAGTAAAAGTTCTATGGAGCCGTCGGAGGAAGCCTTGGCTGCAAGCACAAATTCAAGTGGCGAACCTTTTAATATGCTTTTTGCTGTGAGCTGCCCCGAGGGTGCAAGGGGTAATCCTTCCAGGCGGATATTCGCGGCGATTGGACCGCTAGGGAAATCTTTGGTGGAAAAATCGCCTTTCATGTCGGCGGTCATGGCGAATTTTTCCAGCGGTCCGGCAATTTGGCCTTGCGCCACAATTTGACCGGAACTTCCTGCGATGACGGATGCGAATTCTTTGAGCGAGAGCTTCCAATCAAAGCTTGCTATTTGCTTGGCAAGTTTGCCTTCGGCTGAGGCAGTCAATGCTTTTCCATCTAGCGAGAAACGTGACAGAACGATATCCTCGCCGCTCAGTGAAGCAGAAACGCCGATTTTCGCCGCATTACCCAGCAAATTGACTAACACTGGCTCCCCGCTATTTAAGCCTAAGGTTCCCTCCACATCCAGTTTTGTGGCATCCCCCTGCTTCTCGGCGCGTATTTTCAAGGTCGTTTTGCCCTGCACATCCATGCCTCCCAGCACCGCGAACGGCTTCAAGTCAGGCAGATTCAAGACTAGCTCGCTACGTAGGCCATCGGCAGTATCAGCCTTGCCTTCAGCGATAATGAGAGGATGTTTTAGTTTGAAAACGACGGGCCGTTGCAGTGCATCAAGCTGGATGTCGGCTTGGAACGCCAGCGGGGCGGATTCCAGCAAGTTCGGCTGTGGGCCAGGCAAGCGGAGTCCTGTCAGTTCCCCATTCAGCCAAACTTTCCCGGCGTCGCCTTGCACACTCATGGCGATGCTGCGTATGGCGGTATTAGCGGCATTCAAGCCATCGATGCGCAACGTACCGTCAGCGACAGGCCGGGTGAACGGACCTTTTAGTTTTGCATCCAGCGAGATGGCCTCCCAAGACAGGTCGGGGCGCAGTCGCATTGCAGGCGCTTTGGCGTTGACGGTCACATCGGCGCTATTGTTTATCAAATTCAGATTTCCTTGCAACTTAGCCTGTAAAGGGCCTAGAGCCAGTTCCAGCCGGGTTTGCAGGGCGGATAGCGGTCCTTCGACCGTTGCTTCGGCAGAAAGTGAATCCAACTCTTGGATGTTGGCAAACGATGAAATTAAGCCGTGTGCTGGTTCCTGTAGCGACATTTGTGTGTGTATAAAGGCATCCTTGAGGCTGCCCCGCAGGGTATAGGTTCCATCCCCATCCAGCCGCTTTAGCGAAAGGTCGATTTCACCCTGTTCTTGCGAGGCGATGTTGGCCTTGCCGTCAATGGCGAGGCTGGCGGCGATGCCGGCGACGGGCGGGGCCAAATCCAAACGTGCCACACGCAAGCGGCGCACAATCACAGCGATGGGAAGCGAAGCGCTGGCCGTGGATTTTTCTGCCTGTGGTGACGGGGTGGGGAGGCGGTCGAGTGCAATATGCCCCGCCTCCAGGCGGTCGATTTCCGCTGTCCATGCCAGAAGTCGCAATGGCGTCCAGTCCAGTGCCAAATCGTCAATTACAAGCCAAGGCCCATCGGTGTCGCGCAGTTCAAGGCGACCTAGGCGCATACTGTCAGGAAACTGACCGTAAAGCCCGGTCAGAACAACTTCCCCGGCGGTCAGTGTCGAGACCGTCTGTTCAATCCATGCACGTCCATGCTGAGTATTGGCAGCGAATAGGGCCAACATGACTGCCAGTAGAGGCAGACCCGCCAGCAGGACGAAAATCCAAACTAGCCAACGAGTGGTTACCCTTCGCATCAGAAAGCCTGCCCGAGGCCGATGTAAACCTCGAATGAGCCGCTACCGGCTTGCTTGTTGACCGGCAACGCCAAGTCCAATCGAATCGGCCCAAACGAGGTATAGTAGCGCGCACCCACACCTAGCCCCATGCGCCAGATTCCGCCGAAGGGCAATCCATCGGCGTTGACTTGGCCGATGTCGGCGAAGACGGCCGCGCCGTAATCTTCCAAAATGCGCTGGCGAAACTCAACCGTGCCGGCCGACATGGACGTACCGCCTTGCGGATTTTGGTTTGGAAACTGTGGTCCGATGGATTGGTATTTATAACCCCGCACCGTAGCGCTACCGCCGGCGTAGAAGCGTTTGTCCGGTGGCAGTTCAAATTGGCTGGCACCTTGCACATCGCCAACCATCCCCCGTAAGGCCAATACGCTACGACCAGGTTCGCCCACGTCTAAATAGCCTGAGCCTGAAACCTGCATTACCAGGAAAGTGCTGGTGTGTGGGCCGGTCAAAGGCTGGATGGGTGTAAGGGAGGCGGATGCGCGGACTCCCTCGGTAGGGTCAAGCAAGCTATTAGTGCTATCGTACTTCAAAGTCATCGGCAGGCTCAGCAGAGTGTAATGGTTGGTTTGGCCTTCCTGGGTGATTTCTGACTCTTCGCCAGCCACGCCGATGCTTCCGTTCCAATGGTCAGGGAACTTGCGATTCAACGAAACATCGCCCATGATAGCTTTCTGGTCATAGGCGATCAGGCTTTGCTTGATGGCACCGAGATTGATAAGCAAAGATTGCCCTGTTTGCAGAAAGTCAGGCTTGACGAATCCCGACGTGGCCTTGTAGCCGATGCCGGTTGTGCTGTTGCCACCAATTTGTGTCACCCCCACCATCAGGTTCAGTTGTTCCGCGTTGCCCAACAGATTGCGGTGCTGCCAAGTAGAGGAGAGGCTGCCGCCCAAGTCTGTGGAATAGGCAGCGCCAATGTTGGCGACCCGTTTTGGGCGCTCGGTGAACTCAAAGGTGAGCGGCAAGCGGCCTTGACTGTCCAGATGTTCTGCTGTATGGACACGGACAGAAGAGAAAACGCCAATCGAAGCCAAGTCTTGGCGGGCTTTTTCGATGGCTTTGGGGTTGAACGGATCACCGTAAAAAATACGCAAGCGACCGCGCACAAAAGACTCGTTCACGGCAACCAGTCCGTGCAACGAAATTTCGCCCAGCGTCGCAACAGGGCCTGTTGTCACTTGATAACTGACATCAAGCGCGTTGGCATCGGGTACTAATATGACAACTGGCTCAGCGACTTTTGCCAACGCATAGCCGTCATTGCGCAAGGCATCAAGCAGCCTTTCACGCGCTGCCAGCACATCAGCCGCAAGCGCTGGCGCACCGGGCTTCAACCCTAGGCTGGTCGCTGCCCGGTAAGGCATCGAGCCTTTTATCTCCACCTTGCGTAGATGAAACAACGGCCCGAGTTCGGTCGCAACCACCACTGGCACAGAGGGGTTGGTAGGCGCACGGGCAAGAAAGCCATATAGGCTAGGATCGTCCAGCGCCTTACCGGCAATCCGCACATGCACCTTGGCCTTATAAAATCCAAAACTATCCAAGGTGACAGAAAAGCGCTCAATATCCTTCTGCGCCCTTGCCACTAGAGCGAACGGGCCTACCGGGGCGCTCTGTTTCAGGCTGATTAGCGTGGAGGAATCCTTCAAGGCTTGGTTCAGCGCCGCGTTGCCGGTATCATTGAAAGTCACGGTGTAAGGTTGCGGATCGGCCGCGTGGGAAACCGGGCCGGTCACGGCAAGCACGGCGGCAAACAAAGCGGGTAAAGGCCGTAACATTAAGCTGGGATTTGCAGCAGTTGGAAAAAATCTATCTGTTGTTGCTATTTATGGTCAGACATTCGAAGCCCCATAAAATGCGCCACCAGCCCTGACACCAAAATAGCCATGTAGAATTGACCAGTTATCATTTCCAAATAGGCAATCGTCCTGACCATTGGGTTAAGTGGCGTGATGTCCCCATAACCGGCGGTGGTCAGTGTCACAAAGCTGAAATATAAAAAGCTATCGAACTGGAAGCTGTTTTCCTGCGCCGTTAGTCCCTGGAACGCGCCGATAGGCCAGAGAAATCCCAGCAACTCATATAACAGCGCCCAAATCAGCCCTAGTAACAGATACACGCACACTGCCCCGGTGAGGCAGTTGGCGTCGGTTTCGCGCCAACTGAACACATGACGTCCGGCAATGAAACAACTCAACCCCGAGAACAAAATGACCAGCACGAAGGCGCACAGTTCGACAACGTGTGTGTGGAAGAATAGCGCTGCCACCGCAACCACAATGTTCAGAACCGCAAGCCCAAGCCCAATACGGAAAATCACCCCCTCCCGGTAAAGGCTCCATACGCTAATTACAGTAAATAGGCTAAATGCAACCAGGACCAATGACCGCAGCAAATCAACTTCCAATGCCGTTCCAGCAAAGAGGCGCAAACCCGGAATCAGCATAAACAGGGACAGCAAGCCGGCTAATAAATAAAAAAAATTGTTTTCTATGCGCTTTTTCATGCCTAAGACCTTTTAACCACCGTTTAGATCGTCATGGCGTTTTCACCACCCATGGTTTTTTGGATCAACCCTATGGTGGAAACATTCTCTATACATTCAAACTACATAATTTTTAACCATAGTCCAAATTTTGCAGAAACGGGAGGCACTGAATCGGCACTAGACTTTTTTACCGCCGACCCGCCGAATATAAATCCCCAAGGAGCTTGATCGTTTTCGCAAACCGGGTAATACTATAGCGCAGAAAGCGGTTGTGATGTTCGTCGGTAGTTTATTCGACAACCGATGCTTCCCCCATTATTGGGCAAGGAGAGTCCGATCCTTCAATTTCTTAAAGAGTAGGCCGCAATGTCCATGTTACCCACATTAGAGCGGATTTTCGGTTTTGATTATGGCAAGGAAGAATGGTATTTCAGGGCGCGCGAGGGCATACAAGGCCCGTATGCCACCCGTGAAGATGCTGCTTGGGCGTTGATTATGTTTATCAACCAATGTATTGAACATGATCTGACAGGCGGGAGGATGGCTCTACCGCACAAAATGGCGGAAGTCGTCATCGAGGCCCCCCGCTGGAAGAGCAATTGATTAATTTTTAAATGGTTTCTTACAGCATTGTCTATGCGGTGTTCGTGGCCAAGTCCGTCCAGCAGGAAAACCAGGTCGTGGAGGGCTTCATTGACGGCGGACGCGCTGCCTTCCACACTGTCAACAAAGCCTTATAGGGTATCATGTCGCAGTAAAGGCATCCGGCTACCTAGAATTTATCCACGGGTTTAGAGTATCCTCAGCACACATGGGCGTCGCATCACGCCCTTATAAATTCAAAACCCTTTAAGGTAATACAGTCATGTTTGATGATGGCAGACTCAAGTTCCGCGCCAAAACCAATCCCTTGCCCCCGGTTGATGTCGCCCTGTCCTTCCCCGGTCCCGGCATCATTCGCGTACAGAGCGCGGCCCTGTTCGCCGAGCAGGACAATGCCGACTGCCAGCGTTTTCTGCACCACATTTTTGCAGCGGGGCAGGTAGTCGGCGGGGTTACGCTGAACCGCGATGCGGCCCCGGCGGCGGAATTGCGCTTCGATGCCCGACGGCACAGCCTGCGGGACGTCCTGGCGCGGCTGGCGGAAGCATTAAGCGCGGAGGGGC